>ENA-OQCS01000776-OQCS01000776.1-human-gut-metagenome-genome-assembly--contig:-NODE-776-length-17618-cov-5.151506_pt1 | contig 17618 bp, 26 predicted proteins | sample MGYA00242757_ERZ504575 | MGnify/ENA primary metagenome ERZ504575 (study PRJEB26092, sample SAMD00036297) | human gut metagenome | host: Homo sapiens | study: EMG produced TPA metagenomics assembly of...
ACATGGTGCAGGCGGTTGATGTAGGCGTAGGTGTCCTGGAAGGCCATGCCGTCGGCAAACAGGCCGACATTTTCCTGGAACTGCTGCAGGGCGGCCTCGGTATGCGGACCAAAGTAGCGTCGTCTTCGCCACAGGCAAAGCCCAAAACGTTGAGAGCGTGCTGCAGGGCCTGCACATCGGCGCCATGGAAATTGGGCATGCGCAGATAGAGAGTGCGGTCGCCCAGCTTATACGAAGCGTCTACAAGGCGCTCCAGCAGGGGATATCGACGGCATGACCGGCAGCAAGGCCGCTGTCGAGCCTGAAGGTGCTGACGGCCTGCTCAGTGGTGGCTCCAAAGTACTTGTCGGTGACTTCGGCGGCATCAATCGTGTAGCCGAGCTGCAGGAGACGAGACTGCACGTCCTCGACGGCTGCTCCTTGCATGCCCGTTGTAATAGGTTCCATGAACGAACCCCTTTCGGCGTACCATTCGTACTATTTGAGCGTCTGTCGGATAGACAACGCAAAGGGATGCATAAACATGCACTCAACAGTGTAGCAAGTTGTGCCTAAATACGCTGCTGACAGGTTTTATAACCCCCGTTAGTTAAGACGCTCCACAAAGAAATCTGCCATGGAGAGGAACAGCTCGCGTGCGTGCGGATCAAGCTCAACGTTCTCGATGGCCGCTTTGGCCTTAGCGGTCAGGTCGAGCGCGTAAGTGTGGGCGTAATCGATGGAGTCGGTCTCCTGGAAGATCTCCACGGCGCGTGCGAGCTGCGCGGGATCATCGGTGCCCGAGGAAAGAATCGCCTCGACCTCGTCGTGGTGGCGCTCATCAGAGAGGGCGTGTACGGCGACAAGCGTGCGCTTGCCCTCGGTGATGTCGGTGCGGAAGTCCTTGTTGGCGGCTTCCTTAGTGCCGACAAGGTTGAGCAGGTCGTCCTGAATCTGAAAGGCAAGGCCTGTGTGCAGGCCAAAGGCGCGCAGCGCTTCGATTTGCTCATCGCTGCCGCCGCCGATAATGGCTCCGGCGGCAAGCGGCGTGGCTCCGCTGTAAACGCGGTCTTGTGCGTCGCCATGTCCAGGTAGTCATCAACCGAGATATCAAAGCGCCCGTCACGGACCCAACCCAGGTCGAGCGCTTGACCCTCGATGGTGCGGACGATCATCTCGGTAAGCTCGTGGAGCACGCGCAGCTTCACGTCGGACTCCAGCGTGGGGTCGTCGAGAACCGTCTTGGTGACCATAGTGAGCGCCAGGTCGCCGCAATTGATGGCAAGGCCCGTGCCTCGGTAAGGTGCATGCAGGGCTTGCCTCGACGAAGCTGTCCGTTGTCGGCGATGTCGTCGTGGATCAGCGCGCCCGACTGGAAATGCTCGATGGCTGCCGCGGCGCTGCGGGCGCTCTCAAAGCTACCGCCCACTGCGGTTGCGGCGAGCATACAGATAAGCGGGCGGTGGCGCTTGCCGGCGTGGCCGTAAAAGCGAGAGCGGCGCATACAGGTAGCGCTCGATATCGGCAGAGGTCGCCTGTCCGTCAAAGAACGTGGCCAGATAGTCGTTAATCTGGTCAAAGTGCTGGGCTAAAAAGCTGGTAAACGGACTGGACACGGGTTCTCGCATTCTTTCTGAGGTTGCGTTGATGCAATATGCAGACAACATATTGCCACATTAGGGCGTTTGGCGCGGCAGTTTTTGGCGATTTGGGACAACGGGCGTGCGTTTGATGGAGCGCGCCTAAATCAGCCAAAATGCTCGAGCGCCGCAACGACACCGTCGTGATCGACGGTGTCGGTCACGTAATCGGCCTTATCCTTGAGATAGTCCGGCGCATTGCCCATGGCGATACCGACATCGACGGCGTTCATCAGCGAGACGTCATTGCTGGCGTCGCCAATGCCGTATACGGTTCCGTGGTGGGGATCGAGGGCGTCGAGTACAGACTGGATGCCCCCGCGCTTCGTGCATTCGCGGGGCGAGATTTCGGTTACCTCGAGTTCGAGCTCGTTAAAGCACAGTAGCGGCTCAAGTGCCTTATCTTGAGCGATGTGGTTGGCGAGTGATGTAGACATCAAGATCTTGTAGACACTGTAATGTTGCAGCTGCGTGACTGCGTCGCCCAGGTGCGCGCGTATCCGGGAGCATCGGGCGCATCGGCACTCATGCGCACGACGCCGTTGAGGCCCTCAAAGCGGATGACCTCGCCCGATTGCTCAAGATAGGGGGCAAGATGCTGCAGCATGCTGGGTGTCATCGACAGATCGCGAATTGCGTGTCCGTTGATCTCGGCGTAACCGCCCGCAAGACAGACGATGCCGGTCCAGGGCAGCTCAAGAAGTTTGGGGTGGATGCAGCTCAGGGTACGTCCCGTGCAGATAAAGGCCATGTTGCCGTTGGCGACAAACTCGCGGATTGCCTGCGAAACCGCCTCGTTGGGATAGGGGGAGAGGTCCCGCTCGTCTTCGGGAAGGTCTTGGGCGAGCCTGGGGTCTTGCCAGGCGAGCGTTCCGTCGATATCGAAGAAGCAAATATCGCCGCGCTTATGGGCTGCGCTGGCGGCAGGGGAGGCCGAGGTGGTGGGCACAAATTCCGGCTCGAGGCCCATGATCTGGTCAAAATGCTCTTTAACGCGGGGAACGGAGATGCCGATGATCACCTGGGCGGTCTTGCCCGTAATGATGAGGCCCTTGGCGCCCACCGCGACAAACGACGCGTTATCTGCAACGATGGAAGGGTCTGCGACCTCGACGCGCAGGCGCGTGGCGCAGTTGGTTGCGCCCACGATATTGCCAACGCCACCTAAAAGCTGAATTACCCGCTCAGCGAGGACGTGATCTTGATCGGATCGACTATTGACCTCGTCATTGGGAGATTGCTCTTTGGCAAAGTTGCTTCCCGTTAAACAATCGATTGCCGCGCGATTGGCGACATGATCCTCGCGGCCCGGAGTCTTAAGGTCATAGACCAAGATGAGTGCTCGAAAACTAACAAAAAAGATGAGGCTAAAGGCAAGGCCGATACCGAGCGCCAAAAGATAGGCACCGGCATGCGTGCGCATGAGCGGAATAAAGTTGAAGGCTGCCATCTCCATCAGGCCGCCCGAGAAGATGCCGACGATGCCAAAGAGATTCATGGTTGTGGCAAGGCAAGACGATAAGACGGCGTAGAGCAAAAAGAGCCCGGGGTGGGTGAGCATAAAGAGAAAATCGAGTGGCTCGGTAACGCCGCAAACCACCGAGGCGATGATGGCGGGAACAAGGATGACCCTGAGGCCGGCGCGGCGCTCGGGTTTTGCGGTGGAGTAGAACGCAGCTGCGATGGCAGGAAGGCCAAAGAGCTTGACCCAGCCGGTGGCGGTAAAACCGGCCCACGGCGCAAGCTCATTAAGGGGGCGCGTGCTATGGGAGAGGATGGGGAGCAAACTGCTCCACGTGGCGTAGATGCCGTCGTTAATGACCAGGTTGTCGTAGTAGATCGGCATGTAGAGCAGGTGGTGCAGGCCAAAGGGCTCGAGTGCTCGTTCTAAAAAGACAAAGATACCCACGCCAAAGGGACCGACGCCTGCAAGCGCGTGACGCAGCGTATCAGTTACATCGTATACGTAGGGCACGATGGCGGCCGAGATAGCGGCAAGGGCAAACACGGCAAAAAAGCTGATGAGGTAGACCAGCGAGGAGCCCGAGAAGGTGCCGAGCCAATCGGGAATTTTGGCATCGTAGAAGCGGTCATGGATGGCGACGACGGTTGCCGATACCGCCAGCGGGCCGATAATGCCGGTGTCGAGCGTCTTGATGCCGTCGATGACGGTGATACCGCTGGCGGAGGTCAAAGATGACGGGTACTCAAGTCCAAGGTTGTCTCCGCTCAGCTTAATGATCTCGCTCAAAAAGAAGCAGTAGGCAAAATAGGCGACGAGAGCCTCGAGGCAGCAACGAGCCGGTTGTTTTTGGGCAAGACCGATGGGCAGCGCTACGGCAAAAAGGAGCGGGAGGCGTTTAAAGACCGTCCACGAGCCGCGCTGGATGATGGTCCAAAAAACGTACCAAGGGGTTCCGTATACGGCGAGATCGCCGACGATGTCCGCAGTCGTTGCGAGAGCGGAGACGCCGACCATGAGGCCTGATATAGAAAACAGCATGGCGGGCGCGAACATTGCCCCGCCAAAGCGTTGGATTTTTTGCAGCATGTTCTGCCTTCCGAATATCGAGGCGCGTTGCGCGTGGGGAAACGTTTAAACAATGGATTCATTGTAGAGGACCAGACGATTGTCGTACCGGCAGTTTTGAGCGAAACCGATTTGGGCATGACAGAAACCGTCAACGGTTAAATCCTGTCGCTTTACCGATATTCGGTTTAAACAACTTTAAGAAATGCTATCGTGCCTAGCCGGAAATGAATAATGTAGAGGTGAAACAATGCCAAAAGCGATATACGAAGGAATCTACCGAGAAATACGCTCGCGCATCATTAATGGGACCTATGCGTTTCAGGAGATGCTGCCAACCGAAGCCGAGCTGACCGCGGAATTTGGCTGCACGCGCAATACCGTCCGCCGCGCTTTGAGCATGCTGGCCGACGGGATGTTTGTGCAGCCCATACACGGCAAGGGCGTGCGCGTTATTTGGCTTAAGGGCGAAACCGACATGTTGGGCGCACTCGAAGAGGTTGAGTCGTTTGGCGAGTTTGCAAAGCGCAACAATGCCGTTGCATCGACGGACGTTAAGTCTTTTGAACATCTGGTCTGCACCGAGCAACTCTCTCGTCGCCTGGGCTTTAAGGTGGGCGAGAAGTTGATTCGCGTGGTGCGCGTCCGTAGCCTTAACGGTAACGCTCGCCAGGTGGACCACGGCTATTTTCTGGAGTCGATCGCCAAAGGCCTGACACCCGAGATCGCCGCAAGGTCAATTTACGACTATCTGGAGCACAAGCGCGGCGTCAAAGTGATGGCGAGTCGTCGTACGGTGAGTGTCGAGCTCGCCAACGATGAGGACTGCAGCTACTTGGACCTTGGTAAGTACAACTGCGTCGCCGTTATGGAGAGCCAATCGTACACCTCGGACGGCATCTTGTTCGAGGTCACGCATGCCCGCACGCATCCCGAGATCTTCCACTACCGCGTCAACTCCAAGCGATAGCCGGCTAGCTCGCAGCCTGACGAGACTCATGCCCTCAAAGCGAAAACGCCCGGTCAAACCGACGATGCATCGGCTTGACCGGCGTTTTCTCTGCATTAGATAACAAATAATTGTTTATACAAAACTTGTCAAGTATCAAGTTGAAATTACCGTTCACCGAAGTTTTCCTACCGCTCTAGTAATACTTGTTCAAACAACTAGCCAAATAGCGTATTGTACAAATCAGCAAAAGGGGCAAAGTCCCCGAGCCAATCTCCGAAGGCGGCGGCAAAGGGTGCCGCCACGGTGTGAAAGGGTGGATTGTAATGAAGAACGAAATGAGCAGAAGGCAGTTCCTGGGCTTTGCTGGTTCCGCGGCTGCGGTTCTTGGTTTGGGTCTCGTGGGCTGCGGTGGTTCTGCCGGCTCCGGCTCCTCTGCTTCTGGTGACGCTGCCGAGGTCTACTTCCTCCAATTCAAGCCCGAGGTCGACAAGGAGTGGAAGGAGATCGCCAAGCGTACAAGGAGGAGAAGGGCGTCGAGGTCAAGATCGTGACCGCCGCTCCAACACCTACGAGGAGAAGCTCAAGTCCGAGATGTCCAAGAGCTCCGCTCCGACCCTGTTCCAGGTCAACGGCCCCACCGGTCTTAAGAACTGGAAGGATTACTGCGCCGACCTGTCCGATACCAAGCTCCGCGGTGAGCTCATTGACGACTCCCTGGCTCTGCAATCCGACGGCAAGGATGTGTGCATCGACTGGGTTCAGGAGAGCTTCGGCATTATTTACAACAAGCAGCTGCTCGAGAAGGCTGGCTACAAGGCCGAGGACATCAACTCCTTCGACAAGCTGAAGGCTTGTGCCGACGACATCCAGGCCCGCAAGGACGAGCTTGGTGTCGAGGGTGCCTTCACTTCCGCCGGCATGGACGACTCCTCCAGCTGGCGCTACACCACCCACCTTGCCAACATGCCGCTCTACTACGAGTTTGAGAAGGAGCACAACCAGGAGGACGACGAGATCAAGGGTGAGTTCCTCGACAACTACAAGCAGATCTTCGACCTGTACATCACCGACTCCACCTGCGATCCTTCGCAGCTTGCTTCCAAGACCGGCGACGACGCCACCAACGAGTTCGCAACCGGCAAGGCCGTCTTCTACCAGAACGGCTCTTGGGCCTACTCTGACCTCGTCAAGGCCGGCATGACCGACGATCAGATTGGCATGATGCCCATCTACATCGGTGTTGACGGCGAGGAGAACCAGGGCCTGTGCTCCGGCGGCGAGAACTACTGGTGCGTCAGTTCCCAGGCTTCCGAGGATGCCCAGAAGGCCACCGAGGACTTCATGTATTGGTGCGTCACCGCTGACACCCCGACCAGCATCATCGCCGACAAGATGGGTCTGACCGCCCCGTTCAAGAGCGCTAAGGAGACCACCAACGTCTTCTCTCAGCAGGCCGTTGCTATGGCCAAGGACGGCAAGAAGACCGTCGCTTGGGACTTCGTTTACATCCCCTCCGAGGAGTGGAAGAAGAACCTCAAGCAGGCTCTCATCGCTTATGCTGCCGACAACACCAAGTGGGACGCGTCAAGAACGCTTCGTCGATGGCTGGAAGACCGAGAAGGCTGCTTCCGAGTAAGCAGTTGCTGCCCAAGCTATCTGATTAGCGACAGGGGGCGGGCAGACGTAGGTTTGCCCGCCCCCTGCATATTGAAAGGACCCTTCTATGGGCAAAGCACTCAAGCGCTGGTGGCCGCTCTTTATGCTGCCACGTGCCTGGCGTTTATGATCGGTTCGTGATTCCCTTTATCCAGGGTTTCTATCTCTCGTTCTGCCAGTTTATTACCATCAATAACGCGCACTTTGTCGGTATCGAGAACTACGTGCGCGCGCTGTCCGATCCGCAGTTCTCCACGTCGTTCTTCTTTACCGTGGCGTTTGCCTTCCTGTCGACGGTGCTCATCAACGTGATCGCGCTGGCCATTGCGCAGGCGCTCACTCGCAAGGCGCTCAAGGCACCAACATCTTCCGTACGATTTTCTTTATGCCTAACCTGATTGGCGGCATTGTACTGGGCTACATTTGGCAGATTCTGATCAACTGCCTGCTCTCCAACGTGGGTGCCCAGCTTATCGCCCTCAACTCCGCCGCTGGCTTCTGGGGCCTTATCATCCTGACCCTGTGGCAGCAGGTCGGCTACATGATGATCATCTACATCGCTGGTCTGCAGTCCATTCCGTCCGACTACATCGAGGCCGCCAAGTCGACGGCGCCACGGCATGGCAGACGTTTTGGAAGGTTAAGATCCCTAACCTGATGCCGACGATCACCATCTGCCTGTTCCTGTCCATCACCAACGGCTTTAAGCTGTTCGACCAGAACCTCGCCCTTACCGGTGGCGCCCCGGCGCACTCCACCGAGATGCTCGCCCTGAACATCTACAACACGTTCTATTCGCGTGCTGGCATCGCATGGCAGGGCATCGGTCAGGCCAAGGCAGTTATCTTCTGCATCCTGGTTGTCGCTATTTCTATGATCCAGCTTAAGGCTACGAGGTCCAAGGAGGTGCAGCAGTAATGAAACGCGATAAGGCTATCAACCGCGCGCTCTCGATTTTCTTTACGATCCTGTCGCTCGCATGGATCTACCCCGTGTTCATGATTGCGCTCAATTCCTTTAAGAAGGGGACCGCAATCAGCACCACCACGCGTTCGATCTGCTCACGCCCGAGACGTTCAACGGCTTTGCAAACTACGTGCATGCCTTAAACGAGCAGGGTTTTGCCTCGGCGTTTATGTATTCGCTCATCATCACGGTCACGTCGGTCGTGCTGATCTTGGTGTGCTGCTCCATGTGCGCTTGGTACGTGGTTCGTGTCAACAACAAGATCTCGAACTTCTTCTATTACCTGTTCGTGTTCTCGATGGTCGTACCGTTCCAGATGCTCATGTTCACGCTGTCCAATTTGGCGGACCGCATCGGCTTCAACACGCCGTTCAACATCTGCTTTATCTATCTGGGCTTTGGCGCGGGCCTCGCGGTCTTTATGTTCGCCGGCTTTGTAAAGAACATCCCGCTCGAGATCGAAGAGGCGGCCATGATTGACGGCTGCAACCCGGTCCAGGTGTTCTTTAAGATCGTCCTTCCCATCATGAAGCCCACCTATCTTTCGGTCGGCATCCTTGAGACCATGTGGGTCTGGAACGACTACCTGCTGCCCTACCTTACGCTCGACTCCACCAAGTACAAGACCATTCCTATCTTGATCCAGTACTTCCGCGGCGGCTATGGCCACGTCGAGCTCGGCCCCATGATGGCATGCATCATGATGGTCGTCATCCCCATCGTCATCATGTACATCTTCTGCCAGAAGTACATCATTGACGGCGTTGTGGCAGGTGCCGTCAAGGGCTGATGCCGTAACTGTTTTGCAAGTTTTGGCGGCGCCCCTCAGCGCGGCGCCGCGTATCGAAAGGTAAAGACATGGCCGAGATCGTTCTCAAACATGTTCAGAAGGTGTATCCCAACAACGAGTCAAAAAAGAAGGGCTTCTTTGGCAAAAAGAAGAAGACCGAGGAGAAGAAGCACAACCTTAAGGTTACCGAGGACGGTGTGCTCGCTGTAGAGGACTTCAACCTCACCGTTCACGACCAGGAGTTCATCGTCCTCGTTGGCCCTTCTGGCTGCGGTAAGTCCACGACGATGCGCATGGTCGCCGGCCTGGAGGATATCACCTCGGGAGATGTGCTCATCGACGGCAAGCGCGTCAACGACGTCGCTCCCAAGGACCGCGACATCGCCATGGTGTTCCAGAGCTACGCTCTGTACCCCAACATGACGGTGTACGAGAACATGGCGTTTACGTTGAGCTCAAGAAAGTCCCCAAGGACGAGATCGACCGCAAGGTCCGCTCCGCTGCCGAGATCCTGGGTATTACCGAGTACCTCGACCGTAAGCCCAAGGCGCTTTCGGGCGGTCAGCGTCAGCGCGTCGCCATCGGCCGCGCCATCGTGCGTGACCCTAAGGTCTTCCTGATGGACGAGCCGCTGTCCAACCTGGACGCCAAGTTGCGCAACCAGATGCGCGCCGAGCTCATCAAGCTGCGCCACGAGATCAAGGCACGTTCATCTACGTCACCCACGACCAGACCGAGGCCATGACCCTCGGTGACCGTATCGTGGTCATGAAGGACGGCGTCGTCCAGCAGATCGCCACCCCGCAGGAGGTCTTCAACCATCCCGCGAACATCTTCGTCGCCGGCTTTATCGGCGTGCCGCAGATGAACTTCTTCGATGCCCAGCTGGTGCGCTCGGGCAACGGCTTTACCGTCAAGACCGAGGATATGAACGTGGCGCTCGCCCCCGAGACCTGCGCTCAGCTTGCTCTCAACTGGGACGGCGGCGACGTGAAGGAGATCACGGCCGGCGTGCGTCCCGAGCAGATTCTGCTTGCCGACAAGGACGAGGAGGGCGCGCTCCAGGGTACCGTCGAGGTGACCGAGCTCATGGGTTCGACCGAGCATGTCCACGTGACCGCTCCCGATGGCCAGTTCGTCCTGATCATTCCCGTTGTCGACCTTGAGGCCAAGGGTGCGCTCAAGGCGGGCGACCCCATCTGGTTCAAGTTCGAGAAGAACGCGACCCACCTCTTCGATAAGGTGTCTGGCAAGAACCTTATCTAGGCCCGGTTCATCCAGGCCCTCCCTTTGGGCGACTGCGGTATTGCCATCCTTTTGCCGCGGTCACATATAAGGCTCCCCTCCCGTCCCCTGGGCGAGAGGGGAGCCTTTCTTTGTGTTGGGACTGCCTGACCGGTCGTTTGTCTCGATCTGTAACGGATAGGGCCGATTTCGGACGTTAGATGTTACAGATCGAGACGGTTCCGCTGAGCTAACCATTTCATCTAAATCTGTAACACCAAAGGCGAATTTCACCTGCTAGATGTTACAGATTGAGATAAACCCAAGGAGAGGGGCCGGTATGTCTCAATCTGTAACAGCTGGGACCGTTTTGGTTGAGTAGTTGTTATGGATCGAGATTGTTTGGCCGAGTCGGGTCACAGGGTAACGTGTGGGCACAAAAAACGGAGCCGTGTTGCCACGGCTCCGTTTCTCAAGAGGATGGGTAAGGGAAGCGAAATTAGTTCAGGTGCCAGATCTCGTCGTTGTACTGGGAGATGGTGCGGTCGGACGAGAAGGTGCCGGCGTTGGCGATATTGATGAGCGCCTTGCGCATCCAGGCGTCCTGGTCCTCGTAGTCGGCCAGCACGCGCTCCTTGGTCTGGATGTACTCCTCAATGTCAAGCAGGGCCATAAACCAGTCCTTGCCCTTAATGTCGTCGTGCAGGCGCTGCAGGCGCTCGGCATTGCCGGTCGCCATAAAGGCCGGGTTGGTGATGAAGTCCACCAGCAGTTTAATGCCGGGCTTGCGGTAGAGTGCGCCGGCATCGTAGGTGCCGTCGGCGTAGAGCTGCTCGACCTGTTTGGACGAGGCGCCAAAGGTATAGATGTTCTCGTCGCCCACGAGCTCGGCAATCTCAACGTTGGCGCCGTCGAGCGTGCACAGGGTTAGGGCGCCGTTGAGCATGAACTTCATGTTGGAGGTGCCGCTCGCCTCCTTGGAGGCCAGGCTGATCTGCTCGGAGATGTCAGCGGCGGGGATCACGCGCTCGGCGGCGGTGACGTTGTAGTTCTCGATCATGACAACCTGCAGGTAGGGAGCCACGTCGGGGTCGTTTGCAATCCACTGAGACAGCGTCAAGATCAGATGGATGATGTCCTGCGCGATAGTGTAGGCAGGCGCCGCCTTGCCGCCAAAGATGATGGTGACGGGGTGCTTAGGTCTGTTGCCGTTCTTGATATCGAGGTACTTCCAGATGATGTAGAGCGCGAGCATCTGCTGGCGCTTGTACTCGTGGATGCGCTTGACCTGGACGTCGATGATGGCGTTGGAGGGAATGGTCACGCCCTGCTCGAGCGCCATGAACTGGCGCATGATGGCCTTGGCCTCGACCTTGGTGGCGGCCAGGCGCTCAAGAACGTCCTTGTCGTCAGCGAACTTGGCGAGTTTGCTCAGATCGCCGGTGCTGCGCCAATCGGTGCCGATCACATCGTCGAGCAGGCTGGCGAGCGCGGGGTTGGCCCCATGGATCCAGCGGCGGAAGGTGATGCCGTTGGTCTTGTTGGAGAACTTCTCGGGATAGATTTCGTAGAACGGATGAAGCTCGGTGTCCTCCAGGATCTTGGTGTGGAGGGCGGCTACGCCGTTGATGGAGAAGCCAAAGTGGATGTCCATGTGGGCCATGTGGACGGTGTCGTATTCGTCGATGATGGCGACGCGCGGGTCATCGTGCTCGGCCTTCGCGACCTCATCGAGCTTGACGATAATGTCGGCGATGGCAGGGGAGACCTTCTGCAGGCTGGCGAGCGGCCACTTCTCGAGCGCCTCGGCAAGGATCGTGTGGTTGGTGTAGGCGACCATGGAGCGCACGATGGTAACGGCCTCGTCAAACTCGATGTCGTGCTCGGTGGTGAGCAGGCGGATGAGCTCGGGAATGACCATGGTGGGGTGCGTGTCGTTAATTTGGACCACGGCGTAGTCGGCCAGATCGTGCAGGTTGCTGCCGCGCTCGACGGCCTCGTCGATCAGGAGCTGGGCGGCGTTGCTCACCATGAAGTACTCCTGATAGATGCGAAGTAGGCGGCCCTGCTCGTCGGAATCGTCGGGGTAGAGGAACAAGGTAAGGTTCTTGGCGATCTCGGTCTTGTCGAAGTCGATGGAGCTGCCGGGGACCAGGCCGTCGTCGACGCTCGCCAGGTCGAACAGGCGCAGGCGGTTCTTGGTGGGCTGGTCGTAACCGGGCACATCGATGTTGACGAGCTTGGAGGTAACGGCAAAATCGCCGAACTCGACGGTGTAGGAGCGGTCATCGTCGACTAGGATGTCCTGCTCACCGAGCCACTCGTCGGGGACGGCCTTCTGCTGGTTGTCGACAAAGCGCTGACGGAACAGACCGTAGTGATAGTTGAGGCCCACGCATCGCCGGTCAAGCCCAGCGTGGCGATGGAATCCAGGAAGCACGCGGCCAGGCGGCCCAGGCCGCCGTTGCCGAGCGACGGCTCGACCTCGAATTCCTCGATCTTGTTGAGGTCGTGGCCTGCGGCGGTGAGCTGGTCCTTAACCTCGTCGTAGATGCCGAGGTCGATCATGTTGTTGATGAGCAGCTTGCCGATCAAAAATTCGGCGGAAATGTAATAGAGCTTTTTCTTGCCGTTGTTGAGCGGGCAGGTGGCGGAGCGCTCCTGCACGAGTTTGACCAGCAGCTTGTAAATGCGACGGTCGTCGAGCTGCTCGAGCGAGGTGCCAAAAGACTGCTCGGCGAGTTCCATGAGGTTAATTTGGGGCATGTTTTCTCCTGTGATGGGTTGTTTCATGTCTGCAATTCATAAGAATCCCGCGCGAGGGGATTGGGGTGGCCTCGCGCGGGTAAGCAAGCGCGTCCGCACGGTGGGGAGGGGTCGGGCGCGGTAGCTCCTATTGAGGAAGCTCGATTTCGGCTTCCGACGGGATGCGGAAGTAGGTCTCGGTCCAGTCGGTGAGTTTGTGCTCGAGCTCGCGGGTGATGGCGCCGTCGAGCATGCGCCAGGTCCAGTTGCCGCCCAGCGTGGCAGGGGTGTTGATGCGCGCCTCGTTGCCCAGGTTAAGCAGGTCCTGCATGGTGTAGATGCACGTGTCGCTCACGCTGGCGGCGATGGTTCGGTTGAGCGCGTCGGTGATGGGCTCGCCGGCCTGCTGATGGGTGTACAGGCTGCCTGCTCGCGCTGACGCGGGGTAGCCGTTCCCTCAAACCAGCCGCGTGCCGTCTCGTTGTCGTGGGTGCCCACGTAGGCGACGGTGTTGGCAATGTAGTTGTGCGGCAGGTAGTACGAGTTGGTGCCCTCAAAGGCAAACTGCAGGATCTTCATGCCGGGGAAGCCCGAGTTGTCGCGCATGTCGATGACGCCGGGGGTGAGGAAGCCAGGTCCTCGGCGATGATGGGCAGCGTGCCGAGCTTTTCCTCGAGTGTCTTGAAGAACTTGAGGCCGGGCCCCTGCGTCCACGAACCGTAGGACGAATCGGGCGAGGAGAACGGCACCTCCCAATAAGCCTCGAAGCCGCGGAAGTGATCCAGGCGGATGACGTCGTACATGTCGAGGGCGGAGCGAATGCGGCCCTCCCACCAGGAGAAGCCGCACGCCTCCATGGCGTCCCAGTCGTAGATGGGGTTGCCCCAGTACTGGCCGGTGGCCGAGAACTGGTCGGGCGGCGTGCCGGCGACGCTCACGGGATTGCCGGCGGCGTCGATCTTAAAGAGCTCAGGTGTCGCCCACATCTCGACGGAGTCACGCGAGACATAGATGGGCAGGTCGCCGATGATGAGAATGTCGCGCTCGTTGGCATAGGCCTTGAGGCGGCTCCACTGGCGATCGAAGAAGTACTGCGTCATCTGGTGGTAGAGCATACGCGCCGGATGGTCGGCGCAGACCTTGGCGGAAGCTCGCCGCGGGTGCGGAGCTCCGCGGGCCACTCCCAAAACGCCTTGAGACCGCACTCCTCTTTGACGGTCATGAACTCACAGTAGGGGATGAGCAGTCCTCGTTGGCCTGGATAAAGTCATCGAAATCGGCCGGCTTGTCGGCAGCAAAGCGCTCGGCGGCGCGGTCGAGAATCTGACGGCGGCCGCCAAAGATAGCACCGTAGTCGACATTGCTGGGGTCGGATCCCAGATACACGCCATCGATATCGCGCTGCTCCAGATACCCTGCCTCGATAAGCTCGGCAAAGTCGATAAGTTGGGGTTGCCTGCGCGGGCCGAGAACGACTGATAAGGCGAATCGCCATAGCTGGTCGTCGTAAGGGGCAGAATCTGCCAGTAATGTTGTTTGCACGAGGCGAGAAAATCGACGAAGTCGTAGGCATTCCAGCCAAAGCCGCCGATTCCGTATGGTCCGGGCAGAGATGAGACGGGCATGAGGACGCCGCTTGCACGCTCCATGAATGCGCTCACCAACCTTCTTGTTGTGGGGTCGTCCTGCCGATGGGTGTGCAGTCCGCCTCCGATGTTCTGATTCGATACGCCTATTGTAAAACATGTTGTTTAAACATGTACAGGCAAGATAAAAAAGTTGGTCGATTTTCGGCGAATGGCTACATGCATGAAAAAGCCCCGACCTCACAACGTGAGATCGGGGCAAGAACGGTATGTAGGTTTTTGCTACTCGGCGTCGGCGAAGCGTTGGGGTTGTGGCTCTGCCAGTTCCAGCTATCGCGGCACATGTCCGCGATGTCGTACTGGGCCTTCCAGCCCATCATGCGCTCGGCCTTGGAGGCATCGCACCAGTTGGCAGCGATGTCGCCGGCGCGGCGCTCGCGGATCACGTAGGGCAGCTCCTTGCCACAAGCCTTGGAGAAGGCGGCGACGACCTCGAGTACCGAGGTGCCGGTGCCGGTGCCCAGGTTAAAGATCTCGACGCCGGTCTTGCCGTTCATCCAGTTAAGGGCGGCAACGTGACCAGAGGCCAGATCGCACACGTGGATGTAGTCGCGCACGCCGGTGCGTCGGGGGTGGGGTAGTCGTTGCCAAAGACCTGAACGGCCTCGAGCTTGCCCACGGCGACCTGGGCGACATAGGGCACCAGGTTGTTGGGGATGCCCTTGGGGTCCTCGCCGATCAGGCCCGACGGATGAGCGCCGATGGGGTTGAAGTAACGGAGCAGCACGACGTCCCACTCGGGGTCGGCGGTGTGGACGTCCATAAGGATCTGCTCGATCATCCACTTGGTCCAGCCATAGGGGTTGGTTGCGGGCTTCTTGGGGTCTTCCTCGGTGACGGGCGGGTTGTCCGGGTCGCGTAGACGGTCGAGGAGCTCGAGAAGATGATGGACTTGCAGCCATGGTTGCGCATGACGTCGATGAGCACCAGGGTGTTCTCGATGTTGTTGTGGTAGTACTCGACGGGCTTGCTCACCGACTCGCCGACGGCCTTAAAGCCGGCAAAGTGGATGACACGATCGATCTGATGGGTATCGAAGATCTTGTTCATCGCATCGCGGTCGAGCACGTTGGCCTCGTAGAAGGTGAGGTTCTTGGCGGCCTCGTCGCCCACGATGGTCTTGACGCGGTCGACGGCGACGGCGCTGGAGTTGGAGAGATCATCGACGATGACGACCTGGTAGCCACCCTCGAGCAGCTGAACGACGGTGTGCGAGCCGATAAAGCCGGCGCCACCGGTAACGAGGACGCAGGTGTCTTTGGGGTCGAGTGCTTTGGACATGTAGTCTCCTATCGAATCAGGAACACTTCTAGAGGGGAGTATAGCGCAGGCGGGGACGCCAAATGGTGCACTGTAGGAAAAGCAGAGGATTATGTTAACGTACTCATATAAGAGCTTGCTCAATTGTTACCTCAAATTTGAAAATTGCTTACGAGCCGCCGACCTTGTAGTTCCTGCCGTTCGTGGAAATCGTTGGGACGCGCCATATGTACGCTAATATGTATGAGTTGAGCGACATATAAATAAGCATGTAACGGAGTACATATGTCACCAAACAGCGATTCCATCCTTTCCCAGGAGCTCTCGCGCCGCACTGCCCTTAAGGCCCTGTTCGGCGCCGCTTCTGCGGCAGTTCTTTTTGGCCTGCCCACTCGCGCCCATGCGGCGGAGGCTTCCAAAGAAACCACCGATAAATTGAATGCCGCCCAGGCCCAACTCGACGAGGTTCAGGCCCAGCTCGACAGCATCGCAAATGAGTATGCGGCGCTGGCCAACAAGAATGCCCAGACCCTCAACGACATCGAGAATGTCCAGGGCAAGATTGACGACACGCAGGCCCAGATCGATGAAAAGAAGGCCGAGCTCAAGAAGAAGCGCAACGACCTTTCCGATCGCGTGGCCGCCAGCTACAAGTCCGGCGGTACGAACATCCTGTCGCTGCTGCTGGCCTCTGGCTCGTTTGAGGAACTCGTCGCCAACGCGCATTACGTTGAGAAGATCAACAAGAGCGACCGCGATGCCATCGAGGATATCCAGACGATTCAGGCCGAGCTCGACGCACAGAAGACCGAGCTCGAAGCACAAAAGGCTGACCTGGAGAAACTCAAGGATCAGCAGACGGCTCAGATGCAGGATATGCAGGCCAAGCAGCAAGAGGTCCAGACCGTGCTGAACGGTCTTTCCGACGACGTCAAGGAGCTCATGGCTCAGCGTGATTCCGAGATTCTCGCTGCCGCCCAGGCCGAGGAGGCCGCTAGGAAGCCGCCGCTGCCGCGGCTGCCGCGAACAAGAACAATTCCTACTCGGGTGGTTCGAGCTCGGGCGGTGGATCGTATGCGCCCGGAACTCCGCAGCAGAATGCCGGCTCGGGCAAGCAGCAGGCCGTCGTCAACGCGTGCTACTCCACGCCTTCGCCGGGTCAGACTGGTGCGCGGCGTGGGTTACCAATGTCTTCCGTACGCCGGCGTTGGCTACTTTGGCGGCAACGCGTGTGACATGTTCAACGCCTGGTGCTATAGCTCCGACCGCTCGGCGCTGCAGGTGGGCATGATCGTGGCCGACTCCTCGCATAGCGGCACGGGTGCTCCGGGCCTTATCTACGGTCATGTGGGTATCTACGTTGGCGGCGGCATCGTTATGAGCAACGAGGGCGCCATTACGTCTAAGTCGCTCGATTCGTTTATTAGCTTCTATGGCACTGGCTCTGGCGTGCGTTGGGGCTGGCTTGGCGGTATTGCACTGTCGTAACGGCGGTTTGAAGTAAGTTGGTCCGTGGCCGCCCGGAAGGCATTAGGTTGCCTGCTCGGACAGTCCTGCTCGCACGGAGAGCACATTAAGTGCTCTCCGGCTCGTGCGGAACTCGCGATCAACTAATGCCTTCCGGGCAGCCACGGACCTCTCGGATCCAATACGCCACACACCGGACTGGGTTATCTGAATGAATATGGTGAAGGCCCCTTTCGGGGCCTTCTTTTTATAAAAATTCGCCGACTCGGTGGACTTCGGGTTCTAGGTCTACGTTGAATTGGTCTTTGACGGTTGTTTGGATGTGGCGGATGAGTTCGTCGACGTCGGCGGCGGTGGCGTGGTCGGCGTTGACGATGAAGCCGCAGTGCTTCTCGCTCACCTGCGCGCCGCCAACGGCGTGTCCTCGCAGGCCGGCATCCATGATGAGTTGCCGGCAAAGTAACCTCGGGGCGCTTGAAAGTGGAGCCAGCACTCGGCATGTCGAGCGGCTGCTTGTCCTCGCGGCGCTGGTGGTAGTCGTCCATGTCGCCTTAATCATCGCGCGTTGCCCGGGGCGAGATTGAAAGTGGCCGAAAGTACGATGAAGCCGTCGTCGGCGATGCGGCTCTTGCGATAGCCCAGGTTGAGTTCGTCGACATCGAACTCGATGATGTTGCCGCTGCCGCGGGTGCCATCGTCGAGCTGGCGAGCGGGTTTGTAGACGCGCACGGACTCCAGCACATCGGCCATGCAGGCACCGTAG
>ENA-OQCS01000777-OQCS01000777.1-human-gut-metagenome-genome-assembly--contig:-NODE-777-length-17616-cov-1.664418_pt1 | contig 17616 bp, 30 predicted proteins | sample MGYA00242757_ERZ504575 | MGnify/ENA primary metagenome ERZ504575 (study PRJEB26092, sample SAMD00036297) | human gut metagenome | host: Homo sapiens | study: EMG produced TPA metagenomics assembly of...
CGGGTTGCAAACCAGAGTCCGTACAAAAAATAGATTCCCTGACGCTGGCCAGAGAACTATGGGAACTGTTCAGCAAGACCGAACAACAAAGTTTCTTCCCACTTCTGTTACAGAGTGCCGAGAGCATTGTACCCCCTTGCTTCCCAACGGGAAACTATCCGTTCTGCTGATTTCGGAAAGTGGGGAAATAACCTTTCAAGCGTGATTATTCAAATGTAACATCCTTGTTCTGCACGTAGGAGACATCGATTTTTCCTCCCGCATCACCGTTGCTCTCCTGTAAAGGAAGTTCCCTGACACGGCTCAAGAACAGGGTTCCTTTGGTGGCAGAAGTCGGATTCGTAAAGTTTAGCGTGATGGAGGTCGCGCCTTCCTGCGTATTGTTGATATCATAAACACCGCCGCTGTAGGTCAGGTGCACCTGGACATACTCGTCCTTCCCGATCGGCTTTCCTACCCAAGTGATAATGGTTGCGCCATTGCCTTTGACGGATGTCAGGGATTCGGGAAGAGCGATTGGATCGACATCGTCGATAGAGGCCTTGTTTGTATAAACCTGGTCTTTCCAACGGGAAAGGTGAACGTGACCGGGTCCAGCCCGGATTCCGACAGCATATACATATAAGTTCCCATTCCTAAAAAGTCCGGAACTTTTCCGTTAAAGAGAATGCCTTTGGCCGGCAGGCGCAGATTGGCCCCTTCGCTGTTATATTTATTGAAATTTGCGCCTATATGGGTATGGTTCTGCGTAACATTATATTCGACACCCAAATTCTGATAAAAAGGGATCGAGGGGTCGATCCCGTCCGAATCATCGTTATCGCAAGCGGTAAACACGCCAGCGAACAACAGGCAAGCATAAAGGAAATACTTCTCATATCATTTAATTTTATCCGAGTTACGGAAAGTATAGGATAATTTACCAATTGCTTCTCCGAGGACTCTATTATTCTTCTTTGATAGAAATAACAAATGAAGTGGGAAAAGTTTTTCCTTTTAGGCTTTTTTGTCAAACAGAAAGCTCCTGCAAGAGAGATTCTATGGTATCGGCCGCCAGCGTACGTCCGTCAAGATGGTGGATCAGGAATGCGGAACCGACAGACAGATCGCCCGTCTCGATCCATACAGGCGACTCCACATGCCGATCGGCACGTATACCGTTCCGCTGGAGTGCCTTGCGGACCATCGCATATTTCTGTCCATGCCCGATCAGGCGTATTTCTTTCGAATACCGGTTATCGATGCGGAACAAGCCGGTCTCCGTGTCGAACACGATTCCCTTGCGGGCGAAGAAACCGCTCAAGTGGCCGCTCAGGGCGAGGTCTTCGGGCGTACCGGTCGTAATCCCGTTCGTCCGGTCCATCAGCCAAATCTTGTCGGCGATCTGGAGCGCCAGTTCGAGATCGTGCGTGGAGAGGAAAATCGTCTTGTTCGTGCTTCGCGTCAGATGGTGGAGCAATTGCATGATCTCCACCTTGCTCGGAAAATCGAGGAAAGCGGTCGGCTCGTCCAGAAAGATAACAGGTGTTTCCTGAGCCAGTACCTTGGCGATCATGACCTTCTGCCGTTCTCCGTCCGACAGGGTGTGCACCATGCGGGAGGCCAGGTTCTCAATCCGTACCAAGGCGATCGATTCTTCCACGACCTGCTTGTCCTCCTTGTCCAACCGTCCCCAGAAACCGGTGTAGGGACTGCGTCCCATCTCGACCAATTCCCGCACGGACATATTCCGGATGTCACACTTCTCCGTCAGGACCACACCAATCGTCGTGCTCAGTTCCTTGTCCGAATAACTGTCCATATCACGTCCCAAGACGCGATCTCGCCTCCCAGCTTCGGCTGGAAAGCCGACAGCGTGCGCAGAAGCGTCGACTTCCCGACTCCGTTCGCTCCTAAGAGGCAGGTTAATTCTCCACTATAAATCCGGGCCTGTATATGGCTCGCCACCAACTTGGTATCGTTTTTTGTCCGATAACCGATAGAGAGATCGTTTATATGAATCGTATCTTGTCTCATCATTCGTTCAGTTCGTTTTTACGTTTACGGAATAGAACGGAGGCCACTACCGGAGCACCGATTAGGGCAGTCACCGAATTGACCGGCAAAGCCCCTTCGAAGCCGGGCATCCGGGCAACCAGGTTGCAGACGAGTGCCAATGCGGCACCGGCAAACAGGACGGCAGGCATCAGACCCTATGGTCGGATGTTTGAAAAATGGCCCGGCACAGGTGCGGGACGCCAGGCCAAGAAAGATGACCGGTCCACAATAGGCCGTCACGATCGCCGTCAGCACTCCTGCCGAGGTGATCACCAAAAGACGTGCCCGCTTGATGTTCAATCCCAAGTTACGGGCATAGCCGTCGCCAAGCAGCATCAGGTTCAACGTCTTGATCAACAGGAACGACAAAGGGATCAGAATCGCCATGATCGCAACAAACAGCATCATCTGGTTGCCGGAAACACGTGAGAAGCTGCCTAACCCCCAGATCACATAGGCGCGAATATCCTCCTCCACGCTGAAAAACTTCAGCACGCCGATCACCGCATTCGCCACGTAGCCGATCATCACGCCGATAATCAGCAGCGTCACGTTCCCCTTCACCTTCTGCGACACATATACGATTAACGCCATCACCGAGAGCGAACCGATCACGGCTGCTATCGAAAGCGCAATTTCTCCCATAAACCCAATTTACTAAGCGCAACCCCTCCGAGCTACCGCTCAGCAGTACCACAAAGGCCACACCCATGCTCGCACCGGAGCTGATCCCCAGCACGGAAGGTCCCGCCAGTGGATTCCGGAAAACAGTCTGCATCTGCAAGCCGCTTATCGCCAGGCCCGCTCCCGCCACCAAAGCAGTCAATGCCTGCGGAAGACGTGATTTCCAGACGATATTCTGCCAGGTCACCGGCTCGTCTCCCAGTCCGCAAATAATGTTCCAGACAGACTTCAACGGGATAGACACCGACCCTAACACCAAATTCAGGAACATCAGGACCAGGATAGACGCTACGATGAGCGACATCAGAAAAGTAGTGGAATGTCTCATTCGTGCAGCCTATTTGAGCCGTGCATAATAAACAGGTGTATGATCGGGCAGCAGGTCCGGATGGAATATATGCAGCAGGTCGGCCAGTACGACTTCCGGCTCGGTCGGCATACTTCGTAAAAGGCGTATCTTCATGTTGCAATAGATGATCCTTCTCTCTGAAGGCACGGAATCGGCATAACGCGGGTCCTGCTCCTTCAATGCCTCATAGCTGAACGTACCCGGATAGCTGTTCACAATGCGCCAGTAATCGGCTTCGTCACCCTGGTTGTAGACAGTTTCGAAATCAAGTGTCACACCTCCCGAACGTTTGTCGTTTTTGAGGAAATAGTCAGCACCGGCGTCCTTGAAAAGTTGGGCGAGAAAGCTCTCCCCTCCTACGGCATACCAGTTACCGCCCCGCATCTCGCCGCTCAACACAACTGGACGTTTCTTCACTTTTCCCTCCGCCGTCAGCTCCTTCAATTCATTGTAACGGGCCGCGATGGCGTCGAATATCTCGTTTGCCTTTTGCTCCTGTCCCACCAACAGGCCGACGAACTTCACCCATTCCGCCTGTCCCAACGGCGTCATCTCCTTATAGCTAAATGTGGGATCAATGGGATACCGACATCCTTCAAGGTCTCATATCCGCCCCGTTTAAAAGGCGAAACAAGGATCAGGTCTGGTTCATACTCATGATCACCTCGTTGTCGAAATTCCCTTCTATGCCGATTTTGGCGGTCTTCCCACTCTTGAGACGTTCGTTCATCTCCCTATTGAACAGATGCCGGGTACTGGTCACCCCTACGACCTTGTCCAGTTCGCCCATCTCGATAAAATTGGACAACTGCAAAGATGTCATACAGATAACACTTCTGATGGGTGTCTCGATCACAGTATACGATCCAGGGATGCCGGCCGTTTCGTTCCTCTCCTGACAAGCGCATAATGAAAAGTCGTACTTTCCTCATTCTGCGGGTCCTGGATATCCAGCAAGACATACCCGCTCCGATAGGATAATTCGAAACCACGGGCATACTCGGGTACAATATGGACACCGGAAAACGCGCTTTCTTCCGTCGTTTCCACCTTATCGGTCCATTGATTGTTTTTGATCGTACACGAGGATGCGACACACAACGACATAAGCAGCAGCACCCTGCCAGGCATTTTTTCATATTCAATATTATTTTATTATAACCGAGCGAGCGTTGTCCACCCCACGAGGACGAGACTCTTCAAAACCGAAACGGCAGGTCTTCTGACTTACTTCCATCCCCGGACACCTTCCCGATCCCCCGATCAGTGGCATTGAGTATTGCCGGTATGTTACCGAAGTTTCACAGCAGCGTGGTCTGTCCGGGATTCCCACCCGGTTCCCTTTTCATCCCTGTCCTGTAAGGAGGACAGGGAAACCTGTTTCAAAGGGCAAATATAATAATATTACTTTTGCTTTCAAGAGAAAAGTGGCAGACAAATCAGTTTTTCTTACGAGCCGCCAAATATTCGTCTTCCGGCATGACTTTCAGCACATGGCCGCTTTCGTCGAAAGCGACAACCAGATTCCGCTGGTCAGTCGTCTCGAGAGAGACTTATACTGGATAGGGCTGCCGCTACCATTCGACTTGTACACCTCTTTGATCAAGCAATTTTCATAAGCGTTGTAAATCGCTTCCTGTGCGGCAAGGTCCACATCGACGATATCGATCGCATAGAAATTTTTCATACTCAACATATCGATATCCGTATTCCCATCCCGTCCAGTCTGCGCATGACTGTTTTGAGCCATACAGACACACGAAACCACCATAGCCACCATCAATACAAACTTCTTCATAACCTAAAATCTTAAACAATCTATTTACCTTTTTCTAATCGTTCCATCAAGTACAAATTGCATGCCAAAGAATAAAAAGCGGGCTATGGAAAAGGCAGTGTGGAAATTATCCCCACAATTGTGGAATGCAGATTTGGAAAGTTCCGCAATTTTCCTCACTTTTGCGCACCAAATAATTCTAACGCACATGTCGTACCCCATCTGCTTCGTATCGCTCGGTCCGGGAGACCCCGAACTGATCACTTTGAAAGGCTTGAAAAAACTCCGACAGGCCGATATCATCTATTGCCCCGCCACCATAAGCAAAAGCGGACAACCACTCTCCCGTGCGGCCCGTATTATCGAAGGACTGGAAATCGAGAAGTCTGTAGTCCAGTTCTTCACGCTCCCGATGAGCAAAGACCGGACCAAAGTCTGGAAAGTCTACGATACCTTGTATGAAAAGGCCATATCCGCCAGGGACAAAGAGAAAAAGGTGGTCATTGTGGCGGAAGGCGATGCAGGGTTCTATTCTTCCATACAGTATATATACGACAAATTCAAAGAGAACCGCATCGAAGTGGAACGAACCGCCGGAATACCAGCTTTCATTGCAGCGGGTGCTTTAGCCGGCTTGCATATTGTCAAGCAGGAAGAACAAATCATCGTCATACCCGGAATGCTGACGGCGGAAGAATTGTCGAAAAAGATCAAGACCGGTAATGTGATCGTCATCATGAAGCTGTCCCAATGTGTGGAAGCCGTCCATACCTGCATCCGGTTGCATCCGGAAACGAACTTCCATTATTTTGAGAATGTCGGGACCGGAGAAGAGTTTTACACCTCCGACCGGAAACAAATCCAGAGGAAAATATTCCCATACTTTTCCCTTATGATCATCCAATAGTATCTAAACTACCTGACTTTTCATTTTGTTATTATACAAAAATATATTTACTTTTGTTTTCCACTTAAACTTACATAAGACATGAAATCAGACATAGAAATTGCAAGAGAGGTTTCTCTGCGCAAGATAAAAGAAATCGCGACCGGATTAGGTATCCCTCGTGAAGAAGTTCAGAATTACGGCAGATACATCGCAAGATACCTATCCATCTGATCGACGAAGAGAAGATCAGACAACACAATCTTATCCTGGTTACAGCCATCACTCCTACGAAAGCGGGTATCGGTAAGACGACCGTTTCAATCGGGCTGGCTTTAGGATTGAACAAAATCGGTAAAAAGGCGGTCGTTGCCTTGCGCGAACCATCATTGGGTCCATGCTTCGGCATGAAGGGCGGAGCTGCCGGAGGCGGATACTCGCAGGTGTTGCCGATGGAAACATCAACCTGCATTTACGGGGGATTTCCATGCGGTTACTTCTGCCCACAATATGATCACGCATTGCTGGACAATTACATCTACCAGACGCGTAATACCTGTGAAGGTCTGAAAGAAATCAAATGGAAACGCGTACTGGACGTGAATGACCGCAGCCTGCGCAACATTGTTTCCGGCTTGGGCGGATCGGCCAACGGTGTACCGACGGAGACAGGTTTTGACATCACACCCGCTTCGGAAATCATGGCGATCCTTTGCCTGGCAACGGACATCGAAGACTTGAAACGCCGTATCGGCAACATCCTGTTGGGATATACGAACGATGACAAGCCTTTCACTGTAAACGATCTCGGTGTGGCCGGAGCGATCACGGTATTGCTGAAAGACGCTCTCCTGCCAACCTGGTGCAAACAACCGAAAACACGGCCGCATTCGTACACGGAGGCCCATTCGCCAACATCGCACACGGCTGCAACTCCGTTCTGGCGACCAAGATGGCGCTGACGTATGGCGATTACGTCATTACAGAAGCTGGCTTCGGTGCCGACCTAGGAGCTGAAAAGTTCTTCGACATCAAATGCCGCAAAGCCGGACTGACACCGAAACTGACAGTTATCGTGCGACGGCCCAGAGCTTGAAGCTGCATGGAGGCGTACCGGAAAACAAGATCAAGGAACAGAATATCGAAGGGATGAAAAACGGTTTCGAGAATCTGGACAAACATGTCGAGAACATGAAATGCTTCGGCCAGGAAGTGATCGTGACTTCAACAGGTACGCATCCGATACGGACGAGGAAATCGCACTGGTCGCAGAACATTGCCGCGAGATCGGTGTTGGTTTCTGTATGAACAACGTATTTGCTGCCGGTGGCGAAGGAGGTACCGAACTCGCGAAACTGGTGGTCGACACGATCGAAAAGAAACCTTCCACCCCGCTAAAATACATCTACGAGGACGACGAACCTATCCGTAGCAAGATAAAAAAGGTGTCCGAACAAATCTATGGAGCAGCCTCTGTTGTCTATACGACATTGGCGGACAAGAAAATCAAGCAGATCGAAGTCTCGGAATCTCCCACTATCCGATCTGCATCGCCAAGACGCAGTATTCGTTCTCTTCCGATCCGAAAGCCTACGGGGTAGCCAAGAATTTCGAGTTGAAAGTGCGCGATATCATCATCAACAACGGTGCAGAGATGATCGTTGTCATCATGGGCGAGATCATGCGCATGCCAGGACTGCCGAAAGACCCGCAGGCAAAACGTATCGACATCGTGGACGGCGTGATTGAAGGGTTGAGCTAAAAGACAAGCCACCATATCCCTATATATGCAAAACACCGGTGTTTTGAAAACGAATCACCGGTGTTTTGATACTAGGCTATACCAGCCTAATTCTTTCCCTTGTTTTTATCGAAAAAATTTCTTAAAGAACAGGATTTGGTAGTCGATCGAGTTCTTCCAGTATTCACCGTTATGTGATCCGGGACGAACAAGGAAATCATGGTCGATCTTATATTTCAGCAGCTTCTTATGGAAGTCGTTATTCACTTCGAAAAAGAAATCGCTGTAACCGCAATCGAAGATAATAGCCAGTTCACCGTTCTTGATACGGTCAATTTGCATGATTGCCGTATGAGTGTTCCAAACCTCCTGATTGTCGCTCTCGTTTCCGAGCAGCTTGTTCATCTCCCAATTATTGGGGAACGGTCGGATATCGACTCCGCCACTCGTACTACCGACCGCACCAAACACATCCTTATGACGAAAAGATAGCCACATGGCTCCGTGTCCGCCCATGCTCAACCCAGTAATAGCACGACCGGAACGATCTTTCACTGTCGAATATTCAGAATCGATATATTTGACTAATTCGGAGGAAACGAATGTCTCATAACGGTAGGACGGATCTTTCGGGCTGTCCCAATACCAACTATTCTTGCCATCGGGACAGACAAAGATCAGGCCGTCGCGATCTGCAATATCTTTCAACTCCGGCTTCATGGAAAGCCAGGTTTTCGCATTTCCTCCATATCCGTGCAACAGGTAGACAACCGGTTTCGGCACATGATTATTCTCCGGAGAAACGACAACGACTTGGACATTCTTTTTCATCGCCTCACTGTAAACGGCCAACGTATCGACAACTGCCCCCTTCACCGATATGGCAACCAGGATAAAAAGAGCTAAAATGGATAATTTAAGTTTCATGGTATCAGACTCTATAAACGCTATTTTTTGTTCTTTTCCATTTTAAGTATATCGCTGTCGAGGAGCTTGTCAACTCCGTTCTTCAAATTCGAAAGTCCTCTACGGGTTGCATAGGTTGCTTTCAGTTTGGTAATCTCTATCTGCTCATCTATTGTCAGTTCGGAACTGAACTTCTCATAACGGTCACCAGTAAAAGTTTCGAACTTTTCATCGGCTTTCTTCCAGTCTTCTTCTGTATAATCGCTTCCGGCTGCTTCCACCTTTTCGATAAACTTCTTGAAATCTTTCACATACGATTCTTTGGAATCGCTGCAACCATTAAAAACAAACAAGGCGATAACCGCCACAAAACATCATCAATCTTGTTTTCATATCTTTTTTATTTTTATTACAATGATAGCAAATATACGAATAAATCTTACACTATACAGCAGGACTTCAGGGCAACTGCACCAAAATCACAATCAACAATCTTCTATCGGCTGCCTTGCAAACAACAATTTACTTTTTCAGAATAACAGGTCATCTTTTTCTTCGCTTTTCATCGCTGCCATGGCATGTGGAGACAAGTCAACTTTTCAAATGGACGTCATCTCCTTCCATCGATTACCAAAACTTGTTATTCTCTTGACTATACTCGAATCCTGCACTCTTCAGTTTCTGGACAAGCATCTCTTTTTGAAGATGCATATCGTCACACAGTTCATCAAGAGAAGAATAATTATCACGTAATTTCATATTGATGAAGCTGAAAAGCATCATCGGATCTTCCGGAAGTGTCATAGTTCATCATCTTTCTAAATCAGGTGCAAAGATAATGGCTTATTCCATAATCTCTCTTCCCGATTTAAAAAAACAGACATTTGTATCCGACTTTCTTTGAAAGCAACTAATCCGGAAATCACCAGATGGAACACTGTACAGGAGCTTCAAAAGAAATTAAATTCAATATCACCTATCGTGATAAGTTGCTCCACGAAAACATCACCAGAACCGTCCTGCAAAAAGAGGACAGCCACTCGGACGACAAGACGGAAAAACAGCAAACCCCGACTGCCGCATGGAAAATGGGCTGTCGGGGTCATTATCATAATCAGGGGAATTGCGGAGTTCGCAGGCCCAACCGGTATTAGCGGTCTGCAATAGGGAGATACGGCTGCTCTTCGAGGACGTTCTTGTAGGCCGGACGGATGATGCGCTTGCCATCGAAGTTCAACTCTTCGATGCGGTGGGCGGTCCATCCGACGATACGTGCCATCGCGAACAGAGGTGTATAGATTTCCTGCGGCAATCCGATCATTTCATACACGAAACCGGAATAGAATCAACGTTCGAGGAAACGCGTTTCTTCGTCCCTTTATGCTTGGCGAAACACTCGATGGCACGTGATTCGAGCAATTCGAGGAAAGCAAATTCCTCTTCACGCCCTTTTTCTTTTCGCGAGATCACGTGCCAGTTCTTTCAAGACGACGGCGCGGGGATCGGAAATCGTATAGACAGCGTGTCCGATACCGTAGATCAGGCCGGTCTTGTTATAGGCTTCCTTGTTCAGCATCCGCATGAAATAGGTATCTATCTCGTCTACATTTTTCCAGTCGGCTATGTTTTCTTTCAGATGATGGAACATATCAACCACCTGGATATTGGCTCCCCCGTGCAACGGACCTTTCAGCGACCGATACCAGCGGCTATGGAAGAATAGGTATCCGTACCGGTTGAGCTAGTCACGCGGACTGTGAACGTCGAGTTGTTACCTCCTCCATGTTCGGCCTGGAGAACAAGCAGTAAGTCGAGCGTACGAGCTTCCAGATCGGTAAAATCTTTTTTCAGCATATGAAGGAAGTTTTCGGCGATCGAAGATTTTCATGCGGGTGGCGGATATGCAGCGAACGACCTTGCTGGCTATGTCGGTAAATGTTATAAGCATAGGCGATGATGGTCGGGAAACGTGAGATCAGCTCGATCGACTGGCGCATCAAGTTGTCGCGAGAGGTATCATCGGGGTTCGGATCGAACGTGTACATTTCGAGGACGCTACGGGCCAGGATGTTCATGATGTTCTGTCCCTCCAGATCCAGGATGTTCATCTTCGTCTTCTGTTCGAGCGGCATATTGTCACAGATTAGTTCCTTGAAACCTGCCAGTTCTTCTTTATCTGGCAATTTACCGGACAAAAGCAGGTAAGCGACCTCTTCGAAACCGAAACGTTTCTCCTTGATCAACCGTGTGCGATGTCTTCCACATCGTATCCGCGGTAAAACAGTTTTCCAGGGATCGCTTTCAGTCCGCCTTCAGGCAGACGCTCGTAACCCACCACATTACCGACTTTCGTCAGTCCGACCAGCACTCCTGTACCGTCTTCGTTACGAAGCCCGCGCTTCACATTATACATTGGGAACAGTTCGTTGTCAATCTTGCATGCTTCTTTGGATGCATCGGACAATTTATAAATGATATATTCTTTTTTCATGACAGTAAATTTTAATTTATTCAACTCCTATGCCGTTACAAGACCGACATGATATATTCTCCAAACTCCTTAGTGCCGAGAGGCTGTCCGTTCGGCATGAAGCGGGCCAGGTCACGGGTGGCCTTCCCTTCGGAGAAAGCGTGTTCGAGTGCGGCGGTTATCAGCCGGCCGGCCTCATTCCATCCCATATATCGAGCATCATGACGGAAGAGAGCAAAGCGAGCAGGGATCACGACGTTTTTGCCGGCGATGTTAGGTGCCGTCCCATGTGTCGCTTCGAAGATCGCATAGCCGCTGTCGTAGTTGATGTTGGCTCCCGGTGCGATACCGATACCGCCAACCATAGCCGCCAACTGGTCGGAGACATAATCACCATTGAGATTCAGCGTGGCAATCACCGAATATTCTTCCGGCACAAGGAGGGTGTTCTGAAGGAAGCGTCGGCAATCACATCTTTGATGACGACCTTTCCGGCAGCTTCGGCATCCAACAGAGCGGTAGCGGCGGCATCCTCTCCTTTTTCCTTTTTGATCTTCTCATACTGGGGCCACGTAAAAGTCTTATCGGGGAATTCGCGTTCGGCCAACGCATATCCCCACAGTTTGAAGCCGCCTTCCGTAAACTTCATGATGTTTCCCTTATGCACCAACGTGACACTGGGCAAGCGGTTGGCCAAAGCAAATTCGATGGCAGCGCGAACGAGACGTTCCGTACCTTCGACCGAAACGGGTTTCACGCCGAAGGAGGAAGTTTCGGGAAAACGCACCTTCGTCACACCCATCTCTTCCGTCAGGAACTTGAGGAATTTGCGAGCTTCGGGCGTCCCTTGCTGCCATTCGATGCCGGCATAGATATCTTCAGTATTCTCGCGGAAGATATACATATCGACTTTTTCCGGCTCTTTGACAGGTGTCACAACTCCACGGAACCAACGTACCGGACGGAGGCAGACATAGAGGTCAAGGGTCTGCCTAAGAGCAACGTTCAACGAACGGATGCCACCGCCGATAGGCGTTGTCAGCGGGCCTTTGATCCCGATCATATATTCGCGGAAAGCCTCCATCGTCTCGTCGGGCAACCAACTGCCGATCTGCTTGAAGCTTTTTCGCCTGCCAATACTTCCTTCCATTCGATCACTCGCTGGCCGCCATACGCCCTGCCAACCGCTTCATCGACAATGCGCTGGCAAACTGGTGTAATCTCCGCACCTACTCCATCTCCCTCTATAAAGGGAATGACGACTTATCGGGGACAAGGAGGGTCCCGTTTTGTTTTGTTATCTTATTCATAATCTTATTCTCTATTTTTACAAATGATGATTTAACAACCTTGTTCCCGCGTCAAGTGCGGGAACAGGACAGTTTTAATTCGACCATAAATCAATAATTTATCATCGGGCTGCATTCAACGCTGCTCCCGCTTTAAACCATTTTATCTGCAACTCATTATAGGTATGATTCACCGCGAACGATTCTTCTGTGCCGTCGGCATGGTAAGGATTGCCGTCAGCGGCTTTCCGGGGGCGAACTCTTTCAAGCGACAATCGAAATCTTGTCTTCCTCGCGTACTTTCTTATAATCATCCTTATCGGCAAAAGTGAGGGCAAGCATACCCTGCTTTTTCAGGTTCGTTTCATGGATGCGGGCGAAGCTTTTGGCAAGGATCACTTTTACATTCAGGAAACGAGGCTCCATAGCGGCATGTTCGCGAGACGATCCCTCACCATAATTTTCTTCTGCTACGACGATAGATGAAATTCCCTTTGCCTTATACTGTTTGGCGACGGCCGACACAGCCTCATACTTGCCGTTCAGCTGGTTCAATATGCTGTTTGTCTTGCCGTTGAAAGCATTCACAGCCCCCATCAGCATATTGTCCGAAATATTCTCCAAATGGCCGCGGAAGCGAAGCCACGGACCAGCCATCGAGATATGGTCGGTCGTACATTTGCCTTCAGCCTTCAGCAACAGCGGCATTTCGATCAGCTCTTTGCCGTCCCAAGCGGCGAAAGGCTTCAAGACCTGTAAACGGTTGGAGCCGGGATTGATTACCACTTCGGCGTCCTTCCCCGTCGGGGCAACATACCCGTTGTCTTTCACTTCGAATCCTTTCGGCGGGAAGTCGGTGCCTTCCGGTTCTTTCAGTTTCACTTCGCGGCCGTCGGCGGTTTTCAGTGTATCGGTCAGCGGGTTGAAACAAAGGTCTCCGGCGATGGTCAGCGCGAGCGTCAGTTCCGGGGAAGCAACAAAGGCATGCGTGTTCGGGTTGCCGTCTGCTCGTTTGGCGAAATTACGGTTAAAGGAGGTAACGATGGAGTTTTTGCGCGTATTGTCGTCGGTATGCCCGTTTCCATTGCCCGATACACGGACCGCAGGCGTTAGCCATAATTGTCGCGCCAATTTGCTCGAAATCTCCGAGGATACCGTCCCGTTCGGCCGTATAGCGTATCTGTTCGGAGCCGGGGTTGATAATCAGCGGAGCTGCCACCGGTATCTTGTCTTCGGCTGCCTGGCGGGCAATTGAAGCGGCACGGCTCAAATCTTGGTAGGACGAGTTCGTACAAGAACCGATCAGTCCAACTTCCATCTTGCGGGGCCAACCATTCTCCTTCACTTTGGTAGCAAACTCGGAAATAGGCGTTGCCGCATCCGGCGTGAACGGGCCATTGATATGCGGTTCCAATTCGGACAAATTGATTACAATCACACGGTCATAAAAAGAATCCGGTTGAGCCTGCACGTCCATATCGGCTTCCAAATAGTCGGAAACGGCTGTTGCCCACTCGGCCACATCATCACGTCCCGTAGCACGCAAATAAGTGGCCATGTTCAGATCGAACGGGAAAAGGGAAGTCGTGGCACCCACCTCGGCTCCCATATTACAGATCGTCGCTTTCCCCGTCGCAGACAAGGATGCGGCACCGGGACCGAAATATTCGATGATGCATTCGTCCCACCCTTCACAGTGAGGATTCCTGCCAGTTTCAAGATCACGTCCTTCGGAGATGCCCATCCGCTCAGGCTACCAGTCAGTTTTACACCTATCAGTTCGGCATTTCACTCCATTCCATACCTGTCATCACATCCACAGCGTCAGCGCCGCCTACACCGATGGCAATCATCCCCAGACCACCCGCATTTGGCGTATGCGAGTCCGTACCAATCATCATACCGCCGGGAAAAGCATAGTTCTCAAGCACTACCTGATGGATAATGCCGGCTCCCGGTTTCCAGAAACCGATACCGTACTTGTCGGAAACGGATTTTAGGAAATCATAGACCTCGCTATTGCTCTGCGTAGCCGTTGCGATATCCGTCTTAGCTCCCATATTCGCTTGGATCAAGTGATCGCAGTGCACGGTGGCAGGAACGGCCGATTTGGATTTTCCTGCATTCATGAACTGAAGCAACGCCATCTGCGCGGTCGCATCCTGCATCGCGACACGGTCAGGACGGAAATTCACATAATCTTCACCACGGCGAAAAGGACAGATGTCCGATTCTTCATACAAATGTGCATATAATATTTTTTCAGCCAGGGTCAACGGACGGCCAACCTGTTCGCGAGCTGCATCCACCCGCTTCGGGAAATTAGAATAAAAGCTTCTCAGCATGTCAATGTCGTACACCATATCTATTCTTTTTATTAGTTAGCAATGTAGGATGGGATAAAAATAGTATTTATATAAATACCTTTTATTCAATAATTTCTATCGGCTGATAAAGGGTATCTATGAGAACGGGTCCTATACGTTCAATAATAGAACGTAGCGGGAGCCCGTTTTGTTCAAAGGCTTTGTTTATTCCTTCAACGATTCTTTCCATTTATCCGCATAGCTGTGCAAAATGGAAGCGATTCCTTCTCCGATACGGACATAATCTTCACGTTTCAGATTGGCTAGCGAACAGCGGATGGACCACTCTGGCGCATCGAATCCGCCACCGTTGAGCAATACCAGTGAAGTTTCTTGTGCCAGGCGGAACACGACGTCTACCGGCTCGTAATTTTCCTGTAAGTAGACAACGAAATCATCTCCGTAAAATTTCTTCGCCCAGACCAACATATCAATCTCGCTATAGTAGCCGGCACGCAACGGATCGTCGAGCAATGTGAAACCGGTGCTTTCCCAAAGCGTATGAAGGCGGTCGTGAATGATCTGCTGCATCTTCGCCTTATAAGCATTCTCGCGATCCAGCAGGGAGAAGGAGGCAAAGAGCGCCATTTGCGTCTGTTGCGGCAGCGAAAGCCCGGCGGTATGGTTCAAGGCGACCTGACGGCTGTCGGCAACCATACGGTCGATGAAACGGATTTCCTCTGGATGGAGCGAAATACTGCTATAGCGTTCGTTCAACTGCTCTTTCCGCTCTGCCGGCAATTCCTTCAGCATCCGGTCGTATATATTCTCTTCGTGCAACGCGACAACGGCCAGGCGCCAGCCTGTCGCTCCGAAATATTTGGAGAAGGAATAGACGCAGAGGGTGTTCTCCGGCAATTCCGCATGATCGAACGGAAATGGGGAATGTAGGTCGCATAGACATCATCGGTAATGATCATCAGGTTCGGATTGTCATTACGTACGATATCTACAATACGTTTCATCAAACCATCTGTCAAACCGTACGAAGGCGGATTGCTCGGATTGACGATAAAGGCGGCCTTGACAGAAGGGTCTTTCAGAATGTCCAGGTCTTCTTCCTTGTACTGCCAGGTATGATAGCCGTCTTTTGTCATTTTACAAGCGTGGATTTCGGTTACATCGAACAAGTAGCGGGCTTGTTCCGGTATCTCTATATAAGGAGTGAATACCGGGGCGAACAGGACGATCTTGTCACCTTTACCAAGAAGGAAATTTTGTTGCAGAGAATCGAATATATAGCACATCGCGGCGGTTCCCCCTTCGGTAGCAAAGAGATCAAACTTCCCTTTGGGCGGGCGGTTGTCGCACAATTCCTGCTTCAGGTATCTTCGACCAATACTTCCGTATATTTCAGGATGCGGTCGGGAACGGGATACTGGTCCCCGATGACGCCTTCCGCCCATTCGTATACGAGGTCGTTCTCATCGACTCCTTCTCATTCACAAGATAATCGTAGGTGTCTTTCAGCAGTGCCATACCGGGAGAGCCGGCGTGCTTCATCAGGAATTGCGTGAAACGGGTGGCGATACGTTTCTTTTCGGGGATACCGGCCAGTCCGACCATTTCCTCGCCATATTCGGAGGAACGGGCGCATTCTTCCAGTCCGAACTGGCCGAGCAGGAAAAAGGCTTCGCGGGGTACAGTACTGATCCAGTTCGGATTGCCACGCCCTGCGTTCAGCATGATATGCGTACTCTTACGGGCGCTTTCGTCCGCAAGGTCTATCAGGATATTTTTCAGTTCGAAAGGACTGATTTCTGACATTTTCTTTTCGTATTCACGAGTGATTTTGTGTGTCATAGAGAAATAACTTAATTGAATATAATGAGTATATAAAAACAATGCTTCCAATACCCTTCAGGTCATCAAGAGGACGATCACGACTCCCCAAATGATCAACAGGTATTACCGACCGCGTATGTCACCGTATAGCCTAATGCGGGTGTCTGGCTCTCAACGGCATCTTCCACAGCACCCAAAGCTGCTGTGGTCGTACGCGCTCCGGATGTACAGCCCAACGTAATGGCCGGTGGAACTTAAAGACATATCTTCCCAACAGCACACCGACGATCAATGGGATAGCGGTAGCCAACGCACCGATGAAGAAGAGGCTGACGCGACCTCCTTCAAGCCGGTGACAAAGCTCGGTCCGGCCGTAATACCGACAACGGCGATGAACATGTTCAACCCGACGTTGTTCAACACCCAAAGGATGGTTCCGGAATTCGTCCGAAAGTCGGATGCTTGGAACGCAACCAGCCGAAGACCAATCCAGCAATCAATGCCCCTCCACTCGTACTCAAGCTGATAGGTACACCTCCTAAATGGATCGCTAAGGCCCCCACGACACCTCCGAGAAAAATTCCGAGGCCGACGAAAATCATATCCGTCTGGTTCGTCGGGCGGTCGGCATAGCCTAATGTATCGGCAGCCGCATTCACCTCCAATTTTGTACCAACCAACTCCAACATGTCGCCGGGATCGATCGTCGTCGCGGCTAAAACCGGAATGTTGATACCAGCACGTTTGATGCTCTTGATACTGACACCGTGCATAACTGGTAATTTGCGTAGTTTAGCGACTGTCATGCCTGCATATTCTTTGCGGGAGATCAATACGGGCAGGGTTTCGGCCGGAAAGTCCAACAATTCGATATCATTTACTTCATCGCCGATCCAGTCCTCCTCTCCGATCACAAATTCACGACGTCCGCTGAGCACGACTTCGTTTCCTTTCAAAAGCATTTGGTCGGATTTCGCATCCCGAATCACACCATCGATACGGACCCGTTCGACGAAAAGGCGTCTTCCTTGTCCCTCCAAATAATCTTCCAGCTCTTTCACGGTCTTTCCCGCGCCGAACCAGCCATTGTTAATCTTGTAGGCGCGAACGTGATCGGACGGGCGGCAGGCATGAAGCCGGGTTGCTCGCTTTCGTCGTCCGAACCCATTTTGGCTTCCAGTTCGCGACAGGCTTTCTTGACCGATTCGATCCCTCCCAACAGACGGGGAGCAATATCACTCATGATCCGAGCGGAACCAGCCGTACCGAAAATATAAGAGACGGCATAGGCTACCGGCATGACATTGATCATATCCGTTTTATCTG
>ENA-OQCS01000778-OQCS01000778.1-human-gut-metagenome-genome-assembly--contig:-NODE-778-length-17613-cov-2.028137_pt1 | contig 17613 bp, 16 predicted proteins | sample MGYA00242757_ERZ504575 | MGnify/ENA primary metagenome ERZ504575 (study PRJEB26092, sample SAMD00036297) | human gut metagenome | host: Homo sapiens | study: EMG produced TPA metagenomics assembly of...
TTTCTTCCAAATGAAGATTTACATTACTTGAAAATGAATAGGTCCTGTCAACCATTCCCCTTCAGGAATAACCACACGGCCTCCTCCGGCCTTATTACAAGCTACTATGGCTTTGGCGATGGCCTCCGTATTCACTGTTTCCCCACCTTTCACCGCACCATAATCCACAATGGAAAAATCTTGTTCGGGAAAAACACATTCTTTGATGGGTTCCATAGCAAAAGGAGCATCAACTATTACCATTTTATACTTTGGAGCCGGTGCTGTACATGATACGGCAAAAGCTACGGCCGCAATACCAGCCAAAGATTTAAAAAAGTCTTCTTCATTTTATCTGTTGTTTTTCATTGTAATTTCTGTATGCACAAATATCCTGAACATCTTCGTTCACCCTATTTTATCCGAGGTGTATAAAGGTATATCTGATCCAATACCACACCTTCATCCAATGCTGTAAAATTAAACGATGGGAAGCTTTCCGTGCAACAGGAAGAATCATCCGGCGAACAGCCTGATTACACAAAACATTCTCCTTCCATTCTTCACTGCGTCCTTTAGTTTCATACGAAACAGCCTCCGTGGCACTTCCATCCAATGAAATGGTAAAACGCAACCGTTCTCCTTCTACCGGATGATTAGGCAACAACCGTACTTCCACCTCGACAGAATCCGTTTCCCATGCAGCAAATTCAAAAGTCAGTTCTTTCTTTTTCTCCACCGCTACCGCCTTTCCTTCATAGCCCAGCCCTTCACAAATAACCGATGCCCCTTCAACGCAATCAGCACCATTCCATGTATAGACAGCCTGACGTTTTTCAGGCAACCCGGACGATAGTGCCTTCTTTCCACCCGATTGAAAACCGGAAGTCTGCGTGGTTGGAAATCCATCATACGGTTCCATTTTGTTGTGTTATAGCGTTTTGTCAATGAAACTATACTGTCATACGCCCTGTCACTATCCGCCCAATCAGCTTTTCCACGACGCGCCAACTGGGCTGTCAGCAGTTTGTTATTCATCTGAGCAGCCGCCTGGACAGGATACTTCACCAACTGAAAATAAGTTCTTTTTCTGTGCAGGAAGCGCACGCCATTCCTGCTCCACCTTATCTGACAATTGTCTATATGCGGCCAGACGTTCATTGATTTCCTGCTCACACCAAGGCAAATCACTGATCACTTTAAACTTAGGATCCTTCTCTTCCGTGCGGGTATTCCCCATAAATTCCGGCTTACGGATATAAGCCAAACGATAAGCTTCCTGCATGACAGGCTGTAACCGGTCAGCCCTATTTTTCCAAACTCACGCTCCAGGAAATGACGTTGATGAGCAACGACTCCCTGCCGCTTCACCTCTTCCAGGTCCATGCCATATCCAGAAAAAGTTCTACCTGATATTCAGCCGGTTTAATATCTCCGACATTCAATATCCACATTTTCTGTATACCCCGCTCATATGCCAAAGACATTTGCTGGTATACCAAGGAAGGATGGACAGTCCCCAACCAAAGATAATCATGCGGACGCCCCCAATAAGATATATGATAATATACCCCGTTTCCTCCCTTACGGCACGTTCTTCTGCTGTAGGGAAATGACGGATATAACCATAATTGTCATCACACCACATCAGCGTCACTTCATCGGGCACTTGCAGCCCGGCATGGTACACATCCAACACTTCCTTATAAGGAATAAAGACTTGAGGCACTTGAGTCACATCCTTATTTACATATTTAGTCAACAAATCGCGCTGATCCTTTAGCACTTTAGTCAGAACGGCTTTTTGTTCTTCTATAGTCTTAGCACCATTCATCGCACCGTCGTGTACTCCACGCATACCTAAAGTATACAGATTATCCAACCCTGCAACCTCCTTTACGCGTTGTTCCCAAAAGGACAAGACATGAGCACTGTTGTGAACATAGTCATACTCTCCCACTCCATCCCGTTTCCACTCACCATTGGTATTCCGCATCATCGGTTCACAATGAGAAGTTCCAATGAAAATACCAAACTTATCAGCCACTTCTTTGTTGCCCAGTGTAAAATAAAAAGGTACAGAACAGCCATGCATAGCCGGCCAGAAGGTATTGGCACGCAGACGAAGCATCAATTCAAAGATACGTTCATGCGTTTTCGGGCCTATTTGTCCTTTCATATTGCTCGGCTCGTATGTCTGCCAGCTCCAAGGAGTCAGCCCCAGTCCTCATCGTTGATAAAATCCCCCGATATTCTACAGAAGGAAACTGCATATTCCGATAAGAAGCCGGTAGTTGAAAAATCTCTTTCTTTGCAGGGATCGCATCTGCCCACCACTCCCATGGAGAAACGCCTATCAACCGTGAAAGTTCCATGACGCCGTATGCAGTACCACGCTTGTCACTGCCGGTATAACTAATTTACCAGTGGAAGAAACGGTCAACAGAAAAGCTTCTTTTTTATTTTTTATAGGAGATAAATCAACACCTGCCTTAGCGATCAAATCACTTTGTCCGATGGTTCCGACTATAATCATTCCTTTTTTACTTTCTGGAGTAACGATTATGCGGGTAGAAAAAACAGACTCTACATCACGATTGAGCAAATTCAAAGCTGTATGTACAACTTCTTCCTCTGAATTACCACAAGCAATAGTCACCGGTTCACCTGATTTCAAGACAAAAGGGTTCTGTCCATATACTGACAAAACTGCTAAAAAGAAAGCTAGAAAAGAAATGAGTTTTTTGTATTTCATAGTTTTTATTTTCAATATTGCAAAAATAAGACGAAATGGAATTAGATTCCATAGAATAAGATACAATAATATGGAAATTCGTCCATAAAGCCTGTATTATTTATCGTATTTATGGTGTTTTTTATGTTGCAGAATACAAAAAAGCCTCAATAAACAATTACCACATTTACAACAATAAACCAATGTGCCAATATACCAATAGCTATGCGAAACATTACACAGCCTATTGATACATCAGCACATAAACAATAGTACGCCACTTTATCAAATCAATTAAGGCATGGGCGACAATCCCTCCCACATTACATTCCATTTTCCATTTTCGGGAAACCAGGATTTTCTATTTCACAACCATCCCAACCAGCGCACATTAATGCAATGGCAGTTAATAAACCACCATTACCAGGTAAATAAACACGTAAACGGGGATCTTGATAATTATGTCCATTCGGCAAATATGTATTGGTACGTTTATTCATAAGCAATGCCTCCACCGCTTTTTCCGGCTCACCCAATCGAGTAGCATTCATTGCTGTCATAGGATAATCCCAGCCCCAAGTCTTCCCCAATTCCAATTATCCCAGATCCACTGAAGTGTATTCTTCATGTAATCTTCACGGATTAATTTATTCATAGGCAAGGTGCCTACGGCACCTAACACTGCCATGTGGTCACTGGTAAAACGGATATCCTTATAAGTATCTATTGCATTTTCCGCAGCCAGATACAACCCATCCTCATTATAAGCCAGTGGAGAAAGCTTGTCTATTAACTCATCCCATTCCAAATTACGTTTTTCACCTGCACGCTCACGCCATATCTGCGCTATCTGCATGGCAAAATGCCAATAAGAAAGTTCAAAAGGAGGATTTATAGTAGTACTCGCATTCAATGTTTCCTGAGCCGGAATCGCTCCCTTTAAAATAAACCGCACTCCCAATTCATCATATGTGGCAAAAGCATACATAAACTTAGCTGTTTCTTGAACCAGATAGTTATATTTCTCTATCACTTTCTTATCAGGGTTAGAGCGATAAAGAAGTTCTGCCAGATAAATAAAATGCGGTTGTTGCCAAATCAAAAAACTGCCTACACTGGAAGGTGCCTCCACACCACTAGGATCAGTCATTTTCATCCATCGGATTCCATCAAAGCCTTGCCGACGAGCCACTTCCCTTGCTATAGGCTCTACCGTTTTATACCATTCTAAAGTATGGCTGAGTAATTCAGAATGTCCCCAAAGCGGTTGCCATGCCTGATGCCACCAAATCATTTCAAGATGATATTTCCCAAACCACGAATTGTAAGTTAGCCCTGTTTCCTGCGGAGGGGTACTGCCCGCGCATTGAATAGCAAGCAAATATTGACTAAGCACTACCCGACGTTCCAATTCTTTAGCACGCGGATCCGTGCAATGAGAGAAATCTACCGCAGCACCTTCTTCCCAAAAGTTCACCCAATGATTCTTAGCCAAACTTTCAACTTCAAAAAAATCAGGGAGTACAGTAAGCTGATCTGGCTCATTAGCGGTAAAAGCACATGAAAACGAAAAAGCATCTTCTTGTGGAAGCAGTACGAAATAATTTTTCTCTTTTTCTTTCAATAATGCCTTGCCTTCCCATTTTAATTCTACATAATATACCGTGGAATCCAACGTACGCTTTAACACAGCGCTTTGTGTGTCCTGTTTAAGAACCTCGGTAGAGTGTTTATCATTGGCATCCCAATCACATGCATTATCAGTATGAATACCTGTAGGATAAGGAAAATGAAATTTTATCCCTGTATGCAAGTGACTGTCTATATGGGCTGAAATCATATCTTGTGCCGGATGGCAAACCGTCCGTACATTAAATTCATTCCCTTTCCAAGTAAACCGACTGAGTATCTCACCTTCCCATAAATTCAAAGTCTGACTGATTCTGGTAATATCGGAAATAGCAGCCTCATCCCCCCATTCAAATCCGATCACTCCTAAATGTAACCGATGTGGATTGGCACGAAACCAATCAGATGCATTCTTTTGTCTTTTATCTTCTTGAGATTGAACGGCATACAATTCTTTATGTCCTCGTCCAAAATCATATTCACTCAATGTTTCTTCGTGTCTATAACCGTCCATATTAGCAAAACTATGCCATCCCCATTGACTTTGCGTACCTAGAGGGACACCTTTTTTATAAGCGTCAGGAAAGTTGCAATCCTGTAATATCTACTGTAAATGCAAATTCGCCATTCCCTACTGAAAGCGAAGCCAACGAATCGAAAGCTGAAAATTGAGGATTATTCCGATTCACTAACGCCTTACGGTCTATTGAAATCTGCTGTACGGGATGAGTACAGGCACCGAACATCACTAATAAAGAGCAAAATAACAATATTTTCATTACCTAAATTTTTATACACTGTAAATAGATATTCATTTTTACGACTTCCTTATATCCTATGGCATAGGATGTAATCCCTCCCAACGCACATTCCATTTACCATCTTTGGGAAATCCCGGATTACTGACCGAGCAACCGTCCCACCCGGCACACATCATAGAAACAGCTAATAACAGCCCTCCATTACCAGGCAAATAAGAACGAAGACGAGTCGAACGATAATTGTTACCACTAGGCAAAAGCAAATCCTCCCGGTTATCCATAGTTATGGCACGCAAAGCAACCTCAGGCTGCAACAAGCGAGTAGCATTCATTGCCAGTGTGGGGTAATTCCAACTCCAGGACCTCCGGACCAATTCCAATTTTGAGCTGCACGCACCAAAGTCTTTTGCATTTTTTCTTGATCAATGAGCCGCGACTCAGGCAACATGCCGTAAGCCAGCAAATTTTCAGAAGAAGTTCCTGTAACATAAAAAGGATCATGCTTACGTTTGCTTTTCTCGCCTTCCGATAGAGAAACAGAACCGTCTGCTTCTTTAGGACGCTGGCCATTAATGTATCCACCGGCCGGCATTTCCGGTAATTTTTCAGCAGGAATACCATTCACGAAATCAGGTATTCCTCTACCCTTTTCCGCCGGTAAGTAAATGCCATCAGGACTAGTAGCAAGAGGAGCTAATTTAGCAAGAATTTCATCCCACTCCGCATGACGTTGCAGCCCAAGTCTCTCCCGCCATTTCTGAGCTATGGACAAGCCAAAATGCCAATAAGCCATTTCAAAAGCAGGATTAAGGGTCGTCTCTTCATTATAGGATTCATTAGCCGCACAAGCTCCCTGAATAATGTAACGATCATTATCAGAATCATAATTAACAAACGAAGCCATAAAAGCAGCCGTCTGCTCTACCATATCAGCATACTCACGAAGAAATTCTTGAGAAGGACGTGCACGATAGATAAGTTCTGACATATAAATGACATGGGGTTGTTGCCAGATAATAAAAGAGCCGACATCCGATGGTGCCTCTTTAGAAGATGGATCAGTCATTTTCATCCAACGTATGCCATTAAATCCCTGTCTGGCTGCAATATCACATGCCATCGGTACGGCAGTCTTATACCATTTCAATTGTTTCTCCAAAAGATCTGCTTTATTCCAAAGCGCATAATGAAAACTGTGCCACATTACCATTTCTAAATGAAATTTACCATACCATGTATTATAAGTCAGGCCGGTTTCAGCAGGAGGGTAATTTTGCGCTTCCTGCGAACGGAGCAAATATTGAGACAGCACAACCCGACGCTCCAAAAGCGAAGCACGGGGATCCGTACAGGAAGAAAAATCAATAACACCGGATGTCTGCCAATAATCCCTCCAACAACGGTTGGCCGAAAGCAGATTAGCCTTGTAATCAGGCTGAGGCACTACAGGTTGGTGCTTATAGAACCCAACATTGAAATTCCACTGCTTATCGGAAGGTGTCAATTTTAACCTGTTCTTCCCTGTTTGAGAAAGAACAGCTTTACCACTCCAACTGATTTCCACATAATAGACAGTAGAATCTACAGTACGACGAATAAGAGCCCGTTGAGGTTCGGAAAGAATAATGTCGGTAGAGTGGCAGTCATCGGCTGTCCAGCAAGTAGCATCGTCAGCTGCCTCACCTGTAGGATAAGGGAAACGGATGCCAACTGCCAGCTTTGCCGATGAAGACACAGAAGCAGAGACAATGTCACTATCGCCATTACAAGAAGTAGTTACCGTAACCGGAAGTTTTCTCCATAGGAAATGGGAATGAAGTTCTCCTTTCCACATGTCGAGAGTCTGGTCTATTTTAGTAATATCGCTCACCAACAAGCTGTCAAATCCTATATTTCCCAAATGCAGGCGGTGCGGATTGGCACGAAACCACTCTGCCGCTTTGGCATTACGTTCAGGACCTTCTGGAAATTGTACGGCATAAATCCCATGAGGATGACCGGGAAGCGGATGATCCTGTAGAGTTTCAACTATCTTATAGTCCTCCTTGTTAGGAAAACTGTGCCATCCCCATTCGCTATAGGTACCTAAAGACAAGCCTTCTTTATAATATTCGGGAAAAGTCTGCAATCCCGTAGCATCGGCAGTAAAAGCGAACCGCCCATTTCCGACTGTCAAAGAATGAAGAGAATCAATTTTTGTAACATGAGGGTTATTACGCATCACCAATGCATGACGGTCAATAGCAGTATCGGCACAAGCTGTAACCAGCAGCATTGCTGCCAATACAACAATAAAAAATGTTTTATTTCTCATCATAGACACTATTTAGTAAGATACTGAATAAATGTAGACATACCATTCATATATTCCTTGATGGAAATGACTTCAGAAGGAAGAGGAGCATTAGAGAAGCCCGGATTCTCTTTCGAAACACTAGGCAAACGACCGGTAAATAATCTTTTTTCTTCAAAATAGTGAGCAGACTATCTACTTTTTGTGTATCCGCTTGCTGCATTTTACCACGCATTAAATGACTTAGTAAAGTTCCAGAAATATCCGTTTGACCTATAAACGGAGAATCTTTTGTCACTTCCTCTTTGGAGAGAGAGAGCAAATGCTGATACTCATCTTTTAAAGATTGCAAATCAATAGCCCGCGTAGAGCTATAATGAGTTATGAGTCCATGATAATCATAATCCACCCAATAATGATCTGGATCATTATGAAGGTAAAGAGGTCTGTTAGTGCCTACTTCTACAAAAGTAGGACACAATATCTGTCCCGGTTTTACAGACTTACCCAATTGTTTCATTTGCGCGTCGTTATATCGGATAGATTCTAGAAATTCAAATGCATCCGGAATACGGGCTAAATATTTAGTATCCCCAGTCCAACGATAAAAACGCATCAAGTTGCGACACATCTCGCAGTAGCTGTAGCCGCATAACCTGCCGGTTCAAAATCACGAGCATGACCTGGAGAGTAATTGAGATCCAACTTATGCTGCATAGCCCAACCTGCCTGAGCTTTCCTCCCTGCAATGCCAAGACACAAGTCATAGCCCGCTGAAGAGGCTCCAATGCCCGAGTTTCACCTAATAAAGTGTAACAAGCCAATAAAAATTAATATTGTTAGTATGAACTCCATCATTAATGGTAATAAACGAAGTATAGTCTTCCTTATCACCTTTCACATATTCATAATGGAGAGGATAGCGCTGCGGCCACCCACCAATAGGATACTGACTCTCCAAAACAAAATCAAGACACCTTTCTACCGGATATTTATACTTCGGATCCAGAGTCAGTAAATACATACGCAAAAGGAACATTCCACTATCGTAGGTAGCCGCATCATCATAAGTACAATTTCCATAATAATGAGCATGTTCCTGAGCACAATGAATATATCCTTTCTGTACTTTGGAAAACCATTGCTTAAGCGAAGTTTCTCCGGAAAAGTCCAACATATAAGGCCATCCCCCACTTGAATGCTGTCCCCAGATAAGAGCATCTGCGCTGCTTGTGCCGCTTTCAGGTAATAAGATTCTCCAGTCAATTGATAAGCATTCAAAAATACATTTCCCATAGCAGGTGTACCAGCTCTATCCATATCATACTTGGTTTAGCTTCCAGTTCCCCCCCAACAACGGGAGAAATCAGGACTGTAATTCCATAAATAGCCACCACGGTTGCTGACCTTCTCTACCATGAAACGTGTAGCTTCATCATAGCCACTTTTATATCAGAGGCCGGAATGTTTTTCTGTGCTCCAGCAGACAACAAAGTAATGAAAAGCATTACCGCCATACATATCATTTCATACTGTTTTTTTTATAAGATAGGAAGAGAAAAGAAACAAAAAAATCATCACTATTCTTCCCCCTTCCTATATAGAAATGTTTATAATTTATTGATTAATAAGCAGGATGTTGTTGACCGGTTAACCCAGGATTAACATCAATAATGGCTGTGGTGCTCAAGTATAAGTTCAGCCTGATTCTTGATAAACCCACGATATAACTCGGTAATCCAGGCGGGCAACGTGTTATTGTTTTCTTTATAACCCAATATCTTGGATTGTCCGGCTATACCGGAATTAGTTTCTCCTGCAATATTGGGAGTAATAAACATATTTACCCAATTCCAAGTGCCTCCATACCGGGCAACCAGTTCACTCATTTCCGTTTCTGTGGCTGATGATCGAAATCTATATAAGTAAGACCTACCAAAGGATCCTTCCAAGATGTAGAAGTTGCTTCTTTATATGCCCGATAAGTCTTCACCTCATTATAAGGAACCTCACGCATAGCCAGTTTCTCGGTATTTGCTTTTGTTTCAGCCAAAGTTTCAGCCAACAAGTTCCACCGGATAAGATCAGTACGCCGCCATCCTTCTGTAGCTAATTCAAAGGCACGTTCCTTCACAATCGCTTTAAAAAAAGTATCATAAGTAGAGGGTGTGGTACCTATACGAGAGGCATCTCCTGCAAAAGCACGCAGACGAACTTGTTCATAAGCTGCCTTAGCTGCTTCCGTGGGCCCATTGTTCAAGTAATTTTCAGCTTCTGCGTACATTAACAATACATCCGAATAACGAAGTATAGGCCAATTGACATCCGTTTTCAAAGTGGCCGTACGGGGACCGGCTTTCCAATTGCAGCGCCATTTCCCAAATTCAAAGCGCCATAAGGCACAGCAATATCGTTACCAGCCGCATCAATACTGTAATTGCCCACTGTAACATCCCGACGGTATCATCATCGGCAAAAGAAAGATAAAGGTAGGATGAATCAGTTGCAAAGGCAATGTTTTACCATAAAGGGCATTGGAAGCATGAATGCAAAGTCCATTTGTATATCCCACACGACCATTGGTTGTATTGCCAAACTCAGCATATTCAAACATTACCTCTTCAGGGTTATAAACGCCACCCTTGTTCAAGGCTCTAAACACATCCTCATATTTAGAAAGCAAGCTGTTTTCACCTTTACTAATCACTGCTTTACAAGCTTCATCAGCAATGGTATATAATTTTCTTACACGCGATTCATCCAAAGGACGGCGCATCTGAAGAGTAGATTTATCATAAGTATTCAGATCCCAATGCAAAGCATAACCTGCTGCATAAAGAGCTGTACGGGCCAATAATCCATAAGCAGCATTCTTGGAAATCCGCTCAGGAGTAGAGAAAAATCCTTCACTATACCAAGGAAGTACTTCGGACAAGCTTCTTGCAAATCGCAATAATGCCATCATAAATCTCATCCCGATCAACACGGGAAGAAGAAAAAGTCGTCATATCCAATACAGGAACAGTAGAATAAGGTACATCCCCAAAATAACGAATCAAATTCAGAAAACAAGTAGCCCGAACAGCCAGACATTCAGCTATATAAATGTGACACTTTCTCTCGTCCTCTCCCGAAAGGCTCATTGCACGTAATCCTTTCAAGCATGAATTACAACGCTCAATGCTGGAATAAGAGGTAGTATAAATGCCTGTGGGACAACTTTGATCATTGAGCACATAATTGGCCGCATAATTATTAGCATTCGAATTACTCTCAGTAGACCACATTTCATCTGTTCCATTCTGAGCCTTATACCAAGCATCCTGCATCCAGACACCTGTGTAACAAGCAAGAACAGCCATCTCAGCTTTATCAATGGAAGAGAAAACACTTTCACTGTCTGTCTTCGATTTAGAAGGAAGATCCAGAAAGTCAGAACAAGAACTGAAATTGATCGCCAAAAAGGCAACAGCTATATAATATACTATTTTCTTCATAATACAACTCTCCTATTATTATAATGAAAGATTAATGCCAAATACAAATCCTTTGGAACGTGGATAAGAAGAATCATCAATACCCGGAGTTAAAATAGAACTTTCCTTAGAAACTTCGGGATCATAACCTGAATAATTCGTAATAGTGAATGGATTATTCAATGTACAATATAGACGCAAATTACTGATAAAAGCTTTACTTAACCACTTTTTCGGGAAAGTATAACCTAAAGTAATAGTGCTTATGCGAAGATAAGAACCATCTTCCACAAAACGATCAAGCGGAGTAGTAATAGCTGCGCGGTTGTCATTATGAATACTCCACAGAATGTTCAGATCATGCTGATTAGGATTAAGCTCAGCTATACGGTTGAGGTCCGTAGCTTCTTTTCCAGTACGGGGATCCAGCAGAGTGAAACGATTGGCAGCATCCGCAAGCATATTTTGGTACGGTTGGTATGGACCGACAAAACGCTGGGTAGACATATTAAAAATATCATTACCATAAGAGAATACCATAAATACAGAAAGATCAAAGCCCTTATAAGAAAAAGTATTTTTAAAACCTCCGGTAAAATCCGGATTAGCATTCCCGATGACTGTCATATCATCAGAATTATAAACAGGTGTCCCCTTGTCATCCGTCTGCCCCGTAGTATTTACATACTTGATATCACCCGGTTTATATTGAGTTTTTACAGATCCTTTCTGATAAATAACACCATCTTTCAAAACATATTTATCACCATTCTGCACAAAATCGTCGGTAGTATAAACTCCATTGGTCTTATACCCATACATCTCACCTAAAGAATGACCTACGATGGCACGGTATAGAACAGAAGATTGGTACCACCACTGACGCTAGTCTGATAATATTCATTCTCACCGTCTATTCTCAAGACCTTGGAACGATTGAAGGAGATATTGAAATCGGTAGTCCAAGTAAAATGTTTGTTGCGGATGTTCGTACTGCTTATAGCTATCTCAAGACCGCGATTACGGATAGAACCGATATTCTGATATTGGTGCGTATAACCGGTTGATGTCGGGATAGCCACTTTCATAAGCAAATCATCGCTCTTATTGTTATACCAGTCCAATGTCAGGTTAACTCTGTTTCCCCACAAACCCAAGTCCAGTCCGATATTCGTAGAAACGGTTTTCTCCCATTTTAAGTTATTATTACCTACTGTGCTGCCAGGTGCCAAAGCCGCCGTTTCCTGATTGCCCACAGGATATACCGTAGCATTATAGGCAGTAGCATACATATAATTATCAATATTACAATTACCGGTAGTTCCATAACCTACTCTCAATTTGAAATTATTGACAACATTTCCAATAGCATTATCTTTCCAGAATCCTTCTTCAGAAACGCGCCAAGCTGCCGCTGCTGAAGGAAAATAGCCCCAACGATTACCCTCGGCAAATTTAGAAGAACCGTCTGCACGTAAGGTTGCTGTAAAAAGATAGCGGTCATTAAAAGTATAATTGAGACGACCGAAAAAAGACAACAAAGCATTTTCTTCTAAAGAAGACTTCCATGTATCGGGAGTGGCCATACTAATATCATTAAGACCGAAATTAGTATCGGGAAATGCCTTATAGGCAGTTTCTGTACCAGATGTATTTGTATAATATAATTCGTGTCCTAACAAAACGCCCAAATCATGCTTCTCAAACGTATGTTTCCAATTCAATGTATTAGTCCATTGATAAGCATATCGTTCCTTATTATCAATACTGCCATAAGGTCCGCCTTTGAGTTGAGCATTGGCCGTACGACCATCATCGAAATTAGTTGTTTTGATTTGGGCCCAATTATAACTACCAGCTGTACGGAATGTAAAATCCTTCAAGAAATCAATGTCCACACCGGCATTAACACTAAAAATACGACTAAGTTTTCTATTTATTATAGCATCGTTGGTTATCAATGGGTTATACACATCATATTCGTTACTGAAAGTACGGAATTCGGTATTTAACTCTTCATTAATAAGCTGATCATCAGTAAACAGGATTCCGCCAGTTTCAGGACGCAAAATAGCTTGTTTTAATCCGGAATAAGAACCTCCACCTAATGTTTTGGCGTAATTAAAAGAAGAATTCATATCAAAACGTACATTTTTCCATAGCTGGGAATTTACTTTAGTACGAATCGTATTACGGTAATATCCGTGATTTTTTACGATACCGTCTTGCGACATATTATTGTAGCTTACCAATACTTGAGTTTTTTCCGTTCCGGTAGAAAGAGATAGATTATGGCTTTGAGTAAGAGCACTTCCACCAAAAATCTTATCTTGCCAGTCTATTCCGGAACGTCCGCCATAAGTTTGCTCTATATCAGACCATGCTCCCGTATAAAATCCATCATCGTATAATCCCCTCCAAACATACGTGCATACTGGTTCATTTCTCCGGCAAGAGTCCACCATTCATACTGATATTTGGCATACTGTTCAAGATTGAGCAAATCCAGTTTCTTGCCCAACCAATCCACAGATACATAGCCGTTGTAATTCACAGTTGTCTTGCCACTACTTCCACTTTTGGTCGTAATAAGAACCACACCATTTGATCCACGCGCTCCATAAATAGCTGTTGTCGAAGCATCTTTTAAAATATCAATAGTCTTAATGTCATTTACATCAATATTCTTCAAACCATCTTCCGACTGGAAGCCATCAATAATATAGATAGGTGTAGTAGACTGAGTAATGGAAGTACCTCACGAACGGTAATATTCACTTCAGCCCCAGGAGCTCCGTTCTGTGAAACAATATTCACTCCGGCAGCTTTTCCTGCTAGCGCTTGAGCCGCATTAGTAACAGGAACTTCCGCTAAATCTGCACCGGTAACTGAAACAGAAGAACCGGTCAAATCACGTTTTTTCACTACTCCATATCCTATAACAACCACTTCTTCAAGGGTTTTAGCATCCTCTTTCATCACAATTTTGAAAGAAAGATATTCCATTACACTTATTGTTTCAGTTACATACCCCACATAACTGACAATCAAAGAAGCATTACTTGAGACATCATTCAATATAAAATTTCCATCAAAATCCGTAATAGTTCCATTAGTAGAACCTTTGACCATCACCGTAGCACCTATTACAGGCTCTCCTTTATCATCAACCACCACGCCCTTTACGCTACGACCTACCTGTTGTACGATGGCTACCTCTTTCGTTGCGGAAGAAATGGCAGACTTTTCAGAAAGAATAATATTCTTATCCAAGACTTTATAGGTCGTATTTGTTCCGGAGAAAAGCTTCTTTAAGACTGAAAAAACATTCTCATTTTTGACATTCAAGGTTACTTTACGTTTCAAATCGACCTGCTTATTATTATAGAAAAAGGTGAAATCCGTCTGTTTTTCAATTTCGGTCAGGACTTCAGAGACCGTCCGAGTCTGAGAACTGATGTTCAACATGGTTCTCTGTGCATAATTATTGCTAGCATATAACAAGCTGGCAAAACTGAAAAGAACAAAAAGAGTTATTTTCAGAGACAAAGGCAGTTTACATACTGGTTTCTTCATTTTCGTAAATAGATTTAATTTTAACTTCATAATTTGATTACAGATAAAAAGTAGTGTGTTTTTCTGTAGATTGTTTTACGTAGGATGTTTCAACATAGCTTGTTATTTTTAAAAGATTAATAAACTTCTATTTTCTGTTTTTCTTGATGAATATTATTACTTTCTGCATACTTAAATTTTATATTTGAAGATACGCTGATATATTCCAGAATTCGTCCCAAGCGTTGTTTCTCAAGTACACCGGTAAAAGAGGCTTCAAAACATTTGGGATTCTTTACTACGAAATCCACATCAAAACGTTTAGATAGCATTTTAAGAACTTCCTTAAATGGAGTATCACGAAAAATAAGTTTTCCGTCTTTCCAAGAAGTGATAACCTCTACATCTGCCTGATCAATTTTTATTTGTTGCTGTGCAGCAGTATAAACAATTTCCTGTCCCGGCTGAATTTCCTGTTCCGTCCAATTACTTTTCTTATTTTCATATGCCATGGCAATGCTTCCTTCCACCAAAGTTGCAGTTATTGTTTTATCATCAGCATAGGCTTCCACATTAAATTGGGTACCATAAACTTTTACAACAGCTTTCTGCGGCGTTCGGACCATAAAAGGCTGACGGGAATTCTTTGTTACCTCAAAGTAGGCTTCGCCATTCAATTGGACATTACGACTTTTTTCGTCAAAGTGAGAAGGGTAAACAATAGTTGAATTGGAATTAAGAATTACATGAGTTCCATCCGGCAAAATAGTAGAAGTTATCATTCCCGGATTAGTACGAATCTCTATAAAATTCACTTTATTCTGCTCATTACCATTCATCCATAAATACAAAGTAGACAGTAGCAAAGGTATGGCAAGAATAGCAGCGGCACGCTGTGCCCATCGCCCCCATTGTAGCAGTCGTTCCCTTCTTATCCTGCCTCTGACTTCCTTCAAAGCAGCCCGTGCATCAGTCCGTTTTAAGGTATCCATTGTTTTTGTGGCAAAAGAAAGATAATAAATCTGCTTGGCCAGCTTTTTATTTGCTTCGGAAGAGATAATCCATTTTTCAATCTCTTCTTTCTCACTTAGAGTCACTTCTCCTTCAAAATAACGGAGTAAAAGCGCTTCATCTATTTGGGTATCTGAATTTATCATAATGTCCTTTTATAATAAGTCTAACCAAGATCAAAAGTTCCTAAACCAAAAACTGTTTTTTTGAATTATTTTTCGATAGGTACTTTCATGATTAAAATTATGTATTTTTGCAATAACATTTTCTTCTATAATCTATGGAAACCACAAATGATAATTTGATAGACAAGCAACTGTATATATCCATGCAACAGGGCAATAAGAAAGCGTTGATACTTTATTCATCAAATATTATGCTATGCTTTGTGCTTTTGCCCGCAGTTTTGTTTCATTAGAAGATGCAGAAGAAGTGGTTCAAGATACCATGTTACAGATATGGGAAAATAGAAAAACAAATCATATAGATTCTTCTGTTCATCATTATTTGTTCAAAGCAGTAAAAAACAAATGTTATACCTTAATGACCAGAAATTCTCTTCGATTCCAAATAGAAATATACTCACTCCAGACATACAGGAACTATTCGAAGATCCTGATTTTTATATTATAGATGAATTAACACAAAAAATAGAAAAAGCAATTCTTAATCTTCCAGAATCCTATCGGATAGCTTTTGAAATGCACCGTTTCCAAAATAAGACCTATCAGGAAATTGCAGAAGAATTAAACATATCTTCCAAAAACAGTAGATTACAGAATTCAACAGGCACTAAAACAATTACGGAAAGAATTAAAAGACTACTTACCCTTACTTCTATTCTTTTTTGCCCCTAGATAGGAACCCGTACATCCTATTATATCCTTGTACCCTATCACTTCATAACTGATATGATGATAAGAAGTGTTTCTGCCGGGAATATATGCCTCTCCAAAAGTTGTGTCAATGTTCCCAACGCTTCACCCCGAAACAGGATGGTAAGTTCTTATCTTTCTGATTATGTTCTTCATACAAAATGCTCCTTTTTACAAAAATACAAAATAGGTGCGATAAAATATTACCCTATCCGTCTAAAGACATCTATAACCTAAGAATACGGCAATTTTTCTAACTATATAGATTTCAAAGAAACATATTTCTTATTCCTTCAGCAAGTTTACAAAAAAAGTTGGAAGACAATATGCTCTCATGCCCTCATTAACGATGATAATCATCTCATTAACAATGCACTATATTATGAGTGTATCATCTTTATGCTCTCATAAATGCCCTCATGCCCTCACTGTGTTTACTTTCTCACACAGACGTATATTACTTATTATCAGATGATTTATACCGATAGCAAAAGCATATCTTCCGATTATACGATACAAATATAGAGATGTAGTTACGTAAAAATAGGAACAGGCTTACATCAAAGTTCCTTCATGATTGCTCAACTAAACTAGCAAAATTACTTAACCACTATTGTGATTAACTTTAATCACCTATATGATTAGACTTAGTCACTATCGTGATTAGACTTAACCACCTATGTGATTAAGTAAATACAAACGTTGAATATTGATAAACGTCTGTATGTAAACGATATATTGCAAGGATAATGCAGAAAGAAGATATGCGGAAAGCAGCAAATGAAAAGAGTCTTTATTATGCACCATTAGCCCCAAAAAGGACCAAAAGCGTATTGCAGAAATAAGTTACCGATACAACTATAAATAATTTATCTTTCTGACAAACAATAAGATATAACTAAGAACACATGAATATGATGTGAGAGCATGATGGCATATTATGAGAGCATAAAGATGATGCACTCATATATAGTGCATTGTTAATGAGACAATTACCATCATTATGAGGGCATGAGAGCATAATGTGCTCCAACTTTCCATTGCTTTTTTACCATGTTCCAATAAATTTCTTCAAGTGAACCCATTTTTGTCTGTTACTGATTTTACACGAATTCCACAAAAAGAATAAAACACCTTGTGGAATCCATGTAATCCATACCTAACGATAATCTTCACATCATTTATTCACCATCCACCGGAATCACTTCCTGCATATAAATGGCATCCAGACTCCAAAGGGCGGCATCATTGGTACTGATACTTGTACATTCATCCAAAGGAGCGGGAACTTCCGCGAAGA
>ENA-OQCS01000779-OQCS01000779.1-human-gut-metagenome-genome-assembly--contig:-NODE-779-length-17610-cov-2.578791_pt1 | contig 17610 bp, 27 predicted proteins | sample MGYA00242757_ERZ504575 | MGnify/ENA primary metagenome ERZ504575 (study PRJEB26092, sample SAMD00036297) | human gut metagenome | host: Homo sapiens | study: EMG produced TPA metagenomics assembly of...
GGCAAGAGGATATACAGCATGGACTGCACCTCACCGGCTTTCGTTCGTCAGGACGCAGCAGCGCAACCCTCTGCATTCCGACTGCATTCTGCTCCTACACAGGAGAGCGCTTGACAGAAAACACCGCTTCTTCGTTCCATGGAAGCTCTGAATGTACAGTCCCTGCGTCTGTTAAAACTGTTCGGAAACACCACTTCCAAGAAGTAACTCCTTCCGTAGGACCGGAGCAGGAATACTTCCTGGTAGATGCAGAGAAATTCCTGCAGAGAAAAGACCTGATCTACACCGGACGTACCCTGTTTGGCGCAATGCTCCAAAAGGACAGGAGATGGACGATCACTATTTCGGAACCATCCGTCAGAGAATTGCTTCCTTTATGAAGGATGTCAACATTGAGCTGTGGAAGATGGGTGTTACAGCAAAGACACAGCACAATGAGGTTGCACCGGCACAGCACGAGCTGGCTTCCATTTATTCCGAGGCAAACGTAGCAGTTGACAACAACCAGCTCGTTATGCAGACTTTAAAGAGAGTTGCATGCCAGCACGGACTGAAATGCCTGCTGCATGAGAAACCGTTCGCAGGTGTCAACGGTTCTGGTAAACACGACAACTGGTCCATCACCACAGATGACGGCATCAACCTTCTTGAGCCGGGCAAAACACCGCACGAGAACATTCAGTTCCTGCTCGTATTAAGCTGCGTTCTGAAAGCCGTTGATGTTCACGCAGATCTGCTTCGTGAGTCCGCAGCCGATCCGGGAAACGATCACAGACTGGGAGCTAACGAGCGCCGCCAGCTATTATTTCTGTATTCCTTGGAGAGCAGCTGGAGGATGTTGTAGAGCAGCTCATCAGCACCGGAAATGCAACCAAGAGTAAAAAAGAGGGCGTTCTGGAGACTGGTGTTAAGACACTTCCGGATCTCAAGAAAGATGCTACCGACCGTAACAGAACCTCACCGTTCGCCTTCACCGGAAACAAATTCGAGTTCCGTATGGTTGGTTCCCGTGATTCCGTTGCAGCTCCGAACATCGTACTGAACACCATCGTTGCAGAAGCATTCCGCGATGCATGCGATGTACTAGAAGGCGCTGAAAACTTCGAGGACGCTGTCCATGATCTGATCAAGAAGAACTTAAGTGAGCATCAGAGAATCATCTTCAATGGCGACGGATATGCAGATGAGTGGTTAGCTGAGGCAGAGAGAAGAGGACTTCCGAACATCAAATCCATGGTGTACGCAATCCCGGCACTGACCACTGATACCGCAATCAAACTGTTCGGCGATTTCAAAGTATTCACCGAGGCAGAGCTGGTATCCCGTGCAGAAGTTAAATTCGAGAACTATGCAAAGACCATCAACATCGAAGCAAAGACCATGATCGACATGGCAAGCAAACAGATCATCCCGGCAGTCATCAAATATGCGACTTCCCTGGCTGGATCTATCAACACCATCACCGCAGCAGGTGTTACAGCAGTTGGTGTACAGAAGAATCTGCTGAACGAGACAAGTGCACTGCTTGAGGAAACCCAGAAAGCACTCGACGAGCTGATCGCAATCGAGAATGCAGGATGCGAGATGGAAGACGGCGAAGCAAAAGCAAAATACTACTACGAGAAAGTTACTCCGGCTATGGAGGCACTCCGTGCACCGGTTGACAAACTGGAGATGATCGTAGACAAAGAGATGTGGCCGATGCGTCTTACGGCGATCTGATGTTTGAGGTTTAATCCGCAGACGGTCCGATAAATTGTAAAAATTCTGTGAAAACAGGGCAGAAAAAGAGGCTGTTTTTGACAACAGCCTCTTTTTTTAGTATAATGAAGATTAGCTGTTGCCAGAAGAAAAAGGCGGACAGCGCTGCCGGAAGAAACGGCAGGAAAACATGGAGGAAACGCTTCTGGATTTCGAAGGAAAACAGAAGTATACAGAACAATGAATGCAGAACTGGAAATTTTAGGTGTGAAGCTGAAACATTACCGCGTCGATGCGGCGATGGAGATTGCAGAGGAATACCTCTCAAACGATAAGCTGAACACCATCGGGATTGTTACGATGCAGATGCTGATGCAGGCGAGCAAGGAACCGACGTGGAAACAGTATATCGAAGATCTGGATCTGACGGTCATCGGGGAAACCGAGGTGCTGGAGGCAGCAGGAATTGACCGGAGACGCCGTCCTATGAGGAAGTGGAGACGAACGAGTTCATCGCACGCTTTTTCTGGGGACTGATTCAGAAGAAAAGCCGGATTTTCGTACTGGGCGACACTGGGGAAGAACTGCAGACACTGCAGAAATATCTGACAGAAACGTATCCCGGCATTGAGATCGGAGGCGGTGCTGTCGTCGAGACGCTGGAGGAATCCGCGTTTGACAGCCTGGTCAACGAGATCAACAGCCAGACGACGGACGTGATTGTGAGCGGCCTTGCAGGAACGCGGCAGGATCGTTTCGTTCTGGAAAACAGCAGCAAAATCAGCGCAAAAATCTGGCTGAGCCTTGGCGAGCATTCGACGCTGCAGAAACGAGGCCGGTATAAAAACGAGCTGGTGGGGAACTCTGCTAAAGAAGAATACGTTCAAGCGGATGGTAACAAAATATAACAGCGAAAAGGACGGTTGAAGTTCATGAACTGGATACGGAACAAACAGCAGTGGAGAGATTATCTGCTGATTACGCTGGGAACCGCGGTCATGGCGGTTGCGACCAGCTCGATTTACGACCCGGCGGGGCTTGTTACCGGAGGATTTTCCGGTCTTGCAATCGTCATCAAACAACTGAGCCAGATGCTGTTCGGAAAAGGAGTTCCGCTTTGGGTGACGAACCTTGTGCTGAACATTCCGCTCTTTCTGTTCGGAATCCGCATGAGCCGCGATTTTCTGGTGAAAACCATCTTCGGAACCCTGATGAATACGTTCTGGATTGCCGTTCTCCCGGTGCTGCAGCTGGTGCCGGATGACAGGATGCTTTCCGCACTGTTCGGCGGCGTTCTGATGGGAGCAGGCATCGGCCTCGTCTTCATCGGAAACGGTACGACGGGCGGAACGGATATGATGGCGGCTCTGATCCAGAGAAAGCTGCGCCACTATTCCGTTGCACAGGTTATGCAGGTGCTTGATGGAATCATCGTCATCGCCGGTATTTTTGTCTTCGGTATCCACGCTTCGCTCTATGCGATCGTGGCAATCTACGTGACGACGAAAATGACGGATGCCCTGATGGAAGGTATGAATTATGCGAAATCCGCGTTTATCATTACCGCGCATCCGGAGCAGGTAGCCGATGAGCTCATGAAAGAACTCGACCGCGGCGCGTCCGGCATCCACATCAAGGGAATGTACACGGGCGAAGAGCGTATGATGGTATTCTGTGTTGTGGGCAAAAACAGATCCCGCAGCTCAAACAGATCGTAGGAACGATCGATCCGGACGCGTTTGTCGTTGTGTCGGATGCAAGAGAGGTCTTAGGAGAGGGCTTCCAGACGGATTTCTCCTGACCTTTTTACGTATTTTGTGGTATAAATGTTGTGTTTTCTCTTCCTTTTTTGTCTATTTTGTATTAAAATAAGTATATCTGTGAGGTACTTTGCATCAGGCGCAGAACCATAGGGGTGTGGATATGCCTGGCAATGAAAGCGGGTGCAGCCGGAGACAAACTATAGGATGAAAGAGGGAAGAAAATATGATTTCAAATCAGATTTTACAGAGTACCATTGAGGGAATCAAAAATATTTCGCGTGTCGAACTCTGCGTGACTGATGTAGAAGGAAAAGTTCTGGTAACGACGTTCCGGAGGTTGAGATCAGCCAGAATGATATTGTAACGTTTTGCGCAGTCTCAGGCAGATTCCCAGACCATGAAAAATTATCAGTTTTTTAAAGTATACGATGAACACCAGCTGGAGTACATTCTGGTTGTAAAAGGCGGAAACGATGACATTCACCTGATCGGGAAAATGGTTACCTTCCAGATTCAGGGCCTCCTTACCGCCTACAAGGAGCGCTTCGATAAAGACAACTTTATCAAGAATCTGCTGCTCGACAACCTGCTGCTGGTCGACATCTACAACAGGGCGAAGAAGTTACATATTGAAGTGGAAGCACGCCGCCTTGTATTTATTCTTGAGACAAATCCGGATAAAAACAGCGGGGCGCTGGAAAGCGTCAAGAGTCTGCTCGGTACCAAATCCGGTGACTTTATCACTGCCGTCGATGAGAAAAACATCATCATCGTAAAAGAACTTGCTCCAGGTGAGGATTATGCCAGATGAACAAAGTGGCAGCCACCATTCTGGAAGCAGCAGGAAGAGATGAGGAGGGGAAAACCCACGTTGCTTACGGTACCATTGTCAAGGAGATCAAAGAAGTATCGCGTTCCTATAAAGAAGCCAGAATGGCGATGGACGTCGGAAAAATTTTCTCCGCTGAGAATGATATCTATGCATACAGCTCACTGGGTATCGGCCGTCTGATTTACCAGCTTCCGATCCCACTGTGCAAAATGTTCATCAAAGAAATTTTCGGCAACAAATCGCCGGATGACTTTGATGAGGAGACACTGACAACGATCAATAAATTCTTTGAAAATTCTCTGAATGTCTCGGAAACCTCGAGACAGCTTTATATACACCGAAATACCTTGTCTATCGGCTGGATAAGCTGCAGAAGAGCACGGGACTCGATCTTAGAGTTTTTGAAGATGCGATCACATTCAAGATTGCGCTTATGGTTGTGCAGTACATGAAATACATGGAAACGCTCGATTATTAAGCGAGAACCCTTGAAGGAGGAATTGCATGATAACATTGGATAGTGTAAGTAAGAGTTACGCGAAAGGCCAGCCGGCCGTCAACAACGTATCCTTACACATCGAGAAGGGGGAATTCGTCTTTATCGTGGGAAACAGCGGTTCTGGAAAATCGACGCTGATCAAGCTCCTTTTGAAAGAACTCGAGCCCACATCCGGTACCATTAAGGTAAACGGACAGATCTTAAATAAAATGAAACGCTGGAGAGTGCCGAAATACCGCCGCGGTGTCGGCGTCGTATTCCAGGATTTCCGCCTTTTAAAAGACCGGAATGTCTATGAAAACGTAGCATTCGCACAGCGTGTCATCGAGAAACCGAACCGCGTCATCAAAAAGCGCGTGCCGGAAGTCCTGACGCTGGTCGGACTGGCAGAGAAGTACAAATCCTTCCCGAAGGAGCTTTCCGGAGGAGAGCAGCAGCGAGTTGCCGTGCAAGAGCCATTGTCAACCGGCCTGACATCCTTCTTGCGGACGAGCCGACCGGAAACCTGGACCCGGGAAACTCCATGGAGATTATGAAGCTCCTGGAGGAAATCAACAACAGAGGAACGACCGTTCTTGTGGTAACCCACAACCGTGAGATCGTCAACTCCATGAAAAAACGCGTTATTACCATGCGAAAAGGCGTGGTAGTCAGCGATGAGAAGGAGGGCGAGTACCATGAGGTTTAGTACACTGGGCTACAGCATCAAACAGGGTGTCAAAAACATCTGGAGAAACAAGATGTTCTCGCTGGCATCCATCGCAACCATGGGAGCCTGTATCTTTCTGTTCGGTATCTTCTTTGCGGTTGTCATCAACTTTAACTACATCGTAAAAAATGCCGAGACAGACGTATCCATGACCGTCTTCTTCAACGAAGATGTGGATCAGGCGACGATCGATGAGATCGGAACGGAGATCAAGGCCAAGACCGATGTGGTCAAGGAATGTAAGTATGTTTCCGCGGATGAGACGTGGGAAAACTTTGCAAAACAGTATTTCGAAGGAAAAGAGGAATACAAGGACGGCTTTAAGCCAAACGACAACCCGCTCGCAACTTCTGCTCACTACGAGGTTTACGTATACCAGGTAGAGACGCAGGATGCACTGGCTGAGTATATCCGCTCGCTGGACGGTGTCCGTGAGGTTAAACAGGCCGAGGGCGCAACAACAACGTTGACGACGATGAACCGTGTCATTGGCTACGTTTCCATCGCGATCATCCTGATTCTTCTTGCCGTATCTGTTTTCCTGATCAGCAATACCGTCACGATCGGTATTTCGGTCCGGAAAGAGGAGATCGGTATCATGAAGCTGATCGGTGCGACGAACCTGTTTGTAAGGGCTCCGTTCCTGATCGAGGGTATCCTGATCGGTCTTGTCGGAGCAGCGATTCCTCTGGGGCTGCTGTACGTTGTATACAACAGAGTCATCAGCTACGTTATGACGGAGTTCAGCGTACTGTCGAACTTTATGGCATTCATGCGGTATCGGCCGTCTTCCGGATTCTGCTTCCGGTCGGACTCATTCTCGGTATGGGAATCGGTCTTGTCGGCAGTATCTTTACGATTCGAAAACACTTGAAGTCTGATAGGATTAGACAATATAATGAAGTAAAAATAAGTCCCGGAATCCGTCAAAAGATTCGGGATCTTTCGATTGGGAGGCATATTTTGGAAGAACTGATGAAGGAAGAAAAAGAGGGCGTAAAAGCGGCAGAGCAGGAAAAACCGAAAAAGCGCAGAAACAGAAAGAAAAACCGAAAAAATGAGATGCGGAAGAGCTACTTTGCGGGCATGATTTCGATGCTGGCGATTGTAATGATCGTGCTTGTCGGAACAACGTTTCTCTGGCCGGGAAGCAGTGCGGACCACCCCGGCGGCTTCTGGTCGTGGCGGAAGACGGCGGCGATCAAAGCGATGATCAGCCAGCTTTACGCGGGCGATGTGGATGACACAGAGCTGTCGGATGCGATGTATAAAGGCTGATCAGCGGCCTCGGCGACAAGTATTCTACGTATTACACGAAAGAGGAATACGAAGCGATCAAGACAGCACAGGAGGGCTACTATCAGGGTATCGGTGTTACGGTGACGCTGGACGGCGATAAGCTGCAGGTCACGGCGTACAGGACGATACCCCGGCGGCAAAGGCGGGCATTCAGGCGGATGACCGCATTGTAAAGATTGACGGGCAGACACTCGAAGGCTTAAGCCTCAACGATGCGGTCGGTCTTCTGAAAAACAGCGAGAACGACACCGTGACGCTTTCCATCGAGCGGGAGGGCGAGGCGGATCTGATTGAAACGGAAGTCACAAAAGAGAAGCTTGCGGCGATTGTGGCAGACGGTAAAATGCTGGACGACAAGATCGGCTATCTGGCCATCAGCGAGTTTACAGGGCTTACCTCCGAGCAGTTCCAGAAAGTATACCAGTCACTGCAGGATCAGGCATGGAGCGCCTGATCATCGATCTGCGCGGCAATCCGGGCGGCCTCGTGACGGCAGTCTGTGACACCCTGCGCCAGATCCTGCCGGAGGGACTCATCGTGTATACCGAGGATAAAAATGGAAAACGGGAAGAGTATACCTGCGACGGCGATACCCCGATCTCGATTCCACTCGTCGTGTTGGTCAATGAAAATACGGCAAGTGCGGCAGAAATCTTCACGGGAGCAGTCAAAGATTACGGCATCGGAACGATTGTCGGAACGACGACATTCGGAAAAGGCATTGTCCAGAATACATTCCAGCTCTCGGACGGCAGCGTGGTGAAACTGACGATTGCCCATTATTACACGCCGCTCGGAAACGACATCCACAAGGTCGCATTACGCCGGATGTCGAGGTGGAGCTGCCGGATGACGCGACGAGCGATGTGCAGCTCGAAAAAGCGTTGGAAGTTGTCAAAGGACTGGAAAGTGCGGAATAAAATAAGAATTTTTACAGAAAAGCAGGAAAAAGGTAGGAAAAAAAGCACGAACGTGTTATCTTAGTAGAGGAGCCGAAAACAGATCTTGGCAGGCTCTAAAAGAAAGTGAGGAAAGACAGATGAACTTTACAGAAAGAAGAAAACAGGTTTTTGATAAAATGGACCAGGATTCCGCACTGCTTTTGTTTTCTGGAATCGAGCTGCATGTCAGCGCAGACGAATATCTGCCGTTTGAAGCAAACCGCAACTTTTTCTATCTGACCGGCCTTCGCAGAGATCACATGATCCTGATGATGAAAAAGACCGCAAAAGAGGAGAAATCCATTCTGTTTATCGAGAAAGCGGATCCGAGCCAGGAGAGATGGTTTGGAAGAAAAGTAACCGTATCCGAGGCACAGGAGATTACCGGAATCGACGACGTTCGTTTCTGGATTCCTTTGAGGGTATGGTAAACCGTCTGATGGCACGCGAAGACATCGGAACACTGTATTTCGACTGCTACCGCTATCAGGTCGAGGATCTGCCGGATTACAACATGGTAAAGGCAGAGGAGTTCGCAAAGAAATTTCCAGGCAGACCGATTAAAAACATTGCTCCTGTCATCGCAGCACTGCGGATGCAGAAAGATGAGGATGAGATCGCTCTCGTCCGCCAGGCAATCAAGATCACCGACGACGCGCTGAAATTCGTGATGAAGAATCTGAAACCGGGCTGCACCGAGTATCAGGCACAGGCTGATTTCGAGTACAAGATTTTCCACGAGGGAGCAGACGGAACGGCATTCCCGACGATCGCAGGAAGCGGTGCAAACGGAACGATGCTGCACTACGACACCAACCGTGACGTGTGCGAGGATGAGACCCTGCTTCTGATGGACCTCGGAGCAAAATTCCAGGGCTACTGCGCAGATATCACCAGAACGTATCCAGTCAACGGAAAATATACGGACCGTCAGAGACAGGTTTACGACGTTGTTCTGGCAGCAAACCGCGCCGTTGCAAAAGCAGCAAAACCGGGTATGACATTAAAAGAGCTCGACGATATCGCAAAGGATGTTCTCGGCGAGGGCTGTGTGAAACTTGGCCTGATCGAGAAGAAAGAGGATGTCGGAACCTATTACATGCACGGCGTTTCCCATCACCTCGGCATTGATGTACACGATGTGACCGCGGCATGGAACGACAAGCTGCGTCCAGGCGCCATCATCACCGATGAGCCGGGTCTTATATTGATGAGTGGGAGATCGGAATCCGGATCGAGGATGATATCCTGATTACAGAGGACGGATGCGAGGTTCTTTCCGAGAATCTGATGCGTGATCCAGACCAGATTGAAGCCTTTATGCAGGAAAAAGAGGCGTAAGAAAAAACTACGGAGGATTTAGTTAGATGAAAATTGCAGTTACATACGATAACGGGAATATTTTCCAGCATTTTGGAAAAACAGAGAATTTTAAGGTTTACGAAGTAGAAGACAATCAGGTGGTTTCCAGCGAAGTGATCGGATCCAACGGAACCGGCCACGGCGCACTGGCAGGCCTTCTTTCCGAGCAGGGCGTGGATGTTCTGATCTGCGGCGGCATCGGCGGCGGTGCACAGGCTGCTCTTGCTGAGGCAGGCGTAGAGCTCTGCTCCGGAGCGGAGGGAGATGTGGATGCAGCGGTGGAAGCTTACTTAAACGGAACGCTCACATCTGCGGGTGCAACCTGCGATCACCACGATCACGAGGAAGGCCATTCCTGCGGCGACCACTGCGGAAGCCATGAGGAAGAGGAGAGCTCCTGCGGCGTCCTGCGGACCTGCGGCGGCGGATGCGGTGCACCGACTCCGGTTATGGAAGGTAAGAATGTCGGAAAAACCTGCCGTACCCACTACAGAGGAACCTTCAACGATGGAACCCAGTTTGATTCTTCCTACGACCGCGGCGAACCGCTCGAGTTCATCTGCGGTGTGGGCCAGATGATCCGCGGCTTCGATGCAGCCGTTGCAGAGATGGAAGTCGGCGAAAAAGTCAACATCCATCTGATGCCGGAGGAGGCTTACGGAATGCCGGATCCGAACGCAATTTTCACCGTTGCGATCGCACAGCTTCCGGGAGCAGAGGAAGTAGAGATCGGACAGCAGGTTTATCTGCAGAACCAGTACGGCCAGCCGTTCCCGGTAAAAGTTACCGCAAAAGACGAGACCAATATCACGTTTGATGCCAACCATGAGATGGCTGGAAAAGAGCTGAATTTTGAGATTGAGCTGGTTGAAGTGAAATAAAAAAAATGCATAAAAAAGAGTGTCAGGACGAAGGAGCCAGGCACTCTTTTTTGATGCGCAGAAAAATCAACGATTCCCATTTCCGATTCCGTTATTTTTTTGTAAAAGTAAACAAAAAATGACCAAAATTCATTTTTCACCATTTCAAATATTGACTAATAGTCATTTAAGTTGTAAGATGTGGTACTAGAAAAACAAGTTAAAAATGAATCAGAGGAGATGAATGAAAATGGTTAAAGTTGGCAAATGGATTGCCAAGCACAGGATTCTGATGCTGATCATTGGATTTCTGCTGATTATTCCGTCAGTCATCGGAATGGCAGCAACGAAAGTAAACTATGATCTGCTCAGCTATCTGCCGGAGCATCTGGAAACTGTAAAAGGACAGGATATTCTGGTAGATGAATACGGCATGGGTGCGTTCTCCATGGTTGTCGTGGAAAACATGGAAATGAAGGACGTACAGAAACTCGAAGAAAAATTCGAGCAGGTAAACCACGTAAAAGAAGTTTTATGGTATGACGATGTGGCAGACATCAGCGTGCCGGTTGAGATGATCCCGGAAAAACTCCGGAAAGCATTCTACAATGGGGATGCAACCATGATGCTCGTTCTGTTCGACAATACGACTTCTTCCGATGACTCCATGGAGCAATCGAGGATCTTCGTAAAATTGCGAACGAGCAGTGCTTCATCGGCGGTATGACCGGTGTTGTTACCGATATCAAAAACGTAGCATTAAAAGAGCTGCCGGTTTACGTTGTCATCGCCGCAGTTTTGAGCTCGTTGTCATCGAGCTGACATCGACTTCCTTCGTTGTTCCGATCCTGTTCCTGTTAAGTATCGGACTTGCAATCCTTTACAACCTGGGAAGCAACGTGTTCCTTGGTGAGACTTCCTACATCACAAAAGCGCTGACCGCCGTGCTGCAGCTTGGTGTTACGATGGACTACTCCATCTTCCTGCTGAACAGCTTCGAGGAGAATAAAAAGCGTTTCCCGGATGACAAAGAGCGTGCGATGGGCCATGCAATCGCCAACACGTTCAAATCCGTAGCCGGAAGCTCCGTTACCACCGTAGCCGGTTTCCTGGCACTGTGTGTTATGACCTTTGCCCTTGGCCGCGACCTTGGTATTGTTATGGCAAAAGGCGTTCTGATCGGCGTTGTCTGCTGTGTCACCGTCCTGCCGGCCATGGTTCTGGTATTTGACAAGGCAATTGAGAAAACGAGACACAAACCGCTGGTAAAAAGCCTGGATAAACCGTCCGCCTTTATCACCAAACATTATAAAGTATGGGTTGTGATCTTCCTGGTTCTGCTGTTCCCGTCGATCTACGGAAACAATCATACCCAGATTTATTACAACATCGCACGTTCCCTTCCATCTACCCTGGACTGTAACGTGGCAAACGATGAAGTAAAAGCGCAGTTTGACGTCAGCAACATGCACATCGTCATGATGGACCGCGATATGGACTCCAAACAGAAAAAGAAAATGATGGATGAGATCGGCAAGGTAAAAGGTGTCAAATCAACCATCAGCATGGGCTCCCTGCTCGGCCCGACCATTCCGGAATCCATGATCCCGGAAAATCTCCGAAGCATGCTGCAGAGCGATGAGTATGAGCTTGCATTTGTGAGCTCTGAATATGAGTCCGCAACAGATGAAGTAAACGAACAGGTCAAAGCGATTGACAAAATCGTAAAATCCTACGATAAAGATGGAATGGTCATCGGTGAAGCACCGTTGATGAAAGACCTGCAGGATGTTACCGATGCTGACCTTGTCAACGTAAACGTGCTTTCCATTGGTGCAATCTTTATCATCATTCTGCTGATCTTCAAATCGATTTCTCTGCCGATTATTCTGGTAGCAGTCATCGAGTTTGCAATTATGCTGAATATGGCAATCCCGTATTATCAGGGAACCAGCCTTCATTCGTGGCCAGCATCGTAATCGGAGCGATTCAGCTCGGTGCAACCGTGGACTACGCGATCCTGATGACAACCCGTTATCAGAAAGAGCGCCAGAATGGAAAAGACAAAAAAGAAGCTATCAGTATTGCGCATAAGACCAGTATGCCGTCCATCATCAGCAGTGGCCTGAGTTTCTTTGCCGCAACCTTCGGTGTAGCCTGCTACTCTCAGGTTGAGATGATCGGTTCCATCTGTACCCTGCTTGCGCGGGGCGCGATCATCAGTATGGTCGTTGTTATCCTGATCCTGCCGGCCATGTTTATGATTTTCGATAAACTGATCTGTAAGACATCGATTGGATTTTTAAAGAAGAAAACAAAATAAAGTATGACAAATCCCCTGTACCGGAAGTAGCTGGTGCGGGGGAATTTTTTGCTTTGCGTTCAAATTTCTGATGTGACGGATAAGATTCTGCCACGGATTGAAGACTGGCAGAACCGGCCACTGGACGAGGTCTATCCTATTCTCTACATCGATGCAATCCATTATTCTGTAAGGGATAATGGCGTGATCCGAAAGCTTGCTGCTTATCCAATGCGTCGTAAAACCCCTTGCTGTGGGGAGTGTCAAATGGAAGAAGTATACCGGAAAAGAAGAAGGATAATACGGAAAATCTGAAAAGATAAAAACTACTCTTTATGAAGCGTATTCTCATAGTGACAGATCACTGGATGATATCCTGGCGTTTATTGAAGGAAGAGATGATGATATTGACAGAAATACTCCGGGGAAAAATAAAAATCCCCGGAGTATTTTTACGTGTTTCTATCTAAAAGCACCATCAAAAATCATATCAGCAAATCTTACATTCCGGTCACTCACCGCACCAGACAATTCAAACATTCCTTTAGTACTATCTGTGACAATCAAAGTCAAGGTATTTTCATGAAAATAGAATTTCCATGTTTGTGAATGCCGGTTTCCTGCCAGCATATAGTCAAAATAAGGGTACTCTGGTCTACCCAACTGTGATGGGCAGCATATTTCCAAATACGGTTTCTCTGTTCGTCTCCAATAAGTGGGCTATTTGACGGAATTTCAATTGCATATGTGGTTTCTCCAAACAAATCAACAGTACAGGAACTGTGAATAGTCTGTATTTCATCGATTACAAACTCCATACGGCTGTTGCCAATCTCAAAGCGAAGAGTATGTTTTTTCATCTGATGTACGACTGCGTAAATCAAATTCTTTTCCCTGAAGCATATGCATTAGATAAGAAGCACTCGGCGAATATACAACAGGAGTTTCCCACTGGTTCATTACGTTTTTCATGTATTGGTAACACCATGCATCACGAGGTTTCGGCTGCTCAGTTATGTTATTAAGGATATACTTTTCAATCAGAGGGAAAATTCTGCTTCCATCCGTTTCTTCAGCAGTAGTTGTAATAACCATATCCATTTTCGGAAATACCATGCAATACTGGCCAAATGCTCCATCAGCACGATAGCTCCCCGGACTGTTCTCCCAAATTTGATATCCATAGTGGCGGCCCCATCCGGCACATCCCTGCACGTTTGTGGAAATGTGGGGGTATGATGCTCCGTAACCCATTCTTCCGTGAGAATGCGTATGCCATTGTAAACACCTTTATGTAAGTACAAAAGTCCCAGTTTTGTGAGATCACGTGGAGCAATCAAAAGCCCCCATGCTCCAGTGTTAACATCTCCATGTTTATCCCAACTGACATCTGTAATCTCCAGAGGATCAAATAGATGCGTCTGTAACCAATCTTTCAGGCACATGCCAGTCACACGCTGATAAGTTCTGACAGCATATAAGTTCCTCCGGATTATAGACAAAATGAGTTCCTGGCTCATATACTATTTTTCTGGTAAAAAAGATTTCCGGCCAGGGTCTTATGCCATTGCACATATCTCCCACTGTATCCACGCCATGACCCGTACTCATAGTCAAAAGATGGCAAATTTTTATGGTACGGGCTGCATCATCCATGTCCAAATCTCGACATTCCGGAAAATAATCAAGAAGGAAATCATCTACCCGCAACAAACCTTCTTTTACCGCAATCCCTATAGCCGTGGATGTAAATGTTTTGCTTACGGAATATACCAATCTTTTATCAAGTGCACAAAACGGATATTTGGAAACTTCTGCTATCGCTTTATCATGGCGAACAATATGAAGAGTCCGCAATTTATAATTTATTTCATCACATTCTTTCAGAAACTGGGCAATAGCTACAGAGGAAATGCCTACATCTTCAGGAATATAAAATTTATTGAATAATTGTGTCATTAGAATTCTCTCCTTTATTGGGTATTTCTCAATTTTATAACTTCTTCATCTGGATTCATAAAGTTACTAATCAAAACTAACAAAATGCTACAGACCAAAGGAACGACTGCATATCCGCATCTTTCAGCAAACAGGGTGACAGAAGATTGTGCAATGCCATTATTTGCAGCTTGAGCGTCATATTTACACAGAGACAAAGTGTGTGTCTGGTCAATGATAAAACCGCTTGAAAATTCTGTCACAGCGTTGATAATACGTCCGGCAGACATCATAAAAGCAATAAACGACATGGACAACAGCAGATTGTCGGTCAGATACAGTGTTAAAAAGAACCAAGAATACCACCCAGACAATTAGCTCCACAGCCAAAAAGTGCGTATCCAAACATTTGAGATTTTGCAATCTCTCCATTATTCTTATCTCTCATTGTGATAATCCTCCAAGATTATTTTAAGTTTTTTACGCGCGCTTTTACTTATCTGAAAGATATCATAGATAGTATATTGTAAGATATAGGAGAATTAACCTTTGAATTTAGTAATATTGACCAGTCATTTTTATAACACTCGTTTTATAGTAACTCATTAACTAACGTACCTTGAAAATTTCATATAAGACAACAAATATTTCATATTAGTAGTGTTTTCCATTAACATACATTCAGATTCTTTGTTACTTTTTTAGCTGTTTGCTGAAAGTAAGGCGCACTGATCCAGACTGTCCAGATAGGCTGACAGTTTCTTAAAATTCAATGCCGCAAGTTTAATTCCGAACCGAAGCTTTGTGGCTAAAAGTCCTCTGACCGGCATTGCCCTGTCTGCTTGATATAGCTGCAGCTTTTCGGGGCATTTCCGGCAGGACAGCTGATAACCCTGGTCCCTTCTTCTGTGAATAAGAAATTATTCATTCTTAGCAAAAGATATGGGATCACCTCACAAATAATCTGAGATCATGATACCATTTCCTGACATAAATTTATTGTTTTATATGAAATTTTCAAGGTTCGCACGGGTGTACCTTTTTTTTACAAAAATGATTAGTCAATATTTCTAAATTTAAAGGTTAATTCTTCTATATCTTCCAATATACTATCCATGATATCTTCTAGATAAGTAAAAACGCGCGTGAAAATCTAAAATAATTTTGGAGAGTTATTGCAATGAGAGACAAATAATAGAGGTATTGTAAAAGCTCAAATGTTTGGCCTTATAGTAGGACTTTCTAAGAATATAGGGAGGAATAACATGAAAAGGAAGAAAATTTTAGCTCTGCTTATGGTAGCAGCACTCTGCGTTGGAACAGTGGCAGGATGTGGCTCCAAGGATACGGAAAGCAGTAAGAGCGAAAGCGGCAAGAATGAAAACAGCGAGAGCAGTACTGGGGACAGTGAGGATGATTTGTCACCTATAACTTTAAGTACTACAATGCAGACGGAAAAAATGGTAACTGGGAAAATCCTGTTGCTCAGGCGATTACTGAAGCCACAGGTGTGACTTTGGATATTTCCTATCCGGTATCCAGTACAGGTGATCCTGACGAGGATATATCTTTGATGATTGCTGAGGACAAATATCCAGATATGATTTATGCTAAGCAAAGTGTAAACAGTCTGTATGAGGCAGGTGCACTTATTGATATGACAGATCTGATCGAGGAATATGGTCCAAATATTAAAAAAATGTACGGCGATGAGTTTGAAAAGCTGAAATGGGGTTCTGGAGATGAAGGAATATATCAGCTTTCTTATGCTGGTGTGGGATACCAGATTTTGGTAACCGGAGGAAACTGCCAGATACAGTACGCAGCTCTTAAGGAAAATAATTATGAATATCCTAAGACTCTGGAGGAGTATGAAGCCCTGATCAAGCAGTACCTGGCAGCACATCCTAAAACCGATGATGGTCTGGATACCATTGGTATTTCCATGAGTGCTGCTGACTGGCACTGGCTCATTACACTCAGTAATCCCGCTGGATTTATTGCTGATGGTGCACCGGATAACGGTTCCTGGCTTGTTGATGATAACTATAACTGCATTTACAAGCATGTGAGTGATAAAGAAAAAAGAATATTTCAGATGGCTGAGTCGTATGTATGATGAGGGAATTCTGGATCCAAACTTTGCAACACAGACAGATGACGATTACATCGCAAAGCTTGCCAGCGGACGTGTTGTAGCTATTACTGATGCATTTTGGCATTATGGACAGGCGGAAGCAACATTGAAAGCAGAAGGAAAACTGGATAAAACATATTGTCCGCTTCCTGTGACAATTGATGCTGAGACGAAGGCACCCACACTGATGTATCAGGGTCTTCAGGTTGGATACGGACTGGCAATCACAAAGGACTGTGAGGATCCGGTTCGTGCAATTAAATTCCTTGATTATCTCTGCTCCGATGAGGGTGCAGTACTTTACAAATGGGGTGTTGAAGGAGAAAACTATTTTGTAGATGAGAATGGAATGAGATATCGTACGGAAGAAGAGATTGCAAAAGCAAGTTCTGATCCGGATTACGCAAAAAATACTGGTATTGGCAATTATACGGGATTTCCGATTTATGGAGACGGTGCAGTGGATGAAAATGGTAATCCTTACACACCTGTTACGAGAGAATCTGTAATTGCAGAGTATAACGAGGAGCAGAAGGCAGCTTGTGAAGCATGGAATGTAGAGATGCTGACCGATATCTTCCCGCAGCCAGATGAATTCGAAACACCGCCGTATTCCCCACTTTGGGCATATGCGACACCGCAGGAGATTACGAACAATGTGGAAATTCTGAATGAGATTGCATGGCCGGGACTGATTAAGTGCGTAACAGAAAGTGTAGATAATTTGATGCAAACTGGGATAAGCTGATTGCGGATTATGAGGCTAATGGATTGGAAGAAACAGAACAGATGATGACAGATTCCTGGCAGAAAAAATTTCATAAACAAAAATATGGAAACTGATAAAGGGACCTGATTCGTAAGGAGTCAGGTTCTTTTCATAAATGGATAAGAGGGGAATAGAAATGAAAGGCAGGGAAAAAATATGAAAAGTAATACGATATATCCGCCGATGTCCGAACGTGAGATCAGCGGTGCTGCAATATCGAGAGAAGCGGCGACGCAGGGAATGGTACTTTTAAAAAACATAAATGGGGTTCTTCCGTTAAAGGGCAGGGGAAAGATTGCCTTGTTTGGAAACGGAGCTGCCAGAACAATCCGCGGCGGAACGGGATCGGGAGATCCTTTTAACGGCGGTCTTTCGGCGGTGGTGATCAGGATGTGGATCAGTCTCTGCGTTATCATATTAATATTCTGAATGCTATGGAAACAGAAGGTTTTGAGATTGTGAACCGGGAACAGCAGATGGCGTGGGCCAGATGCTATG
>ENA-OQCS01000780-OQCS01000780.1-human-gut-metagenome-genome-assembly--contig:-NODE-780-length-17567-cov-5.696445_pt1 | contig 17567 bp, 24 predicted proteins | sample MGYA00242757_ERZ504575 | MGnify/ENA primary metagenome ERZ504575 (study PRJEB26092, sample SAMD00036297) | human gut metagenome | host: Homo sapiens | study: EMG produced TPA metagenomics assembly of...
TTTTAACTTCAACAGCTGGCTTTGCGGCTTTTTTTGTTGTAGCTTTTTTTGCAGGAGCTTTCTTTGTTTCTGCAGGTTTTACTTCTTTCTTTTTTAACTTCAACTGCTGGTTTTGTAGCTTTCTTTACTTCTGCAGTTTTTACTTCTTCTTTTTTAGCTTCAACAGCTGGTTTTGTTTCTTCTTTTACTACTTTTTTATTTGTAACTTTTTTTGTCGTTTTTATTGGCATATGAAACCTCCCTTAAACGTGCTTTCTATAACGTTATTATAGCACTGAATACAAATATTCCCAAATTTGTATAGACAAAAGGTATATTTGACGCGTATATTTAATGATAAATGGTGTATACTACAGAATATAGCATACAAAAGGAGGAATTAACATGCAAACACCACCAAAATTTAAACCTAAAACATATGTTCCTGTTCGAAATAAAATTCTAACCACTGCAGGTATAATCTTGTTATCTGGTATTGTCGGATTTGGTGCTGGTTATGCCGGAAGTCATTTATCTAATAACGCCAATGTCACCATTCAACAACAAACTAATAAATCCAATTCTGGAACCATTCAAGTAGCAGATGTTTCAGATATCGTTGAAAAATGTAAGGATAGCGTAGTAGAAATCACGACGGAGTCTGTTTCTAGTGGAAACTCTATCTTCGGCCAATATGTGTCTCAAGGTGCAGGTAGTGGAGTCATCATTAGTGAAGATGGATATATTGTCACAAACAATCATGTTGTGAGTGGTGCAACCAGTTTAAAAGTCACAACAACAGATGGAACAGAATACGATGCATCAATTATTGGCACAGATTCACAAACTGATTTAGCTGTCATTAAAATCGAAGCTCAAAATCTTTTAGCCGCTACATTAGGTGATAGCGATATCTTACAAGTAGGAGATCCTGCCATTGCGATTGGAAATCCATTGGGTGAACTTGGAGGAACAGTTACTACAGGTATTATTTCTGCAACCGATAGACAGATCACAATCGATAACGAAACAATGACTTTACTACAAACAGATGCCGCCATTAATCCAGGAAACTCTGGAGGTGGATTATTTAACGCAGATGGCAATCTAATTGGTATTGTAAATGCGAAAGAAAGTTCTACAGGAATTGAAGGATTAGGCTTTGCGATTCCAATTACGCCTGCCAAAGATGTTATTACAGAGCTTATGCAGAATGGAAGTGTAACTTCTAGGCCAGCTTTGAATGTTAGTTTATATGACTATACTTCAAGTAACCAAACGCAAAATTCTAAATATGAAGATGGTTGTTATATCGTGCAAATTGTAAAGAATGGAGCTGCCGATAAAGCCGGATTAAAACAAAATGACCGCATTATCCGTTTTGATGGAGAAAAGATCCAATCGACAAGTGATGTAAAAGCTATATTAAAAAAGCATAAAATTGGAGACAACGTCAAGATGGTTGTTGATAGAGATTCTAAAGAAATCGAAGTCGAAATTGTCTTACAAGCACAAACCCAAGCAAATTAAGCCAGTGATTCACTGGCTTTTTAGTTTAAACTAACCTATAATATACGTGTAGATATAAGAAGGAGAATGAAGTTATGTCTGAAAAAATCAAAAAAAGAAAAATCATGCTTGTTGGTACTGGATTTGTCGGCATGAGTTTTGCCTATTCAATGCTTTCTGAAAAAGGTATTGATGAACTTGTTTTAGTCGATGTGAATGAAGACAAAGCAAGAGGAGAACAAATGGATCTTAGTGATGGTCTTGTATATGCAGATACAAAGATGAAAATCACAGCTGGAACTTATGCAGATGCTACGGACACAAATATCGTTGTCTTAACAGCTGGAGCTGCTCAAAAGCCAGGTCAAACTCGTTTGGATTTAGTTAAAATCAATGCAAATATCACGAAAGGTGTATGCCAAGCCTTAAAAGAAAATAACTTTAATGGTATCTTAGTTGTTGCAAACAACCCAGTAGATATTATGACTTATGTAGCTTGGAAAGAAAGTGGATTACCTAAAAACCACGTTATCGGTTCAGGTACAGTATTAGACACGGCTCGTTTACGTCATGCATTAAGTGAAAAATTAGGATTTGCTGACAGTAACATCCATGCTTATATCATGGGTGAACATGGTGATTCTAGTTTCGTTCCTTGGATTCACTCATATATTGGATGCAAAAATTTACTTGAATACTTAGATGAAAATAATATTTCTTTAAGTGAATTACAAGAAATCTATATTGATGTACGTGACAAAGCTTATAAGATCATCGAATTAAAACGTGCTACTTACTACGGAATCGGTTTGGCATTAAAACGTATCGTATCTTGTATCTTAAATAATGAACGTGCTATCTTACCAGTTAGTGCATATCAAAATGGTGAATATGGTAAAGAAGGATACTTATTGGAACACCAAGCGTTATTGGTTCAAATGGTGTAGAACAAGTTATTCGTTTACACTTAAATGAAAATGATCAACAAAGATTTGATCATTCATTCGATACATTAAAACAAACAATTGAAGATAATCTTCAAGATATCCTTTAATAAAATTAGCCTGACTAAATTTTAGTCAGGCTTTTCATTTCTTCATTTATAGTTTCTAACAACATCACTTTATCAAATAAAGTCAAACAAGGTTTTTGTGAATCTGAATAGTGAATTAAATCATCATGATAATGTCCACTAAACCACATTTTATATTCCGTTTTCTTTTCAATCGTTTCTAAACAATCATGTAAATCATAATAATTATCTCCATATAAACTCATATCTATTTCATATTTATGAGCCAATGGATGAGATGAATATATGTCATGAGATAAAATATAATCTACTTTCCACTCATTTTTTCCAATGTTTCAAATGCGTGTTTTGCCTCTTCTATCGTACAAATCTCATCTTTCCACCAATTTTTATGTTCTGTACGATAACATACATCATGCGAAAATCCTCCGCCCATTGTAAAGAATTTATAACCATCTATATCAAAAACTTCACCACGCATCAAATGAAATACTTTAGAGCGAATACGATGGACTTTACCACCCTTATATTCTTCTATAGGATATGTATTTAAAACATCAAAGTTTCATGATTCCCATCAATAAATAAAGTATTCCAAGGAAGCGAATCTAACCATTTCAACCAAAAGTTATCTCCTGTACTTCCATCCCAGACACAACCAAAATCACCACAAATAATAACATAATCATTTTCCGTTAAAGTATCGCCAACTGTAAACTCTCTAGGATTGATTTTATGAATATCTTGTTCTCTATGAATGTCGCCAGTTATATAAATCATGAATTCCCCTCCAACAACGTCTTTACATTATAGCACAGATGTTCACACGTTAACAATCAAATGACAATTATAATTTATGTAAATTAATGAAAACTAATTTACATTTTATTACATTTTGTGTTGACATGTTTTTCAAGATGGTATATTATACAACCACAAATATTCAAAGCTGTGAACAAGACATGACTTTAAGCAAACCTGGTCATAGAGAGTATCAAATTTGGTGAAATGATAACGATGGTCCTTAGAGCTATCCCTTGTGAGCTAATCATTTGAAATAATAGTAAAATGATTCGTTCTTCGCGTTAAGAAGTTCTAAGTGCAACAAAGATGTTGCAAACTAAGTGGTACCGCGGGATAATTTTAGATTTCGTCTTAGATAGACGAGGTCTTTTTTTTATTATTTGAATATTTGAATAGAAAGTTTTAAGGGAGGAAATTTATTATGAATGGTCTATTATTATTAGCTATTGCTGCTGCATTATTGCTAACAGCCTACTTAGTTTATGGACGATATTTAGTTAAAACATGGGGAATCGATCCAAAAGCTAATACACCTGCATATGAAAAGGAAGACGGAGTTGATTATGTTCCAAGTAACAAATGGGAAGTATTTGGACACCAATTCTCTTCAATTGCCGGAGCCGGTCCAGTAACAGGTCCAGTACTTGCGATGGTATTTGGATGGTTACCTGCTTTTCTATGGGTAATGGTCGGAGGCATCTTCTTTGGAGCCGTACAAGACTTTGGTGCTCTATACGCATCTGTTAAATCTCATGGTAAATCTATGGGACAAATTATTGAAACTTATATTGGTAAAACAGGACGTAAATTATTCTTCTTGTTCTGCTGGTTATTCACTTTATTAGTAATTGCTGCATTTGCCGACATGGTTGCAGGATCATTAAATGGATATAATGCGGCTGGTGCACAATCATTACCTAGTGGAGCTGCAAGTTCAATTACGATTCTATATGTATTTGTAGCTATCGCATTTGGTTTCTTCCTAAAGAAAACAGGTCTTTCTGGGTGGAAACAAGCTGTACTTGGTATCGCATTAATCGTTGCGATGCTAGCATTAGGAATCGCATTCCCTGTTTATTTCACTAAACAGACATGGGTATATCTAGTATTCGTTTATATCTTCTTTGCGAGTGTTACACCTATCTGGGTATTAAAACAACCACGTGACTATTTGACTACATTCTTATTCATTGGAATGATCGTTGCTGCTGTTGTTGGTGTATTCGTATCAAATCCAACAATTACATCTCCTGCATTTACAGGATTTAAATCTGCAACTGGAAGCTATATCTTCCCTACATTATTTGTCACTGTTGCTTGTGGTGCTGTTAGTGGATTCCACTCACTTGTATCTAGTGAAACAAGTTCTAAACAAATCCGTAACGAAAGTGATATGTTACAAGTTGGATACGGAAGTATGTTACTTGAATCATTACTAGCTGTACTTGTAATTGTTGTTGTTGGATCTTTAACTAGTTTAGCTAGTAAAGGCGTATTGAATGAAACACTATCTTCTATGGCATTTGCCGATACTGCAACTCCATTTATTAAGTTCTCTGTTGGTGTTACTGGATTGATTTCACAATTTGGATTCCCTCAAGAATGGGGTCTATGTATTATGACAATGTTCGTTTCTGCATTAGCATTAACATCATTAGACGCCGTTGCTAGAATCGGACGTTTATCATTCCAAGAATTATTTGAAGTAAACGAAGAAGTTGAAACAAACAGTGTTGTTGCTTTCTTAACAAACAAATACGTTGCTACTTTAATCACATTAGCTGGTGGTTACCTATTAAGCTTAGGCGGATACTTAAATATCTGGCCATTATTCGGTAGTGCTAACCAATTACTTGCTGCCATGGTATTAGTTTCATTATCTGTATTCTTAAAAGTTACAGGACGTAAAGGATACATGTTATATGTACCTATGGTTATGATGTTAGTTGTAACAATGACAAGCTTAGGAATGTCCGTATACAACATCTGCTTAAAGTTATTCGTAACTGGTGGATTTGCATTTATGACAGACGGACTACAATTATTCTTCGCTGTTCTATTAATGGCATTAGGATTGATGATCTTCATCGGTTCTGGAAAGAAATTGGTTCAACCTGTTGAAAAGGCAAAACTTCAAGAACAAGAACAAAACGCATAAAACAATCAAGACCGCATCGAACGGTCTTTTCTTGAATATATAAAACTGGATAGGAATAAATCAACCTTTAAAAGTCATAGGTGTTTAAATTCTGAAAAAGAAATAACCTTCAAACACTTTTAGAATGAACTTGTCCTATCTTTTTTGTTACAGTATTTTTAGAAAGGATTGGACGTAAATAAAAAGATAGAAAACTCACCGACTAAAGTTTGCAATTTCTATCTGTCCTCTAAGGCAATATTTGATACTAAAAATTTCCAACGACCTCAACATGATTATCAAGCTTTTCTTGCTTCGATTGACCTGCTTTCCTTACATTGTACTGTTTGCGGTGTCGTTGGACTTTTTATTTTTAATAGTCAAATTAAAAGGATCAGTTTTTTTTACTGACCCTTATTCAACACCAATAATAAATGAGTAAACCGGTTGATTTCCTTCATGGATTTCAACTTCTGCATCACTGTTATCTTCAATATAAGCAGCGATTTCTTCAGCCTGTTCTTCTGTAGCTGTATCTCCATAAATCAAAGTAACAAGTTCACTATCATCATCTAGCATTTTATCCAACAATTTTTTTGTTGCTTCCATACAATCTGGACAAGATACACAAATATCTTTTCCAAAATACCCATATATTCATCTTTTTTTAATTTCAAGACCATCATATGTTGTATCTTTGATTGCATAAGTCACTTCACCAGATTTAACATTTTCAATAGCCTCATTCATTTCAGCTAAGTTATCTTCTAATTCAACATCTGGATTAAACATAACACAAGCACTTAATCCTTGTGGAATTGTTTTACTTGGAAGTACATGAATATCTTGATCCGAACATACTTGTGCAGCCTGACTTGCAGCTAAAACAATATTTGAGTTGTTCGGCAAAATGAAGATATGATCTGCATTCAACTTTTCAACGGCTGAAACAAAATCTTCTGTACTAGGATTCATTGTTTGTCCACCACCGACAACAATATCAGCTCTAAGTTCTGTAAACATCTTCTTGATTCCATCACCAGGAGCTACGGTAATAATGGCATATTTTTTGTGTTCTGCCATTTTTTCCTCTTCTTCTTTTTCAATAATGTTGTCATGCTGTTCTTGCATATTTTCAACTTTTAATTTAATAAAACGACCCTGACGACGTCCCATTTTAATAGCTGTAAATGGTTCTAATGTATGAACATGAACTTTTACTAAATCCTCATCTTGTACACAAACAATTGAATTACCGATTGTAGCTAATTCATCTTTAAAGCTTGTTTCAGAGAAATGACGAATACCATTTTCAGATAGTTTCAAAATAAATTCGGTACAGAAACCATATTCTTCTTCTCCACCTTCAACTTTTGTTTGAGCGCTCTCACCAGCTGCTTTTGCACCTTCAAGTTGAACTGGCTGACCTTCCATAGCTGCAAGGAAACCTTCTAAGATTACACAAAGTCCTTTTCCACCACTATCAACTACACCTACTTCTGCAAGTACTGGTAATAATTCAGGTGTTCTTTGTAAAGAAGCATTGGCTTCATCCACCATCTTTTTCATCACATCCATGCAGTCTGTTACTTCTTCTGTAGTAGTATATGCATATGTATAGTCTGCAGCTTCACGAACTACTGTTAAAATCGTTCCTTCTACTGGACGCATAACAGCACGATAAGCAACACGACTACCATTCACTAAAGCGTGAGCCAATTGTGACGCATCCATATCATCTAAATCTTCAACAGCTTGATAGATTCCTCTAAAAATCTGTGAAGTAATAACACCTGAGTTACCGCGTGCTCCCATTAATAATCCACGAGATAACGTTTTCGCAATATCTTTTACAGAATCCGAATTCGTTTTAAGAGCTTCCTTAACACCATTTGATACAGTTAAATGCATATTTGTTCCAGTATCACCATCTGGTACAGGAAAAACATTCAATGCATCAATTCGGCTGAATGATTTGATAAATTATTCATACCGGATTCTAGCATCTGTTTAAACAATACACCATTGATTTTTTCCATTTTTTAACCCCTACTTAACTGCACGTACACCTTGAACATAAATGTTTACAGCGTTACATTTAACTTCCAAAGTCTTTTCCAATACATATTTAACGCGCTTTTGTGCTTCATATACAACTTCGCTTAATTTAATTCCTTGCAATGCGATAATATAAAGATTTAAAACCAAACCCGTTTCATCTTGTGTCACAACAACACCACGAGCGTAATTTTCCTTTTTCAATAATTCTGCCCAGCCATCCTTCAATGTTTTCTGGCTTGCCATACCTACAATACCGTAACATTCAGTAATTGCACCACCTGCTAAATTGGCAATCGCATCTAATGAAATTTCGATATTTCCGTATTCTGTTGATTTATTAATAGGCATAATAAAACCTCCTGTTTTTATTAATTATACTCTACTTAAAATATAAACACAAATCCTAATACGCTTCTACAAAGCTTTGTGAATCTTCATCCCAATAATAATATGTCCCATTTTCATCATAATATTCATCGGTATTCGGATCATAATACATACCTATAGCTTCATGATAATATACTCCCGTATTCTCATCATAAACCACTCCGCCTCATTTTCTGTTTCTTCATTATCTTGCTGTTGTTCTTGATTCTCAGTTTCTTGTGATGTTTCTGTTTCCGCTTTTTCAGAAGTCTTTTTTTGCTCTTCTTCCTTTTTCTTAGAATTCAAATCCTCACAATTTACTTTTTCAATCGTAGAATGTGTAGAATCTAAAACCAAACATACCGACTGTCCCTTAAGTTTCGTCAATACACTTTGGTATTTTGAAAGCATTTTTATACTATTTAAATTCGTATAAACAATATTACCATCCTGCATCGTGATCTTAAACATATTTTTATCGTAACTCGTTTTATAAGGTACAATTTCCGCAAACTTTTCTATTAAATCACGCGTTAATATTTTGCTATGTTTTTGAAATTGTTCGCATAACTGTTTACGTTGTTTCGCATTAAAATCGGACAATAAAGGAAAATGCACAATCATATTCAAATATTGTTCTTCAATTTCAATTGAAGTTCCATCCTGAAACAGTGCAAAATTTTTATCACCCTTTACATAATAGCCAACAATCAATTTTTCTTGCACATCAAAAGTCAATTTACGATTCTTCTTTGATACTTTACAAGACTGTACAAATGGCATCTTCTCTACTCTTTTTTCAAATAGAATAGAAGGTACAAAATAAAGACGAGTTTTTGTACTCACGTTTGCCAAATCATAAACTTCGTTATCTGATAAATAGTAATTATTTTTACACGACAAAACTTTGACATGGGAATCTGTAGAAAAGTAATACACAAAAACACTAGCCACCATCATAAAAACAAGACTAAAAATAATTGTTTGTTTAATGGTTAGCTTTATTTTTTTCTTTACCAATATAACTGCTCAACTTCCGTTACCATGTCAATATCATATTCTTTTTTAGCCTTGACTTTGATTTCATGAATTAAATCACGAACATCTTGAGCTGTAGCGGTTAAATCATCATTCACAATAAAATTACAATGTTTTTCACTCACCTTAGCCCCACCAACTTTATGGCCACGTAAACCTAAATCTTCAATCAATTTCCAAGCAGGAATTTCTTCTGGATTTCTAAAAACACTTCCTGCACATGGCTTATCCAATGGTTGTGCGCTCATTCTTCTTTCGCGTCTAGCATCCATTAAATCACGAATATCATTTTGATTTCCTTTTTCTAATTGGAAACGACCCACTAAAATAGTCCAATCTTTATGTGATTGAAAAATAGAATGGCGATATGCATAATCCAATTCATCCTTCTTCATCCAACAAATTGTATTATCTTTTAAAACACATACATCCACTAAATGATTTGCCATATTATCTTTATAGGCACCTGCATTCATATACAGACATCCCCCAATAGAACCTGGAATACCACTTGCCCATTCCAATCCTGTCAACGATCTTTTCATGCTTCTACCGCCATATTTATAATTGAACATCCTGCTTGTGCCACTAAAATTCCATCTGGTTCAAAATAAAAGTCATTCAGAGTACGATCTAAATTTATAATTGCACCATGAAAATCCGTATCTGAACATAAAACATTTGATCCACGCCCAAGTACATAATATGGAATATTTTCTTCTGCAAGTATATCGAGTACACACATCAAAGCTGTACAATTTTTTGGATAAATATAATAATCTACAAAGCCACCAATCTTAAAAGTTGTATGTTTCTTCATAGATTCATGTTCTAAAACTTCTGCATACGTCATTAAACGATCCTTAATGCTCATATTACTTCCCCTTTTTACATATATTTTTTAATAAATCTATAATATCATATGCCGCATTTGGTTTTCCCATCTGCAAAGCATGCTCATGCGTTTCTTTATATACCACAGGATTTGCGTATAAAGAAACAATTTGTCCCTGCAATGTTTCTGCATTTAAATCTTTTTCTTCAATAATACGACAAGCCTGTTTTTTTAATAGCATGCTCGCATTATAAAATTGATGGTTGTTTGCCACATAAGGACTTGGTATCACAATAGATGGGATACCTAAAGCTGTTACTTCTGCAAGCGTAGTTGCTCCTGCACGACAAACCATTCCATCTACATGTCCATATATACGTAAAGTATCTACATATGGTACAACATGAATATTTTTTTGGTTTTCAAACAAATTCAAATCTTGCGAATTATCTTTTCCGCAGACATACAAAAATTGTAAATCACCATCAACATCCTTTAGAGCACTCTTCATCAATTCATTTACTGAACTAGAACCTAAAGAGCCCATAACAATAAGAATGGTCTTTTTATCTAAATCTAAGCCTAGTGATTTAAAATAGTCTTCATCAAATTTTGCTTCTTTAGCAATTGTAGCCCTTGGATTTCCAAGCATGTGAATCTTTTCCTTAGGAAAAACCTCATTGCACTTTTCATAACAAGTTATAATCGCATCCACTTTTTTCATAACAAGCTGATTTGCTTTTCCAACAATAGAATTTTGTTCATGAATTACAGTATGGATACCTAAAGAATGAGCTGCCATAATAACAGGTGCACTTACATAGCCTCCAAAACCAATAACTACATCTGGTTTGAATTCTTTCAAATATTTTTTTGCCTTACCTTCTGCTTTAAACATCTGACAAACAGCCATACATTTTTTAAATGCATTTCCTACCAATCCAGAAGTGTGTAAAGCCTTAAACGCATATCCATTTTGAGGAATCAAATCCTTTTCCATGCGATCATCATTTCCAATAAATAATATTTCCGTTGAAGAATCAAGTTCTTTCATTTTATCCGCCAAAGCTAAAGCCGGATAAATATGTCCACCTGTTCCTCCTGTCACAAAACAAATTTTCATATTAAAAACCTCACCAAGTATATCATATATCAATCTTTTAAAACAATATCGCCACTTGTCTTTACCATAAGGCCAGTTAAGACAAAACGATGATTCGAATTGAATCCATATTCTAAATCACAAGTAGATAAAGATACATAATTCGCATCTATATCATCTAATTCATTAAAATAAGTCGACATTTGTTGCATAGAATTCAACGTCTCTTGTCTATAATCACCAAATGACGTTGTATAGAATACACTATCTTCTGTCGTTTTCGCAAATGTAAAAACATGACACTTATAATTCGCATCTGGTGTTAATAAATAAAATACTGGATGCGACTTAAAAAATCTTCATCACAATAATTTTTTAATAAGGTAAACATACCTCCACCCTCTACAGAATGTCCATATATAATTGAATTATCATCTTGAAATTGTCCATTCGCATTCGCATCCAAAAAAATCGAACCTCTATCATTATATTCTTTACTCACAGTGTGATTCAAATAAAATTGATTATCTTTTGTTTGCATCACAGGAAAAGAAATATCACAATCAGGAACATAGATCCATGCTACAATATCCTCATTTTCCACTTTAAGTTTGCTCCAATCCGGATCTAATACTTGCTTTTCTTCTTTGTCCTTTTTTTTGATTACATTTTTTTCTAATTGTTTAGTTTCATTTTCTACTTGTTGTTTTTGTGAATAAATATCCCATAAATTATATGCACTATATCCAAATACACAAAGACAAACAACTAAAAGAATTCTATATATCCATTTTTTCATACATGTTCATTTTAACACAAATAAAAAGGATAGAGAAATGAATTCCCTATCCAACAAAGACAAATATAATTATTTGCTTAATTTGCTAGCAGCCGCTTTGTCTAATACAACAACTACATCTGCGTGGTTTTGCAATGCACTTGCAGCACATGCTGTATCGATTGGTCCTTCAATCATAGCTTTCACTGCATCTGCTTTATTTTCGCCATTTGCCACTAATAATACTTTTTTAGATTTCATAATTGTTCCAATTCCCATTGTAATAGCTTGTGTTGGAACTTTGTTGATATCATTATCAAAGAAACGAGCATTTGCTTCACGAGTATTTTCTGTTAAATCAACAATGTGTGTTAATTCTTCAAATGGAGTACCAGGTTCATTGAATCCAATGTGACCATTTTGTCCAATTCCTAATACCTGTAAATCAATAGATACTTCACTTAAAGCATCTTCATAAGCTTTACAATCCGCTTCTGTATTTCCATAAGGAACGTGTGTGTTATTCAAATCGATATCGATATCTTTGAATAAGTTTTCATACATAAATGTATAGTAAGATTGAGGATCTTTACGATCAATTCCTACATATTCATCTAAGTTATAAGATTTAATATCTTTATAGCTATATCCATCTTTGTGGTATTGGATCATTTCTTTATATAATCCAACCGGACTAGATCCTGTAGCCAATCCTAATACAGCATCTTTTTTTGCATCCAACAATTCTTTCATGACACCAAACGCCTTAGCTGACATTTCATCATAATTTTCACATACGATAACTTCATTTGTATCTCCTCCATATATCTCTTCTACTATTATAGCATAGCGCTTTCAAAATAAAATAAACATTTTAGTAATACTTTTGTCATTTTTAACAAATTAGTAATATTTGCACTTTTTAATTGACTTTATGTTAAAAAGGAGAAAAAAAGTTAAGCATACTGTATAATAAAATCAGTTAAGGAGGACACATAATGCCTAAACAAAATCCATTATTAAACATTGTAAAAAAACAAAAAGAAGGTAAAGCCGTAGCTATCTATTCATGCTGTTCAAGTAATGCATTCGTAATTGAAGCTGCGATGGAAACCGCAAAAAAACAAGATTCATGTGTTTTAATTGAATCAACAGCAAACCAAGTAGACCAAAATGGTGGTTACTCTGGTATGACACCTCAAGATTTCTTCAACTTCTGCCATGAAAAAGCAAAAGAAGCTGGATTATCTAGTGATCGTATTTTCTTAGGTGGTGATCACTTAGGACCATTAACAGTTTCAAACAAACCAGAAGCTGAAGCGATGGAATACGCAAAAACATTAGTTCACGACTATGTACGTGCTGGATTTACTAAAATTCATATTGATACAAGTATGAAGGTTGCAGATGATGATCCAAACACTCGTTTAAGTGATGAAACTATCGCTCGTCGTGGAGCTACTTTAGCTAAAGTATGTGAAGAAGCTTATCAAGAATTACTTCAAGAAAATCCAGAAGCAATTCACCCAGTATACATTGTAGGTAGTGAAGTTCCAATTCCAGGTGGAGCACAAGAAGAAAATGCGGGTATGCAAGTCACAAAACCTGAAGATTTCAAGAGTACAGTAGCTACATTTGAAAAAGCATTTAATGACATGGGAATCGCAAATGCATGGAACCATGTAATTGCAGCTGTAGTTCAACCTGGTGTTGAAGAAAAAGATGCTGGATGTGAAGAATATGATAGAGAACGTGCAAAAGATTTAATGGCAAGCATTAAAGATTTTGACAAATTAGTATTTGAAGGACACTCAACAGACTATCAAACTAAATTCAAATTACGTGAATTAGTAGAAGATGGTGTAGGAATTTTAAAAGTTGGTCCAGGACTAACATATGCAGCTCGTGAAGGAATCTTCTCATTATGCATGATTGAAGAAGAGTTAGCTGCTGTTTACGGATTTGAAACAAGCCACTTCCGTGAAGAATTAGATAAAGCTATGTTGCAAACCCAGGCAAATGGGCACCATATTATCATGGAACAGAAAATGAAATCTCATTTAAACGTAAATATTCATTCTCTGATCGTTGCCGTTATTATTTACCTCAAGAAAATGTCAAAAATGCTTTAGCTAAATTATTGGCAAACTTAAAAGAACACCCAGTACCATTACCATTGCTAAGTCAATATATGCCTTTCCAATATACATTGGTACGTGAAGGTAAATTGAACAACACACCTGAAGATTTAATTAAAGCTCGCGTTATGTATACAATTGAAGAATACACTTACGCTAGTCACCAAGAAGAATTAGTTCGTTAATATCAATGTGCGCATCTTAAAGGTGCGCATTTTTTATGCAACAAAAAAAAAGGTTCAACCGAACCTTTTACTTACTCTTTCTTGAAATTAATTCTTTTGCATGATATAACGCAAAGATCAATGCTAATGCACTAATCACATAATTCAAATATAACATCCAACCTGTGTAGCGTTCATTTTGTGCATTTAGTACAATCAATACAGATAAAGCGATTAATAAAACCATTTTTAAAATCACTTTATTTGTTTCTAATGTTTTAATTGAAGCTTCACTCTTCATTTTTTCATTACACTTAAAGTTTTCAATACGAGGTAAAGTTGCTAAGAACTTTCTAAATCTAAATTCTAAGAAAGCATATACACCAACACCTGCTAAAACACATAACCAGATAGGCATATTAAACATCAATATCAAGATAAATCCAATTAGTCCCATCACAAAGCGCATACTAAATTGTTTATATCTTTCTTCATTGTTTGCCAAGATATATCCTGTTTTTGAGAATACATCATAATATACGGCTCTTCCACGCTCATCTTTATAAACGTGCCAACCAGATACATTACCCTTTAAATCTGTTTGTTGTTTTTGTCTTGTCTTTCTTCCTTGTGCCATAATATCTCCTTACCACTCAACTACTTCTTCGAGTTCTTCTTTTTTAAGATTTTGTCGTTTTTCTTCCTCTTTAAAATCAACATAATCCGTATATGGTGTCAAGCAACCATTATCCTGAGGTTGATCATGACCATCCATGCGCACCATTATTTTGTCAAGAATATCTGTTTGTGTCAACTTTTCTCCAACTTTTGAAGCTTTCATAAAAGTAGGAGCACGCCCAATCTCCATAAACATCGTTTCTAATTCTGCATAATCCGCTTTATGCACACCTTCCGTAAAATATTCCAATTCTTGCAGCATCATTTTACAGAAAGTTTTCACATCACGCATATCAATATTGCCTCTAAAAATAATGAAAACCTTATGATCATTTGTCACTTTTAATGGTTGAGACATTGTAAATTTATTCTGGATCGCCTTATAAACTTCTTCTCTTGTCTCTTCCATATATTCTAAATAATAAGGTTTATCCTCTAATTCCTTATTATTATATATATTAAAATAAATTGTATTATAAATTCCACAATGTCTAAAAAATTGTTCCTTTAACACTTGTGGCATAAAGAACTGGATATTTTTTATCAGCCATAATTTGTACCTCCTTAATTTCATTTTTAAACCATCAAATTGTAATATTTAATGACCTAAAAATAAAATTAAAGGTTGTAAGGATATAATCCGTTACAACCTTATATTTGAGAGAAAATATTCTAACTTCGTTAGATTAGCCTACGCAACTACTGACCATGGAACTGGTACTAGAGGTTGATATGAACCTGCCAGATACCGAATGCAGCACCAACAATACCGATTACTAAGAATAATGCGATACATTTTACTGGAGTCCAGTTTTTCTTTTTAATCAATGTATAGCACATCATAGTGAATGCGAATGCGATTAAACAAGGTAAAATCATATTTAAGTAGTTTTGGATAACAATTGGATCACCTTCACCATTAGCGATTGAGATACCTAATTTAGTTCCACCACCGTAGTTAGAAATTAAAGCACCAACAACGAATACACCTAATACACTAGCAGCGTGAGTGAATGCTTTAGCGTTAGAAGTCATCATCTTAACAGCAGTTAAACCTAAGTTGTATGACCAGTACATTAAAGCATAACGTAATACCATTTCAACACCGAATGCGATAACGAAGTATAAGATTGGTCCCATGATACTTCCATCAATAGCCATGTTTGCAGTTAAACCAGCAGTGATAGGAATTAATGTATACCAGAACAATGCATCACCAATACCACCTAATGGAGCAGCAGTTGAGATACGTACAGAACGAATTGTCTGAATATCTGTTTTTTGTTGTTCCATTGATAATACGATACCCATAACGAATGTTACGAAGAATGGGTGAGTATTAAGGAAGTCCATGTTGTGAGTCATAGATGCAGCTAAGTCATCTTTATTTGTGTGGATTTTTTCCAAACCTGGTAAAATAGCCCATAACCAACCAGCAGATTGCATACGTTCGTAGTTGAACGCAGCCTGTAATTGGCAAGAACGCCATACCATTTTATTTAAGTTTGTTTATCTAATCTTGCAGCAGGAGTTGTATCCTTGTAAGAAGTCATTGCATTAGATTCCATCACTTACACCTCCCTGCGCAGCTTTTGTTTCAATAGAAGTAATCTTGAAGTCTAATAATGCGATTGCAACACCGATGAATGCAACTAAGATCAAGCAAGCAGAAGCTGTAGCTTCAACGTTACCAAATAGTAATGCGCAAGCAAAACCAGCTAGTAACCATCCCCACAAGTCGTTAGAAAGCATAATCTTTAACAATACAGCGAAACCTACGAAACGCATCATTCCACCGGCAGCACTTAAACCACCCATGAACCAGCTTGCGTTTTCACTTAAGCTTTGTAAAGCACCAGAAGCAGCAGTTCCACCAACATATGCTAAAATAGCGATTACAGCAAATAAAGTACCTAAGATAGCCATTGAAGTATTTAATACAGCAGTGATTCCTTTAGGGTTAGCTTCATTAGCAGCTTTATCGCTTTAGCCATTAAACCAGACATGATTGTAAATGTTAATGTTACAACGTATTGTCCGAATGTAGCGAAAATCATACAAGCTCCTAAAGCAGCATTAATATCCATTTTTGCTTTAACAGCGAAAATCATAGCAACAACTGATCCTAATACAGCGTTAGGAGGCTGTGCTCCACCAACTGGCATGTTACCAACCATCATTAACTCATATGTACCACCAACAACTAAGCCAGTGTTTACATCACCTAAGATTGCACCAATAATTGGACAAGCAATGATAGGACGATAAACGATTTCAGTTAATGAGAATTGGTCGATGGCAAAGAAGAATGTTACAATTGCCAATAACACAATTTCTACAATATTCATTTTTCATTTTCTCCTTTTTTGGATTAACTCCAAAGTTTATTAATATCTTCAGGTGCGATGTCAGGTACACGTTGAATTTCTAATTCAACACCTAATTCTTGCAATTTCTTGAATGCAGCAACATCATCGTCATTTACAGCTACTGTAGTAGCGACTTGACGTTTACCTTCAGACATGTGCATGTTTCCAATATTACATTTTTTAATTGGAACACCACCCTCAACTAGACGTAATACATCTTGAGGTGTTTCACAAATGATGAAGATCTTTTGAGCAGGGCTTGCTTTTCCAATAATGTCGATTGTTTTCTGAATTGAGAAGTAACGAGTCTGAGCATAAGCTGGAGCAGCCATGTTCATCAAACCTTGACGGAATTCATCTTTTGCGACAGCGTCATTTGCAACTAATAATAAGTTAGCTCCTAGAACTCCACTCCATTGAGTTGCAACTTGACCGTGAATCAAACGATTGTCGATTCTTGTTAATAAAATATTTGGCATATTCTCTCTCCTTCCTGATAGCGCTTTCTTCTTTAAAGAATAACTATCTTGACTATATTATACATTTTCTATTCATAATTTCTTTACACATTTTAAG
>ENA-OQCS01000781-OQCS01000781.1-human-gut-metagenome-genome-assembly--contig:-NODE-781-length-17553-cov-1.943131_pt1 | contig 17553 bp, 21 predicted proteins | sample MGYA00242757_ERZ504575 | MGnify/ENA primary metagenome ERZ504575 (study PRJEB26092, sample SAMD00036297) | human gut metagenome | host: Homo sapiens | study: EMG produced TPA metagenomics assembly of...
TGTTAGGCGGCTTGGACCCTTATACCGAATACTACCCGGAGCAGGAAATGGATAAACTGAAATTCATGACGACCGGCGAATATGGCGGTATCGGTTCTTTATATCCGTGAACGGAAAGAAGGCGGTGTCTATATTATCGAGCCGTTTGAAGGGATGCCGGCTGCTTTGGCAGGATTGAAAGCGGGCGACCGCATTCTGGCTATCGATACGGTGGATGTGACCGACAAATCTTCGGATGAGGTGAGTGCCCTGTTGAAAGGTGTCCCTAATACGAAAATGGTATTGAAGATACAGAGTCCGTATGACAAGAAACCGCGTGAAGTGGAACTGGTGCGCAGGCAGATTTTGGAAAATCAGGTTACTTATTATGGTGTGCGTGGTGATAGCGTAGGCTATATCTATTTGAAGGGTTTTACAGATAAGAGTGCGCAGGAAGTAAAAAATGCGTTTGAAGACTTGAAAAAGAACCATCATATAAAATCACTGATTCTGGACTTGCGTAACAATGGCGGCGGTTTGTTGGAAAGCGCTACGCAAATAGTCGGTATGTTCGTCCCGAAGGGGAAAGAAGTGGTTTCGACAAAAGGGAAGATCAGCCAGTGGGACCGCACTTACCGGACACCGGGCGAACCTCTCGACACGGTGATGCCGATGGCTGTCCTTATTAATGGAGCCTCTGCTTCTGCTGCCGAGATCGTTTCGGGCTCTTTACAGGATATGGACCGTGCTGTGTTGATCGGACAGCGTTCTTTCGGAAAGGGACTTGTGCAGTCTCCCCGTGAACTTCCTTATAATGGAAGTGTGAAAGTGACGATGAGCAAATATTATATCCTAGCGGCCGTTGTACCCAGCAGATGGACTATTCGCACCGGAAAGCAGATGGTAGCGTCGGGGCTATTCCAGATAGCCTGACGTCCGTATTCTATACTTCCAAAGGACGTCCCGTTCGGGATGGAGGCGGTATTACCCCTGACTTTAAAATAGAAGAACCGGAAACACCGACTATGATGTTCTATTTGGTGACAGACTTTCTCTTAACGGACTTTGTCGCCGAATGGTCCCAAAAACATAAGAAAATCGCTCCGCCCGAAGACTTCGAGGTGACGGATGAAGATTTTGAGGCTTTCAAGCAATATGCTAAAGAAAAGAACTTCACCTATGACCGGCAGAGTGAAAAGCTGTTGAAGAACTTGAAAGAAGTGGCTAAGTTTGAAGGTTACATGGATAATGATTCTACTCTTCAATTCTTTGGAAGCTAAACTGACTCCGGACTTGGATCGGGATTTCGACCGCAACAAGGATCAGATTAAGAAACTGTTGACTTCCGAGATTATGAAACGTTATTATTTCCAGAAAGGCGAGTTGATAAACAGCTTGAAGGAAGATGATGTTTTGGATAAGGCGCTGGAAGTGTTGGGTGATCCAGCATTATACCAGCAGACATTGGAAGCGCCGGGAAAGGTAGAGAAAACGGTTACATTATAATCGAGTAAGAGACTTGCATGAAGAGTGCTTTGAAGTTGCTTGTGTTTTTTGGCATCGGATGTTTGATCGGCATTGTTTTGGTGTGTGCCGGTATCGTGTCGTTTACGGATATGACATGGAATGAACTGGTGCAGAAGCTGGCCAAGATAGAGGCGCTTGAGTGGTGGGAATATTTGCCGGGAGCATCGTTTGTACGTTGGTCGCTTTTATTTTGCAAATTGTTTTGCATGAAGGAGGCCATTTGCTTTTCGGGCTGCTCTCCGGCTATCGTTTTGTCTCTTTCCGTATTTTCAATTGGACGCTGATTCGCCAAGAGGGAAAATTTCGTTTGAAGCGTTTCGGCATCGCGGGGACAGGTGGACAATGCCTGATGCTCCCGCCTGACAAGCCTTTGGAAGAGATCCCTGTTGTGCTTTACCATTGGGGAGGCGTTATTGTCAATATGTCGGTAGCGCTTTTGGCTTTTGTGGTTTGGTATGTGGTGGAAGATCCTTCTCCTCTGCTGGCACAATTCCTGGTTATGATGTGTTTTGCCGGTGTGTCGTTGGGATTGCTCAATGGCATCCCGTTCAAGCGGGGAATTACTAATGATGCAGCCAATGTACGTTTGATGAGGAAGTACCCGAAGAGTAAAAAGGCGATGATAGTCCAGCTGCGCGTCAATGCCTGTATACAAGAAGGTATCCGGATAAAGGATATGCCGGAAGAGTGGTTTGCTTGGGTGGATGACATTGATTACGGGGAACCGATGCAACTGAATATCCGTTTGCTGCAAGTAGGCGACTGCTGGATTTAGGGCAATGGAAGAGGCCTATGTTGCATTGGAAGAGATTGCAAGACACAAGGGGGAGATGATCGGGCTTTTGGCGAAAGAGGTGGTTTGCGAACTCATCTATTTGGATCTGGTGACTGGGCATAACCGATGGGCAGATACGTTATACACGAAAGAAATAGAACTTTACGTCCGGCAATACCGTGTTTTGATGTCTTCAAAACAGCGTTTTCTCTGTGCTTGGGCACTTTATAAGGAGCGAGATCGGGAGAAAGCGTTGGCAATCTATAAAAATGTAGTCCAAAAGCAAACTCAATATCTGTTGCTGGGGGAAGTGAAGATGGATATCGCCATGATGGAGCAATGTTTCATCCTGCTTAATTGGCAAACCGGATGTGCAGCACGATCATTTCTGATACAGTACCGACCGGTAGGGAGGTCCGGCTATCCCGATGCCGGAAGATACATAGAACTGGACCGGCCCTTTCTTATGGTAGCCATACGGACATTCATAGATCAATTTCATTACGAGGGGGTAAGGCCATAGCTGTCCGTTATGGGTATGTCCGTGGAGTCCGAGATCCACACCGTTCATTGTCATTTCGGCGAACGACCAGGGTTGATGATCCAATACGATGATCGGTTTGGTTGTGTCTATGCCTGCCATAAGTACATGTAACGGCTTTCTTTTCTTGTTGATATGGTCGTCCCGTCCGATCAGATAGAATGAAGAGTCCGGACGTGCAACGGAATCGATCAGAAGCGTCGCTCCTGTTTTCTTCAACCAACGGTATTTGGCTATGCGGTTGGCGCGATACTCATGGTTGCCATAAACCACATACACGCCTAATGGGGCTTTCAGTTGTTTCAAATCCTCTTCGATATGTGCTTTTTCGGCAAAGCGTGATTCATAATCCATGATATCGCCTACTAGGACGACCAGGTCGGGATGTTGTGCGTTGCTCATCTTCACGTATCGTTGTACCAGTTTCTTACCGATCATTTCTCCGATATGGAGGTCGCTCATCATGACAATCGTCATGCTGTCACGGTCGCTACTTCCTTTGGTAGGGTGACATATACATCTTTGACAACCGGATAGGCGACGACATGGTAAGCATGAAACATCAGGCCGGTAACGATTGCCATGACTAAAAAGAACAGGACCAGTTTCGTTTGTTTCCAGTGGCTCGTAATCCAGCCGGGAAACCAATGGAAGAAACGGTTGCTAAGCCGGAGCACTTCCAGACCCAATAGGGATAGCGTGATATAAATAGATGCGATATACCAGGTGTTACAGATATATTGGATGGCAATCATGACAGAGTCCGGCAATACATTGCGGAACGTAAATCCGAAAAAGAAGATTGATAATTCAAGGATAAAAAACAAGATATAAGGAATCCTCCAACTCTTTTTGGGGGGAATTGCCTGATACCCTCGCCAGAAGATATAAGGATTTAGTAATATCTGTGCTACTATCGATTGAATGAAAACTTTCATGTCTGCAAACTATTTACAGGTAATGTTGAATACGACAAGCTCGCTGTCGGTACCTATCCTGAAAGGCGGTCCCCAAAGCGATAGTCCGGAGGAAACGTATATGTGGCTGTTTCCCCACTTACGGTAACCATAACTTTGATCGAACAGATGGTCGGTAATGAGACTGACCGGCCATACCTGTCCACGATGCGTATGTCCGCTGAACTGAAGGTCGATGCCCGCATTTTCCGTATCCGACAAGTTGTACGGTTGATGATCCAAAAGGATAACAGGTTTTGCCGGATCAATGTTTTTCACCAGTTCTTGCAGGGATAGCCGGGATTTATTGCTGCGATCGTCCCGTCCGATTATTTGTATACCGCCAGGCAATGTTACGACATCGTCTCTCAATAGGCGGATCGGCGTTTCATTTATGAATTGCATACTCTTCCGTATGCCGCTGATGTATTCATGATTTCCAGGAACCATATAGATTCCCAAAGGTGCTTTCAATTCAGCCAGTTCCTCCATCATCTTTTCTTCATAAAGGGGAACTACGCTGTTGTCGATCAAGTCGCCGCCTATCAGGATCAGATCCGGTTTCTGCGCGTTGATCATCTCGACATATTGTTTGAGTTCTTTCTTGTCTGTCCCGTACCCTAAATGAACGTCGCTGACGGAAACGACTTTCAACGGCTGTTCATTATGAACCGTCTGCTTGTTGATAACTATGTTGAAAACTTCTGTTTTCGGATGTTGGTAGTTATAGTATCCATAGCTTAATAGGCTAAGTGTCAGAAATAAGGATATATAGAAACCATATTTGCATGGAAAGTTGAAAAGTCGGAATAAATCGAATATGATTAGGCATAGTACCATATAAAGCGTGAAAACTAACCAGCCGGTCCCTATCTCGTGGGCTGTATGAGCCAAAACAACCGGCAATTTGGTGTTTCGTGCTAAAAAACTACCGATAAACGCCAAGGCACCGCACCAGAATAGTACGGCTAATAAAACTTTAACACCGAAAGGCTGAGCTACCAAAGCCTGTGCCCTCTCCTGAATATATAGATGTTTCCCGCAAGATAAATACTGATGAGGACAACGAAAAATGTCGGCATAGTTGTAAATTTTCGGCAAAAGTACGGAAACAAATTTAGTTATGGTCGTATTTGATATGAAATTTCTCCAGCAAAACCTTGAATGATCCTGTGCCGTCAGGCAGGTATCGGCCAGATATCCTTTGATGTGCGGCCAGTGCCGTAAGCCGTTGTAGTAGAACATTTCTTTTCGTTCTTCAGATGTACCGGATTTCAAAATAAAGTGGAGTTGTTTGATGTACGTTTCGGTAAGTTTGCCGTCGTTCTCTTGGATAATGTAGTCTACGGCACGGAAATGATTGGTGGTTTCGATGATGTCGTCTACATTAATCGCTTCATCCGTCACTCCGATCGTGTTGGTTTTCCATCTATCGGCAAGTTTGATAGTGACATTATATCAACAAAGGTATATTCTTGCTGATATCGGCAAGAAATACTACCATATACTGCATTTACCGTTATGGAATTACAATTTGAAACTACTCGGTTTGATATTCCAACCTTTCACAACGAATGTCGGTTCGGATGGCATATCGCTTGCGGCTGTTTCTATGATGACGGTTTTACTTTCTCCCGGTAAGAGCGAGAAGAAGTTGTCTGTGTAGAAATTGGGGCGCACTGGCTTTTTGTCCTGACCAAGCAATTGAAGCTGGGTGAAGAATGCTACGGTTGAAGAAGGGTTCTTTATTTCAGCTTTAATGAAATGCCGATCACCTTCTTGATAAGTTTGGTAGCGAGTCTTCAGTTGCACCTGTTTCAATTTCGACAGATCTTCGAAGCCGGATGAGGTCGGGCCTGTTAAGTCTTGCGTCCTTCATACTTGTCGTTGGAACGCCAGTAGAATGTATTGGCGACTTCTTTCCCTTTCGTGTCGAACAGGCGTAGTTTTATGAAATGGACCTGCGTGATGTTTTGGGGAAAATCGATTGTGAAGATATCGTTTACGACACCGTCTTCTGGGATATCGATCTTCTGGCTTTTGCCCATACCTTTTTGCTGTTCAGGTCGTACACTTCGGCAGTTACTTTATAGTCCTTGAATGCTTGGTAGTAGTCATTATAAACAGAAACCGTATTTTTCAAGTAATCAAACTGTGCGTGAAGCGGTTCCAATGCGTTCTGAGTATGATATAAAGAGGCGGTCGGTTCCAAAGAGTAGTCCCACATACGGGCGCAAACCTGACTGACCGGGCAGTTGTGATACCAGAACAATAACCCTGATGCGTAGCGGTCTCCATAACCGAATTTGTTATAGTTCCAGACTTCCCAGATCGATTTTGAGTTCATCGCACCGACCGCCTGACCTTTGGTGGCAAACTCTTCGATGGAAGAGGAAGGGCCATAATGGTTGGTAAGGTCTGTGTACATGGTCGACATCAGATGGAATCCTCCGCCATCATGATAATCCCATACCTCCTTATTGATCGGCCAGAGGTCTTTCTCGTCCATTACTTCGCGGAGTGTTTCGACTGTCGGGATAGTGGGCGAACCATATTCCGGGTTGAAGCATCGACACGGCTACCGCGTTCGGATGCCGTATTCTCGTAGTGCTGCATCGGGTTTACCTGTTTGTAAGGGCTGCCGTCGTGCACGCCGTCACATTCCGACTGCATTTGGTAACCGCGTGTCCCGTCCAGTTTCATGATCAGGTCTTTTGCTCCTGGCATTTCCGTGCTTTCATTAGACGAAACATAGTAGGCCAGTGAGGATGGTTGCGCAGGCGTTTTACGGTTGCCTCGACGTTGCTCAGGTATAGATCTTTATCCTGCGGATGTTTGGTGTCTCCGGTCATCCAGAATTCCTGCCAGACAAGGAGTCCCATTTCGTCGCATAGCTGGAAGAAATAGTCCGATTCGGCAATGCCGCCGCCCCACATGCGGATCAGGTTGATACCGGATTGTTTTGTATAGCGCAATTCTGCATAAGTACGTTCGTCGGAGGTACGGAGCATCCCTTCCGGAATCCAGTTGGTTCCCCGGATGAAAAGTTTCTTGCCGTTCACATAGAATTGGCGGGATTTGTCCGGTGTATTCTGGTCGGATGTGATTTCCCGGATACCGAAACGGGTTTTTGTCTCATCGGACACTTTACCGTCTATGCTTACGGTCAGTTTCAGTTCGTACAGTTCCGGATTCCCTTTGAAGATCGGCCACCACAGACGTGGGTTCTTGATTGTCAGTTGTGGGAATTCTTCCGGAGTAAAACAAATTTCCTTTGTTTCTCCTCTGAATAGGTTCAGGTCTTTGCTGAACGTGATGTTTTCGCCGATGATTTCTCCTTTGACCGTGCATTTTATGCCACGCTGTGTCGGGTTTGTCACTTCTACGCTGACAGTTTCTTTTGCCAGGTCGTAGTTGGGTTTTGAAGTTCGGATTTGATGAACGGATGGCGGATAACTGCTTTATCTGTGGCATAGAGACTGATGTTTTTCCAGATGCCGGTATTACGGTCGCGGATGCCGTCGTTGAAGGTGAAATCCCAACCGACACTCATCAGCATGGTTGTGTTCAGTCCGATGTTACCGTCTCCACCATTGTGAAACTCGCCGGCAGCTCCCCACTGCTTCGGTTTGATGGTTCCCGGCATATCGACCGGATAAACCTTGATTGCCAAGCATTCTTCTGACCGATACGGGCGAAGTCGGTGATATTGATATACTCCGGTTTGAACATGCCGGACATATTGCCAAGCAGATAACCGTTTACCCATATTTCGGCACGATAATTGATACCGTCTACCTGAAGCCAGACGATTTTGTCTTTATAGTTTTCCGGTACGTCAAATTCCGTGCGGAACCAATAGGTGTAGAACTCGCGTCCTGTTTTGGCAAGATCTGGGATGATATTCCGGTCTAACTTGTTGTTCATGCCATAATAAGGCTCCGGATACATCTTGTTGTGGACAAGGGAATTCAGGACCGTACCCGGAACGATTGCGACATCCATTTTCCGGTCTGATAGCCTGGTTGTGAGATTTTTTCAGCCGGATCTTTCGTCTCGTCGGCCTTATGCATCTGCCAGGTAAAACTTCCGTTATGTCCTTCTTTCGAATCCAGATATATTTTATCCGGGTTTCGGTAATAATTGGGTGTCTGAGCTTGCATGAAGCAGGCAGACACAAGTAAAAATATTCCTGTAAAAATGTTTTTCATAAATTATTCTTTTAATTCGGGATCTGATCGCCAGGAGTTTTCTTGGCCAGATCGTAAATAGCTACGCTGACCTGAGAATCTGCACATCCGTAATAGAGATACCATTTGTTTTTGAAAAAGACCAAACCTTCGATAAAGACGGTTCCGTCGACATACTGTCCGCTCTTTTCGAATGAAGCCATCGGACGGAAGAAAGGAACGTCCAGACGTTGCAGAACCTTCATCGGTTCCTTCGGATCGGTCAGAATCTGTCCGGCACAGTAAGCTCCGGCTGTGAAACGCTTGTCGCGCTTGCTGTCGTTTGTCTGGTTCTTGCCGTTATAAAGCAAGACGATACCTTTGTCTGTCAGGATAGCGGGAGGACCACACTCTGTCAAGGCGCTGTCGAAATATTGGGGACGGGGTTTGATGACAGTCGCCAGTTCATTTTTTTCGTCCAATATCGGTGTCCAGTTGACCAAATCGTCGGAGGTTGCTGCGTAGACCGCATGTTCCCCCCAATACATGAAGTATTTTCCATCGATTTTCGTCAGCACTTGTTTCCCGTCTTTGATCGTTGTCACCATAGAACCGGATTTGCAGAAAATGTCTTTGAAACGTCCGTTGTAGGCTTTAGCAAAAGCAGGTCCATGTTTTTCCCATTTGACCAAGTCGTGTGAGGTGGCAATGCAGAGGCGTGCCACTTTCCGGTTCCAGGAAGTGTAGGCCATGACATACAGACCGTCTTCCGTCATTGTCACACGTGGGTCTTCGCAACCGCCTTCCCATTCGTATTCCTTCATATTATCTTTGTCCGGGTACATGACGGGGGTCTTCCTGCGTTTCATGTGGATACCGTCTTCGGATTCTGCTAATCCGATACGTGAAGTACGTTTACCGATTCCTGTAGCAGAATTGTCCTCAGCTCGGTAAAGCACATATATTTTACCGTCTTTTACGGTTGCTGCGGGATTGAACACATCGCTCTCTTCCCATCCTATTTTTTTGTCCTGCATGGGACAGTCGAATTGATTGGAAGGATTGGGAGTAATGATCGGATTGGCTTTTTCCGGTCTGACAAAGCCGCCTAAAGCCCAGTCCGGTAATACATTTTGGCTATACCCGAATAGGGGGAGAACTGCCAGACTGATGAGTAAGATACTTTTTTCATGCTCTAAAGAATAAAAAAAGGCACAGAGATCCAAACAAAAAGGATATCTGTGCCAAAGGTTATTTATTGTACAATCGTTTCTATAATGGTACTGTAGTTGACTGCGCCTTCTGTTTTAGCACCGACACGTACATATATTTTGTTGCCATTTGCTTGTATTTTGTACAGATTGTCCTGATAGGTTTTATCGTTTTCCAGATCGAAAACGATCGTCCCTTCCTGCTCTTTAACGGTCTGCTTTCCTGCTTGGTTGGCATTTCCATTATCAACACCCGGAGCAAAATTCCAGTAGCCGTACACTTCGGATACCTTGAAATTGCTGTTTGTCGGATTCACCTTGTATGTAATCGTGATTTTTTTACCCGTAACCTGGGCCGAAGCGTTGATTCTTGCATACGGAGTTGCTTTCAGATCCAATGTTGTTTGTCCTTTTACGGTTACAAATTCTTCGCAAGGAGAAACAAACGGACCGTTTACAACAATTTTATAATCACAGTTGAACAACTTCGCGTTTTCGTATGAACCATCCATCTTTGCATAGAAATCGACCGATTGTGTTGCATCTGTGTTCTGTTCGAACATATTAATAATAACACCGGTAGATCCTTGGACAGGCAGTGGTATCGGTTCATTCGTTTCCGCATCTAAGATTTGTCCTTTGATGCCTCCGTTGGGGGATTCATAATTATCCATTATCGCTCAAACAACTTGTGAAGCATAATGAGCAAACGGCCATCAGTAATAAACTTTATCTTTTTCATATCAAATTTTCTAAATTATATGATTAATTGGTATAGCCCGGGTTCTGAATGAGATTCGGATTTGAATTCATATCGTCTTGGTTGATTTTTGTTATAATAATTTTTTCCAAGAAGATTCGTAATTGTTTAGGGGTGTTACGTCCTCTTTCAAATACATATTTACCATCACGAATATCATACCAAGGATACAAAGCCGTTCCTCTGAATCCATTCAGCCCGCCTTGTGTCACATCCAAGTGAGCAATTCTCCAACGCTTCATGTCCCAGAAGCGATGGCCTTCGAATGCCAGTTCCACTCTGCGTTCGTGGCGGATCTTTTCCATATTGATGTTTGACAATAAGGCAATTCCGGCACGTTCGCGGATCTTGTTAACTGCATCCAAAGCTTCGGATGATTTGTTCAACTCCATTGCAGCTTCCGCCAAATTTAGATAAATTCTCCTAAACGGAAAACCGGCCACGGAGTTTCTGACTTACCCATATTCATATCGGTCAATGTTTCGTCCCAGAATTTCTTCTGATAGAAGCCTGTTTTGGAGGCATCTCCGGCATCGGATCCACCATCTTTTCCAGATGTACTATAGGTGACTCCGTTGATTTCAACCGTATTACCACCATCCGGCTGGCTGGTTGCTACATGTCTCTTATTATCGTTTTCGATGACACCTCTTTTCCATTCGATCTTTGTGCTTTGGCAAGGAGAGCCGGGCAGATATACGGATGCGAACAAGCGTGGGTCTTTATTGGCAAATACTTCGTATGGATCATCGAAACGAAGAGGTTTGCCGTTTTCTTCCAACTTCAGAGTTCCTTTGGAACCGTCTACATATTCATATGCTTCCACCAATTCAAGTGTCGGGGCGATACCGCATCCCCAACCACCGGCACGATAAGAGAACGGTGCGTTACGTTTGTCCCAGTCGTGACCTTTGCCTCCTGCAACGTTATATTGTTTCTGGAAGATATATTCTCCGTTATCACCGTTACCTTTCAGGAACATATCACAAAAGTTCTGTGCTTTGTTGTCTGGTTTATTGTTATACAAGGCATATTTGCCAGAAGTAATGATTGCTTTAGATGCCTCGTAAGATGTTTGGAAAAAGCGATCGGCTTCGGAAGCGGGGATACCTACAAGTCCTTCTTGCTGGACCGTTCCGTAGCGGGCAATGGAACCGGCATACAAAGCAGCTCGTGAACATAAAGATAATGCAACATATCTATTTGCTCTGTATTTGGCTTCTGCCTCTCTTGTTTCGGGAAGATCTTGTGCGGCTTCTTGGCATTCTTTTACGATAAAATCATAAATTTCAACTTCTTTGTTGCGAGGAACCATCAGAGCTTCCAAATTATTGGGATCATACTGCTGCGGTTCATCGATAAGAGGTACACCTCCGTATCGCTTAACTAATGTGAAATAGTGCATGGCACGTAAGAAACGGGATTCGGCTAACAGCAGTTTCTTTTCAGAATCCGATAAGGCCGTTGCTTCCTGTAATTGGTAGATAAAGTCGTTGCAATTTCGTATATTCTTGTATCGATCGGAGAATTTCTGTTCGAACAACGCGTCTTCGTATGTGTATGTCGCATTTCCGTTATCGAAAAGAGGATCTTTTTGGAAAGAACCTTGCGCTTCGTCAGACATGGAAGAGGCGTTTTGTAAACGCCATGCATCACGATACCAGTAATTGAAATCTTCTAAGTTCAGACCGTCATATAAATTAACCATTACACCGTTGATCAATTTAGGGTCTTGCCAAACCTGTTCAGGAGTGATGATGTCGAAAGATTCTTTATCAAGTAGTCGGCACATGCTGTCGTACCTAACAAAAGTAATCGCATCCGATATTTTTATGATTGTTGTCTTCATCATTTCTTTTTTAGAATGTTAGATTAACACCGAAATTAAATGTTTTCATTTGCGGGTAATAGCGGAACATGCTTTCGCTATTTTCCGGGTCCATATATTTCATGATACCTGTGCGGCTTGTTATTGTTGCAGTATTGAAACTGTTTACATAAACACGCAGGTTTTCAATGCCGGCCCTTTGCATCCATTTTTTAGGGAAGGTATATCCGATTTCGATAGTTTTCAGACGTAAATAATTAGCTTTTTGTCTGGTCCATGTATTTTTGCTGGCATTTGCTGAAAAGCCTGTAGGACGAAGAGCGGGCATATACCCAGGAATCCATTCGCTACTCATGTCGGAAGGATCTTCTCGATGCCAACGATCCAGGTTCAGAGTAATACCATTTCCAAGACCTTGCTGGATGAATGGAGCCATAAAGTCACCAGTTGTGAAAACCTCATGTCCGGCTGCACCTTGGAAGAATACAGTCAAATCGAAGCCTTTGTACTCTCCGTAAAGATTCAAGCCATAATACATACGAGGTGTATTGCCGAATCCGATAGGTTGATCGTCTTTACCGTCTATAATACCATCATTATTCCAATCTTCGAATTTCAAGTCGCCAGGCATTAGGGATTTATTTCCATTGTTGTCCTGTACTGGTGAATTCAGTATTTCTTCGTAACTTTGAAATTGTCCGATGCAGACTTTACCCCATTGAATATCTTTATAACGGTCGTTACTGTTATTTCTCCAATTGTCGTACATATTGCTGAAGCTGCGCGTTCTACATGGCGATTATAATTACGTGTTGTAGAAAAATTCGCTTTTACATCGTATGTAAAGTCTCCAATAGTTTTACGGTGTCCCAACACAATTTCAAATCCTTGTGTTTTATCAGAATTGAGATTCTCTTGTGGTAAAGATTGACCGAAAGTGGTCGGTAATGTTAGTATACGAGTAGCTAGCAAGCCGTCTCTTTTTCGGATGAAGTAATCAAATTCCACGTTTATCAAACCGGATAAAACAGAAGCTTCAAATCCTACGTTGGCTGTTGTTGATTCATACCAAGTTAGGTTTGTATTAGGCATTCCTTTATCTTTAGCTCCGTTTGTAAGTCCTCCGGATCCAAGAACATAATTACCAGAAGGATAGGTGTAGCCAGTTAAGTATTGATAGGCGGCAAAATCACCTTCATCTCCCACTTTACCATAAGAGCCCCTGATTTTGAAGTTATCGAACATCGGTAAAGATTCTTTGAAAAATCTTCTTCAGAGATTCTCCATCCTAAAGATCCTGCAGGGAAAAAGCCCCAACGTTTTCCTGGTGCAAATTTGTAGGAACCGTCATATCTGAAACTGAATTCTGCCAAATATTTACTGGCAAAAGCATAGTTTATTCGTCCGACTAATCCTGTATGTGCAGAAACGGATGCTTTACCATCATTATTTATATTTGTCTTGTCTCCTGCACCGATCTGATCAATGGCTCCAACTGTAAATTGACGATAGGCTTTGACCCAGTCTGTTCGATCATTGTAAAATTCCCATAAGGCTAATACCCCAACGTCATGCTTTCCGAATGTATTTTTATAGTTTAAAGAAACCTGCCCGTTAGGTTTGAAATAATTGTCAGATTGTGTTGTCAATTCGGATATAGTGTGACTGCCTGATTTGTTATAAACATCATTAACGGCGTCATATGTATACTCATAATATTCCTTATACCATTTACGACTGTATTTATTGTTGTAGTCATAGGATAATAATGCTTTAGCAGAAAGACCTTTTACCCAAGGTACTTCCCAGTTTAGAGTGATTGATCCGTTAAATTCACGGCGATCTCTTCTGTCATAACCGACATTGTCGATATCGGATAGATGAACGGGATTACCTTTATCTCCAGGATTTGACCAATAATCAGGATTGTTGTTGGCATAAATCGGGAAAATAGGTTTAGCCATTTGAATACTACGACTTAGCGGTTCTGCTTCATAAGGTTTCATTCGTGTATCCAAGCGTCCGCTTAATTGTAGATCTACCGTGAAACCTTTGACTATTTCGGCACTGATATTGGAGCGTACGTTATATTTTTTATAATTAAATGCTTTGGACTTGTAAATTCCTTCTTGATCGGTGAAACCAAGGGAGAAGAAGTATTTCACTTTTTCTGCACCTCCCGATACGCTTAAATTGTGGTAGGTAGTGGGAGCTGTTTTTCGAATGACCTCATCATACCAATCAGTTGTTCAATCCTTGTTTGAAACGTTCCAAATCTTCAGCCGAATAGGGCGCGGATACTCCGATATTCTGTTGAGCTTCATTATACAAAGTCGCATACTCGTATCCATTGTAATATTCTGGATAACGGGTGATATTTTGTAAACCGACATATCCGTTATAGTTGATCTTGGGTTTCCCAATTTCCCCCTTTTTGGTTGTAACAAGGATCACACCATTTGCACCTTTAAAACCGTAAACGGCGGCGGAAGCATCTTTCAAGATACTGATCGATTCGATATCGTTTGCATCGATTTGTTTGAAATCTCGTTCCACACCATCTACGATAACTAATGCATTACCAAAACCACGAATATCAATGCTTGCATCGTCGTCACCCGGAGCACCGCTTCTTTGTACGGCACGTAAACCTGGCAACTTACCTGCTAACGCATTACTGACATTCGGAGTTTTGACAGTTGCAATATCCTTGGCTTGAAGTGAAGCAACCGATCCTGTTACGGATGCACGTTTCTGGACACCGTAACCGACAACGACTACTTCATCCAATGCTTGTGAGTCTTCGACTAATTTAATCTGGATATTTGTCTTGTTGTTGACCGCAATTTCCTGATCCTTGTAGCCGATATACGAAATGACCAACGTTGCGTTCGGTGCTACATTCAATGTGAAATTACCGTCCATATCGGTAATCGTACCGTTTGTTGTTCCTTTTTCTACCACATTGGCACCTGCGATAGGGCCTAATGCATCTTCAACCACACCTTTCACTGTGTGTTTTGCTTGTTGTGGGCTGTCTGTTGTTCCGGTCAGTGAGAGAACCGATGTAAGAACCTCGATTTTGAAGGATACATTGTTGTCGAACAGGTTCTGCAATACTTCCTGTAAAGAAGTATTTTGGGCATTTACTGAGACTTTTCGGTTAACATTTACGTTCTTGTTGTAAATGAACAGTAAATTTAGTCTGGCTTTCAATGTCGTTCAAGATGTTTTCCAGCCGGACATTGTTTTTGTTAAGAGTGATGCGTATGCTCTGTGAACTTACCGTTTCTGCTTGTGCGCACATGGCACAGGAAAGGAAGAACAGAGATGTCATCTTTAAAACACGAGATACACAAATTTTTCTTTTCTTCATCTTTGTGATAGTTTAATAAATGATATTAGATTGAAACTTCATTTTTACATTGGACATGGTTTGCCCGTCATTCTGATTATCTCCTTTTCATAGGCTTATCTATTTAATTGTTTATTGAATGCGAATTTCAGTTCCGCTCTCTCGCTCGAAGGTGAAGTGAGCATCTTGTTGTAAAGCTCTCAACACCTGCTCAATCCCGTCGGATATACGGAACTTCCCACTACATGCATAATTGTCGAGCGTATGATTGTCGATAATTATTCGGATACCGAAATTTTTCTCAAGTTCCTTCATCAAATCCTTGAAATTGATATCCTTAAAAGTGATAAGTCCCTCTTTCCAACTATATGGATTGAAGTCGGTGATGGGAGTGACCGTCAGCTTTCCGTTGTTGAGACTGACTGTATTATTGGGTTCTAACACAACTGATTCGTCTGGCTGTGATTTGTCGGTAACTTTTACGCTGCCTTGTATGAGGCTGTGGAAAATTCATTTTCGTTATAGGCTTCCACATTAAACTGTGTTCCTAAGACTTCCACTTCGCAGCGGCCTGTATTGACAATAAACTTTTTGTTTCTATCCTTGGCTACATCGAAAAATGCTTCTCCTTTTAAACGGACTTCTCTTGTATTTTCGTTAAACGAAGCCGGATAAGAAAATTCCGACCGGGCATTCAGCCAGATATGAGTCCCGTCTGAAAGCGTTACTTCAACCGTTGTCCGGCAGGAACTTTAATTGTGTTGAGCGCTATTTCTGGCTGGATATTTTTAGTGGTGAATACCGGAATGTTATATAATAAGAATAGGGCGATAACAGCAGCGGCAGCACTTCCGATCCATTTCCAGAGTGGTACGGACTGCTTGCGGACATGATTTCCTTTTTGAAAAGCATTAATTGGAGTGCGTCGAACAGGGCACGTTCATGATAGAAAGTTTCTCTGTTCATTTTATCGGCATTTACCCATTGGCGGATCTGAGTCAGCTCGTTATCTGTGGCCTCTCCGTTAAACATTTTATGTAGTAACTTCTGTTCCATTTTTTCCTGTTTCTATTATTAAGGGCGAACGGGAGGAAAAATACCCTAAAGGGAAAACGAACTATTTTTTATTATTTTTCATCTCTTGGCAAGAGGGTTTATTTTCACTGTCTGGTTAACGTGAAAATATTTAGGGAGTATAAAAGAAGTCCACCACAAATAGCAGACAAGGAAGGTAGTCTTTTAACTCTTTGCGTAGTAAATTCAGAGCTTTACTGATATGGAATTCGATACTCTTCACTGAAAGGTTGGTTTCCTTGGCTATTGTTTGGTAGTTTTTCCCTTCGTATCGGCTCATGATAAAAATATGTCTGGACTTTTCCGGTAGTTTGGCCAGTGCTTGGTTGACAAGTTCTTGTACTTCATTGCTGAACAATGTCTCCGGCTCACATGCTTCCAGGCTGGAGATGCGCATTTGTAGTTCCCATTCTTTGTTGGACAGTAAGTTTTCAGCGATGTTATTCCAGGTTCGTTCACGTTGAAGGTAATCCAGGCATTTGTTTTTTAGGGTGACTAATATATATAAGGGTATGTCTTTGACTTCTTCTAACCGATGCCGGTTCTCCCAGTAATACATCAGGCTTTCCGTCACCAGGTCTTCTGCTGTTTCTTGATTATATGTGTAAGAATAGGCGAACCGAATGTATCGGTCCCGATGGGTGACGAAAATATTATTGAATCGTTTTATGTCCGCTTTCTCATCCATGATGTGTTGTTCGAATGGATTTAGTTCTAAGGGAACTATGGTTGTTTATCTGACAAAAATAAGTAAAATTCTTTTTTCACAGTCGGTAATTTGAGGGGACAAATATAAAAAACGTCATTTTTTTTCTGCAAACAACTATTCACCGGGTGAAAACAAGTACCATTACCGTCCTAATCTCCCCCACAAAATCCATAGTTCCTTAGTACTAAGGTCACAATCCTCTCATTATATTATCAACTCTGTACATTCTTAATTGTCGACACGCGGAAGGCGGGCAGATATATCGTTTGTCAGGGTCGGAGGCCAACCGAGCTGTTTGGCGAGTTGTAAAGCTATGCATTAGCATTCGTAACCAATAGGGGTATTGTTGAAAAATAGTCATTGTTGATTATCAGTCGTTTATGGTGAAAGATGAAAGATAAAAACAGCTTTTGGTAAAAGTTTATGAAAAATGAATTAAAAAACGCCGCCTTTAAGGTGGCGTTTTTAATTCGAAATCGTAAGAGCCTGTTTAAATTTCTCTGAAATAAATTTTGCATAGCCTCATCGGCCTGCTTTATTGCATTATAGGATTATTTTGAAAAACAACTGTCATACTATCACTAATTTCCTTTTATCAATTGAATATCAATAGACACAAGCAATGATAGTAGGTATGACGGATGCCTATTCCATCTATCATACTATCAC
>ENA-OQCS01000782-OQCS01000782.1-human-gut-metagenome-genome-assembly--contig:-NODE-782-length-17548-cov-2.108203_pt1 | contig 17548 bp, 19 predicted proteins | sample MGYA00242757_ERZ504575 | MGnify/ENA primary metagenome ERZ504575 (study PRJEB26092, sample SAMD00036297) | human gut metagenome | host: Homo sapiens | study: EMG produced TPA metagenomics assembly of...
TACGATGCGTTCGAGATGCTAGGCTAAACGATATCATCCATACGCAAGGCTGGTTACCATTATTGGGGTAGTGACTGCGGATTAGGATTTCGCGTAGGACAATGGGAACCTAATTCAGGTTGGAGCGGATCCTATTGGACAATGTCCAAATATATTCGACAAGCCTATATTTTCATGGATAACGTAAAGGCTTTACCAAAACAAAACGTAACGGAGAGTGACGTGGAGACAATGAAAAACGAATGTCGTTTCATGGTTGCGTATTACTATTGGATGATGACCTTGGTTTATGGAGCAGTCCCTTATTTTGAAGATGATATGACTTCGGATTCTCCGGATCTAATGCGCGGTCAGAAGAGCTTTGAATGGATGATCGACTGGCTGGATAATCAATTTTTAGAATTGTCGAAAGTCCTTCCGGACAGTTGGAGTACGTTGTATGGTGGTCGCGCAACTAAATTGGCAGCATTGGCGCTTCGCGCCCGCATATTGCTATTGCAGCAAGTCCGTTAGTAAATGGAAATGAATGGTATCTCGCTTTAAAAATTCTGACGGAGAAGAACGTTTCAGCCAAGCTTATGATGCCAACAAATGGAAAAAGCAGCTGACGCATGTAAGCAGCTGATCGATGAAGCCGAGAAAAAAGGAAAGGGGGTTGTATATCGTAAATAACAAAGAAAACGGCAAAGTGGATCCCTTCATGTCCTGTTACGGAGCCACAATGAGAACAGAAGGAGAGGGTAACAATGAAATCATTTGGTTCCGACCTAAAGGAAATTACGGAGATTGGGAACAGCACGGAACTCCTCGCGGTTGCGGCGGTAATGGAGGCTTAGGAGTTACTCAATCACTGGTAGATGCTTTCTTTATGGAAGACGGCACGGAACCTATACTGGGATATAATGCGGACGGTAGTCCGAAAATCAATCCGAATGCGCCATTATATAGTGAGAAGGGATTTTCTACAAAACCCGAATATAGGGCAACCGATTATTATTTAATGGATGGGTACAATGATAGTAATTACCCTGACGTTACACCGGAACGAGACGGGAAACGCTTGATTGTACAACCCAACACATTTAATATGTATTGCCATCGGGAACCTCGTTTTTACCTGACTGTAGTATGGAATGGACAATGGTTCAAATGGGAAAACCGTAATACGAACTTTTTGTATGGACAACCGGACGGAGGACCAACACACGATGCTCCGCAAAACGGTTATTTAAATCGTAGTCGAGTATCATTGGATTATATACCTCGTGATAACAATCACCCTTATCGTCCGGCTATCATTTTCCGCATGGCAGAAGCTTATCTAAGTTATGCTGAAGCATTAAATGAAAGTTCAGAACGCATGAGCCACAAACAAGAAATACTCGACAATTTGAATAAGATTCGCCATCGGGCTGGTATTGCCGAATATGGAACTGGCACGGATGAGAATGGTTTTACCCGCATTAAGATCAATTTCTCAGACCAGAAAGAGGTAAGACGTTTGATACACAAAGAACGCCGAGTAGAATTTGTGGGTGAAGGAGTTCGTTACCATGATTTGCGTCGCTGGAAAACAGCCCATTATGGCATCGGAAACCTAAATGAGCAGGGTGAAAATCCAGATTGGGGTGTCAATGGACCGGATTATGGGATGAATTATTATGGAACCGAATATACTGATCAAGGAGACAACGCCTTCTTCAAACGCACAAAATACATGGATCGTGTTTATCCTCGCAAATTCTATTGGTATCCGATACATCAATCAGAAATAGATAAGGATCCAACATTGGTTCAAGGCCCATTTTGGCTTGGAGAGTAAAAGTGTATAAAGAAAATAAACTGGACGCAGACGTCGCAGAATGCGCTAATTAACGCAGACTTATTTTATATTGTCAATTAATATATCTACGCTTGTCTGCGTAATCTGCGTCCAGTAAATATAACCATGAATTGTGACATAACTGGGCAATGTTTCATGTCCTGGTATACACTTTATTTCTTATTGCAGCAACATTCCACATAACCATACATCGGTGCAAGTATAAATAAATCACTAAAACAGTTTCTAAAAAAAGGATAGCTTCCCGAACCCCGAAAAGCTATCCTCAAAAGTCAAAATATTGAAAAAATACCACACTATCCCCTCAATGCTTCATCCATTGCAGCAGCAGCCTTACGACCGTCACCCATTGCCAGGATTACGGTTGCACCGCCACGGACGATATCACCACCCGCATATACATCAGGCAAGGCTGAGCGCATATTTTCTTCATTCACCACGATCGTTCCCTTTTTGCTTACTTCCAATCCCTGGAAAGCACGCGGGATAAGCGGATTGGGAGAAACACCGACGCTGACAATCACTTCATCCACATCAATTGTTTCGATCGCTCCTTCGACTGGTACAGGACGACGACGTCCGGAAGCATCCGGTTCACCCAGCTCCATCTTCTGCAAGCGCATCTGTTTGACACGGCCCCGTTCGTCACCAAGATATTCGACCGGATTATGCAAGGTCATAAACTCCACACCTTCCTCTTTGGCATGTTTCACCTCCTCTAACCGTGCGGGCATCTCTTCTTCACTACGGCGATAAACGATCATGGCACGTTCGGCACCCAAGCGGCGGGCAGTACGGACCGAGTCCATTGCTGTATTGCCACCACCGATGACAGCCACTTTCTTACCCTGCAAGACAGGCGTATCGCTATCCGGATTGGCTGCATCCATCAGATTGACACGTGTCAAGTATTCATTGGAAGACATCACCCCGACCAGGTTCTCTCCCGGAATATTCATAAAGTTAGGAAGCCCGGCGCCGCTGGCAGCGAAGATTCCTTTGAAACCATCCGCATGCAGATCGTCATAACTGATTGTCTTGCCGACAATACAGTTTGTCATGAACTTCACACCCATCTTGCGCAGCCCTTCAATTTCTACATCCACAATCTTATTCGGCAGGCGGAATTCGGGAATACCGTATTTCAACACACCACCGATTTCGTGCAAAGCTTCGAACACCGTCACATCATAGCCACGCTTTGCCATATCACCGGCAAACGAAAGGCCGGCGGGACCTGAACCGACAACGGCAATCTTAATGCCGTTCTTCTCCGCTACTTCCGGGATGGAAATGTTTCCGCTTTCCCGTTCATAATCGGCGGCAAAACGTTCCAAGTAACCGATAGCGACAGCCGGTTTACCCATCTTCAGATGAATGCACTTGCTTTCGCACTGTTTTTCCTGCGGACATACACGGCCGCAGACAGCCGGCAATGCACTTGTTTCCTTCAGCACTCTGGCCGCTTCCAGAAACTCTCCCCGCTCGATGTTCTTCACAAACGTCGGGATATTGATACTTACCGGACATCCTTGCATACAGGTCGGATTCGGACAGTCCAGACAACGCTGGGCTTCCTCCATGGCCTGCTCCTTCGTCAATCCGAGGTTTACCTCTTCGAGGCGGGTATGGCTGCGGTATTCCGCATCCAGCTCATTCATTTCTACACGGGGGATATCCGTACGTTCCTTATTTTTTTTGCTTTTACGCAGTGCTTCTCTCCACGGTTCGGCACGACGGGCAGCGATCAGTTCTTCTGTTGTCATTTGTTTACTGTGGTTTCGTTATTTCTTTTCAATATCTTTATAAGCACCGAGCGCATCAGCATCTCATCGAAATCTACTTGGTGAGCATCGAATTCCGGTCCGTCCACACAGACGAACTTCGTCTTTCCTCCGACCGTAATACGGCAAGCGCCGCACATTCCGGTCCCGTCCACCATAATCGTATTCAAAGAGGCGACTGTCGGGATCTCGTATTTCTTCGTCAGGGCAGAGACGAATTTCATCATGACGGCCGGGCCGATCGTGACGCACAAATCCACCTTTTCACGGTTGATCACACTTTCCACGCCATTCGTCACCAAACCTTTTGTACCGTAAGAACCGTCGTCTGTCATCACGATCACCTCATCGGAGTTGGCGCGCATCTGCTCTTCCAAGATAACCAGCTCCTTCGTACGGGCGGCCAGCACTACAATCACACGGTTGCCCGCCTTATGAAAAGCCTCCACGATCGGCAATAAAGGAGCCACACCGACACCACCGCCGGCACACACGACCGTGCCGACTTTCTCGATATGGGTGGCTTGCCCCAGCGGACCGACCAAATCGGTAATATAATCACCGGCATTCAGTTCGCATATCTTTTTTGACGAACCTCCTACAGCCTGGATCACGAGTGTGATAGTTCCTTTCGTCGTATCAGCTCCGGCAATGGTGAGGGGAATGCGTTCACCTTTCTCACCCACCTTCACGATAACAAAGTGGCCTGCCTTACGGGAGCGAGCAATCAAAGGTGCTTCCACTTCCAGTTTCACTACGTTGGCAGAGAAATGTTCTTTACTTACAATTTTATTCATTATAATCGCTACTATTGATAGTTAGTCTTGTTGATTTGGTTGCAAAAATACATCAAAAAACTGGATAGCACAGTATTTTGCCAAACAAAAAGGAGTTATTCGAACAAACCTTCGTCACGAACCAACATCAAAATAGCCGAATGAGGACGATCAGGAACTTCTCTTCATTAAAATTGATCTCGTAAGCCGCATTCTGTAGAAATACAGCCAAATCGCCTTCATGCGCCTGCAAAGGAAGATAATGCACCTCACCCTCTTTCTTCTTTTCCCATACTTCATGTTCCTCACTCTGGGAAGGAAGCGGGAAACCGGGACCGACTTGATGATATAGCCGCTCTGAATCTTCTCCTGCTGGACGGTAGGCGGCAGATACAATCCGGATTTTGTCTGACTCTGCGGGTTCTTCGGTTTGATAAGCACCTTGTCACCCACCATCAGGAACTTATCTATGTCTTTCTGATCTATTGCTAATTGCATGACTTTTATGTTTATGATATTTTGACGGACAAAGATATAAAATACGTTGCACAAAAAAAAGAAGGTGTCTGAAAAGGGAGGGCACTGAAAAAGGTATCCTCTTAAGATTTAATCCCAATCTTTAAAAAGACGAAAGCAGATTGTATTAGCCTTTATATCGGTTTTGCAATCTGCTTTTATATATCTTGATAGGAGTTTATATTCGGCCTTGTATAGTCAGTAAGGCCATCATATTATACGTGGGTAATTTTTATAAGTGTTTTTTAGCTTAGTTTCAATATTCTCTTGATATTTGCGGCAAAGATGGTCATAGCACCTTGCATCTGCATACCATCCAGCCATACGACAGTGCCTTATCATAACCGTATACCTGCTTTAATTCTGCATTCTTTGCCTCAATTTTGTATCTTTGACGAGCTATATCTTTAAATTCTTGTGATTTCTGGAATCCAAGCTGCCTTTTCTGTTCTTCATTCCTGATAGGTATACTATAGGTCTTGCTTTTAGCCCCCTCCTTGTAGCATCCTTCTCTTCGTGAACAAGTCTTGCATTTCTCTACATCAAAGAAATAAGTCATGGATTGATTCCATTTCCCATCCTTTTTCCCCTGCCTTGCTTTTCTGACTGCCATATGACCGGCAGGACAAACAAACATGCCTGCATCCTTGTTATAATCAAACTTGTCTTCATCTTTCCTGAGTCCATGACTTATGGCCGGATGTAATTTTGATACCAAAGTAAATCCCTTCTCTTCATCTTCTGCCAGTCTAAGGTTTTCCGATCCGGAGTATGCGGTATCACCAATGACAGTGTTCACTTCCATTCCGTTTTTTCTGCTTTGCTCCACAAGCTCTTTCAACTGAGGCCCATCGCCCTTTTCGCCAGAAGTAACAGTAGCGGCTGTTATGATACGCTCATCACTCATTGCAATGTGAGTCTTATATCCGAAAAACGAACTGTCCTCTGTTTTATGACCAATGCGGGCATCTGCATCCTTTGAGGTCGTATAGTGATCCTCTATATCTGAAAGCGTTTCCTTGAGCATGTTAAGTCGCTGCTTTACTGCAGGCACTTCTGAAAGACTGGCATCTGAAGTGATAAGTTTCAGAAGGTCTTTGGTATAATCCAACTCATGCGCAAGATCATCCTCTTTATTCTTAGACGGCAGGGTTTGCTTGATATTATCATCCATGGCATAAAGTACCTTACGGAGTTGCTTTGAACGGAGTCGCAGAATCTCTATCGGGGAGTACGGGTTAGACCTGGCTTCTGTATGAGTAGCATCTACAATAATAGTCCTTGATTTTATGATGCCTTTCTCTATCGCTATTTCTACGCTCTTCTGGATTAGCAGGTTCATAAGATCCATGTCTTCCAGCCGTAACTTGCGGAACTTACAAAGACTGCTGGAATTAATAACGTCTTCCTCTGGAGCCATGCCAAGGAAATACTTAAAGGACATATCATAACGGGAACGCTCTACGACATCTACGTCAGAAATATCGTATATGTCTTCAGCAGAAGATACTTGAACATGCGAATAGGGGATTCTGCTGTTCGACCATTATCCTTGCAATACTTATTGGCAAGTTCCTGATAGACAAAAGTGAAATCTACAAGATCATTAATGCGGCGAAGAAGATTGTCTTGGGGGACAACTATATCGTAGAGTGAACTATATTCACTGAGCGGAAGTTCTTGTTGTTGTGATAGCATGGACCTTAAATATTATGGCATTAAGGTACAAAAATCTGCACATAGCCAAATAATATACAGGCTATGTGCAGATTTAATTCTTTAAAAAGCTGCAAGGAAACTTTTTCAGTGCCCTCCTTTATGCCGAGGCTTTTTTATCAAAGATCCTGTGCCGTCCTTATCTCGTTTTTCATCAAACGTTCATGCAGGCCGTTTGTGATTTCGGCCCAACCTCTTCTATCCAAAGGGGATCTTTGCAACAGGCCTGCTCCCATTCGCTCAACTGCTCCATGAGTTCCCGTGCCTTCTCCGGCTCGGAAGATAAAAGATCGTGCATCTCTTCCACGTCCTGATCCATATTATACAGGACGGAATCGACACCACGAGTAATGATCAACTTGTACGAACCGGAACGGATGGCCCGCGTATCCATCTTACGCCAGAATAAGGCTTCATGCGGATTACCGCTTTTTTCCCCGGAAAGATACGGCAACAGGGAAACACCGTCGATCGGCTTGTGCAATCCTTCTTCCGGAATGTCCAACGCATCCACCACTGTGGCAAAAATGTCCAGCGAAGAAGTCAGCCCGGTGAAACGTTGGTCCCGCTTGAAACGATCGCCCCAAACGACAAAGAACGGAACCCGTTGTCCGCCTTCGAACTTATTTCCCTTGAACCCTTTCAGCGAAGGTTGGAGGACTGGTTGGTCGTGGAACCGCCATTGTCGCTCAAAAAGAATATAATCGTATTGTCGAACTTGCCCGCCGCTTTCAGTTCGTCCACAATCTTGCCGACACCACGATCCAGCGCATACATCATAGCCGCATACTTCTGGCGGGGCTGTCCTTCGAAACGCGCCAAATCCTCTTCCGTCGCTTCATTGGGAGAATGGGGAGCGGTAAAGGACATATACAGCATAAAGGGCTGCTCGCTCTCCGTAACAAACTGCTGTGCCTTAGAAGCCAGTTCATCGGTGAAGTAACCGTCGAAAGACAGTTTCCGCCCGTTGTACTGGTATTGTTGCAGGTTGCCATCCTTATCACTGGTTTCAGGATTATAAAAATAAGAACGATGGCCGGCCAAAAGCCCGTAGAACATATCGAAGCCTTTCGCATTCGGACGCTGGGAGGTTCGGAGCCAAATGCCATTTTCCGATACAGCCCGTACGGTAGTCATACCGTTTCAACAAAGCCGGAAGCAATTCTTCATCGTCAGGAAGGCCATCTCCCGGCTTATCCAGGTTACATTCATATCCGTAGCGTTGTCCGTAGCGGCCCGTCAGCATCATGGATCGCGAAGGGCTGCTCACCGTCGCCGCCACATGGGCATCCGTAAAGATACACCTTCGGCTGCCAGGCGGTCGATGTTAGGTGTCTGGATATCCGTCGCCCCCATAAATCCAAAATCCGCATATCCGGCATCATCCGCGAGCAGGATCAGGATATTCGGTCTTTGCGCCTCTTCCTCCTGGCCGGACGAGCAAGAAGCCAATCCGGTGATTGCCCCTAAAGAAACAACAAACAAACGATCTATTTTCATTTTATACATCTTTTTATTCCCGTTTACTTCTTCTTCCGCTCGATAGGTGACGGGACTTTCTTTGCATACTTATCCCGGTCGCAAACAATCTTTCCATCCACATATTCCAATTCGGCTATCTGGATAGAGGCACGATGATAGTTCCAAGTATTTTCTTCCACTTCCATACCGTCCATTTTATACGTCCGTCCCGGATGGGTGAAATAGAAAATAAAAGCACGGTCTCCGATCACAACGACATCGCAATGCCTTCCCTGGTCGAAATCGTCCGGACGGAGGCCCGGTTTGTTCAGGATTGTCGAATTATAGGTCCAGTTAGTCGCATCGTCCGATTCGTAACAGTGCAAGCCGACATATCCCAGATTACATTCGTCGATGATGTTCCAGTATTTATTTTTCCAATAAAAGACGATCGGCCCCTCATGCGGGACATCGTCAATCTCACATTTGCCGGTTACCTTCCAAGTCGTCAAATCCTTGCTCACACCCGTATTCGTCTTGGAATCGGGAGTCTTGTACCACATCTTCCATGTTCCGTCCGGCATCTGAAACGCCGAAGCGTCGATACAACATGTGTACCTTCTATTTCCTCTACCAGATCCCAGTTCATCAGATCCTTGCTTTTGTAAAAGACAAGCCGGGCATCACCTCCCCAGAAAGGATGAATACCGGGGATAAAGGTCACGATCATGTAATAAGTGTCCTTATGCTTGAACACATCGGGAGCCCAGAAAGTGCTCTGTCCTTGCATGGGTTCCGGCAGGTTCGCAGTCCCGACATAATACCAGTTTTTACCGTTGTTCTTGGTTGCCGCGATCCCGACTTACTGCCATATACACAGGCCACTTCCTGCAAGTTAGGGACATTGGCACGGCGTTGCGTGTAGAACATCCACCATTCCTGCCGCTCCGCGTTCCATTCGAGCGTCGGGTCGGTAGGGCCGTCATAGATAGGACAACGGAACAAAGGAGCCGGCGCATGCTCAATGTCGAACGGCTTGTCTTGTGCAAAAAGCTTGTCCCGTAGAACAGGACTGCCAACATATATACTATTCTTTTCATGCTATTCAGATTAGACGTGTTATACATTATATAATATATTAATAGAGCGAGATTTCCCCCAGGCCGGCACGCCCTTCGGAAACATTCTCGATTGTCAAGCGGAGATATTTCACTTCCCGGTCAACCGTCATCGGCTTAAATTCCCAGCCCGTACATTCACGCTCATACAAGAGTTCCCACCGTTCGCCATCCTCAGAAGTCTCTACCTTATGCTTATAGGAAGAACTGTCTTTCTGGAAAAGGATACGGCTGGCAGCCACGTATGTCGGACAGTCCAGCATCAAAGTGACTACCTGTGGCAACCGGTCTTCTCCGGCAATCCACCAAGTATGATCGTCATTGTCGATTATATTGGAAGCAGGATACCCGTCCTGGCTGCTTCCAACCTGAACCGACGCGATTTTCAGGCGAGGTTTCTCCAAGATACGCTTCTGCCAGGAAGAAGGTTTTACCACAACATTGTCTTCCTCTTTCCCCGTAAACAGAGCATGTTTTCCATCAGGCAGAGACTTCCCTTCAAACGGCTTCGTGCTGATTTCCGCTTCACCGGCGAACAAACCCTCTGCTGTCGCTTTCACCGTAATCTTACCGGCTTTCTTCGTCGTGCGGACAAATGCGAAACCAACGCCACCTTCCACCTTCTGAGGATTGATACCGATACGGCTGATCGTATCTCCGACCAGCACTCCTTCACCAGACACCTGAATCCGGATTTCCTGTCCAGAGTTGTAGATCAAAGAACCGTTCTTGTCACAGACCTTAAAGTAGACAGGAATCATATCCGAGCCGTCGGCAACAGGGACAATGCCATCCGTCTTAATGTCCACAACCAGACGATCGGCTTTTCCCGGAGTGCTCACACTGTGGGTTGCCACAATCTTTCCGTCAACCAGCGCTTCCGCCTTTAACGTTCCGGTTTCATATTCCCCGGCATTAAAGACGAACACCGGACTGCCGCCTTTCTCGACAATCGAACGAAACAGAGGTGTCCGTTCTTCCCGTGTCTGAGTTCCGATCAACTTCTCATTACGATAAAGACGGACTTCGTCGCAGTTGGAAAAAACCGTTATATCTGTTGTAGACGAGGCGAAATCTCCCGAAGCATTATAAGAAGCGATAAAGACCATCGGCTTCATACAATCCGGGTTGTGAAACTGCTTTGTCCCTCATACTCTGCAACATGAAGTAGTTGAATTTCGGATACCGGTTGATATCCACCACACCGCTATACATCGTTTCATCCTGGCTGCCCCGTGCATAGTCATTGTAGCTCCAAACGAAATGTCCACCCATATGTGGATTGGCATCCAGCATGCACCAGTCAAAATAGCCTTTACCATTCAACTGCTCGATACGGCTGCGGCACTGGCGCATTTGTTCTTCCTCGCTTTCTTTCAAGCTGACACGTGGCTTTTCGCCCACGCCATCTCCCCATTCGCGGGTAAACAACGGCTTGACTACTATAAAATCTTCCGGATAATTACTCATCACATCCCCGTCTTTCGGGAATTTGGAAACCTGTTTATAAAAGACATCATAATAGGCTCCATTTCCGCATGCCCGAAGTAATCACCTGCCGTGTACATCTGATCGCCCGGATATTCGGCATGAGACAGTTCGAAAATCTCTTTTGCCAAAGAGACCGGATAACGGGATTCGTTCAAAGCCGTTTCCCAAAGGACAACAGAAGGATGATTCCGGTCACGGCGGATCATCTGGCGTCCGATTTCATACAAACGTTTAATAAAGGTTGAATCCGGATTATAGAACTGCCATCCGGGAATACACTCCACTACTAACAGCCCATACCGGTCACACGCCTCCAAGAAAGCCGGATCATTCGGATAATGGGCGGCGCGAACCGCATTATAACCACCCCGTTTCAGGTCGATCACATCCCGTACCTGCATTGAGTTGGAAGCCGCATCCCCAACATTGGCAAAAGCCTGGTGACGGTTGGCTCCGCGCATATACAGTTTTTCACCATTGATAAAGAATCCTTCCTCGGCCGTGTACCGGATCGTACGAATACCGATTTTCCGGGTGGTTTCGTCGAGCACTTTATCTTTCGATAATAATTGCGTACGCAAGGTATAGAGATTAGGTGTATAAGGATGCCATAAAGCAGGCTGGTTAACAATGAGGTCCTGCTCCACCGTTCTGTCCGATTGCTTGTGCAAGGTGACCGGTGTTTCAGCCTCAGCAATAACGTGGCCAGCCGAATCGACCAGTTGCGAGAAAACAGACAATGTCTGATCTTTATCCGTCAAATTCCGGACATGAGTCGCAAGATGTGCTCGCCTTGTCCTTTTGTCACTTCGGGATACGTCACAAACTGACCTCCACCGGCAACAAGATCTTCCTCTAACGGTCGGTGATATATAACTTTGTCCGTAATCACCATCCGGACATCCCGATAAATCCCACTTATAATAATAGAAATCCATTTTGTCCTGCGGCTTTCCCGGAGGTGTCAGTGGGTCCGGCTCGGCAGACACCCTGACAGCCAGCACATTGTTACCATTCCAATCGATACGGTCCGTAAGATCTGCGACAAATCCCATATAACCACCATGATGTTCCGTCACTTTTTGGCCGTTCAGATAAACATCGCAATTCGTCATCACTCCTTCAAAGGAGACGACGACCCGTTTATCCTTATATTTTGCAGGCAGTTTGAAATAACGGCGATACCAACCGATCCCGTCATAAATGGAGTTCCCGCCGCAATGTTTCATTTCCAGTTGCATGATATGGGGTAGTGCGACAGGTATCCATCCTGAATCATCCAGATCCGTCCGGCTCCCTTCCACCACATCCCCCCGATAAAAAGCCCAGTCGGTATTCATGTCCAGGACTTCCCGGCCGGAAAAGGAGATACTGCAACTTTGTCCGAATGCAGCACAAATGAACAACAAGATAAAAGAGAAAATTCGATAATGCTTCATGCTATGTTAGTGTTTTTCTGTACAAAGGAAAGGGATATATTGGAAATGATCCAATATATCCCTCTTAAAACATGATAAATATATCAGTTCTTATTAATAACCGTCATTCTGTTTCAATTGCTTGTTTTATCAAGTGCATCCTGCTTGATCGGTAAATACCGGTTATGAGGAGCGAACGAACGGTTTTCAACTAATTCAACACCACTTATGACTGCACGTTTGTACGGATCTTTTTCATCATAATTGATCGTTCCGGTGAAGCTTTCCAAAGGAGCATTCAATACCGTTTCAGCAACCATCTTGCCACTTTGCATCTTTCCAACGAAGAATATCGGCACGACGAAGGCCTTCACCAGCTAACTCGATAGAACGTTCGCGACGAATCAATTCACGCAATGTTTCTTTAGTACCATATTTACTCTGATCTACTTTCGGCATACCTACACGCGTACGAATCTGATCCAACATATCGTATATTTCAGCAGACGGGCCGTTCAATTCGTTCTCAGCTTCCACATATGTCAATAATACTTCTGCATACCGGAAAATGATCGTCTGCGCATTCGAAGACCAAACATCTCCATATTGAGACATCGGAGCCAAATATTTAGCCCAAGTCAAACCCGTCTTCGAAGAGTTGTTAGCCGTACCCGGATGATCCGGATTCGATTTACCATTCACCTCCTTATCCAATGTGTTAATGATCGTTTCTTCTCCCTTATAATTAACCCAATCCATACCCGGATAAAGAACCGTCATTGCCATACGCGGGTCACGATTTGCAAAAGGATGAACAGGATCGTAACCACTACCAGCCTCTTCTTTTGTCAAACCATTACTCATTTCATACGCATCAATCAGATTTTTGGATGGAACCATAGAAGACCAACCTGCATCCGAATTGTTATACATCGTGGCGATCATCCAATTTGAATACAGATTTTCATCATGTTGCACAGCAGCTATGATTCTTTCGAATTCTGTCCGCTCACCATAAATATATTTTCAAAGCTCGGATCCAGTTCATACTGTCCTAAATCCATAATAGCTTTGCACCTCTTTCGCACGCTGGTAGTCGGCATAATAAAGGGCTGAACGCATCTTGATAGCCAAAGCCGTACCTTTGGCGATATAACCACTTGCGGCAGGAGCATCATCTAACATCGGGATAGCAGCATCCAACTCGTCGTAGATATACTTTTTCACCTCTTCTTCCGTATTGCGGGGAACTTGTGCTTCTTCAGCTGTTTCATAAGAATCGATAATAGGTACACCACCATACTGCCAGTTCATATTGAAATAAGTATAAGCCCGGATCGTTTTCACCTGACCAATCATATTGTCTTTCTTCTTTGCATCCGCAAATTCAATATTTTGGATATTGGTCAAGAAATCGTTACAACGACGGATCATTCCAAATTTATAATAATCTGCAACTGCGTTGCTGGCAGTCATACTACCATTTCCGATATTCCGATAATTTTTCATGGACATGGAAATTGAAACCGAAATCGGAAGCACAATCCCAATACAGAATACCAGTTTCATCAGCCCAACCGTCATAACAACCAATCAAAAACTTTTCAGCATCCTTTTCTGTTTGCCAAGTTGTGCTGGGAGACAGTGCGTCATGGGGAATCGTATCCAAAAAGTCCGAACAGGAAGTCCCGACCAATGCCATCCCGGCCAGCATATATACTAATACACGTTTCATATTTTATTCTTTAATTTTAATCTTAAACAATCGTTCTTATCAGAATGTCACATTCACACCAAAAGCATGTGTCTGAGTTAACGGGAAACTGGAACCGCGTTCATCTCCGATTTCCGGATCCACATTGACAAGCATATTATGGATAGTAAACAGGTTTTCTACAGAGTAGTAGAAACGTACGTTTTCAATTCCAACCGATTTGATCACATTCTTCGGAAGTGTATAACCGAATTGCAGGTTCTTCATACGCAAATAGCTGGAATTCTGCAACCAGAATGTAGACACGACATTAGATGACAGACTCGGAGATGTTACATCATAAGCCACACGTGGCATCGTTGCATCTTTGTTTTCCGGTGTCCAAGCATCCAACCATACAGTTGCCGGATGTGAGTCATCGCCACCGAAATAGCCTGTTACTTCCTGGTTGATCAAACGATGCACGCCAGCCGCGCCCGTAAACAACATGGATAAGTCGAAGCCTTTATAAGCAGCATTCAGATTCAAACCAAACGTAAATTTAGGATCTGAAGAACCTGCAAGGACGCGGTCATCAGCCGTCATTTTACCATCACCGTTTGCATCCTGATAGATCAGATCCCCCCCCTTGAACTTTTTAGTTCCAAACGGATAACCTGCCTGTGTGGAATATTTATCCATCCAAGCCTGGGCTGCTTCATCCGATTCAAAGAAACCATCTGCTTTATAAACACGATATGTGTTCAGCGCTTCACCAATCTTACGAACCTTATTGCCATTGTTCGGATCAGCCGTTACACCTCCGGCATCCGGACTCAAACCTAAATCCAATAATTCGTTTTTGTTGTACGAGAAGTTTCCGGTTGCACCAAACGACCAATCCCCCCATTTGTTGTTGTAGCTCAGAATCACTTCAACACCTCGATTGGACATTTCACCTACATTATCTTTATAAGCATCCAAACCAAATTCTGCCGGAACCGGAACATCCATGATAATACCTGTTGTCCTACGGTCATAGTAGTCAAATGTCACATTGATCTTGTTATTGACTGTCGCATCAAACCAAGTCCCCATGTACGAGATTTTTCCCAAGAGATAGAAGACAGCTTATATGCTTTCTGATAATACCCCGACTGCAAAGCACCTCCTAACGGATAACTTGCATCTAGATTATAGGTATTCATCCAAGGATAATAATCAGTCAATGCATCTTGATTACCCAGTAACCCCCATGATCCGCGAATCTTCAAGTTGTTCAACCAATCTTTCGTATTTTCCATGAAACCTTCTTCACTAATACGCCATGCAGCAGAGAAAGAAGGGAAATATCCCCAACGGTTACCATCAGCAAAACGGGAAGAAGCATCAGAACGGATATTTCCTTCCAACAAATATTTGCCGGCATAATCATAGTTAATACGTCCGAACCAAGAAATCATCGCCAACTCACGTGTATAGCCATTGTTCTTCTGAGTAGCAGCATCTCCAGCCGCAATATCGGTCAGATCATTAGTCGGGAAATTCTTACGGAACTGCTGGTTATAGGTATAGTCATACTTTTCCGTATGCCAACCTGCCATTGCTTTCAAACCATGTTCACCGAATTGTCTGTCAAAATTCAACAATGCATCAAAGTTCGCACGATGCCAACCGGTAAAACGTTCTTCCAAACGATTCGGTTCTGTTTCCTTATTCGGATTGTACTGAATATATTTTTGAAATGCACGATAGTGTTGTTGATTGTTAACATAAGAACCGTCACTGTTGCAACTAAACCGTCGATGATTTTATAATCGGCAGATAGGGTACCAGAGAAATTCTGATTTTACGGTCAACAGTTTGGTTAACATCCAACCACGCAAGTGGGTTACCATCTCCAATAGTTCCATAAGTACCGTCTTCAGCACGACCTACAATCCACGGAGCAATACGGTTCAACTGACGGATAATCTGATCAGAGCTGGCAGCACTATTCGGATCACCAGTTTCACTTATACCAGATGCATAAGAAGAAATTGGGTCGGAATAGTCATTCTTGATATATGCCAAATTCAAACGAACCGTCAATCTGGAATTCAGCTTCAGATCCAAATTTGTACGAGCATTAAATTGCTGTCTGTCCGCATTCGGTAAAATACCGGTCTGTCCCAAATAGCCGACAGATCCCATATACTTCGCATTTTCCGTACCACCGCTCACACTTACATTATGAGAATGCTGTACACCGGTTCTATAGGCTTCATCATACCAATCCGTGTTAGGAGAAGTACCATTCTGAAATTCTCAATATCAGTTTCATTGAAACGGGGATTCAAGCCTTCATCGATCATAGACTGGCTATACAAGCGCGCATAGTCATAAGAGCTGATACGGTCAATCATTTCCGTCGGTTTCTGGAAACCTACATATCCATTATAAGAGATACGTGGTTTACCTGTCTTACCACGTTTTGTCGTAATCAAGATTACACCATTTGACGCCTTCGAACCATAGATCGCAGCAGAAGCAGCATCTTTCAATACAGAAATACTTCGATATCGTTCGGATCAACCGAGTTCATCGTTCCAGTTTCGATACCATCCACCAAAATATAAGGATCAGCCGTGTTTAATGTACCAACACCACGCACGCGAATCGTACCACCATCCTGTCCGGGACGGCCACCGCCGGAAGTAACCTGAACACCCGGCATAGTACCTTGCAATGCGGTAGAAACGTTCTGAACCGGGCGATTTTCTAACGCTTTGCTGTCAATCTGTGCAACAGCCCCGGTCATGTTCACTTTCTTTTGTGTACCGTAACCGACAACTACGACTTCTTCCAGTTTCTGAGTATCTTCCATCAGATTCACAGTCAAGTCGCTTGTCCGGTGTACTTGATTTCCTGTGTTACATAACCGATGAAAGAGATTTGAAGAACATCACCGCTATTCACTTCCAAAACAAAGTTACCGTCCATGTCAGTAACCGTACCGTTCGTCGTACCTTTTACGACAACTGAAGCACCTGCTACGGGGCCCAGTACATCATTAACTGTTCCTTTCAAACTTTTCTGTTGCTGAGAAATACCAACTTTAGGAGTTGCTGTCTCATTAGCTGCGAACGCTGTTCCTGAGGAACATAAAGCAGCAGACAACAGCAAAAAGCTGACTGGTCTTGCAATTTTCAACATACTAATTGTTTTTTGTTTAATAATAATAGTCACTATATGAATAAGATCCAAGGAGGTGATAACCACCTTACTTATAGATTCTTTACATTCATGGTATGATTCCTAACATCTGTCATACATTGCCATGCAAATGAGAACATAGTTCTTGTAGGACTATGACTTATTGTAAGAAATATAAAGCTGTATAGGCAAAAATGAGGATTTTTTGTATGAAGTTCTTGTAGGACTACGTCCTTTGACGGGGCAAATGTAATACATTTATTTATTATCTTGCATGTTTTTTTAGAAAAATTAGCAAGAATACTATTGAATGTATTTTAATACCATTTTTATACATTGAGACAAATATATTAAAATATTTTACTAATACAAATGATATTAATCGTTATTTTCTTTTACTACCTCTATTCTTTACCCTAAATCCTTTGAAAATTCGACAATATGGTTGTATTGTGCAAGATGCATGAATCCATAGTTTGTTTCATATATATCCCGAAGCTCTCAGGAATTTCAACCAAGTACACATCTTAAAATGTT
>ENA-OQCS01000783-OQCS01000783.1-human-gut-metagenome-genome-assembly--contig:-NODE-783-length-17544-cov-2.363094_pt1 | contig 17544 bp, 21 predicted proteins | sample MGYA00242757_ERZ504575 | MGnify/ENA primary metagenome ERZ504575 (study PRJEB26092, sample SAMD00036297) | human gut metagenome | host: Homo sapiens | study: EMG produced TPA metagenomics assembly of...
CGACGAAGTCCTGCAGAGCTTGGCAGCCTCGGGGATACGGTACTGGTCCAGATTGCTGTCTACTTCTGCAACGGTAGAGTTTCAGCTTGGACAGCAGCCACTTATCCATTAACGGGCAGTTTGTCGTATTCCAGTGTATATTTGGAAGCATCAAAATTATCAATATTTGCATACAGTACGAAGAATGCGTAGGTGTTCCACAGGGTACCCATGAATTACGCTGTCCTTCCTGTACGGCCTTGCCGGAGAATCTCTTCGGCAGCCAGGGTGCGGAACTGGTGTAGAAATACCAGCGGATGGCATCTGCACCGTAGGTCTCCAGTGCGTTGAAAGGATCTACCGCATTGCCCTTACTCTTACTCATCTTCTGACCGTTCTCATCCTGTACATGACCCATAACGATAACGTTCTTGTAAGGAGCCTTATTGAAGAGCAGGGTGGATTCTGCCAACAGAGAGTAGAACCATCCACGGGTCTGGTCCACTGCCTCGGAGATAAAGTCAGCGGGGAACTGCTGCTCGAACAGATCCTTATTTTCAAACGGATAATGATGCTGTGCAAAAGGCATTGCTCCGGAGTCGAACCAGCAGTCGATTACCTCAGGAACACGCTTCATCTGCTTGCCGCACTCGGGGCAGGTGATGGTGATCTCGTCGATGTAAGGACGATGGAATTCTACGGTCTTCGCCTTCTCATTGCCGCTCATCTTGTACAGCTCTTCACGGCTGCCGATGGAATGCTGATGTCCGCATTCGCACTCCCAGATATTTAACGGAGTACCCCAGTAACGGTTACGGGATACGCCCCAGTCCTGAATATTCTCCAGCCAGTTACCGAACGTCCCTCACCGATGGAAGCGGGGATCCAGTTGATGGTCTTATTATTACGTACCAGATCATCCTTCACAGCGGTCATCTTGATGAACCAGGACTCTCTTGCATAATAGATCAGCGGAGTGTCACATCTCCAGCAGAAGGGATAATCATGCTCGAACTTCGGTGCATCGAACAGCTTGCCCTCTGCATCCAGATCCTTAAGTACCAGAGGATCTGCGTCTTTTACAAATTTTCCTGCATAAGGGGTCTCTGCGGTCAGATCACCCTTGCCGTCTACGAACTGTACGAAGGGCAGCTCGTAGTTACGTCCGATACGGCTGTCGTCTTCACCGAAAGCAGGCGCGATATGAACGATACCGGTACCATCGGTCATGGTTACATAACCGTCGCAGGTTACGAAATGTGCCTTTTTCTTCTGCTTCTTGGCGGCATCTCCCGCACACTTGTACAGAGGCTCGTACTCCTTGTACTCCAGATCCTTACCAACATAGGTCTCCAGTACTTCGTAAGCATCCTTGCCCTCTTCTGCAAGACGTCCCAGAACCTTGTCTGCCAGTGCCTTTGCAATATAATAGGTATAACCGTCGGCGGCCTTCACCTTCAGGTAAGTCTCCTCCGGGTTCACACACAGTGCCACGTTGGAAGGAAGAGTCCAGGGGTGGTGTCCATGCCAGGAAATATGCATCCTCACCCTTTACCTTGAAACGTACGATAGCGGAACGCTCTTTGACTGCCTTATAGCCCTGTGCCACTTCGTGGCTGGACAGCGGGGTTCCGCAGCGAGGGCAGTAAGGAACGATCTTGAAGCCCTTGTACAGAAGTCCCTTATCCCAAATGGTCTTCAGTGCCCACCATTCGGACTCGATGAAGTTGTCATCGTAGGTAACATAAGGGTTATCCATGTCAGCCCAGAAACCAACAGTACGGGAGAAATCTTCCACATTCCCTTGTATTTCCAGACGCTCTCTTTACATTTGTCGATAAAAGGTGCCAGACCGTATTCCTCGATCTGCTCCTTGCCATCCAGACCCAGCAGCTTCTCAACTTCCAGCTCTACGGGAAGTCCATGGGTATCCCAGCCTGCCTTACGGGGAACCATATATCCCTTCATGGTACGGTATCTGGGGATCATATCCTTGATGGTACGGGTCTCTACATGACCGATGTGGGGCTTACCGTTGGCGGTAGGCGGTCCGTCGTAGAAGGTATAGGTCTCGCCTTCCTTACGGTGTTCCATACTTTTTTTGAAAATGTTGTTGTCTTCCCAAAATTTCTCGACAGCTTTCTCACGGTCTACGAAATTCAGGCTTGTGGGTACCTGCTTGTACATAGTGCGCTTCCTTTCTTTTCTGAAACTGAGGATGAAAAAGCTCCGTCCCGTAACAGGACGAAGCTCATGCATTCGTTAACCACCTCTTACAACATACTTCCTATATGATTCCACATGTGTCATCTCACAGGAGTGATATGCTTCCCGGTAACGGCGGGATTCCGTTCAGAACTACTGACCTGGGCTTTTGTTCTGACAGCTCAGAAGTGATTTTCACTTTTTCCCTACTCGCACCGGTCTCTCACCATCACCGGCTCGCTTTGCCTTTCTGCGGAAAAGTTACTCTCTTCGTCAATGCATTTTTGATATACCGCTATTATATATCTCATTTTTTTGCGTTGTCAAGCCGGATGTTATCATTTGCTTAGAAAGCTTTTCTTTCTTGCTTTTCCGACATTTATTTCATATAATTATTTTAAGACTGATATGTGTACCGATCTTACCGGAAGGGGCAGGGAATTCTATGGAAAATACGCAAAATACGCCGAAAAGAAGCGGCGGTAAAATATCATATACTCTGCAGGCGATCGGCCTGATTCCCCTGCTGGCGCTGGGGATCGTCATGTTATTTTTCACTTCCCAATGGTTCACAAAAACTATGTATCAGGAAGTGGAACGTGAATTGTATGATGCCACAAAAAGTGCCACTACACTTCTGAACGCTGCCTATCCCGGCGATTACCGGCTGGAAGGTGATGTTGCCTACCTTCTGTATAAGGGCGATGTAGATATCACCCGTGAATATTCTCTATTTGATCAATTCAAAGAGGATACCGGACTGGACATCACCCTGTTCTATCAGGATACCCGCATTCTGACGACTCTGTATAACGCCCAGGGTGACCGCATTGTCGGCTCCGGTGCTCCGGATGTGGTGATCCGTGATGTCCTGAATACCGGTGAAGATCATTTTTATATCAACACTCTGATCAATGGAAAGACTTATTTTCCTATTATAGTCCTGTCCGCAATCAGGACGGCAGCATAGTTGGCATGCTTTTTATAGGAAAATCCAGTGCCGCCGTATCTCAATCCATTCAACGTTATGTCTATCCGCTGACATGCTGATCATCGGTTTTGTGGCTCTCGTGGCTGTCTGCATCTATTTTTACACCAGAAGATTCGTGGCTGTATTACTCCATATTCACAGCTTCCTGTCGGAGGTAGCCTCCGGGAATCTGAACGCCACACTGGATCATTCCGTAACAAAACGCAGTGATGAATTAGGTGATATCGGTCGCTGTGCTTGTCCATGCAGCGCTCTCTTCGTACCATGATCGAGCAGGATGCCCTGACCGAGCTGTACAACCGACGCAGCGGGGAAAAAAGCTGCGCCAGATCTTCGAGGAAGCCCAATCCTCCCGCCATTCTTTTGCGCTCGCCATCGGAGACATTGACTTTTTCAAAAAGGTTAACGATACCTACGGTCATGAATGCGGGGATGCCGTGCTGAAAATGTTTCTGCCCTGCTAAAGCAGCATATGTGGCGCCGTGGCTTTGCCGCGCGTGGGGTGGTGAGGAATTTCTACTGGTATTTGAAAATGTAGATCTTGCAGAAGCACGGAAACAGCTGGAGCTTCTCATGGACAAAATCCACGAACTGGATACGCTCTATGAAGGTCAACACGTGAAGATAAATATGACCTTCGGACTGGTCTGTGAGTCTGACAAAGATGTTCATACATTATTAAAAGAAGCTGATGAGAAATTATATATCGGTAAGACAAACGGTCGTAACCAGGTGGTATCTTAACCCGGTTACGACCGTTTCTTATTTGTTTCTGATCTTGTTATCTTTAACCTTGCAAGCATTCCGGATTCAACAGGAAATCATAAATATTGATTGTCAGAATACCATATTCATCATAATATGGCTGCACAATATCTTTTGTAATGACAATTTTCTTAAAAGAGTCATCAATCTTCCGGAACGGTCGGATTTCCTGCGTCCGCTTTGCTTCATCCGGAAGAGAATATGCCGATTGAATGTAATATCTGGCAGAACCAAGATTGCAGACAAAATCCACTTCCAGCTGCCTGCGGTTTACCTTTCCTTCCAAATCTTTTTCTGCGATAGGGACAACACCTACATCCACACTATATCCCCGCATCCGGAGTTCGTTATAGATTACATTTTCCATGGAATGTGTCTGCTCCAACTGCCGGAAATTAATTCTGGCATTCCGAAGCCCCAAATCAGAAAAATAATATTTCTTAGGAGTCTCTATATATGACTTTCCCTTAATATCATAACGCTGTGCTGACTCTATCAAAAAAGAATCTTCAAAGTAATCCAAGTATTTCTTTATGGTTGCAGAAGTAATTTTAGATTTCTTCACGGTTTTAAAAGTGTTCTTTAGTTTTTCCGGATTGGTCAACGAACCGATCGCAGAGGAAAGAATATTTAGCAGATCTTCCAATTCCCCAATATTCTTTATACGATTCCGTTTCGTAATATCACGGATATAAATTTCGTTAAATAAATTCTGCAGCGCTGTTGCCTTATCCCCGGCACCATCCCGCAGAACCACTAATGGAATTCCACCGTAAAGCATATATTCAGATAACCCGGTATATTTATCTCCGTTATAAACAGACATAAATTCAGCAAAGCTGAGAGGTACATATGAATTTCATCACCCCTGCCTGCAAATTCCGTAGCAATATCCTTTGACAACAGTTTTGCGTTACTTCCCGTCACAAACACATCAATATTCTCTTTACGAAGGTATCCATTCAAAACAGCCTCAAAACAATCCAGCATCTGAATTTCATCCAACAGCAGATAATATATTCCCTCTCCTGTAGTTTTCGACCGAATATATGCCATAAATTTCTCCGGATCCACACCCCGCTTTTCCTTTTCGATCTGAATAAGTCTTTCACCGATCAGGTAAAGATCATCCGCAGAATCAAAGGCAAACCGTATGATATGGTCTGCTTCCACACCGGAATCTAACAAATGATGATAGAAAATGTTATTCAGCAGATAAGACTTACCACATCTTCGAATACCGGTAATCACCTTGATTAATCCATTGCTCTTTCTTTTTATTAACTTTTCCAAATAGAAATCTCTGCGAATATCCATATATTTTCTCCCTGGAATAGGTTTTTGCAACTAGTTACACTTTTCTATTCTATTATATGGATAATTTAACTGAAAATCAATATACTTGCTTCATTTTTGGAAAAGATTTTTGCAACTGGTTGCACTTTTCTATTCCAAATTGTAAATAAACAAAGTAATTATTTATTGTTCCATCTGTCTGCCCAGGAAGCCTGCCGCAGACAGAGCCAGTTTCTGCTCCACTTCTCCCATTTTGCTCTTCCCGTCATTTTCCAACAGGATCACACTTCCGATGATGTCCCCTTCGCAGATGATCGGCGTGATCAGCTGCCAGGCATAGTCCACGGCAATGTCTTCCGCAATGTTGACATAGTTGCGGTCTCCTTTTGCGGCAATCACAGTCTCTCTATTATTGACCTTCTCTTCCAGTTGACGGCTCACGGATTTATTTAACAGTTGCTTACAGCCTCCTGAGACGGCGATGAACTGGTCTCTGTCCGCGATCAGTGTGGCATGTCCCGACACCTGTGCCAGGCTCTCCGCATACTGTTTGGCAAATGTGGTCATCTCTCCGATAGGGGAATATTTTTTCAGGATGACCTGCCCCTCTCTGTCGGTGAAGATCTCCAGCGGATCACTCTCTCTGATGTGTAACGTGCGGCGGATCTCCTTCGGGATCACGATGCGTCCCAGGTCATCTATTCTTCTTACAATTCCAGTTGCTTTCATCATTTTTTCCTCCATGACATATTGCGTAAGATAAATCATCATCTCGCATTACTAATCATTAACGTTGCAGTTAGTATGCGAAATGCAGGAAAAATATACTTTAAATTGCCAGATACACCGTCATTCAGCAGTGCCATTGCTGGCTTATATTTATAGCAGTTCTGTATTTTTCCTCAGAATTATTGTTTTATATTAAAATTAAAATGCATCCATTCAATTTTCACTCTTGCATTATCGAATTTTTCAATTCTCAATCAGACTATTTCGTACTGTATTTTCCTTATTTCTATGTTACACTTATTCTGTTTACGACAATTTTTTATGGGAGAGTTTAAACTATGAATCACAAAAATAATAACAGAAGTTCATTTTCCGGCAAGATCGGCTTCGTTCTGTCGGCTGCCGGAGCATCCGTAGGCTTAGGCAATATCTGGCGTTTCCCGTATCTGGCAGCCAAATACGGCGGCGGAATCTTCCTGTTGATCTATATTATTCTGGCGCTGACCTTCGGTTATACCATGATCGTGGCGGAGACTTCACTGGGACGCATGACAGGTAAAAGTCCCGTGGGTGCCTTTCATACCTTCGGGAAATCCAAATGGCTGTCCTTCGGCGGATGGATCAACGCTATTATTCCTATTCTGATCGTTCCTTATTATTCCGTCATCGGCGGATGGGTGATCAAGTATCTGGTGGAATATGCCAAGGGTCACGGACATGATCTGGCAACGGACGGTTATTTTTCCACGTTTATTTCCAATGGTGTCTCTACTGAGCTGTGCTTTATCGTATTCACTCTGTGTACTCTGGGCATCATCTACGCCGGTGTCCGCAACGGTATCGAGCGCGTATCCCGCATTATGATGCCGATCCTGGTAGTGCTCTCCGTGGTCATCACCGTCTATTCCGTTACCAGACCGGGAGCCCTGAGCGGTGTGAAGTATTTCCTGATCCCGAATCCCGCGAATTTCTCCTGGATGACCGTCGTAGCTGCCATGGGTCAGATGTTCTACTCTCTGTCCATTGCCATGGGTATTCTCATTACCTTCGGCTCTTATATGAAAAAAGATGTCTCCATTGAAGGCTCCACGAAAAATGTGGACGATCTTTGATACCGCCATCGCTATCATGCAGGTCTGATGATCATCCCGCCGTGTTCGCATTCTCCGGTGGAGATCCCGATACCTTACAGGCAGGTCCTTCCCTGATGTTCATCACACTTCCCAAAGTCTTCGACAGCATGGGAATGGGCACCTTCGTAGGTATTATGTTCTTCGTACTGGTACTGTTTGCAGCCATGACCAGCTCCATTGCACTTACCGAAAGTGCTGTGTCTACTTTCGAGGACGAGCTTGGCTGGGGTCGTAAAAAATCTACCGTGATCATGGGTGTGATCATGCTGGCACTGGGAACGTTATCCTCACTGGGTTACGGACCGCTCGGTGCTGTGAAGATCATCGGCATGCAGTTCCTTGATTTCTTCGATTTCCTGACCAACTCCGTGATGATGCCTATCGCCGCCATCACCATCTGTCTGTTGGTATCCCGCGTCATCGGAGTAAAGGCTGTGGAAGAAGAAGTCATGCACGGAGAAGCCGCTTTCCGCCGCAAAAAGATATTCAATTTCATGATCAAGTATCTCTGCCCGGTATTTGCTGCGATTATTTTATTAAGCTCCGTGGCAAATGCATTTGGATGGATTAAAATGTAATGATCCGTCCTGTCTCCGCGTTCACTCTATGCGAAATCGAGATTACGGTACGTCCTTTGGAAGCCCTCTTCAGTGCCCGCAGCACCTCTTCCTCAGTCTGGGCATCCAGATTTGCCGTAATCTCATCCAGCAGAAGAAGCTTCGGCTTCGCCACAGCGACTCTGGCAATGGATAACAGCTGCCACTGTCCCTGTGAGAAGATCTCCGAAGTACAGAGAGTGTCATAGCCTTTTTCCAGCTGCTCTATCGTTGCATCCAGTCCCGCAATCCTTGCAGCCTCCCGTACCTCTTCCATAGTAAAAGAATCGTCATACAGCGTGATCTGATCCTTCACGGTACCTGGTACCTGTGAAAAGTCTGCTCCACATAGCCGTTACAGGCTGCGCTTTTCATTTTCCGGAATCTGAAAAGCATCTCTTCCCTGAATCAGCACTTTACCCTCTCCCGGCTGATAAAGTCCCAACAACAGTTTGAAGACCGTACTCTTCCCTGCTCCGGTTCTTCCGGACAGTGTCACCTGTTCTCCGGGATACACTTTGAAGCTTAAGTGATGCAGGATTTTACGGCTGTCATCCTCATAAGCAAAGGTCACGTTTTGCAGTTCCACAAACGGCATCTCTTCCTCTGTGACCACCGGAGTCTCCAAATTCCGTACTCTCTCCGGCAATTCCTCCAGCGCATAGAATTCATTGATCCGGTGCACGCCCGCAATGGCGGACTGTATGGTCTGAATCTCCATTCCCAGACTCTCCACTGGGGTAAAGATCTGGGAGATATAGTTAATTACCGCTACCGCTGTACCTGCAGACATGCCGAACAGTGTCAGCACCTTTGCATTACCGGAGGCAGAAAACAGCATCACAACCGCCACCACGATAGCATTCAGGATCAGGATCACCGGGGAATAAATAGCATCATAGAAATTCGTGCGATCTACCGCGCGATAACTCTCCGCAATATATTCATCATACCGTTCCTCCATATAGCGCTCTTTTCCCAGCGTATGAATGGTGCGGATATTGTGCAGCGTCTCCGGCACATGTCCGGAGGCTCTGCCCACAGCACGACGGTTCTCGATCTGGGCTTTCAGCATGTTTTTCTGCACCGTCCGGGTGAACCAATACAGAAATGGTAGCAGGATCAAAAGTACGATCGCCAGTCCTCTGTTTTTTAACCAGATCACCACCAGGATACTTATAATCTTACAGGCATCGGCGAACATGCTGATGATTCCGGAGGTAAACAGGTTCTCCACCGTATCCACATCTCCCACGAACGGGATACGATCGTACCGGGCTCCTGTTTCGTCAGTTCCCCTGCCGTCAGGTTCGTGTATTTCTCCATCATGCTGCTCCGCAGTGCATGAGTGATCTTCTGACCGAAAACCGTTAACAGTCCCTCTCTGATACTCTCTGTCAGTCCGGTGAGCACCGTAAAGGCAAAATAGAGTATCACCAGTGCAACCGGAACTACGTTTCCTGCGGTGATTGTATCCACGATACTTCCCAGGATCCAGGGCGGCAAAAGCGCGGTTACAATGGCACCTGCGACTGCCAGCACGAGTCCAGTGACGAACCTGCATAGCCTGTCACAGTCTGCCGGATCACGCTGCGGACATTTTTCACATTCTGTCTCTTATTTTTCTGCATCTGTTTATTTTTCTGCATAATCCGGACCTCCCTCCTGCGTACTGTGTGCATCAGCGCCATCCGCCTGTGCTTCATACAGTCTCGCATACTCGGGAACTTTCAAGATCTGTTCGTGGGTTCCTGCGGTCACTTTTCCATCCTCCATCCACATCACCTGATCCATTTCAGGGAACAGATACAGCCTATGGGACAGTAGGATCACGATACTGTCCGCTGTAAACTTCCGTAGATTGGCAAAAACCTCTTCCTCCGTCTTGCGATCCAGTGCGGAAAAGGATCGTCCAGGATCAGGACCGGACGCTTATGGCACAGGGTTCTCGCCAATGCCAGCCGCTGTGCCTGACCACCGGAGAGCCGGACGCCACCATTCCCACAATGGTGTCCATATCCTCTTCCATCTCTGCCACCTCACCGTCGAAACAGACTGCCTTCAGATACTTCTCCGGATCGTCATCATCGCCCAGCAGTATATTGTTACGGACACTATCATTGAACAGCTCCGGATCATGTCCTAAATATCCCACCATGCCGTTTTGCTCTGCTTTGGTCATCCCGGATAATTCTTTGCCGTGGAAACAGATCCTTCCTTCGTAAGGGTATTCACAGAGGAAAGTCTTTCCCAATGTGGATTTACCACACGCCACTGCGCCGGTGACACCAATGATCTGTCCCGGAGTGGCTGACAGATTGAAGTCCTCATAGATCTTCTCTCCGCCGGGATAAGCGAAGCTTACATCCGATACTTCCAGCGTTCCCGGCTCCTGTACCAGGCTATCGTCCTCATAAGTGGTTTCCTTCATCAGTGGCTTGATTCGTTTCCAGGAGACTTGGGCTTTATGTACCGCATTGAATAGCTTCGCGGCATGAGAAGATTTCACGGCTAACTTCAAAAAACAGGATAAAAACGTGGTAAAGGCTGCCACATCCCATATTTTCCAGCCGGTTCCCAGCACATTTCTGCTGCCGAAATACAGGATAAACAGTACGCCTGTCATGGAGATGATCCGGTACAGCGGGGGGAACGCAGTACTCCAGATATTGGCCTTCACAGCAGATGTCTCATAATCGGTAAGGTTCGCTTCATAGGCCTGCCTGCGCTCTTTTTCTCTGCCATAGACACGGTAAGTAACCGCATTGGTGGCTCTGTCCAGTGTTACGGCACTTAAATCTCCGGACTTTTCCTTATAAGCAGCTCCGGTGCGTTGCACGTTACGCTTCATCTTCTCCGCCAGCACATAAGATACCGGTAAAAACAGCATACCTAAGATTGCCAGCCGCCAGTCATAAAATAACAGCATCCCCACATATGCTGCCAGTGCCACACCGGTATCGAATATCTCTGTGGTAAATTTCCGCATACCCTCCGCGCAGTCGTCCACATCCAGGATTGCCTTGGTCATGACATTTCCAGCACCCTCTTCTTCCAGTTCGGCACGGCTTCTGTGCACCAGGCTGCGGTACAGGATCTCTTTCATGTCACGATTTACATTATTAGCAAATCGTCTGACATAAAAACGTTTGATATAACGGGAGATCTGCACGATGGCAATAGACATCACATATGCGGTCACCAGCACCAGCATATCTTGGTATCCTGCTTTCCCACCCAGAATGTCCACCAGGCATCCCGTCATCCGACCCTCGAACCACGGTCCTGCCAGCAGTCCGAGGTTATAGATCAGTCCGGAGAACGTGACTGCCAGCAGCACCGGCCACTGGGTTTTGAAATAATACAGGATCTGATCCTTTTTCACTGCCTCAGATATCTGTTTCATCTTCTCCTGCTCCTTCTTCCACACATTTTGCCACATTGACAAATCCTGCCCTTCTCACGTCACCCATCAATTCTGCTTCTTTCCTCAGCACTACATAAAAAGATGTACTATTCTCTGATTTAGATAATAGTACATCTTTTTCATCTGTCAATGTATTGACTCACTTGCGTTCATTATCTCAGGCCTTCAGAATCTCCGACAGATTCCTCTGGATCCCGGCCGCCACATCCGGTTTATTCATCGAATAGACATGGATATGTTTTACGCCGTTGGCCAGCAGATCAATGATCTGATCGGTGGCATAGGCGATGCCCGCCTGTTTCATGGCTTCCGGATTGTCTCCGAAGCGGTCTACGATATTCTTAAAGCGCTCCGGCACATTACAGCCGGACAGTTTTACGGCATTCTTCACCTGTACACCGCGGGTGATGGGCATGATGCCGGGAACGATGGGCACGGTAATCCCTGCCTCCCGCACACGGTACATAAAGTTGAAGAAGATATTGTTGTCGAAGAACATCTGGTCGTCAGGTATTCGCAACCGGCATCCACCTTCGCCTTCAACCCCTGAATATCCGCATTTTTGTTAGCAGAATCGGGATGCACCTCCGGGTAGCAGGCGCCACCCACGCAGAAATCTCCGTTTTTCTTAATAAAACGCACCAGATCGGAGGCGTGCGTAAAATCCGTAAATACTTCTCCGTCGAAATCCTTGGGAATATCTCCTCTCAGAGCTAAAATATTCTCGATCCCTGCTGCCTGCATTTCTGTAAGAGCGGTACCGATGCTGCCCCTGTCAGCACAGACACAGGTCAGATGCGCCACGGTAGGCACATTGTGCTGCTTCTGAATCTCTCCTGCCAAAGCAATGGTATGTCCCTTGGTACTGCCGCCGGCGCCATAAGTCACGCTCATATAAGCAGGCTGCAATGCCGCGATCCCCAGTGCTGCTGCCTCCACATTTCCGAAATCCGTGCTCTTCTTCGGAGGAAATACCTCAAAAGAGATCGTTGCGGTATCTTTATTCAAAATATCTCTGATCTTCATACAATTCTTCTCGCCTTTCCATCATCTACATACCTTCAGGCTACGTAATTACCCTTTGTTTTCCCGCAAAAAGATTGGCAGGAAATCCTGTTTCTCCTCTTCTGCGGTCTCACTCGCCGCAATGACATTCCGGATATTCTGCATCCGCTTATCCAGCGCTGCGCTCTGCTGTGCACAGTCATACAGCTCATCCTTTAAAAACTTCGACTGACTTTCCGGAATGTTTTTCTTATACTGCAGCTTGTGCTCCAGGCTCGCCCAGAAATCCATGGCTATCGTACGGAACTGTACCTCCACATAGACCAGCTTCTTCGTATTCTGTAAAAAGATCGGCACCTGCACGATCAGATGGAGGCTGCGGTAACCGCTCTCCTTAGGATTCTTTATATAATCCTTGCGCTCGATCAGGGTAATGTCATCCTGGCGCAAAAAGCTCTCCGCCAATTCATAAATATCATCCGGAAACGAACAGATGACCCGGACACCGGCGATGTCACGGATATTCTCCTCAATGCCTTCCAGCGTCATGGGAATATTTTTCCGGCGGATCTTACGCAGAATACTGTCATACGATTTGACTCTGGTCTTGATCCTTCGATGGGATTCCGATCGTATTCCAGGGAATACTCCTGATTCAATACTTTGAATTTCGTCTCCACCTCCATGATGGCGCACTGATAATACGACATCAGTTCATCCATGGGGCGCTTGTTTTTCTCAATCAGATCCAGAAATTGATCCGATAATAAATGCTGTTTGAAAAATTTTCCTCTGATGGTATCCATAATATAACTCACTCTTTTATTGTCTTTATTTTTTGATCAATATTTTTATGATAATCTATGATGAATCATAGATTATCATAAAGAAATAGCATCCCACCGACCAAAGTGAATGCTATTTCTTTTCTAACATTTAACTGAGGGCAAATCGGAATTTTCACTTCCGACCACCTTTCTAAGTAGATTATACACTATGAGGGTTGAGAAATCAATCCCTCTTTTCATTGAATCTTGATGATTTTATCGCATAAGCAAAACAGCTTAATACACTTTAGTCAAACGTGGTCGGCGCATTCGGATTCCGCAGTGCCTCAAAGCACATCAGTATCTGTTCCCTGGTGCATTTTTCCACCGCAAGATTTTCGGGGAGCGTGTCCTCATCAAAAAATGCAAGGCCGGCAAACTACAGAGAGCACAGGAGAAAACTTGTCCTATCTGAAATACGAGACTTACAATCTCCCCACAGCAATCGTATCCAATACTTTGGATTATGGAAAATTCGACATTCTGGATACCACACAGTATATGAAGAACACTTTGGGTGTATGGAAAGCCCTTGATTTTCAGTTTGATGCCATCTCCACCGGTTTTATCGTATCCAAAGAACAGACGCAGATGATCACGGATTTCTGCAGCGAGAATGCAGATAAATTCAAGGGACTTCCCTTAGAAACCTGTCTGGAGGTATTGGACGAATGAGCAGACCCAGAATTCAGATTACATTAATTGACCAAAAAGGAACAAAAGGCTGCCACAGGGGACATAAAATCGGCGATTCTTACGATTTTGACACAGAACGCGGTAACTTATGCCCCATGGCAATGCATGTGGCATTCCCTTATGTAGACATTCTCCGGTTCGGTGGAGAAATCCCCGGAAATCCGAAGGGAACCGCTATCTTTGCCTGCCCGGATGTGGATACGCTGAATGTTTTTAAATTCTAACGGATTGATGAAAAATAAGCGGCTCAGGCGGGTTCCGTTCAAGGTACCTTCTCCCTCTGCCACACTCATCAGCACAAAGAGCTTATCCTGCCAAGTCTCCACGCGATGCTCCACATCAATGCGGTACACGGTGTAGCAGGAGCACCTGATCAGCTGTTGAATGGCATCTTCCTTTTCTTCCGTGTGTACCACGCAGTGTCTGCATGCATCATAGCGATCCGGCCGGCAGAAATGTGCATTTATCCACAGAGCATAACTTTAGCGGAAAAAGCACCCTTCTGATAGGTAAACGTACTTGCACCGCCGCTTTTTTCTGCAATATGTTGGATAGACTGGATGCCGACGCCGTTTCCCTTTCGTTTGGAGGATTGAAAAACACCGTCCTTCTCCCTGATTTCGCCGTCATAGGCATTCTCCACTTCGATCAGAAGCAGCCGCTCGGCATGCAGATATGCAGTGATTTTGATCTGCCGTCTGTCTGGTGCAGTGCGGATACTGGCTTCGAGCGCATTTTCCAACAAGTTGGACAAGACCAGACACATGTTGATCTCATCGACCGGAAGAGTCTGCGGCAGATCGAGCTTTGCATAAAAGGGAATGCCTTCGCGCTTTGCCAGGGCACAATAATAACCGATGACGCTATCTGCTGCATGGTTTTCGCAGAAGTGTATACCGAGATCCGGGATGCGGGAAATGTTTTTTTCAAGGTAGCTTTTCAATCTTTCCAGATCGCCGGTCTCAGCCAGTGCGGAAATTTGATTCAGTTGATGGCGCATATCATGCCGCGCCTGCCGCACTTCTTCGATGGCGGTTTTGAGATTCTCATAGCGTTGCTGCTGCAGGAAAAGAAGCTGGTTTTCCTGCTGTAATCTCGCGTTGCGGTTGAGACTGGTGGCCATTAGCAGGAAAATTGCGTTGAACCAGAGCAAAAGCAAAAGAAGTGCAATACTTATCACAATATATCCCTGCAATACACGACCGGTCCTAAGTGTCGTCTGATAGCGCGGAATCATAAAAAGGTTCAAAAAAATGAACACCAGCGGCAAAACCCAGAACACATACCATGTTTGCGCAAATTATCATCCTCGACCATCACACGAACTGCATGGGTTGACGGATAGAACGCTGTCAGCACCAAAATCCAGCAAACAACATTATAAAATACACAGGCTGCAAGGCAGAACCACGGTTCGTCCGATGGCAGCTGCTTATGCAGAACAATCGCAGCACTGATAGCCCGGGACAAGCTGTTGATGCATGCAAATACTGCGCAGACAGTCAGTGCAATTGTTCCGGATTTCCAGAGGGAGATTTGGAGTGTTCCGGTATATAGCCCAATTGCAAGCAATGTGATCCCTGCCAGGGCAGACGCAGTGGACGCATGAAGCTGATAGCAGACGATCCCACCACCGATACATAATCCTGCCATCAGGGGGAGAATCCGGGCGGCAAGCTTTCCGGGAGACTGCTTCAGATAGGATTTTACAGGGAAATATGCAAGTAAAGACCGGGGAGTACGACGGACAACTCCAGGATCGGACGCAGAATATCTTTCATCTCATACACCCCCTTGCAGCAGAAATTCCATAAATGCCTGCTGGCAGGCTTCAAAAGTTCCTGGTTGACATATACGCGGCTGCCGTCGGTCATGCAGAAAGCGGCGGCCTGAAAATCAGCGGCATGTTCTAAATTGACAATCGTACCGCGGCCGCAGACAAAAAAGCGTGGATCTTTTTTCAGCGGTCGGTAAATGCCTTAAAGCTTTGCCGCGTGGCAAGCGTTTTTCCGGCAGTTGTGCGAATGTTGATCATATGAGCAAAATGCTCGGCAAAGATAATGTCCCTATAGCGAAGGCGAACGTCGCTGCCACTGACTTTCACCGTCAGAATCGGCTCCGGACGCGGAAGTTTAGTGAGCATTTCAGCAAGCAGAGCGGCAAGTTCTCCCTCGGAAAATGGCTTCACGAGGTAGTGAAATGCCCGCACCTGAAAGCCCTCCAGTGCATGATCGGTAGATGTTGTGGTGAAGATCAGAAAGCAGTCTGCATCCGTCTTCCGAAGTTCCTTTGCGGCATCCATGCCGCTTAATCCTTTCATGTAAATGTCCAGAAATGCCACAGTAAAGTGCCGTTCTTTTTCTGCTGCGAGAAAGCTCTCGCTGCTATCAAATTCTAAGATCTCCGTCTCTACACCGTACAAGCTCAGCTGTCGCTCAAGCCGCATTTTCAACAGCGCACGTTCGGTCTCGATATCATCCACTATTGCTATCCTCATATCGGACTGACTCCTTTGTAAAAAATTCCAGTGACTAAATTATATCATACCTGTCCAACACCGGCACAGTGAAAAACTCAGATTTCGTGACGGAATTAAGGGTTTCGTGCCAAACGGCTTGAAAAGCGTTTGCATATCCGTATACTGACAAGCAGAAAGCATCAATGACGGCAGAAAGGAGGGAGTGCTGTGTACCACATTGCCGTGCTGACAAATAGTGAAACACAGGAAGCCTTTTATATAGAGCAGCTTTCACGGTTCTGCTTTGAACGCGGTCTGTTTCCCAAAATGGACTGTTACCGTGGGCAGGAGTTGTTCTTTGATGTGGCGCGTGTAAATGCGCCAACCTGCACTGTGATCGCACTTCCGGGAGTAGAAGGGTTGAATGCGGTGGAGCATCTGCGGACGCTTTTTCCCGAAACACGCATCATCTGGTGCAGCGATCTGGATTTTTCCCTGCATGCATTTCGGCTGCGTGTAGACTATTTTCTGTTAGAGCCAATAACAGAAGAAGCGTTTCAGCAAGGACTTTCTACATGGTCAGATGGGAAAAACGTCTGCCTTATTCCGAACGGCTCACAACAAACATAACAATGAGGAGGATTATTGATGAACAAGAGAAAAAAGATTTATTCTGTATTTAGCTTTCTTCTGGCGGGAACACTGTGCCTGTCTATGGCGGCCTGCGGTGGAACGCCCACACCGGCAGAGGACGAAACAACATCTTCTGCACCGTTATCCGGTGCACTGCCCGTGAAGCTTTACAACCCAAACACGTGGATGAAACCCTTATATGGCAAAAAGTGATGCAAACATCCATCACGACGCTACAACACCGACTCAACGGATGAAATTCTGCCGCTCGGCATCTATCCGGAAATCAATGTTTCCTTTGAGACAACGAACCCGAACGCCTCACCCGCGATTTACTTTGACAACTACGGTCACGCGGTCGTGCCACTGCTCGGCGGCATCGCCATCCGTGATCTGAATGCAACAGAGACGAAGACGCTCGGCTATTTTTCACCGATGCAACATGATGGCGGCGGTTACGTCATCCAGAGTTCCTACACATTCCTTGACTCTAAAAACCGTGTCGTCTGCCCGACGAGCAACAACCATGTACTGATACTGCGTACGACAGAGGAAGATGGCAGCGTCATTCCGGAATTGAAAAGGTTCTGGATATCGATATCAAGGCAGCTGCTGAGACCGCGCTCGGCAAAGAGCTGACACAGAATCTTCTGTCCCGTGGTCTTTGACTACGACGGAAACCTTTGGTTCGCCACCGGCGGCTTCCGAATCTACTCCCGAGCGCGCAGCAGGGTGTTCTCGCTACATTGCCCACACAGCGATAGAATCGATTCTGAATGGCGAACAAACCGATCTTCAAAGGCT
>ENA-OQCS01000784-OQCS01000784.1-human-gut-metagenome-genome-assembly--contig:-NODE-784-length-17534-cov-2.386396_pt1 | contig 17534 bp, 24 predicted proteins | sample MGYA00242757_ERZ504575 | MGnify/ENA primary metagenome ERZ504575 (study PRJEB26092, sample SAMD00036297) | human gut metagenome | host: Homo sapiens | study: EMG produced TPA metagenomics assembly of...
GCACTTGCCTTTGCAGCTGGCGGAAAATCATCTCACAAAAACAAGCACAGAAAGATTCCGAGAGTACATTGTATTTTGCAAGTGGTGTTCTTTGCTTTTTATTGTATCGTTTCTTAAGAAAAAAGCCATGGCAAGAATTGTTGAGCACATTGCAAGTTGCGGCGGTTGGCCGGGAAAAAGCAAAATCAGCCTACAGGTGTGATAAGTAATATCTTTCTGGTATGACTAACCAATAGGAAAAACCTATAAGCGATTCATCGAAATAACAATTACCAAAAGGCGTTTTAGGGGTTGCACATAGAAAAAATATGCATTATAATATGCCATGTAATCGAGAAACACATTAAACATATCGACTTAGTAGGAAAGGAGAACAGCAAATGAAAAAAACAGACAACAGACGAATGCAGGAGAACAGAATGATGGAGATGTGTTGTTGCTGTTGCTGCAGCTCCAATCAGAATAAAGAAAAATAAGAAACATTCGCAGGCAGAAAAAGCATAGCAGAAATTGCATGTGCGGGCAGGCCGGAACGAATGCCTGCTATTTTTTAACCTTTTTTAAAAGAAATGCGAATGAACAACATAAGAATAGATAATAAACAGACATAGAAAACGGAGGACAAAAACATGAGCGGATGCGGATGCAGCTTCACCCCAGTTGAAAATAAAGAAACCGAAGAAATCAAATACACCGATGCACTGGCAGAACAGTTTGCAGCAGAAGTCGGAGTAGACCCAAGACCAAATGAAACCCTTGTAGAGATCGATGAGCGCGGCGCTTCATCCGTCAGCCAAATGCATTTATCCACATTCGGCGATAAAGAAGGTGACCTGAAAGCAGAAGCAAACCGCTTCGGGATCTACTGGGCAACCGGATGCAACTGGTCCAACCGTCCGATCATCGTGCGGGAGCTTTTAGGACTGCAGGATGTGATCTCGGAGACGAGAGTTTCTCCATCCGGCGAGACAAACCGTTACGGACATGCATTCGGACAGTATCCGGATTTCAAGGATCCGGCGACAGGCGCTTACTTCTTAAGTGAGTTCTATAAAAGAGCAAACCCGTACTTCAAAGGAAGAGCAACGACACCGACCCTGGTGGATGTCAAAGAGAAAAAGGCTGTGAACAACGATTATCACCGCCTGACGAACTACCTCGAAGTGCAGTTCCGTCCATTCCAGCCAAAAGATGCGCCGGACCTGTACCCGAAAAAATTCCGGAAAGAGATCGATGAGTTTAACGACTGGCTCTTCCCGCATATCAACAACGGCCATTACCGCATGGCATTCTGCCAGTCACCGGAAGCATACGATGAGGCATACGAAGATTTCTATGAATCCCTCGATAAGCTGGACAAACGGCTGGAGACGAACCGTTTCCTGTTCGGCGACTACATCACCGACAGCGATGTCCGCGCTTACGTCACTCTGATCCGTTGGGATGTCAGCTACTTCCACAACGTAGGACCGGTGAAGAAACCGATTTGTGATTACAAAAATATCTGGGGCTACTTAAAAGAGCTGTATGCGATCCCGGCCTTCCGTCACGGAAGCGATCCGCAGGTGCTGGCACTTCGAGACCTGGAAAGAAATTAGGCGAGGTTCTCTTCCGCGGATACAACGAACGAATCCTTGCAAAAGTAGATTTCGAGAAGCTGATGGCAGACGATGGATCGAGAAGAACACTCAGCAAAACACCGGATGAAGTATTCCTTCGCCATCCGGAGGGAGAGACCTACGAGGATTACGCAGGAGAAATCTCAAAACCATCTGGAACAGCCCGAAATGGGAAGACAGAAACCCGAAGAACGGCGTACTTTCCGTGGATGCATCGATTAATCCGCTGAAAGGACTTTTATAAAGAGATAAGACAGAAGAATCCGGAGCGCTCTGGTGGAACACTCTCAGGCAGCCGGGGTGCGGCCGGAACTGAAAAGAACGAGAAAATGAGGAGGATTTTATTATGAAAAAGACAAAGAAATTCTGGGCAGTATTGGCAGCGGCGGGCCTTTTGGCAGCAAGCTTTGCAGGATGCGGAAGCAATGCATCAGCAAATGCAGGAAGCAGCAGCGGTTCCGCAGCATCATCTTCCGCAGAAGGCAGCTCCGCATCGGATTCCGGTGAGAAAAAAGTGACCAAAGCTGTAACAAGCGGCACACTGGCACCGTACTTTTACGTAAATGATGACAACGAGCTGACCGGTGTCGATATCGATATCGTAAAAGAAGTGTTCAACCGCCTTCCGCAGTATGAACTGAAAATTGAGCAGGCAGATGCACTGCAGGGTGTGCTGAGCGGTCAGTACGACATCGCAGTCAACAACTATGGATATACCGATGAGAGAGCAGAATCCTACTACTTCTCTTTACCATATAAAACCAGCTTCAACGAATACATTCAGAGAACCGGCGATGAGCCGCTGACTTCTCTTACCGATCTGGCAGACCGCGGATACAAAATTGAGCTGAGTGCAGGAAGCCTTACCGCAAATGCACTGGAAAAATGGAATACAGACAACCCGGATCACCAGATCAATATCGTATATTCCAATGCAAACTTCCAGGTCCGCTACCAGCATATCGTAGATGGAACCGCTGATGTGGCAATCGACGACGGACCGATCATCGACAACCTGCTTCCGCAGTTCGGACTGGAAGGTCAGCTGGAAGCAAACGAGATCGACGAGGAGACCGAAGATTTCCTGTTCCCGCAGAACAATACCTACTTCCTGTTTGGAAAGAACGAAGAGGGCGCAGCACTCCGCGAGGATGTTGACAAAGCCTTAAAAGAGATGAAAGAAGACGGAACTCTTTCCAAGATCACAACCGAGTATCTCGCGTGGACACCAGCCCGGACGAGAAATACTTTGATGAGACACCAAACTAGAATATCGTTTTTGAAATAAAAACAGAAAGAGATTACAAAACAGACGGGAAGCGGATCGAGAACATCCCGTTTCCCGATTCTAAAAGGAGCGAAAAACATGGCAGAAATTTACCGGGTAGAAAAGGGAAGCGAAGAGTGGAAATACAAAGCATATGATTACGTCAGAACGATGCGTTCTGCTGCGGACAGAACATTCCGATTGAACTGGAATTCGGACAGGACGAGAGCAAAGATGATCTGCAGGCGATTCTGCTGACAGAAGATCACAAGCCGGTAGCCGGCTGCCGCATCGCATTCCGGCGGAAAAGACAGGAAAAATCGAGCGTGTCTGTGTGGTCAGAGAAAAACAGAAAAGCGGATACGGCCGCGTACTGGTCGAAGCCGCTGAGAAATGGCTGAAAGAATACGGTGTTGATCACATCGTCATCACAAGCCAGGACCGCGCCGCAGGCTTTTATGAGAAATTAGGCTACAAACTGAATCCGGACGCTGACCTGTCGGTATACGACCACCATGCACTGAAGAAAGACGAAGAGCCGAAAAAGCCGAAGAAAAATCTTGGCTTTACCTGTGTACTGGTAGAAAAATACGTGTAAGAGAGGACGAAAATCATGGGAAAATTATTTGACGTTTCACTGGTATTTTCATCCATACCAGAATTGCTGACAAAGCTGCCGATCACGCTGGAACTGGCCGTGGTTTCTATGCTGATCGGACTGGGACTGGGACTTGTGATGGCGATCATCAAAATGAAAAAATCAGAGTGCTGACGCAGATTACGAATCTTACTGATTTCATCTTGCTCCGCGGCACGCCGGTCATCGTACAGCTGTATGTTGCGTTCTTTGGTATTCCCATGATGTTCAAGCAATCAACCAGCAGTTCGGAACGAATCTGGCGGTTGCCAATATTTCCGGTTTCGTCTATGCGATGATCGCTCTGGGACTGAACCAGTCGGGCTTTATGGCTGAGATTATCCGTTCGGCCCTGCAGTCCGTTGACCCGGGCCAGATCGAAGCAGCACATGCACTTGGCATGACGTATCCGCAGACACTGCGCCGCATCATTCTGCCGGAGGCTTTGAGGTTGCGCTTCCGACCCTTGGAAACTCTTTTATCAGTATCATCAAAGGAACGTCTCTTGCCTTTACCTGCGCCGTTGTCGAGATTACCGCACAGGGCCAGATTATTGGAGGAAGAACGTATCGCTACTTTGAAGTTTACGTTTCACTGGCCATCATTTACTGGCTGGTAACACTGGTGATCGAGCAGATCATCCGCGTAATTGAAAATAAAATCCGGATTCCGGACCAGGTAGAGCTGGCGTCCGCAAACGGGGAGGGTAAGAAAAATGATAAAAATTGATCATTTATCAAAAAAATATAACGACAACGTGGTGCTCGACGACATCAGCCTCGAGATCAGACAGGGCGATGTTGTGGGAATCATCGGTCCTTCCGGAACCGGAAAATCAACGCTTCTGCGCTGCGTCAACCGCCTTGAGACACCGGAGAAGGGAACGGTGACGATCGGGGACAAGGTGATCGGCCTTTCCGAGCGGAAACCGAAAGAGCTTCTGTATTTAAGACAGAACACAGGAATGGTGTTCCAGCGGTTCAATCTGTTTGAGAAGAAAACCGCACTGGAAAATGTGATGGAAGGCCTGATTGTTGTCAAGAAGATGAAAAAGACGAGGCCAGAGCCATTGCATTAGAAGAACTGAAACTGGTCGGCATGGAGAAATGGGCAAACCATTATCCGAAACATATGTCCGGCGGACAGCAGCAGAGGGTGGCGCTCGCAAGAGCCCTCGCCATGAAACCGCAGATTCTGCTGCTGGACGAGCCGACCTCAGCCCTTGACCCGGAGCTGGTTGGAGAGGTTCTGGATGTTATTAAAAAAGTTGCGGCACAGGGATATACAATGCTTCTGGTTTCCCATGAGATGAACTTTATCCGCCATGTGTCGAACCGTGTGATCTTCCTTGATAAAGGACACGTAGTAGAAGACGGAACACCGAAAGAAGTATTCGAGCATCCGCAGAATCAGAGAACACGGGAGTTCTTCAGCAAGATGCATATTATGGCGCAGCCTGAGTATGTTATTTAATTTGCGGACACAGCCAAAGAGCAGGAGAAAATATTATGATAGATGAGAAAAGAATTGCTGATTTTTTTGCGGAGCTGGTATCTATCGATTCGCCGTCCTTAGAGGAGCGCGAGATGGCGGACACCTTAAAAATAAAATTCGCCGAAATCGGGGTTACGCTTACAGAAGATCATACGCAGGAGCAGACCGGCTCCAATGCGGGCAATCTGTTCGCGCGCATTCCGGGCAGCCTTGCAGGAGCCCCGGTTCTCTTTGCGGCCCACATGGACACTGTTGAGCCTGCAAAAGGCAAAAAAGCCGTCTCCCATGAGGATGGAACCGTAACGAGCGACGGCACGACAGTTCTTGGCGCCGACGACCTCGCCGGTGTGACAGTCATCTATGAAGCTGTCCGCCACCTCATCGAGACCAAAACACCGCACCGCCCGATCGAAATTCTGATCTCGGTCGGTGAGGAGCTGTATTGTAAGGGAGCAAATGCTTTCGATTACAACCAGGTACAGGCAAAGGAAGCGTATGTTCTGGATTTAAGCGGCGCGATCGGTGCAGCCGCCTACGCGGCACCGACACTCGTTCCTTCGCGGCGAAAATCCAGGGAAAAGCCGCCCACGCCGGTTTCCACCCGGAGGACGGCATCAACAGCATCCAGCGGCCGCCCACGCAATCGCACAGCTTCCGCAGGGCCACGTGGATGAAAGTACCACTGCCAACATCGGAAAAATCGGCGGCGGCTCCGGTACCAACATCGTTTCGGAAAGCTGCGTGATCGAAGGCGAAATTCGAAGCCTGAACCACGAGACGGCGATGGAGCTTCTGGAAACATATTACAGAACCTTCCAGCAGGAAGCAGAGAAGATTGGTGCGAAGCTGGTCTGGGAAGAAAAGCTGAATATCCATGCGTATGAGACGCCGCTGACAAGCGATGCCGCAAGGCATTACGAGAGCGCCGTTGCAGAAGAAGGCCTGACCGCTGCATTCGAAAAACTTTCGGCGGCAGCGACAACAACGTCTTTGCACAGCACGGCATCGAAGGGCTTGTCATCGCAACCTCGATGAATCAGGTACACAGCTGCGCCGAGTACACAAAAATCCCGGAAATAGCCCAGGTGGCGCGGATTGTGGCCAATCTTGCCGCACCGCAGGAAGCCTGAACAGATCCCGGGCGAAAAAACAGAATACGTAAAAATCCCCAAAGCCCGCCGGCAGATGTGAAAACAAAAACCGGCGGACTTTTCCTGTTTCCGGCATGGCTTGCCACGCAGAGAAAAATAGTCTATAATAGGGAAAAGCTTCCGGTACATGCCGGAATTTAACACCAGTAGACAAGAAGTCCCCAGCTTCTAAAGCGGTGGGATGAATTATTAAAAGAAACATAACGGCAGTGGCGGGCGGAGAAAAATCGGTATCCTCCACTGACATGAGGCAAGTCACAGTCGAACTATTTTCGACATGTCAGACTCTGTGAAAATACCGACTGTGAGTTGAAACAAGAATAAAAGAGGAAAAACAATGATACATACACCAATTCAGAAACTGGAATTTCCAAACGACAGAAATGTCCGACTGTACTGCAAGAGAGAGGATCTTCTCCCGTTTTCCCTGGGCGGAAATAAAGTGCGGATCGGCCGCGCCTTTTTCCGTGACATGCAGGAGAAAAACAAAGACTGCATGATCATCTACGGAAACAGCAGATCCAACCTCTGCCGCGTGCTGGCCAATCTGTGCTGTGCCGAGAAAATTCCATGCTATATGATCTGTTCTTCTGAAGAAAACGAGGAACACCCGATCGAAACCAACAACAGCCGTCTGATGAAATGGCTCGGAGCCGAAGTCATTCCGTGCAGAAAAACAGAGATTGCACAGACCGTCGAGAAGACGATGAACCGTTTGACAGAAGAGGGATATCACCCATATTATATTTTCGGGGATAAATTCGGAACGGGCAATGAAGGCACACCGGTACAGGCCTACGTGGACGGCTACCGCGAGATTCTTGCGTGGGAGAAAGAACAGAACATTTCTTTTTCTCATATCTTTGCAGCATCCGGAACCGGCTCGACCCAGTGCGGCCTGGTAAGCGGAAAACTGCTCGAGCAGGGAACGGAGCAGATCATCGGCCTTTCGATTTCATCCCGCGAGTACGACCGAGCATCCGCATCATGGAGAGCGGCATTTCCGATTATTTTGCGAAGAATCATCTCGTGCTGCCGGAAGGATGGGAGAGTGAACTTCATCTGGAAATGGGATACCGCCAGGGCGGATACGGCCAGTACGATGAGCGGATTTACAGGTGATCCGGGAAGAGTTCTGCCGGAACGGCCTTCCGCTGGATCCGACGTACACCGGAAAGGCATTCTGGGGAATGAAGCAGTACATAGAAGAACATCAGTTACAGGACTGCGATGTGCTTTTATCCATACCGGAGGCACGCCGCTGTTCTATGACTGCATTCTGAACGATACCGATGGAGGAAAAAAATGAAACTGATTTCAATAGTCATCCCATGCTACAATTCCGAGGCAACGATCCGGAAAGTTGTAGAGATGGTGATGGAAGAATTCAAGAAAATGGACGGATATGACTGCGAATTTGTCCTGGTGAACGACGGTTCCCCGAAAGACAATACGTATGGGGAGATCAAGAAGCTCGGTGAGCAGTATCAGAATGTCAAGGGCATCAACCTGCTGCGCAATTTCGGCCAGCACAATGCGCTGATGGCGGCACTCCACTACACCGAAGGAGACTTTATTCTCGGCATGGACGATGACATGCAGACACATCCGTCCCAGATCAGCAAACTGATCCACAAGATGGAAGAAGGATACGATCTGGTTTACGGCTGCTATCCGAAACGGAAAAATTCGTTCCTGAAAAATTTCACCAGCAAACTGAACGAAGTTTCCTCCCGGATTCTTCTCGGACGGCCAAAAGACATCGTTTCCAGCAATTTCTGGATGATTACCCGCCAGATCAAGGACGAGGTGGTAAAATACGACAGCTTCAATCCCTATATTGACGGCATTTTCTACCGCACGACACACAAAATCGGAAATGTAGAGGTGGAGCATTTCAAACGTGCAGTGGGAACTTCCAACTATACGTTAAAGAAACTGATCAAATTGTGGCTTGCCTACTGGAACTATTCTGTAATTCCGCTTCGCATATCGTCCGTTCTCGGCGGAGTTTCTGCAGCCGGCGGTTTTCTGGCAGCATCATGATTGCCATCCGAAAGCTCATCAATCCGACCGTGATGGTTGGCTGGTCTTCGACGATCTGCGCCATCGTTGTTTTTTCCGGATTGATTCTGATGGTGCTCGGCATCATCGGAGAATACCTCGGAAAGATGATTCTGATTCTGAACCGCACGCCGCAGTATATTGTGCGGGAAACCATTAACGTATCTGATGAGGAAGAAAAAAAGTGAAAAAATCATGATTTTAGGTGCCGGTATTTACCAGGTGCCGCTGATCCGGACTGCACGCAGAATGGGTCTTTACACGATCGTAGTGAGTATTCCCGGCGATTATCCGGGGTTTGCACTTGCAGATAAAATTTATGAACTGAATACGCGGGATAAAGAAGCGATTCTTGCGGCGGCGGAAAAAGAACAGATCGACGGAATCTGTACATCGGGAACCGATGTGGCCGTCAGCACAATCGGCTATGTCTGTGAAAAGATGCATCTGTCCGGCATTCCGTATGAGGCGGCGGAAATTCTGACCGATAAGGCAAAGATGAAAGACGCATTCCGGCAGGGCGGCGTTTCCGCGGCAGACGGGATGCGGGTAAGAAGCGCAGAGGAGGCACAAAAAGCCGCAGAACAGCTTGGATACCCGGTTGTCGTAAAACGGGTGGACAGTTCAGGAAGCCGCGGAATTACCGTGGTGGTGCATTCCGGACAGATCGAAGAAGCGTATGAAAATGCGAGAAACGGTTCGGCAAGAGATTATGTGCTGGTTGAAAAATTCCTCCGCGGAACGGAGATCGGCGTGGATGGATTTGTGCAGAACCACAAACTGGTCTTTCTGGCACCGCACACGAAATTTGTATACCGCGGTGCACACACGACCGTTCCGGTCGGCCACGCATTTCCGTATGGATGCAGCGGGGCACTGCGGGAAGAAATTGCCCGCCAGATGCAGCTGGCCGTCACCGCATCCGGTGCCGATCAGTGCTCCGTCAATGCGGATGTCTTTGTGGACGGAGAGAAGGTCTGGATCATTGAAATGGGCGGAAGAACCGGGGCAACCTGCATTCCGGAACTGATTTCAACGTATTACGGATTGATTTTTATGAGCAGATGATCAAAAAGCGCCCTCGGGGAAGAAACGGATTTTCAGCAGACGGAAAGCTGCCCGTGCATGGCAAAACTGCTGCTGAGTCCGGTAAGCGGAACCATCACACAAATCGACCGGGATCAGGTCGAACGTCTGCGTCAGGAAGGGCTGGAGCTTGTCCTGGATTATCCGGAGGGGCATGAAGTTTCTGCCATGGCAGATGGAACTGACCGGATCGGCCATGTGATTGTAAAGACGGACCGGGAAGCGGAACTGGATGAGCAGATGAAGCGGGTGTACCGCTGTATCTGGATTGATGGAAAAAATCTGGAGACAATCTGGGAAGAGAAAACAGCAAAATAAAAAACCCGGAATCTTTTCAAGACCTCAGAAGAGGAGCGAAAGGATTCCGGGTTTTGCGTTGCCAGGCATATCAATATCCGGTGGACCAATTTTGATTACACTGTTTTTACAGGCTTCATCATCATCCGATAGTAGACTGGAATCAGCAGTGCAATTGCACCGAACCAGGCAAGCGGGCTTGCGATGCAGACGGCAGTGTAGCCTAAGAAGCGTGACAGCCAGACGGTAGCAGCAAGACGCATCACAAGCTCGACCATGCATGCGGCAAACGGTGCGCGTCCGTTCTGCATACTCTGAATCGAGGTGCGGTAGACGGCGAGAAGGCCGAGCAGGAAGTAGAACGGCGCTTCGATCGTCAGGAATGCATCGGAGTAATGGTAAGAATCCGTGATTTCGCTAGAAGCTGTGAGCAAGTGCATCTGTCCCGCGAGGTCTGCTGCCGCCTCTTCCGGAAAATGACGGGAAAGACGGTGACGCAGTATCTCGAGGAATACCGTGCGTCCAAAAGCCTGCCGCTCGTCGAAAGCGGCTTTTTGCCACGAAAAATATGTTACATCTGTTTGATTGCCTGCAGCATTTCAAGATCCGAAGCAGTCACCTTGATATTGGAAACCATCGTTCGTCCGTCCGGCTTTTTCACCGTGACTTCGAGAATCGTTCCTTCTTCGATCTGGGAGGATGCGAGATCGCCCATGAATTTACGAACTTCGGGTGGTTTTGGGCGAAACGGTCTCTCAGATTTTTTAATTCCATTAACTTCAGTGGGTTAAATGCCATTCTTTTTTCTGTCCTTTCTATTCGAAACTTCTTTCGAAACATGAAAGTATTGTAACATGGGAAAGAAAAAAAAATGCAAGCGGATAAAAAGAGAAAAGACAGAGATACTGGGAATAAGAGAAAAGATTCTCAATTAGAATGGGAGAAAAACGAATGAAAGCGAAGAAGTATCTGCTGTTTTTTCTTTTGGGCTACTGCATTTATATTGCCATCGAAGTCACCTACCGGGGTTACAGCTTCCGCCTGATGGGTATTGCCGGAGGACTGTCCCTTGCAGGAATCGGAATGCTGGAAGACGCCGGGCTGCGCCGCTTTCCGCTGGCGTTTCAGATGATGGTATCTGCGGTTCTGATCACGGCCATCGAACTGTATTCGGGAATGTTTTCCCTGCGGGTGCTGCATTACCGTATGTGGGACTACAGTGCGCTGCCGTTTTCCTTCTGCGATGGGCTGATCTGCCCGTGGTTTTTCGGGATCTGGTATCTGCTCTCGGCAGTGGGAATTTTTCTCACAGATTATGTGAGCTATTATATTTTCCACGAGGGGACGCACCCGGTGTATCGAAAGAAGAAAAAGGGTTGTGCCGAAGGGGAGTTCGTTATAAAATAAGAAAAAACAACCCAGGCAGGAGGTCCTCATGGAAAACGAAAAAAAATTATCTGGAATATCTCGCAGAATTGTACCCGACCATCGAAAAAGCAGCGACCGAAATCATCAATCTGCAGTCCGTTATCAACCTTCCCAAAGGCACGGAGCATTTCCTTTCGGATATTCATGGCGAATACGAAGCCTTTTCTCATGTACTCCGCAACGGTTCCGGTGCCGTGCGAAAGAAGATTGACGATGTCTTCGGCCACACGCTCGGCATTTCGGAAAAACGTGCGCTTGCAACCCTTATCTATTACCCGAGAGAGCGCCTGGAGATGGAGAAAAAGCAGCAGGAGGACATCGATGACTGGTACAAGGTCATGCTGTACCGCCTGATCGACGTCTGCAAAATCGTTTCTTCCAAATACACCCGTGCCAAAGTGCGGAAAGCCCTGCCGGCGGATTATGGCTATATCATCGAGGAGCTGATTACCGAAAAGCCGGAGGTGCTCGACAAAGAAGCATACTACGAGGCGATCATCCAGACTATCCTCGAAATCGGAAGCGCCGAGAACTTCATCATTGCCGTGGCAGAGCTGATTCAGCGGCTCGTTGTTGATCATCTCCACATCATCGGCGACATCTTTGACCGCGGTCCGGAGCCGTATAAATCATGGACTGCCTGATGAATTACCATTCCCTCGATATCCAGTGGGGCAACCACGATGTGCTCTGGATGGGCGCTGCGACCGGCCAGCCGGCGTGCGTGGCCAGCACGATCCGCATCTGCCTCCACTACGGCAATCTCGATGTGCTGGAGGACGGCTACGGCATCAATATGCTTCCGCTTGCCACCTTTGCTCTCGAGACGTACGGCGATGATCCGTGCGAATGCTTTGCCGCAAAAGGCGGCGAGGACAGCGGAAATTCCCAGCAGATGCTGGAGCGCCGCATGCACAAGGCCATCACCGTAATGCAGTTAAAGCTCGAGAACCGTCTGATCCGTGAGAACCCGGAGTACGGCATGGAAAACCGCCGTCTGCTGGAAAAGATCGATTACCAGAACGGAACGGTGGCGATGGGGGAGAAAACGTATGCTCTGCGCGACAAGAGCTTTCCGACGATCGACCCGGCGCATCCGGACGAGCTGACAGAAAAAGAGGCAGAAGTGCTCGATAAGCTGATCTTCGCCTTCCGAAACAGCGAAAAACTGCAGGCGCACGTCGATTTCCTGCTCAAAAAAGGAAGCCTCTACCGCGTCTACAATGGAAATCTGCTGTACCACGGCTGCATGCCGATGAATGAGGACGGCACCTTAAAAGAGGTACAGGTCGACGGAAAGAAATACAAGGGAAAAGCACTGTACGATATCCTCGAGCACAACGTGCGCCGCGCATTTGTAAGCCGCGATCCGAAAAAACGGGAGCAGGGCCGCAATACGCTGTGGTATCTGTGGACCGCGCCGAATTCCCCGCTGTACGGCCGTGACAAGATGACAACATTTGAGCGGTATTTCCTCGCAGAAAAAGAGACCTGGACCGAGGTGAAAAACGCGTATTACCGCCTGATCGAGAAAGAGGAGACGGCGGACCGGATCTTACAGGAGTTCGGGCTTGCCGGTGAAAATGTACATATTATCAACGGCCACGTCCCGGTACATCAGAGTGCCGGTGAAAGCCCGGTCAAATGCGGCGGCAAGGTGCTGATCATCGACGGCGGCTTCTGCAGGGCGTACCACAAAGAAACCGGCATCGCGGGTTACACGCTGATTTACAACTCGTACGGCCTCAGCCTCACCGCGCACGAGCCGTTTGAATCGACGGAAAAAGCAATCCAGGAGGAGAAGGATATTGTCTCCCGCCAGGTGGCGGTGCGGTACAACATGAAGCGCCAGTTAGTCGGCGATACGGATCAGGGACGGCAGATCCGGCAGCGCATCCGTGAATTAAAGGAACTGATCGAGGCGTACCGCACGGCTCAGTTAAAAGAGCTTCTTTAAATCAAGGGTTTTCAACTGCGCCGGAAAATGGTATAATCAAAACAGTGTGCGCAGATGGAAACACTGTGCGCTGGAACAGATGGAAAGAAGGAAGAAACATATGAGGGCATGGATTGCAGGATGACAGAAGATAACATAGATCAGAGCGCGATCGAAAAAGCAGGAGAGATTCTGAAAAACGGCGGTCTGGCGGCATTCCCGACCGAGACCGTATATGGTCTTGGCGGAAATGCGCTGGATGCCAAAGCTTCCGAGAAAATTTATGCGGCAAAGGGCCGTCCATCGGACAACCCGCTGATCGTCCACATCGGAAGAATGGAGGACCTCGAAACCGTAGCGGCAAACGTGCCGGAGAGTGCACGCAAACTGGCAGCTGCATGCTGGCCGGGACCGCTGACGATGATTTTTGAGAAAACAAATGCCGTTCCGCTCGAGACGACGGGAGGCCTTACCTCTGTAGCCGTGCGCTACCCGAGCAACAAAGTGGCAAACGCACTGATCTTAGCCGGAGGCGGCTTCATCGCAGCGCCGAGCGCCAATACATCAGGCCGGCCGAGCCCGACGAAAGCCGAGCATGTGATCGAGGACCTGGGGGACAAAATTGACTGTATCATCGACGGAGGAGACGCCGAGATCGGCCTCGAATCCACCATCGTCGATTTTACAGAGGAGATTCCGACGATTCTCCGCCCGGGCTATTACAACAAAGAGATGCTGGAAAAAGTGCTTGGAACCGTGCGTGTCGATCCGGGAATCCTTGCGGAGGACAGCCATGTGCGTCCGAAGGCACCGGGCATGCGCTACAAACATTATGCGCCGAAGGCAGACCTTACGATTATCCAGGGCGAGATGGAACGGGTGATTCCGGAAATCAACCGCCTTGCCGCAGAACAGGAAAAGGCAGGAAAGAAAGTGGGCGTAATCTGCACCGATGAGACACGGGAGCAGTACACCACAGGAGATATCAAGAGCATCGGGCTGCGCGCCGAAGATGAGACGATCGCGCATCACCTGTTTGCGATTCTGCGCGACTTCGATGAGGACGGCGTGGAAGTGATTTATTCCGAGGCTTTCGACACCCCGCGTATGGGGCAGGCGATCATGAACCGCCTGTTAAAAGCCGCAGGCCACAAAGTAGCAGAGGTATAACAGTGAAACATTACAGCAGGATTTTATTTGTGGACGCGGACGATACCGCGCGCGCACCGATGGCGAAGGCGATTCTGCAGAGCAAAGAGCTTCCGTGGCCGATGGAAATTGGTTCCCGCGGGCTTGTCGTTCTGTTTCCGCAGCCGGTCAACCAGAAGGTAGAGGCAGTGCTTGCGCGCAACGGGCTTTCGGCCAAAGACCACACCACCACACCGCTTGCCGCGGAGGACATCAACGACGACACGCTGCTTCTTGTGATGGAGACAGTCAGAGGGAAAGATCCGTGAGGACTTCCCGGATGCGCCCCATCTGCAGACGATCGCCGGATTTCTGCGGCTGGCAGGAGACATCCCCGCTTTACGGGGAACCGCTTACCGAATACGGAAAATGTTATGAAGCGCTGGAATTCCTGATTGAAGGTGTTCTTGCGCGGCTGAAAGAGGAGGAAGAACAATGATAGCTTTAGGATGCGACCACGGCGGATATGAGCTGATGCAGGAGGTAAAAGCATATCTGGGCAAACAGGGACTGGAATATCAGGACTTCGGATGCTACAGCAACGAGGCAGTTGATTATCCGGTTTACGCCAGAAAAGTAGGCCATGCGATCCAGAACGGAACGTGTGATAAGGGAATCCTGATCTGCGGAACCGGAATCGGCATTTCTATCACGGCAAACAAAATGGAAGGAATCCGTGCAGCACTCTGCACCGACTGCTTCTGCGCAGAGGCAACCCGCCTGCACAACGATGCCAACGTACTGGCGATGGGAGGACGCGTTGTAGGCCCTGGCCTTGCAATCAAAATCGTAGAAACCTTCCTGAACACTCCATTTTCCGGAGAAGAGCGTCACGAACGCCGTATTCACTTGATTGAGCATGAAGGCGAAAATGAATAAATTTTGAACAAAACAAAGGAGAAGGGAAAATGGCAAGAACAGTCATCATGGATCACCCGCTGATCCAGCACAAAATCGGTATTATCAGAAAGAAAGACACAAGCTCCAAGGAGTTCCGCGAGATGATCAGCGAGATTGCAATGTTGATGTGCTACGAGGCAACCAGAGAGCTGCCGCTCACAGACGTTGAAATTGAAACCCCGATCTGCAAAACAACCGTAAAAGAGCTCGAAGGAAAGAAAATGGCAGTTGTGCCGATCCTCCGTGCCGGTCTTGGTATGGTAGAAGGTATGCTGGCTATGATTCCGGCAGCAAAAATCGGACACATCGGTCTGTACCGTGATCCGGAAACCTGGCACCGGTTGAGTATTACTGCAAACTTCCGTCAGACATCGCAAGCCGTGAAGTATTTGTAACCGACCCGATGCTGGCAACCGGCGGTTCTGCAACGGCAGCCATCACCATGCTGAAAGAAAAAGGCGCAAAGAAGATCCACTTCATGTGCATCATCGCATCTCCGGAAGGAATCGAGAAAATGCATGAGGTTCACCCGGATGTCGATGTTTTCGTCGGAGCACTGGATGACCATCTGAACGAGCACGGCTACATTGTACCAGGCCTCGGCGATGCCGGAGACCGTATCTTCGGTACGAAATAAGAGCGGAAGCAAAGTACGTTAAGAAAACACAGGGGAAATGGGTATGAGCGATAAACGAGAGGATTATATTTCCTGGGATGAATATTTCATGGCAGTTGCCCAGCTTGCCGGTATGCGCTCGAAGGATCCGCACACACAGGTGGGAGCCTGCATTGTGAGCGAGGACAACAAGATTCTGTCCATGGGATACAACGGTTTCCCGAGAGGCTGCTCGGACGACGAGTTCCCGTGGGGAAAGACAAGTGAAAATCCGCTGGAAAACAAGTATCTTTACACAACGCACAGTGAACTGAACGCCATCCTGAATTACCGCGGCGGAAGCCTCGAGGGAGCCAAGCTGTATGTGACATTGTTCCCATGCAATGAGTGCTGCAAGGCGATTATCCAGGCGGGAATCAAAACGGTGATCTACGACTGCGACAAGTACGCGGACACCCCGTCCGTGATCGCATCGAAACGGATGATGAAGGCGTCCGGAGTCACTTTTCAGAAATACCACCGCACAGGGCGGGAAATTACCATGTCCCTGTAGCAGAAAAGATAATAGAAGGAGCGCGCCTGAACGAACAGAAAGTTCAGACGCACTTCGTCTGTATATACGAAAAGACAAGAAACGGGAGGGCACCATGGAGAGCAATTTCGAATGGATTACGGCAAACGGCGATATCGGCATCCGCTTTTTCCACAGCATCGACGACGCGGCTACAGCAACCCGCCGCACTGGCACAACGATCTGGAGATCATTTATCTTCTGGAAGGCCGTCTGAAAGTGCGTTTCGGTGACGGCGGCGAGCGCAGATCGGGGCAGATGAACTTCTCGTCATCAACTCCGGCACGATCCACGCCGTGACAGCTATCCGAATCAGGCCATCGTCCTGCAGGTTCCGTACGAGATGCTGCTGCAGTACATGGAGCATTACGATCAGCTTTACTTTGTTGTGGATGAAAGGCCGGCCAGTGAGGCGGAAAAACAAAAACTCGCAGAATTCAAAGCAGTTCTCCGGGAGATGGACGAGGTGTACGGTGCGCAGAAAGAAGGGTATCAGTTAAAATTCGACAGCCTTCTTCTTGAAGCGCTGTACCGCTTACTGGTGGACTATGCGGTGCGGATCGGAAAAGAACACATTCCGCAGAATCAGAAGGCCGTACAGCAGATCCGCGAGGTCATGCGGTATATTGAGGAGCATTACGCCAAAAAGCTGACGGTGGCGCAGGTCGCGGAGCACTTTGGTTATACGCCGAATTATCTGTCGAAGCTTCTGAAACGGTACCTCGGTCTGACGGTCTACCAGTATCTGTATGAAATCCGGCTCGACCGGATCTGCCGCGACCTGCAGCATCCCGAGGCGCGGATCATGGAACTTCTGCCGAAACACGGCTGCGAAAACTACAAGTCGGTGTCGCGTCTGTTTAAGGAGCGGTACGGCTGCAGCATGAAGGAAATGCAGAAGCGGTATGAAAAGGAAAAAGGAGACCGCCCGATGGGCCAGTGGGTAAGAATCAGAAAAGCGGAAATGCCCTAATTCTGCCGAAAAAGGCACTAAACAAGAAGAAGAGAGCATGGTATAGTGGAAGCATGAAACAGCGGATTTTCAGTAAATGCCGCAAAACATGTGAAAAATGGAGTGTGGAAAATGAAAGCAAAACAGATTACAACGTACCATGTAAAAGGGGAAGCAAAAACCTGGGAAAAAGCGCTGGCACCGGAAGACGAGTCCAAGAGCGTAAAAATGATTGAGTCGAACGTCATCAACCTGTATCCGGACTTTGCGTTCCAGACCATCGAGGGCTTCGGCGGCGCCATGACCGAGAGCAGCGCATACCTGCTGT
>ENA-OQCS01000785-OQCS01000785.1-human-gut-metagenome-genome-assembly--contig:-NODE-785-length-17529-cov-2.655844_pt1 | contig 17529 bp, 29 predicted proteins | sample MGYA00242757_ERZ504575 | MGnify/ENA primary metagenome ERZ504575 (study PRJEB26092, sample SAMD00036297) | human gut metagenome | host: Homo sapiens | study: EMG produced TPA metagenomics assembly of...
GAACGCCATGGCCTGTGCCGAGGCCGGTGCCGACTTTGTGGGCACCACCATGCGCGGCTACACCCCTGAGACCCAGGGCATTGACGACATCGATTTGATTTCGTCCACAAGCTGGCCACCGAGTGCCCCGCCAAAGTCATTGCCGAGGGCCACATCCACTACCCCGAGCAGGCCGTCAAGGCACTGGAAGCCGGTGCTTTTGCACTGGTGGTGGGCGGTGCCATCACCCGCCCTGCCGAGATCACGGCCCGCTTCACCGGTGCCATCAACGCCATGAACAAGTAAAACGGAGACACTGAGATGAAACAGTATCTTGCGATCGATATCGGCGGCACTGCCGTCAAGCTGGGCATCGTGGATGAGACCGGCGCGGTAGGTCCCAAGGCCGAGGAGAGCGTCAACTTTGACGGCTACCAGACCCCGGTGCTGACCACCGTGCTCAAAGCCGCCAAAGCCTTTGTGGAGACCCAGAACATCGATGTGAACACACTGGAAGGCGTGGGCGTTTCGGCCACCGGCCAAATCGACAGCCGCAAAGGCATCGTGGCCGGTACCTGCGGCAACTTTCCCAACTACATCAACAGCCCCATCCAGGCCGAACTGGAACGGCTCTTCGGCCTGCCCGTCACCGTTGCCAACGATGCCAACTGCATGACGCTGGGCGAGGTCTGGGTCGGCGGCGCAAAGGGTTATACCGATGTCATCGGCGTGACCCTGGGCACCGGCGTGGGCGGCGGCATCCTGACCGGCGGCCGCCTTTTGGAGGGTGCGCGCGGACTGGGCGGTGAGCTGGGCCACTACCGCACCCATGCACTGGACGGTGTCCCCTGCACCTGCGGTGCCACCGGCTGCTGGGAGCGCTACGCCGCTACCACGGCTCTGGTACGGGCCGCACAGGAAAAGGACCCGGCCTGGAAAGACGGCCGCGTCATTTTTGCTGCCGCGGAGGCTGGCAACGAGACCGTTCTGGCCCTGCTGGATGCCTGGACGGATGAGATCGCACAGGGCCTTGCAGGCATGGTGCACATCTTTAACCCGCAGCTCATTCTCATCGGCGGCGGCGTGAGTGCCCAGCAGAAGCTGCTCATCGAGCCCATTGCCGCCAAGGTCAGGGCCTCTGTTATGCCCGCCTTTGCCGAGGGGCTGGAGATCCGCGCCGCCCAGCTGCACAATGATGCCGGTATGGTAGGCGCAGTCTATTACTTCCGCCAGCAGCACGGCGAAGCCTGATCATCTGAACGATCAAAGGAGTATATTGAGATGAAAACACATATTCTCTGCCTGGGCGATTCCAACACCCACGGTTATTGTGCCGCCCCCAAGGACAATGCCGACGGCGGCATCCGCTTCAACGAGGACGAGCGCTGGACCTGCCGCCTGCAGACTGCTCTGGGCGACAAGTATCTGGTAACCAAGAGGCCTTTCCGGCCGCACCACCGTTTTTGTAGACCCCATCCACGAGTCCATGGATGCTCTGAGCGTGGCCTATCCCCTGCTCAAAAGCCATGAAGTCATCGACCTGCTCATCATCATGCTGGGCACGAACGATGTGAAGGAGCGCTTCAACGCAAACGCCGCCTGCATTGGTGCGGGCATGGAGCGCCTGATCCAGAAGTGCAAGACCGTGGATTGCTGGGGCGGCAAGGAACCCAACATTCTTGTAGTTGCTCCTCCGCGCATCAAGGAGGGCTTCCACGATGAGGTCATGGGCGACGGCTGTGTGGAGAAGTCCAAGGGCGTTGCGGCTGGTACAAGATCATCACAGAGCGCAACAACGTCCATTTCCTGGATGCTGAAGGCTGCGAGTTCAACCAGATCGACTTCATGCACCTGACCCGCAAGGCCATGCACAGCTGGCCGAAAAGCTGGCCGAGCTGGTGCCGACGCTGCTCTGAGTCAAAAAGAACAACCCTCTCCGTCATTGCCTCGCAATGCCGCCTCACCCTTCGGGAAAGCAGGCAAAGCCAAAGGCTTTGACAGAGAGGGTTGTTTTCTTTTGTCAGATGTAATCCGAAATATACGGGATCTTATGGAAGAGCACGTCATCCAGCCGTTCCACAGCCTCTTCCCTGCCCTCGATGCGTTCCAGCTCATACAGACGCTCTGCGGTCTTGTAGCCCAGCAACAGGGTAGTAAGGTGCCGATGCCCATTTTCAGGTGATACTCGGCGGGTTCACGGGTCATGGTGCAGTGCCCATCCGCAAAGCGAACGTTGAACGTCCGGTCGTTCCATGGCAGAAGCGAGTCCTCGATCTCCAGCTCGATGCACAGGGTGCCGCCGTCCGGGTCACAGGGGTAATCGGCGAGGAAATCCTCCACGTCGATGATGCGTCCCATGGCATAGGGGCGGATGCTCTCCTTGATGTCGCCATCGTCCATCTCAAAGGCGATGGGTTCGCTGAAATAGGTGCTGCCGTGCACCTCATCGATCATGGATCATGGGCATGGATATACTCCCACAGGCCTTTCTGGGCCTCGCGGTTAAGGTAGACCATCTCCTTGATGTGCATGATGTCGTTTTTTGATGAGGTAGACCATGTACCGCAGGGCTTATCCTTGACGTTGTAGTAGACCGCAACATTGGTATCGTCCTCATCCCAGCGCCAGTATTCCTCCCAGGCCAGACTGTTGCGGAACAGACAGCATGGGTGATGGACGCAAAGTGGGAGTGCAGCTCATGGAACTCGGTATTATCCCAGCTGACACGCGGACATAGCCGGGGGCCTTGACCTTGGTGGGGATCTGCCGGTCCTTGATGTTGAACGAGATCTTGTTGGAAACGATCTCCCAGCCCAGGTGATGGTACAGCGGAATGCTGTATGGGTAGAGCAGGGCGAAGGATTTGCCCTCCTCGTGCATCTGGGTCAGGCCCTTGATCATCAGGTGCTTCATAATGCCCTGCCCGGTGTACTCCGGGTAGGTGCAGACACTGGTGACAAAGCCCACATGGTAGACCGTATCGTAGATGTTCATTTCAGCGGATAGACGGCAAACTGGGACACCAGCGTATCCCCATCAAAGCAGCCCAGCACATCGGCACGTTCCAGCACCGGAACTTGGACTGTTTGATCTCGTCGTCCTTCCAGCCTGTGGCAGTCAGCTCTTCTTCCGTGACCTGAAAGGTGTAGCGGAGCAGTGCGTTGTACTGATCCAGATCCTTCGCTTCCAGATAACGGGTCAGATAATGGTCTGCGGCGTTCATACGAACACCCCCGTCCTTACGGGGTCAGACGGTTGGGGCCGCGGAACAGGAACTCCGCGTCCTTGATGCTCTCGCCCACCAGCAGCATGGTCAGGCGGTCGATGCCCAGACCGAAGCCGCCGTGCGGGGGGCAGCCATACTGGAAGAACTCCAGATAGAACTTGACATCCTCAGCCAGACCCTTTTCCTCAGCCTGCTTCTTCAGCACCTCATAGCGGTGCTCACGCTGGGCACCGGTGGTGATCTCGACACCGCGCCAGATCAGATCGTAGCCCTGGGGCACACCGTTCTCGTCGCGCATGTGATAGAACGCACGCTTCTCGGCGGAGTAGTCGGTGATGAACAGGAACTCGTGGCCGTAGTGCTTCTTGACCCACTCATAGCTCAGACGCTCGGCCTCGGTAGTCAGGTCGCCCTTCTCGGACTCATCGACCTTGTAGCCGAACTCTTCTTCCAGACCCTTGTACAGGTCAGCCAGCTTGACCACCGGGAACGGAGTGGTGGGAACGATCACTTCCTGACCGAACATCTCCTTGATCTGGTCGCCGTAGTTGTCCTTGACGGCCTGCAGACCGGCAGTCAGCAGTTCCTCTTCCATCTTCATCACGTCTTTATAGGAAGTGATGTAGCTGAACTCCAGGTCGAAGCCGGAGAACTCGGTGGAGTGCTTGTTGGTGTAGCTCTTCTCGGCGCGGAACACAGGGCCGGTCTCGAAGATGCGCTCAAAGCCTGCAGCCATGGCCATCTGCTTGTAGAACTGAGGCTCTGTGCCAGATAGGCGTTGCGGTCAAAGTAGTCCACCTTGAACACCTCAGAGCCGCTCTCGCTGGCAGCAGCGATCAGCTTTGGGGTGTGGATCTCGATGAAGTTACGGTCCAGCAGGAACTTGCGCATGGCGTTCACAAAGCAGCTCTGTGCCTTGAACATGAGCTGATTCTCGTCGGTGCGCAGGTCGATCCAGCGGTAATCGATGCGCTGGTCGATGCTGGAGCGCTCCACAGCCTTCTTTTTCTTGGTGGCTGCGATTTCCTTGCGGACGATGGGCAGAGCGTTGGCAATGCTCTCGATCTCGATGGACTCGGGGATCATCTCCACGCCGCCCATCTTGACGTAGTCGTTCTCCACCACCTTGCCGGTGACGGTGATGACGGAATCCGGGGTGAGCTGATCGATGGTATCCACCAGATCGGGGTGATCTTCCTTTTCCACCGTGATCTGCAGTTTGCCGGTAATATCCTTCAGCACGATAAAGGCCATATACTTGCTGTTGCGCAGGTTCTCGATAAAGCCTGCACCTTGACCGTGCCGCCGATGGCCTTTTGAGCCTCGTTGATATAGGTGCGTTCCATAATACAGGAATCCTCCTTTGACGTCTTGTGTACTGTTTTATTATACGCTTTTCCGGGGATAAATCAAGAGATATGGCGATTTAGAATGGCCTCCGCTGCGCTCTGGCCATCTTCTGCGGAAGAATTATTTTTATTTTGTGTTTGTCGCGGCCTGCGGGCCGCTCCAAGCACCTTTTCACAAATCAGGACAAATCAGCAAAAAATGCAGTTTCTGGTCACAGCCCCTCCGTGAAAAAACAGTTCTGGAAAATCCGCAGATTTTCCAGAACTGCAAACATAAAATCTTTTCCGCTGAAAATATTCGGGTTGCGGCACGCGGCGGCTATTCTTAATGGTTCTCTTTGCCTGTTTCTTCGTGCAGAGTGCCGGTGCCGCCCTCCACCACGCCGTCGTGCTTAAGCACCGCGCAATGGTGCCAAAGAAGCATTTCACATCCAGCCCAAAGCTCAGATGCTCCACATACCAGCGTCCAGCTTGGCCTTCTCCGCGATCTCCAGTTCATCGCGGCCATGGATCTGTGCCCAGCCGGTCAGGCCCGGGCGCACATCGTTTGCATGGTACTTGTCGCGCTCTGCCAGCAGATCATACTGGTTCCACAAAGCAGGCCGCGGGCCGATGACCGCCATATCACCTACAAAGATATTCCACAGCTGGGGCAGCTCGTCCAGACTGGTCTTGCGCAGGAAATGACCCATGCGGGTGATATACTGGTCCGGGTCGTGCAGCAGATGGGTGGGCATATCGTGGGGCGTGTCGATGCGCATGGTGCGGAACTTAAAATGTAAAAGTGCTTTTTGCCAATGCCCACACGCTTCTGTTTGAAGAACACCGGGCCGGGCGAGTCCAGCTTGATGCGACGGCCAGAATGAGAAAAAGCCAGGACAGGCAGATCATGCCGCACAGCGACAGCACCACCGCCAGCAGGCGCTTGATTCCATTGCGATACATGGGTTTCCTCCATTTTCCGATTCAAAGTAGCAGTTCCAGTATAACAGTATGGGCCGGAATTTGCAATTGCATCCGCCGCCTGCCGCCGATATTTTTATGCTTTGGCTGCGTTCTGCCGGTTTTGTGGCAAAAAGTGCCGGTTTTGTCTCTTGTTTTGCAGCGCGGCCCGGGGTAAGATAAAGAAAATGAGAAGTCCACTCCCCCAGTCTCGCTTTCGCTCGACAGCCCCCTCGGAGATGGGGCCTTTGGCAAAACCTCTCACTTTGAGAGAGGTGGCACGCCGAAAGGCGTGACGGAGAGGCAAGGATGCTACAAGGAGGTTCCCTATGATCCAGCGTTTCCGTTTTGGCCTGCCCCTGCCCACCGACAGTGTGGTGCAGGAGATCCCAGTTTCCGCCGGGCCGGTGCCCTTTCTCACAGCCGAAGAAGACGGCTGGGCCTACCGGATGGCTCCGGATGCCATCGTGTACGGTCTGGGCGAAATGCCCCGCGGCATCAACAAGCGCGGCTGGCACTACGTGACCAACAACACCGATGAAGCCCGCCACAGCGAGGATAAGCTTTCCTACTATGGTGCGCACAATTTTCTGCTCATTGACGGCGGCGCGGGCCGTGAATGCTTTGGTGTGTTCATCGATTCCCGGGCAAAGTGCGCTACGATATCGGCTACACCGAATACGATGCCCTGCGCTTTGCCACCGAAGAGCCGGATCATGAGCTTTACATCATTACCGGCGACGACCTGAACGATATCAGCGCCAGTTCCGGCAGCTCATCGGCCGCAGCTATATCCCGCCAAGTGGGCCTTTGGTCTGGCACAGAGCCGCTTTGGCTACAAGACCGCTGAGGACGTGCGGGAGGTGGCCCGCCAGTACAAAGAGAACGATCTGCCGCTGGATATGATCTGCATGGACATCGATTACATGCAGGACTACGCGGATTTCACCGTAAATAAACAGCGCTTCCCGGACCTTGCCGCCCTGAGCGCCGAACTGAAAGCACAGGGCATCCGGCTGGTGCCCATCATGATGCGGGTGTGCGCATCGACCCGGAAAACCCCGTCTGTGCCGAGGGCCTTGCAAACGGTTTCTTCTGCACCAAAGCCGACGGCACCCCCTTTGTGGCGGCGGTGTGGCCCGGCAAGGCTTACTTTGCGGACTTCCTGCGCCCGGAGGTGCGGGAGTGGTTCGGCCGGCAGTACAAGGCACTGACCGACTGCGGCATCGAGGCTTCTGGAACGATATGAACGAGCCTGCGCTGTTTTACTCACCCGAGCGGCTCAAGGCTTTCTTTGAGAGCATGGACGAACTGAGCCGGAAAGACAACATCGTGCAGGATGAATTCTTTGGCAAGGTGGTGGGCGGCGCGCTGGGCCTGATGAACGCCCCAGAGGACTACGCCAGCTTCTACCACGATGTGGACGGCCAGCGGGTGCGCCATGACAGGGTGCACAACCTCTACGGCGGCAATATGACCCGTGCGGCAGGCGAAGCCTTTGCCCGCCTGCGGCCCGGCAGACGCACGCTGCTCTACAGCCGTTCCAGCTTCATCGGCAGCCACGCTACGGCGGCATCTGGCTGGGTGACAACGCTTCCACATGGGCACAGCTTCTGGCCAATATCCAGATGATGCCCAACGTGCAGCTGTGCGGCTTTCTTTATACCGGTGCCGACCTGTGCGGTTTTTCCTACGATACTACGCCTGATCTGGCTCTGCGCTGGCTGGAGTTCGGCCTGTTCACGCCGCTGATGCGCAACCACGCCACCGACGGCTCCCGGATGCAGGAATACTACCGCTTTGCGGATATGCTGCCTGCCTGCGGAAGATGCTCCGGCTGCGGTATGCCCTGCTGCCCTACCTTTATAGTACCTTCATGAAGGCGGCACTGGAAAATACCAGTTACTTCCGGCCCTTGGGCTTTGATTTTCCTGCTGACCCGGATGCCCGCGAGGTGCAGGACCAGCTGCTGCTGGGCGAGGGTGTGATGGTAGCGCCTGTCTACACCCAGAACGCCAGCGGACGGCACGTCTACCTGCCGGAAGCAATGAAGCTCTACCGCATCCGCAGTGTGGACGACTACGACACCGAGCTTCTGCCGCCGGGCACCACTACGTCCGCTGCGCATTGGACGAAGTGCTGCTGTTCATCCGCCCGGGCCATGCGGTGCCGGTGGCAAGACCCGCCAGCTGCACCGCCCAGCTGGACGATACCAGCCTGACCCTGTGGGCCTGCCCGGACGAAAATGGCAGCGCCCGCTGCCGGATGTACACCGATGACGGCGAGACGAGCGATTTTGCCGCACCGGAGCACTGGAAGACGGTGGAAGCGTAAGCTTATTTTATCAGAAGACCGCTGCCCGACAGGACGGCGGTTTTTTGTAGGATCTCACTTTTATCAGCTGCAAATTTTACGTTGAATTTCACAGCAGCATTTGTTATACTACAGATGAAGGGAGTTGATCTTATGCCGAACATCAAACCTATTTCTGACCTGCGGAATTACAACGAAGTCCTTCGCGATGTGGAAGCAGGATCGCCGGTTTTTCTTACCAAAAACGGCCGTGGAAAGTATGCCATTCTGGACATGGAAGATTATGAGAAAACGCAGGCTACCATCCGGCTTATGAATGAAATTGCAAAAGGACGGTGCTCTGGTGAGACGGAAAAGCTTTACACTCCGGAAGAAATGAGGGCGCATTTCCGCGCAAGAGCCAATGGAAAATAACCTCATTTATACAACTCGTTCCCGTCAGGACCTGGACGACATCTGGGATTATATCTCGTTCGACTTGCAAAATCTGCCTTCTGCAGAGCGCATTCTGAACCGCATCATGGATGCTGCTGAACAATTAAAGCTGTTCCCGGAAAGCGGTGCATTGCTTTCTTCCGTAGCTCCGCTGGATCATGAACTTTATTTGGATGAGCGCTTTCTCGTCAGCGGAAAGTATCTGATTTTTTATCATGCTTTTCGGAACGATATTTATATTGACCGCGTCCTCTACGGCGGGCGGGATTATCTGCGGGTTTTGTTCCGGGACGCTTTGCAGGAAGAATAAACTCTTCTGCCGTGCTTCAAGAAATGTTTTTGATCGTTTTATAAGCGGCACCGCCGGGAATTTGCATTTTTTCGGCGGTGCCACTTGTATTTTTCTGCGCCGCGCGTTATAATATGCCTTCGGTTCCCTTTATTTACGAAAAATTTACATTTCAGATGCTGTCCTCCTAAGCAGTGTGCAATGCTTCGGAAAACGGCTTCTCCGCGTAAACGATAAAAAGGAGGTACTTTTCTCATGGCTCAGACAAGCCGCTCCGCTGACCTTACCAGCGGCCCGATGCTCCAAAAGATCATCCTGTTCTCCATCCCACTGGCAGCTTCCAGCATTCTGCAGCTGCTGTTCAACGCTGCGGACGTAGTGGTCGTGGGCCGCTTTGCGGGCAGCACCGCACTGGCCGCCGTCGGCTCCAACGGCTCCCTCATCAACCTGCTGGTGAACCTGTTCGTAGGGCTTTCGCTGGGCGCAACGTGGTGGCGGCCCGCTGCTTTGGCGCAAAAGATGACCGCGGCGTACAGGACACGGTGCAGACCTCGGTGACGCTGGGCCTTGTCAGCGGCGTGCTGCTGGCTGTGGTGGGGTTCTTTGCAGCCCGGGGGCTGCTGGAGCTGATGAGCTGCCCGGAGGATGTGATCGACCTCTCTGCGCTGTACCTTAAAATTTATTTCATCGGGATGCCCATGACCATGCTGTACAACTTCAGCAGTGCGCTGCTGCGCGCCGTGGGCGACACCAAGCGCCCGCTGTACTGTCTGGCAGCAGCCGGCATCATCAATGTGGTGCTGAACCTTGTGTTCGTCATTGGCTTTTCCATGAGCGTGGCAGGCGTGGCGCTGGCTACCATCATCAGTCAGACCGTTTCCGCCTGCATGGTGACGCGGATGCTGATGAAGGAGGAGGGCGCGCTGCATCTGGATCTGCATCATCTGGCTTCCACATGGGTGCCCTGAAGCAGATTTTGCTTATCGGCCTGCCTGCCGGTCTGCAGAGCACCGTGTTCAGCCTGTCCAACGTGGTCATCCAGTCGGCCATCAACTCCTTCGGCTCCACGGTGGTGGCAGGCAGTTCGGCCTCCGCCAATCTGGAGGCTTCGTCTATACGCCATGAACGCCTTTTCGCAGGCTGCCGTCACCTTTACCAGCCAGAACATGGGCGCACGCAAGTACCAGAACCTGAACCGTGTTGTCCTCAACTGCCTGCTGTGCGCCATCGTGACCGGCGTGGTGCTGGGCGGCGGTGCGGTGCTGGCAGGCACCAGCTGCTGCACTTCTACTCCTCGGATGCGGCGGTGATCGCCGCCGGATACGAGCGCTGCGGGTGATCTGCGGCACCTACCTGCTGTGCGGCATCATGGATACGCTGGCCAGCAGCCTGCGCGCTTGGCTACAGCGTGCTGCCCATGGTGGTGAGCCTTGTGGGCAGCTGCCTGCTGCGGTTGGTGTGGATCGCCACCATCTTCCAGCTGAACCGCACACCGTTCATGCTGTACATCAGCTACCCCATCAGCTGGGTGCTGACGGCTGCCGTGCATCTGCCTGCCTGCTGGTGGTGCGGCACAAGATGAAAACAGGCTTAAACTTCTATCGACTGAAAAACAGGGCTGCATCCATTTGGGAACGCAGCCCTGTTTTTTACAAGTCTTTTTTCAGCAGGTAGCGGTCGTGGCCGCCATACATTTCCCGCCGGGAGACGATGGCAAAACCGGACGCAAGGGCGTTGTGCAGGCTGTACTGGTTCTGCGGGCTGACGGTAGCACCGATGTGGGTGATTTTTTTCGGGAAAAGCGGCAGCGCTGCTTCCAGCATGAGCCGTTGCAGGCCGTTGCCGCGAAAGTCTGCGTGGACGATGGCGCTGTCCGCATTGGCCCAGTGCTCCCACTCGGTGCGCGGCACATCCATGAAGGCCGCATAGTTGTGTGCGCTGCGCCCGCAGAAGCGCACGATGAGATACCCGCAAGCGGCTGCCCTGCCATGCGCCGATGCACAGATCATTGCGGACATAGGCCGTGATGTTTTCCAGCGTGTCCGGCACGAACTGCTCCGGGTCCGGCATGGCGGCGCGCACCTCGTTTTGCAAGGCGTACACCGCCGGGGCCTGCTCCGGCGTGCAGCGGCGCAGCTGCATGGACACCGGCGGCTGCACCGGCTGGCCGCAGATCTTGTGCAGAAAAACTTCCATCTTGCGTTTCCCTCCAAAATAAAATCATACTTTTTCGCTGTTTCCAGTATAAATGCCGCTTTTATAAATGTCAATTTATGTTATAATAAAGTATAAAGGGGTCTGCGGTGTATGGCGTGGTCACAAAGGTGCCGTGCGGCGCAGGCTTCAAGTCCCGGCGGGGAGCATCCCCTGCCCGTGAACGGAGGAACCGAACCATGAAGGAATCTGCACTTACCTCTTCCAACCGATTGGGCGGTGCTGTGATCAGCGACCGCATCGTTGCCAGTCTGCTGGAAGAGCTGCGCACCGGCGCTATGCCCGGGCCGACCGTCTGCCGCCGAGGTAGATCTTTCCGCTGAGCTGGGCGTGAGCCGCACCGTCATCCGCGATGCTTTGAGTGAGATGGAGCGCGCAGGCTATGTGGAGCGCGTGCGCGGCATTGGCACGGTGGTGAACCGCGCTGTGCTGAGCCTGCGCAGCCGGCTGGACCAGAAGCTGGAATACTACCCGCTGATCCGCAGCTTTGGCAGCTACCCCCACGCCGATGGCATTCAGGTATTTCCCATCCGTGCCGGTGAAGAGCTGGCCCGCGATCTGGAAATTGAGCCGGGCGACGACGTGATCTGCATCAAAAAGCGCATTCTGGCCGATACCACCCCGGTGATCTACTCCATCGACTACCTGCCCAGAGCACTGTTCGGTGCCAGAGACTACACCCGCATCGACCTGACCGGCGGCGTGTTCGATATTCTGGAACGGGAGTGTCACCAGCAGATCTCCTCCAACGTCGCCCACCTGAAGGCAAGCTGCGGCGACGATGCCATCCGCTCCGCCATGCGCCTTGCTCCGGGCGAGGCCATGCTGCTGCTGGACGAAGTGTGTTTCAATCGTTTGTGCCGCCCGGTGATGCGTTCGCTGAGCTACTACACAAACTTCTTTGATTTTTCCATTTTACGCAAGCTGCTCTAAACCAAAAAACTGACGGAGGTATGCACCCATGCGACATCTGATCGACCCGTTGGATTTTACCCAGCAGGAAATTTCCACTCTGCTCGACCTGGCCGACCGCATCCATGACGACCCGGCCGCGTATCAGGAGGTGGCCCGGCATAAAAAGCTGGCTACCCTGTTCTACGAGCCTTCCACCCGCACCCGCCTCTCCTTTGAGGCAGCCATGCTGAACCTCGGCGGCCATGTGCTGGGCTTTCCCAGTGAGAACGTGTCCAGCGCAAGCAAGGGCGAAAGCGTTGCCGACACCATCCGCGTGGTGTCCTGCTATGCGGACATCGTGGCCATGCGCCACCCCAAAGAGGGCGCACCGCTGCGCGCTTCCCGCTACTCCCGCATCCCGGTGATCAACGCGGCGACGGCGGCCACCAGCACCCCACCCAGACCCTGACGGACCTCATGACCATCCGCCGCCGCATGGGACGGTGGATGACCTGACCATCGGCCTGTGCGGCGACCTGAAATTCGGCCGCACCGTGCACTCCCTCATCAAGACCATGGCCCGCTGCAAGAACATCCGGTTCGTGCTTATCAGCCGGAAGAGCTGCGCGTGCCGGACTACATCGTAAAGGACGTGCTGGAGGCCAACGGCATCCCCTACCAGGAGACCCGCAGTCTGGAGGAATCCATGTCGGAGCTGGACATCCTGTACATGACCCGCGTGCAGAAGGAGCGCTTCTTCAACGAGGAGGACTACATCCGCCTGAAGAACAGCTACATCCTCACCAAGGAAAAGATGAGCCTTGCAAAGCCGGATATGGCTGTGCTGCATCCCCTGCCCCGCGTCAACGAGATCGCACTGGACGTGGACGACGATCCCCGCGCCGCCTACTTTGAGCAGGTGCAGAACGGCGTGTATGTGCGTATGGCACTGATCATGACCCTGCTGGGCCTGCGCGACCCCAAGGCACCTAAGGAGGAGAACTGATATGCTGAACATCGATGAAATTCAGAACGGAATCGTGATCGACCACATCAAGGCAGGCACCGCCATTGGCTGATGGACCTGCTGGGCATTGCGGGCAACCGCACCGCCAGCGTGGCGCTGATCCAGAATGCACGCAGCAGCAAGACCGCCAGCGGCCGCAAGGACATCATCAAGGTGGAGGGCGATGCTTCCTGGCTGAACCTGGATGTGCTGGCCTACCTTGACCCGGGCATCAGCGTGACCATCATTGAAAACGGCAAGGCCGTGCGCAAGGAAAAGCCGATGCCCCCCAAGCGCCTTGTGAACATTGTAAAATGCCGCAACCCCCGCTGCATCTCCTCCATTGAGGAAGAGTGCGACCAGATCTTTGAGCTGAGCTCCAACGGCAAGTACCGCTGCATCTACTGCGAGCAGGAGCTGCAGGTAAAGCCGGAATAACGACACAGAAAAAGAGCTGCTGTATCAGGCAATTTTGCCGTACAGCAGCTCTTTTTGCAATAAAAAATCTGACGGAACTCTCACCGGCGCAAATGTCCTGTGCGGCAGATGCTCCATTCCCACAAGCAGCACCCTGCCGGACAGAAATGCGACGTACCGAGTGACTTTATCAGCAGCAAACCCCAAAGTTCGCCGTTGAAAGCCCCGCCAGATGAGCTGCGCAGCGCATGAGGACTGCACAGCGAAGAGCAAAGGGAAAACAGAGCAGCTTAACACGCACCGCTGCCCGGATCACTGCACAGGGGGCAAAGCTTCACCAGGTCTTCCTTTGGCCGCAAATCCGCCCTGCCCCGGCAGGAGGTCACCTTTACTGGCCTTAGTATAGCATTGTTGCGTGCCTGTTGCACAGAACATGTCATAAATTGTCGGTGCTCATGTCATGAACTGCGCACGGGATGGCGCAGGTAAACCGGAACCACCGGTCGCGGCAGCTCACGGTATACTCGGCACCGTACTTGCGCAGCACGTCCTGCACGTTGGCAAGGCCCATGCCGTGGCCGCTCTCCTTTTTGGTGGTGCCGGGCAGCTTGCCCTCCTCCAGCAGCAGGTCTTCCTGCACGCGGTTGCGCACCGAGATCAGATATTCTTCCGGCGTTTTGCGGATGCGCACATGCACCTCCGGCGGCAGGGCCTGCGCTGCGGCGCGGGTGGCGTTGTCCAGAAGGTTGGAGAGCACGATGACCATATCCATGCTGTCGAAGGGCATCCGCTTGAGATCGCACAGGTCAAAGTAAATGTTCACGCCAACTTTTGCCGCTTCTTCGTATTTTTTGCTCAGAATGGAATCCAGCAGCGGGTTGTGGGTATCCATGATGGTGGTGCCCGCCGCCACCGTTTTGCTCACGCTGGCAATGTAGGCCTGTGCGCCTTTCAGATCTCCCTGATCCAGCAGGGCGGTAAGGGCTGTCATGTGGTTGGTGAACTCGTGGGTCAGGCGGCGCTGTTCCGTGTAGGAATCCAGCAGGGCTTCGGCACGCTGCTGTTCCAGCTGAGCACGGTAGCGGGAGTTCTGCCGCTGCACCACCTGATCGTTGAACATCTGCACGATGGCGATATGCACCAGCACCGCCACGCTCATGCCAAAGGTGAGCAGCATGGTCATCCGGGTAGCGGGCTGCTGGGTCCCTGTGACCATCAGCACGATGTTCAGCACCACAGCCACCCCGGGGAAAAAGGACATCACCAGTGCCTGCAGCGGCTGCAGAGCACACTTCTGGTTCCAGCTGTACAGGGAATGCGCAACTGCTGCACCCACGATAAGGTTCGCGGCGCACAGCGCGATCAGGCAGCCGGGGTGCTGCCATGCTTCGCCGGTGCGCACTCCTGTGAACCAGGAGTAGGTATAGTTGACCGTGTTCTCCACCAGCAGGCACATGGTGCCGTTGATCAGGCAGGCGGTGAGCTTATCGGCAAAGGTTCCGCCAAACAGCTGCGCCGTAACAAAAAGGTACAGCACATTGAGCAGGACGCTCTGCACATTGAAAAATGACATTCCTGTTGCGAGTGACAGGCCCAGCTGCCCCATACACAGCAGCTCTGCCCACAGAACCGGCCAGCGCAGTTTTCCTCTGCCCAGATAGGCCCACTCCACCAGAATAAAGGCGTTCCCCTGGACCAGACACACCAGATGCCCCAGCATCATTTCCGCAAATGCATCACTCATCACATACTGCCCCTTCCATTCCAGATATGCGTTCTGGATGGCCGCATAGCCTGCGCGGCTCACGCTCAGCTCCACCCCGTTTTTCAGCAGGGCGCGGTAGCTGCGGAGCTGCGCACATATTTCATGTTCACCACATCGCTGCGGCTCACCTGCAAAAAGCCGTTCTCGTAGAGCATGGGCGCAGGTCGCGATCTTGCCGTAGTAGGTGCAGATGGGCCGGCGGGCAATGTCGCCGTAGACGTTGATCTGGCGCAGGTCGCTTTCCAGATAATAGATCTGATCCAGCGGAATTTCCGTTTCGGTGCGGTTGTGGTGCACCGTCAGGGTCTTGCGCTGGTCGGTCAGGGCGGCAAGCAGGTCGTCCAGACACTTGGGCAGGGTGCGCGCAATGTCCCGCTTGAGCAGGTAGCGGTAGGCGTTCACCGTGTAGCTTCCAGCGCAAATTCCAGATAGGCCGAAACATACACCAGCATCAGGCCGGGGCACTTCTGCTTGAGCTGACGGCCCAGCACCATGCCGTTTGCACCGGGCATGTCCACATCCAGAAACGCCAGCTGATACAGCTCCAGCCCCGGCGTTGCAAGCACCTCGGCTGCGCTGGTGCAGACGGCGGTGTGCACCTGCACGCTGCGGGCGGTAAAGTAGACGGTGACATATTCTGCCATGCGCGCGCCGAACGCCGCATCGTCGTCACAGATCAGGATATGCATGGAAGGTTCCTTTCTGCCGCAAAAGGCCCCTCTTATTGATGGAATAGGAGGAGCCTGTCGTTAACCTGCTTGCCCTCTCAGTCAAACCCTTTCGGGTTTGCCAGCTCCCCAAGTGGACCTTGGCAGTCCATGCAAAGTGCATCTTTCCGTCCGGTCTTCTCCCTTTGGGTGAGTTGTCACCGAAGATTACAGAGAGGTAGAAGTTATTTATTTACGCAAAAAATTTATCGTAGATGCCAAAAGCAAAGATGAACAGCACGATCACCGGCAGCACGCAGGTCAGGTAACCGCGCATCCAGTCGTGCATCTTGAGGCCCTTGCCGGTGTTGACTTCCTTTTTATAGTTGTCCCAGCCCCAGCCGTAGTTGGTAACGCAGAACAGCAGGTACACCAGGCTGCCCAGCGGCAGGAACAGGTTGCTCACGAGGAAGTCCTCCAAATCCAGCACAGCGCCGCCGAACACGGCAAAGCCGTCCCATGCCCACACGTTGTAGCCCAGCACGCAGGGCAGCGAAAGCAGGGTGATGAGCACGAAGTTTACCAGACTGGACTTCTTGCGGCTGCAGCCGGTCAGCTCCATGCCGCAGCAGATGATGTTCTCGAACACGGCCAGCACGGTGGAAAGCGCCGCAAAGGCCATGAACAGGAAGAACAGGGAGCCCCACAACCGGCCCATGGCCATGTTGGCAAAGATGTTGGGCAGGGTAATGAAGATCAGGCTGGGGCCGCTGGTCTGGTCCACACCGTAGGTGAAGCAGGCCGGGAAGATGATGAGACCGGCGGTGATGGCCACGAAGGTATCCAGCACCACGATGCGGGCGGACTCGCCCAGCAGGGAGTGCTCCTTGCCGATGTAGCTGCCAAAGATGGACATTGCGCCAATGCCAAGGCTCAGGGTGAAGAAGGCCTGATTCATGGCGGACACCAGCGTGTTGACCACGCCCACCTCTTTCATGCGCCCGAAGTCGGGCACGAGGAAGAAGCTCAGGCCTTCCTTTGCGCCGGGCATGAACAGGCTGTTGACGGCCAGCACCACCATGATCACCAGCAGGGCGATCATCATGACCTTGGTCACGCGCTCAAGGCCGTTCTGCAGGCCCTTGGCGCACACAAAGATGCCCAGTGCCACCACGAACACCATCCAGAAGGTCATCACGCCGGGGTCTGCCAGCATTTCGGTAAACTTGCCAGCCACCTGATCGGCGTTCAGGCTGCCAGCTTACTGGCGGCGGTCATGTAGAAATAGTGCAGCATCCAGCCTGCCACGGTGGTGTAGAACATCATGAGCAGATAGCAGCCAATGAGGGTGAGGTAGCCGTGGATGTGCCACTTCTGGCCCGGCTTTTCCAGTGCCTGATAGGCCCGCACCGGGCTTTGCGGGAAGCGCGGCCCACCGCAAACTCCATGGTCATGATGGGCAGACCCAGAATGATGAGGAAGATCAGGTAGAACAGCACGAACGCGCCGCCGCCGCCCTGACCGGCAATATAAGGGAACTTCCACACGTTGCCAATGCCGATGGCACAGCCCGCCGAAAGCAGAATGAAGCCCAGCCGGGACTTCAGTTTTTCTCTTTCCATGATTCCAAACTCCTTGTTTTCCGTTCTGCTCTGCCCTGCCCTTTGCGGGGCCGGGCGAAGCGTTGCTTTTGTATTATAGCACAAATTTGGTCGAAGAACAGGGGCGCTTCAGCGAGATGAACTTTTGTTGTCAAAAGTATTCTTTGTCTCCCCCGCGTGCACAGCCCGTCCTGCCGCAGGTCGTACCGCAATTTTCGTTGCAGATGCGTCTGTTTTCGCTGTATTTGCGACAGGGTGCAATTTTTCTCACCTGAAAGATGAAGAGCTGACAGTTATTCATCTTTCCACCCAGCAGCAAAAGGGGAGAAGCATCTTTGGACACTTCTCCCCTTTACAGGTGTATTTACTTGCGCTTTTTGGGGGCAGCACCCTTGCCCACCGGGCCGCGGGGGCGGCGCGCGGCAGCCTTGGACTGCACTGCGGCGCTGCGG
>ENA-OQCS01000786-OQCS01000786.1-human-gut-metagenome-genome-assembly--contig:-NODE-786-length-17504-cov-1.922081_pt1 | contig 17504 bp, 21 predicted proteins | sample MGYA00242757_ERZ504575 | MGnify/ENA primary metagenome ERZ504575 (study PRJEB26092, sample SAMD00036297) | human gut metagenome | host: Homo sapiens | study: EMG produced TPA metagenomics assembly of...
AAGCATCGGCATTCCGTATGCCTTGTGCCGAAACAAATGAAGTTTTTGTTATTGTTGCTTCCCGTTCCCCATCTGTCGGCCGAAACAGAAGAGTATATTAAGGAAAAGCGAAAGATATACCCTCATGTGGAGTTGGTATCTGTGGGCAGTTCCATCAAGATTTGCAGGGTTTGTGAGGGACTGGCCGATGAATATCCCCGTTTTGCCCCTACTATGGAGTGGGACACGGCGGCCGGTCATGCCATAGCTAAGGCATCCGGAGCAGAAATATATCAGGCGGGACAAAAAGAACCGTTGAAATATAACAAGCCGGACTTGCTGAATCCTTGGTTTATCGTTAAACGAAATTAATACCCGGAAACGATGCTGACATTTAAAATGATTATTGTGTTTTTGGATTAATAGGGATGGTGACTGCGCTAGTCCTTGATAAAATGCGTCCCGGAATGATTCTGTTCTCTGTTACTGTACTCTTTCTTTGTTTCGGTATATTAACTCCGAAAGAGATCTTGGAGGGATTCAGTAATAAAGGGATGATTACCGTAGCGCTGCTTTTTCTGATCAGTGAAGGAGTCCGGCAATCGGGAGCGTTGGGACAGTTGATAAAGAAACTTCTGCCTCAAGAGAAAACAACGGTCATGAAGGCGCAGGCACGTATGCTGCCCGTTATTTCTTTTGTTTCTGCTTTTCTCAATAATACGCCGGTGGTCGTGATTTTTGCGCCTATTATTAAACGTTGGGCGGAATCTGTCTGTATTCCGGCAACCAAATTCTTGATCTATTTCGTATGCTACTATACTGGGGGGAATGTGTACGCTTATCGGGACTTCTACTAATCTGGTAGTGGATGGTATGATTTTAGATGCCGGATATAAGGGCTTTGGTATGTTTGAATTAGGCCGGGTGGGCATTTTCATTGCTTTGGCAGGAATTGTTTATTTGTTGTTTTTTTTCTTCCAGGTTGTTGCCGGAGGTCCGGAAAGACACGGTAGGCGACGAACATGGGGAAGCGGATGCGTCTTCTTTTCATCGTGTTGAAGCGGTGATAGGTGCTCGTTTCCCGGGTATCAATAAAAGGGTGGGGGATTTTAATTTTGTCCGTCATTATGGTGCTGAAGTAAAAGAAATAAAACGAAGCGGAGTTAGTATTGTAGAGAATCTGTCACGGGTGAAGTTTCATGAGGGAGATACGTTGGTGCTATGGGCGGATGATTCATTTATCTCTACATGGGGAGATTCTTCTGTATTCGTGTTATTGGCCAATGGCAAAGATACCGAGCCGAAAGCCGGGAGAAAGAAACGTTGGTTTGCATTGACTTTATTGGTGTTGATGATTGTGGGGGCAACAGTAGGAGAGTTGCCTTTTATGGAAGAATTACTTCCTGGTATTGATCTTGATATGTTCTTTTTCGCAGCTATAACGACTGTGATAATGGCATGGACCAAACTTTTTCCGGCACGTAAATATACAAAATATATATCATGGGATATCTTGATAACCATTGCCTGTGCGTTTGCTATAAGTCGCGCCATGGTAAATTCCGGAGTGGCGGATGTCATTGCGCATGGAATCATTGATATGAGTGATGATTATGGTCCGCATGTGTTGCTGGCTGTTTTGTTTATCATTACAAATCTGTTTACCGAACTGATAACCAATAATGCTGCCGCTGCATTGGCTTTTCCGCTTGCCCTTTCCTTATCCAATCAGTTGGGGGTAAGTCCTATGCCCTTTTTTGTTGTCATCTGCATCGCTGCATCTGCCAGTTTTTCCACTCCTATCGGTTATCAGACTAATTTGATTGTGCAGGGTATCGGAAACTATAAGTTTATGGATTTTGTACGTATCGGTTTACCGTTGAATATATTGACATTTATAATTTCGGTTATTCTGATACCGCTGATATGGCCTTTTTGATGAAGTTAAAGACAAAATGAAAATAGAGAATGGAAGAAGAAAACATATATCCTATATTTGACCGTATGCTTTCCCGGAAAGATAAAGAAGAACTGCTGGGACAACGGGGAGTTATGCTGTGGCTGACGGGACTCAGCGGTTCCGGTAAGAGTACTATTGCCATAGCTTTGGAACGTGAATTACATAAACGTGGTTTGCTCTGCCGTATATTGGACGGGGATAATATTCGTAGTGGCATCAATAATAATTTGGGCTTTTCGGCAGAGGATCGTGTGGAAAATATCCGTCGCATAGCCGAAATAGCCAAGCTGTTTGTTGATACAGGAATCATTACCATTGCCGCTTTCATCAGTCCCAGTAATGAGCTCCGGCAGATGGCAACCCGTATCATCGGGGCGGAGAATTTTCTGGAAATTTATGTCAGCACTCCTTTGGAAGAGTGTGAGAAACGTGATGTAAAAGGACTTTATGCCAAAGCGCGTCGGGGTGAAATTAAGAATTTTACCGGCATTTCTGCACCTTTTGAAGCTCCGGAGCGTCCTGCATTGTCTTTGGATACTTCCAAACTGAGCTTGGAAGAGTCGGTCAATACTTTGTTGGAACTAGTGCTCCCCACTGTTGGTAAAAAAGGAGAAAAAATATAATTCATTATAAAATGGAAGAAAATTATAAATTGAGCCACTTAAGGGAACTGGAAGCTGAGTCTATCCATATCATTCGTGAAGTGGCAGCTGAATTTGAGAATCCTGTTATGCTTTATAGTATTGGTAAAGATTCGTCTGTCATGGTACGTTTGGCAGAGAAGGCTTTCTATCCGGGAAAGGTGCCTTTCCCTTTGATGCATATCGATTCTAAATGGAAATTCAGGGAAATGATAGAGTTCCGTGATCAATACGCCAAAGAACATGGATGGAATTTGATAGTGGAAAGTAATATGGAGGCTTTTAATGCCGGAGTAGGGCCTTTTACGCATGGCAGCAAAGTGCATACCGATTTAATGAAGACACAGGCGTTGCTTCACGGGCTGGATAAATACAGGTTTGATGCCGCCTTTGGTGGAGCACGTCGTGATGAGGAAAAGTCACGTGCCAAAGAACGTATATTCTCTTTTCGTGACCGTTTCATCAGTGGGATCCTAAAACCAGCGTCCTGAGTTGTGGGATATTTATAATGCTAAGATTCATAAAGGGGAAAGTATCCGTGTGTTTCCATTAAGCAACTGGACTGAGCTGGATATTTGGCAGTACATCCGTTTTGGAAATATTCCTATTGTGCCGCTTTATTTTGCCAAGGAACGTCCTGTGGTGAATATAGATGGAAATTTGATTATGGCTGATGATGACCGCCTGCCCGAAGAATATCGGGACCGTATTGAAATGAAGGAAGTGCGTTTCCGTACTTTTGGGGTGTTGGCCTTTGACTGGGGCCGTAGAGAGTGATGCCGATACGATTGAGAAGATTGTAGAGGAGATGATGACCACTACTAAAAGTGAGCGTACCACCCGTGTCATTGATTTCGATCAGGATGCCAGTATGGAGCAGAAGAAACGTGAGGGATATTTTTAAATGGATAAGTAGGAATTTAAAATGAAGAAATGGGTGATGGAGAATAAACTGAATATAAAGGAATATTTAGATAAGGATGAACAGAAAGACTTGCTACGTCTGTTGACAGCCGGTTCGGTAGACGATGGAAGTCTACCTGATAGGACGTCTGTTGTTTGACAGCAAGAAGTTATACGAAGACCAACTTGCCGCTTTGGAGCGTGACAGTAAACGTGTGGGGAATGCAGGTGACCATATAGATTACGCTTTGTTGTGCGACGGGTTGAAAGCAGAACGTGAGCAGGGTATTACGATTGATGTAGCTTACCGTTATTTTTCAACGAACAATCGTAAATTTATTATAGCCGATACTCCGGGACATGAACAATATACCCGCAATATGATTACCGGAGGTTCTACTGCCAATCTTGCCATAATCTTGGTAGATGCTCGTTTAGGTGTGATTACGCAGACCTGCCGCCATACTTTTCTGGTATCTTTATTGGGAATAAAGCATGTGGTGCTGGCGGTGAACAAGATGGACCTTGTCGGGTTTTCGGAAGAGCGTTTCAACGAAATCGTGACCGAATATAAGAAGTTTGTAGAGCCATTGGGAATCCCGGATGTGACTTGTATTCCTCTTTCGGCACTTGACGGTGACAATGTGGTGCAGAAATCTGAACGTACGTCATGGTACAAAGGTACTTCTTTATTGGAAGTGCTTGAAACGGTTTCCATCGAGAATGATCATAATCTGGCCGATTTCCGTTTCCCGGTTCAGTATGTATTAAGACCGAATCTGGATTTCCGCGGTTTCTGTGGAAAGATTGCTTCCGGTGTCATCCATAAAGGAGATGAGGTGATGGCTTTGCCTTCCGGCAAGAAATCTCATATCAAGAGTATTGTTACTTATGATGGTGAGTTAGAGTATGCTTTCCCGCCGCAAGCGGTGACGTTGACTTTGGAAGATGAGATTGATGTGTCTCGCGGAGAAATGTTGGTACATGCCGATAACATGCCTGTGATAGACCGTAATTTTGAAGCTATGTTGGTATGGATGGATGAGGAGGTGATGGACCTTGACAAATCTTTCTTTATCAAGCATACTACCAATACGGGACGTACCCGTATAGATGGCATTAAGTATAAAGTGGATGTGAATACGATGGAGCATTTGTCTGTTGAAAACGGTAAATTGAAAAAGGAGGATCTGCCTTTGCAATTGAATCAGATTGCCCGTGTGACATTTACTACCGCCAAGCCGCTTTTCTTTGATTCTTATCAAAAGAATAAAGCTTGTGGTTCTTTCATTTTGATTGACCCCATTACCAATAACACCAGTGCGGTGGGGATGATTATAGACAGAGTGGAAGCCAAAGATATGCTGAATGCCATGGAAGTTCCTACTTGAATCTGACGGATTTGGGTATTGGTGAGGAATATTATGAAGCCGTAGAAAAGGTGGTGAAAGAATTGGACCGTCAAGGCATTACAGTCAAGATAGAAAAATAACAGCGTACAATTAAAAAAGAAGAGTAATGGGATTACTTGAATTCAATAAACTGCCAATCAATACATTAGTAGGCGCCGATTGGAAAACTTTTAAGGCGATTACTACAGGAAGGGAAATTGATTCGGCATATAGAGGAAAATACCGTTTGACGAAAGTTGTATGCCGTTTGCTTTCCACCTTGGCTCCATTGCAGGAAAAGCGATACAGGAAACTGTTGGCCGATAAGTCTTTGGAACACGACCCGGTCTTTATCCTCGGACATTGGCGTAGTGGGACTACCTTTATGCACAATGTATTCTCTTGTGACAAACATTTCGGATATAATACTACTTATCAGACTGTGTTCCCTCATCTGATGATGTGGGGACAGCCTTTTTTCAAGAAGAATATGAGTTGGCTGATGCCTGACAAGCGTCCGACAGATAATATGGAACTGGCCGTAGATTTGCCTCAGGAGGAAGAGTTTGCATTGGCCAATATGATGCCCTATACCTATTATAACTTTTGGTTCCTGCCTAAGTACCAACAGGAATATGCTGATAAATACTTGTTGTTCAATGATATCAGTGATGAGGAATTGAAAGTGTTTGAGGATATATTCACCAAACTTATTAAAATTTCTCTTTGGAATACAGGCGGAACACAATTCTTAAGTAAGAATCCGCCTCATACAGGTCGTGTAAAAGAGTTGGTCAAGATGTTTCCGAATGCCAAATTCATCTATTTGATGCGTAATCCGTATACGGTATTCGAATCTACGAGGAATTTCTTCACCAATACAATCCAACCGTTGAAACTGGAGGATATTTCTCCAGAGACGTTGGAACAGAATGTGCTTTCCATTTATGCCAAGCTGTATCATAAATATGAGGCGGATAAAAGATTCATTCCTGAAGGAAATTTGATGGAAGTGAAATTTGAGGATTTTGAAGCGGATGCAATGGCTATGACTGAGTACATCTATAAATCTCTTTCTATTCCCGGATTCGAAGCAGCTGCTCCGGCTATCAGCCAATATATAGGCGGAAAGAAGGGATATAAGAAGAATAAGTATAAGTATAATGACCGTACGGTCCGGTTAGTGGAAGAGAATTGGAAGTTTGCACTAGATCAGTGGGGGTATTCCATCTAAAAATAAATGCCCGCAATTCTGTTTTTATAAGGAATTGCGGGCATGATTACCTTCTGCTGACAGAAGGTAGTGTATTATTGGGCTTCGATAATTACACGACGGTTGAATGCCGGAGGAGTTAAGGTGTTTACACCACCCATTCCGCTGATAATCAGATTGTTTTTGTTGACACCCAATTTAACCAGTTCATTAGCCACGTTGTTGGCACGGTCTTCACTTAACTGCTTGTTCCATGCAGCGCTACCTGTATCACTATCAGCATAACCGGTTACTTTCAATTTTAGTCCCGGATTGTCTTTTACCAATCTGCGATTTGTTGCAAATTTACAGTAGAGTTGGTAGGAAGAACCGCTGAACCGATCTGGAAAAATACAGATTGAGGAGCCGGAGCAATTTGGTTCACTGTCACTTGTTCTGTAACCACTTCAGTGGGTTGGTTGGCAAGTTGGGCCTTTAATTGACGGTTTTGTTCTATCTGTTGAGCCAAAGCGGTATTGATGGCATCCATTTGTGAAGAGGTAAGTGCCATGATAGCATCTACATCCGGAGCAGGTTTGAATCCTCTTTGTGGAAATTTATAAGTGATACCCACTGTAGCACCTGCCATAAAATCAGGGCCTTTACTGGTGGTTTTCCATCAAATTTGTTTTCTGTACCCATTCCGTAAGTTCCAGATTCAAGTCCCAGGCACTGGCCAGATGGAATGTATTGATGATACCGAAATTGAATGCCAGTGAATTACGACGTGGAGCATCATATGAGTGGGCAAAACCGAAACCTACGAATGGCACGAAGTCGTATATGCGGTCTTCATTATATCCGGCTATCATGTTACTGACATTGAATAAGATGTCACCATGCAAATTCATGTAGTTGAACTTATCCTGATAGTATCCTTCGCTTAACATGTGAGGTTTGGAATATGCGGAAGGTTCACTGGAAAAACTCTTCGACTGCAAACCGCTATATTGCAAACGTAATCCTAAGCCGGGAGTAAACCATTTACCGATTGATATTTGAAGAGCGGGAGCAATACGTTTCTTGAATTTACCAAGATCGGACTGATCGCCGAACAGTACTTGTGCACCTCCACCAACAGAGAAGAACCAATTATCGAAGAAGTGATTGGTCTCTACCTTGTACTTATCCACAGGTACCTCCATTACATCTACACTCTCGCCTACAAGGACGTTTTGTGAATTGCTTTTCTGCTGTGCAAACGCTACAGAACTTAAACTGGCCGCAGCCAGCAAAAACATTAATTTTTTCATACTCATTTCTATTAGTTAATTATTGTCCAGGTTTATCTTCCCAAATTCAACTAAATAACATGAGTGCTGATAAAAAGTTTGAGTAGGTTGACTATTTAATATTTTTTTATGAAAGAAGGCTAAAAAGATAGTGGGTATCTGTGCTGTATCCGGCATCAAAACTGAATCCTTCCCATTTGAATCCTTTTAAATCCCCAGGATTCTCTATCCGGTTTTTAATGATGAAGCGTGTCAATTCTCCACGGCACATTTTTGCATAAACCACAACGGTGGTTAATTTTCCTTTTTTCCATACCTGAAATTCTGGTGTGATCACTTGTACTTCTTGCTCCACGCGTTTCCAATCGAATAAATCTTTCATCTCCCACTTGCCAGATTGATTAGTATTCCTCCTTTTGCTTTAATTTCTTTGATAAAGGTGTCGGTCAGAATTGGCTTCCAATAGTCAAACATGGATATTCCTCCACGTTCAGGTAGTTTGATATCTCCTTCCATTCTGTAATTCTTGATCTGGTCTAACGGGCGGAGTAATCCGTAAAGAAAAGAAGTGATCCGCAAGTGATCCTGTGCATATTGAAAATCTTCAGGAGTAAAGTCCTGTGGATGGATACGTTTATATACTATACCGGTATAAGCCAGTAAGGCAGCTAAAGCCGAGGGAGAGTCCGAACAGAAATCTTGAAATCGCATATAGTTCTCTGCTGCTATTTTGCTGTTCACACGTAAAAGTCGTTCCAGTTCTTCAGCAGAGAATTGGGACATATCAAGTGCATTCTGTATCGCTTCGGTTTGGAATTGTGGTGTACTGGTAACAGGAGTTTGCATTTTGCTCCGTCCGGTCATTGTTTTGGCACATGAAATAAAAGTCATCATAGGCTAAAAAATAATATTTTCTGGCGGCAAATATAAGAAAAACAGATATATTTGTCTTTGTTATTCCATAATTAAATATTGAGAACTATGAAAATGAAAAAGTTAGGATTATTGTTCATGATGCTTTGCATGGTATTTGCCGTAAATGCTCAAGAATTGAAAAAAAGGAGATAAATTACCTGATTTTCATCTAAAATCTGCGGTATATGGAGATGTTTCTTCGGCTGAATTGAAAGGTAAGGTCGTTTTGGTGAGCTTATTTGCCACTTGGTGCGGGCCATGTCAGCTGGAACTGGCTGAAATAGAGAAAACTTTGTGGGCTGAATATAAAGATAACAAGGACTTCGTATTATTAGTAATTGGTCGTGAGCATACGGATGAACAGTTGAAGGCTTATAATGAACGGAAGAAATTCACTTTCCCGTTATATCCCGATCCTAAACGTGAGGTGTTCTCTTTATTTGCTGAAAAGTCAATTCCTCGCGCCTATCTTTTCAATAAAGAAGGAGAAGCCGTTTATACTTCCATCGGGTATGAGAAAGAAGAATTTGGATATCTGATGAATGCCATTGCGGAAGCATTGAAATAGGACCCTGTTGATATTTCAAGATGACTAAACTGTTCTCGTTGTTTATTTTATTATCTTTTGTTCTCCCGGTTAGTGGACAGAAAAAGCTTGATTCAGATAAAGCAAGAAAAGAAAAAGCTTATCATTTGACAGGTTCTGTCAGAGAACAGGGAGAACGCCCTTATCCCGATCCTTTGCCGGATGTAAATATCCAACTTTATTCTTTGCCTGATACGAGTTTTATAGAAGGTACGGTGAGCGATAAGAAGGGTGTTTTCCGTTTGTACCCTATGAATCCCGGTAATTATTTAATAAGGCTTCTTTTTTAGGATATGAAACCCTTGAAAAAAAAGTGAATATTCCTGCTTATCGGAAAGAAGTTTATGGAGGTGCTCTGATGATGAAACCTTCCAGTATTGTATTGGATGAAACGGTGATAAAGGCCGAACTGCAGAAAATGAAGATGTCCGGAGATACATTAGTATATAATACCGGAGCCTTTAAGACATCGGAAGGAGCTGTTCTGCAGGATTTGGTGAGGCAGCTTCCCGGATTGGAATTAGACGAGAAATCCGGCAAGATGAATTTTCATGGAAAGGAAATCACTCAGATCTTATTAAATGGAAAGGAGTTTTTCGCAGATAGCAAAGTTGCTTTGAACAATATGCCGGTAGATGCTTTGAAAGAGGTAAAGGTATACGAGCAGCAGTCGGATAAAGAGCAAATGACAGGGGTGTCAGATGGTAAGAAGAAAACGGTGATGGATGTGAAGACCAAGAAGGATTTGACAGATGGATTAATGGGGGACGTTTCAGCTTTGAAAGGTTCGGGGGATATGTATGGAGCGAAAATGAGTTTGAATAAATTTGTCGGAAAATGGCGGATGTCCTTGTATGGTGATTTAGGAAAACTCCCCAGATATGGTAATTTTATCAGTGATATGGCCGATAATCCTGCTCAAATGAAGGATATTGGTTTTAGCTTGGGAACGGAAATAAAGAAGCTCAACCTCAATGTCAGTGCTTCATATAATAATAATAAAGCGCGATGAATCGCGAAGCCAGTCAGAAGAATATCTGCCTAACGGTAGCCAATATGCCTATAATAATGGCTTGAGTACGGGTAGGAATAGTTCTTTTTGGGAGAATATATATATGACGGGAAGTTTGAGTGACCGGACGGAAATTAATTTCAGGCATAACATCAATCATAGCCGGTTAAATTCGGTATCAGAAATATTTCGGCGACTTTCAGTACCAATCCTTTGGACTATGTTTCAGAGTTGGAGGGACGATGCAATGATTCCTCCTGAGTTCAGGATAAATAAAAATACGGGAAATTCTCAAAATAAGACGAACAATCTGATGATAGGCAATAATCTTTTGATCACTCATAAATTGAATGATATCGGTCGGAAACTCTCCATAGAGTTAAGAAATGATTATAGTAATCAGGCGAGTGGTAATTATCAGCAATCGTCTATTACTTATTATCAATTGAAGAATGACCTGGGGCAGATTCGGTTTTATATAGAAATCAATACCGGGAGTCACCTGCCAGAAATTTATTATTGGCGGGGGAGGTCAGCTATACGGAGCCAATAGGAAAACAAATGCTTCAGGTTTATTATCGGCATGAGTATCAACGGCAGAGTAATAATGCGGTTACGTACAATTTGGATGAGGATGCTTTGTGGGGAAGTCTTCCATCTGGTTATGAGGCAGGAAGGGTGGATAGTTTAAGTGATTATACTCGTAATGATCTTCATTCCAATGAATTCGGACTGCGTACCACACTTAATTGGAGAAAAGTGAGGTTGAATATCCGGTTTGGGCTGTCGCCTCAGAATCTACGACGAAAAGCAACAGGGGAAAAGTGAAGATAGATACGACCATTACCGTGTTGAACATAGTGCCCGAACTGCATTTTGATTATGATTTGGGCAATAACCATAATATGAGTGTGTATTATAGCGGATACACCCGGCAGCCTTCCATTTATGATTTGTTGTCTGTGCCTGATTATACTAATCCTCTGAACATAACAATGGGGAATCCGGGGCTGAAACCCGCTTTCGGGCAAAATATATCTGTGAATTACAGAGGAGGAAATATGGAAAAGCAGGAAATGTTATATTGTGGTTTGAGATATAATAATACGATAAATGATATAAGCCGGAAAAGAACCTATGATGAGAAGAGTGGGTATATACCAGTCGGCCCGAGAATATAAATGGTAATTGGGGCATTGGCGGGAATATATATTATACGAATAAATTATTCAAGAAAATTTTCGCTCGTCTTGCTACTAATGCAAATTATAACCGGAGGGTTTCGTATGTGCAGATAATGGGAGAAGCCAATGAGAATGATCGTAACACCTCCCAAATGCTCTACTTGATGCAGGACGTGGAGTTTGCCTATAAATTGGAAGAGCATGAGTTAAGATAAATGGAGCAATCACTTATCAGCAAGCCGATAACAGTTATACAAACAATTCGGATTACAGGACGTATGATTTTTATTATGGCGCGGAGTGTCGACTGAAGTTACCTCTCAACTTGAATCTTTATACCGTTGTGAGAAGTATGAATCGCAGGGATATAAGGATGAGGCCTCCAATACGACGCAGTGGCTTTGGAACAGTGAGCTGACTTACAGTTTTCTGAAAGGGAAAAGAGGGTTACTTAAATTTCAGGTTGTTGATATTCTGCAACAACGGGATTTTGTCAATCGTTGGATGAATGATACCGGACAGGGAGAAACTTGGACTTGGGGATTGGGACGTTATGCGATGGCTACTTTTACTTATCGTTTTAATGATCTTTCCCGTTAGGAGATAAAAAAGGAGCTGATTCAGGAAAAACGAATCAGCTCCTTTTTGAATATCCCTAAGAAAGATTATTTGTAATCTTGCCAGCTCTTTATCTGAATATCCTTTTCACTCATTTCACAGAATGCTTCAATGAAAGCACTTGCCAAACGGGCGTTGGTAATCAAAGGAATATTGTGGTCGATTGCTCCACGACGAATTTTGTAACCATTAGTCAGCTCACGTTTGGTATGGTTTTTCGGAATGTTACTATCAGGTCGAATTTATGTTCGGCAATCATCTTCATGACATTGTTTTCTGCATCGGGCTTTTCATCCGGCCAGTAAACCGGTGTGGTATTTACTCCGTGTGCATTCAAGAAAGTTGCGGTTCCGGCAGTTGCATAGATCTCATATCCTTTTTCTGCCAGCATACGGCTTGCTTCCAGCAAATCTACTTTGGATTTGGTGGCACCTGACGAGAACATGACAGATTTTGTAGGAATCTTGAAACCTACAGCAATCATAGAGTTCAGCAAAGCTTCATGGAAGTCATCACCGATACAACCCACTTCACCTGATTGAAGACATATCTACGCCCAATACAGGGTCTGCCTTGTGCAGACGGGAGAAAGAGAACTGGGAAGCTTTAACACCGATCCAGTCAATATCGAATGCCGACTTGTCCGGTTGGCTGTATGGAGCACCCAACATGATGCGGGTTGCGGTTTCAATGAAGTTGCGTTTCAATACTTTGGAAACAAACGGGAATGAACGTGATGCGCGCAGGTTGCATTCAATCACTTTCACTTCATTGTTCTTAGCCAGGAACTGCATGTTGAACGGACCGGAAATGTTTAATTCTTTAGCGATACGGCGACCAATCTTCTTGATACGGCGTGCTGTTTCGAAATAAATTTTCTGAGCCGGGAATACTAATGTGGCATCACCTGAATGGACACCTGCATATTCAATGTGTTCGGAGATGGCATATTCCACTACTTCACCGTTTTGGGCTACAGCGTCGAATTCTATTTCTTTAGTATCTTGCATGAATTGTGATACGACTACCGGATATTCTTTAGAAACTTCTTTAGCCATCTGTAAGAATTCCTTCAGTTCATCTTCGTTATAGCATACGTTCATGGCAGCGCCCGAGAGCACATAGGAAGGACGGACCAATACCGGGTAACCTACTTTGTTTACAAATTCTTCCATGTCTTCCAGGCTGGTCAATTCTTTCCATGCCGGTTGGTCAATACCCAGCTGGTCAAGCATGGCCGAGAATTTATGACGGTTTTCCGCACGGTCGATAGAAAGCGGAGAAGTTCCCAATACAGGTACCGACTGACGGTGAAGCTTCATCGCCAAGTTATTAGGTATTTGTCCACCTACCGATACAATGACACCACCCGGCTGCTCCAGATCAATCACGTCAAGTACACGTTCAAATGAAAGCTCGTCAAAATACAGACGGTCGCACATATCATAGTCGGTAGAAACCGTTTCGGGGTTATAGTTAATCATGATGGATTTGTAACCAACTTGCGTGCGGTTTGGATAGCATTTACAGAGCACCAGTCGAATTCCACGGATGAACCGATGCGGTAAGCTCCTGAACCTAATACAACTACCGATTTTTCGTTTTTATAATAATTGACGTCATAACCCGTAGTAGCGTATGTCATATATAGGTAATTGGTTAATTCGGGATGTTCAGATGCGACGGTATTGATACGCTTGACAGCCGGAAGGATATTCAAAGCTTTACGACGGGCACGTACAGCCAAGTTCTCCTTTTCCATATTGCCACTGGCTTTTAATACGAAGCGTGCAATCTGGAAGTCGGAGAAGCCTAATACTTTAGCCTGGCGAAGCACATCTTCAGGTAAATCCTCGATCTTATTATAAGTCGAAAGTTTGACCTTATAGTCAACGATGTTTTTTAACTTACTTAGGAACCACGAGTCGATTTTGGTCAGTTCGTGGATGCGTTCAATACTGTATCCTTCTTCCAATGCAGAGGCGATGGAGAAAATACGGAGGTCTGTCGGGTTGGCCAGTTCCTCATCCAGGTTTTCAAATTTAGTATGGTCATTTCCTACGAAACCATGCATACCCTGACCTATCATACGAAGACCTTTCTGAATGATTCTTCGAAAGAGCGGCCTATAGACATGATTTCACCCACAGACTTCATGCTGGAGCCAATCTGGCGTGATACACCTGCGAATTTAGTCAAGTCCCAACGGGGGATTTTACAAATCAAGTAATCCAACTGGGGAGCTTCGTAGGCTGAGTTGGGAGTACCCATCTCGCCAATCTGGTCTAGTGTGTAGCCTAAAGCGATTTTGGCGGCAACGAATGCCAGAGGGAATCCGGTTGCTTTAGAAGCCAAGGCAGAAGAACGGCTCAGGCGTGCATTTACTTCGATAACACGGTAGTCATTCGTTTCTGCATTGAAAGCATACTGGATATTACATTCACCCACAATACCCAAGTGACGGATACATTTTGTAGACAAATCTTGCAACATTGTTACTTGTTCTTCTGTCAGAGAGCAAGTGGGGGCCACCACGATAGATTCACCGGTATGGATTCCCAGCGGTCGAAGTTTTCCATGCTTGCCACTGTAAAACAATGGTCGTTGGCATCGCGGATTACTTCGAATTCTATTTCTTTCCAACCTTTCAATGACTCTTCAACCAGGATCTGTTTAGAGAATGCGAATGAACTTTCAGCCAGTTTGATGAAAGCTTCTTCATCCGGACAGATGCCGCTGCCTAAACCACCTAGTGCGTAAGCAGAGCGTACCATAACCGGATAACCGATTTCGCGGGCAGCTTTCAGAGCCTCTTCCATACTTTCCACAGCGTGGCTCTTCGGGGTTTTCATCGGAATTTCATCCAGCTTCTTTACGAATAAATCACGGTCTTCAGTGTACATGATGGCTTCTACCGAAGTACCCAGTACTTCTACACCATATTTCTTCAGTGTACCGTTCAGGTAAAGTTCAGTGCCGCAGTTCAATGCAGTTTGTCCACCGAATGCCAATAAAATACCGTCCGGTTGTTCTTTCTTGATAATTTCTTCAACAAAGAAGGGAGTGACAGGAAGAAAATAAACCTTGTCGCTATGCCTTCCGAAGTCTGGATAGTCGCGATGTTAGGATTTACCAACACCGAATGAATGCCTTCTTCGCGCAATGCTTTCAGCGCTTGTGAACCTGAGTAGTCAAACTCTCCTGCCTGGCCTATCTTGAGGGCACCCGAACCCAATACCAGGACTTTCTTTAAATCCTTTTTCATTGAAAGTTTCTTTTATTATAATAGTTGTTTTAATGTCGCTAAATATTAAAAAATGCGTCCATCCTCGTACGAGGACTAACGCATTTGTTCGTATGTCTATATTATCTTTGTTCCTGTAGGATACATAGCATTACTAAATTTTGTGCAAAGTAACGACTTATTTCCAAGATAACAAAATAAATCAAGATCTTTGTCAACACAAATTAAAATAAAAGTCTGAAATCCTCTCCGAATGTTCTGTTTTTTGTATATTTATTCGGATACTTCTGTATCATCGGCATACGCAAAGCGGAATGAATATCCTATATTTTTCGATCCGCCCATCAGGGTCATATCTTTTAGTCTTCCATCCTGCCGGAAACTATAGTCGTATATATAATAAGTGTCTTCTAGAATATTGGAGCTTCTTTTTCCTAGAATTTCGGCCATCTGTCCGAAAGTGTTCATTACGGTGGTATAGTTTTCGCGGTCATCAATCCATTGTGCCAGTGTGTTCAAGTCCAGACTATAATCATTGGCGATATTGGAAACTTTGTAATCACTGTTGTAAGTTCCTCTCGGAGTAGTGGTTATGGAAGATAATTTCCGCTTTCCCAATTGTACTCCAATACGGTTCCATTGTTATTGCAGCTTTTCAGATAACCTTCATTGTCATAAGAATAGGTTACCGGATTTTCCCGGTTGGAGAATTTGCATACATAACTTCTGCCGTTTTCCAACGAGGTGCTTATTTCTACCAAAGGAGAATTTTCCGTAGAGTAAGTATAACTGACTTCAGAGTTCTCTTTGTACGTGTAATTTACTGCCGCTAACGGTGAACTGCTATAAATGCGGGTCAGCCGTTTGTTGTTGTCGTAAGTGAGGCTTATCATTCCCTGATAAGTGATAACATCTGAAATTTTATGCACTTTAATTCCGGTAATCATCCGTGAAGGTTCCGGTACGGGAATACTTTTATCGTCATCATCGGAACATGCGGCAAAGAACAGGCTTGCTACAGAAATAAATAGAGCTAGTTTAATGGTCGGTCTTAGTTTATTCATCGAAACAATTATTATATGTGAAATAGCGGTTCAAAGTTAAGTGTTTGTGTCAGAATATTCCTATCTTTGCGTAATTTTTAATATAAGATAATATTTAAGAGATATGGGAAAAGAAAAAATCATATTGACCGGCGACCGTCCTACAGGAAGATTGCATATCGGTCATTACGTAGGTTCGTTGAAACGCAGAGTTGAGCTTCAGAATTCCGGATTGTATGACAAGACTTTTATTTTCATTGCCGACGCACAGGCATTAACCGATAATATAGAAAATCCCGAGAAGGTACGCCAGAATGTGATTGAGGTAGCGCTTGACTATATGGCTGTCGGTTTGGACCCGATGAAATCTACTATCTTTATCCAGTCTCAGATTCCCGAATTGTGCGAATTGACTTTCTATTATATGGATTTGGTTACCGTTTCACGTCTGCAACGTAATCCGACGGTGAAAACCGAAATCCAGATGCGTAACTTTGAAACTAGCATCCCGGTGGGATTTTTTACTTATCCTATTAGTCAGGCTGCCGATATTACCGCTTTCAAGGCGACTACTGTTCCGGTAGGTGAGGACCAGGAGCCAATGATCGAGCAGACTCGTGAGATAGTACGCCGTTTCAATTATATTTATGGTGACACGTTGGTAGAACCTGAAATCCTGTTGCCGGACAATGCGGCTTGTCTTCGTTTGCCGGGCACAGACGGAAAGGCAAAGATGAGCAAGTCGTTAGGGAACTGCATCTATCTGTCCGATACGGCTGATGAAGTGGAAAAGAAGGTGAAGAGTATGTACACTGACCCGACTCATTTGAAAGTCTCTGATCCGGGTAAATTGGAAGGAAATACCGTATTCACTTATTTGGACGCTTTCTGCAAACCCGAGCATTTCGGTCGTTATTTGCCGGATTATCCTAACTTGGATGAACTGAAGGCGCATTACACCCGTGGTGGATTGGGAGATATGAAGGTGAAAAAGTTCCTGGCCGCCATAATGCAAGAGGAATTGACTCCTATCCGCGAGCGTCGTAAAGAGTTTGAAAAGGATATTCCGGCTATTTACGAAATGTTACGTAAGGGTTGTGAGACAGCTCGTGCTACAGCGGCTGCTACATTGGATGATGTGCGAAAAGCGATGAAGATTAACTATTTTGATGATGTGGAACTGATTGCTGAACAGGCAAAGCGTTTCGGCCAAGAATAAAATAAATTTCGATATAAAGGGGGAACTATATATAATAAGGTATAGTTCCCCTTTTGTTTTACTTAATTCATAAATTAAATGATGATTATATATTCTGTATATCAGTGATTTAAGTGTTATGGTGAAAAATAAATGAAAAATTAGTATGCATAAAATTTGCAGTTATCAGAAATAGCCGTATCTTTGCAACGCTTTTAAAACAAGAAGCTACCGGGCGTTTAGCTCAGCTGGTTCAGAGCATCTGCCTTACAAGCAGAGGGTCGGCGGTTCGAATCCGTCAACGCCCACTTTTTCCTTTTTTCTTGTTTTAGAAGCAACCTTCGGG
>ENA-OQCS01000787-OQCS01000787.1-human-gut-metagenome-genome-assembly--contig:-NODE-787-length-17468-cov-1.479326_pt1 | contig 17468 bp, 24 predicted proteins | sample MGYA00242757_ERZ504575 | MGnify/ENA primary metagenome ERZ504575 (study PRJEB26092, sample SAMD00036297) | human gut metagenome | host: Homo sapiens | study: EMG produced TPA metagenomics assembly of...
GTCTGATTGTAGGTGAACCTACGCGGCTTGCAGTGCTTGAAAAAGAAATGTACGAACATTTGAAAGATCGTATGGGGGTATTCCGTTCCGAACCTTATTTTTTGGAATTGGTTCCTAAAGGTATTGATAAAGCACAATCACTGGCCGTATTGCTAAAAGAAATCGGTATGACAAAAGAAGAAATGATTGCCGTTGGTGATGGTTTTAACGATCTTTCTATGATACAATATGCCGGATTGGGGGTAGCAATGGCCAATGCTCAAGAAATAGTCCGTCAAAACGCCGACTACATCACCCTTCTAATGAAGAAGATGGTGTAGCCGCGGTAGTAGAGAAATTTATTCTTTAGGTTTCCGGTCAAAGAAAGGATTTTTAGAGGATGCGCTGACAGGGATGGCATAAACCTGGGTGCATCCTTCCAGCCAGTTCAGACGCTGTGCTGCTAATCCGGCCGAGAACATGACCCGTGTGTCCACCCTGTTGTCTGCTGCTGTGGCACAAGCTGATCCGATAGCAATGCCCACATCAACACTATTGATAGCACATGGCACTCCTTCTTTGCGAGACACACAAGTGGCATATCCACAATGACCACAATTCAATCCTTGCGCCTGTTCGTGTGTACCTATTAACAGGACACATTCTGCATTCAGAATATTTTCCGCATCGCGCAGGAAGAATTTCATTCCATGCTCCGCAACCATTTTCACCATCATTTCCGATAAAATATTGATATTACCATCCGTCACCATGGCTATTTCAATAATATCAACACCTTTTCCTTTGGGAGCAGTACGCGCTGCTGTCATCATTTGTCGGGCCACATGCAGAACATGTTCATGGCGGCTTTCTCTTTCATTCAATATCATATAAATCTTAGTTATAAGTTAGCTATTAATACAAAATTAGTGAATATGAATGATATAAGGCTCTTGCTTTAAGCCTAAAAAGTATAAAAAGAGTCACCGGTTAAAAAAATATCAAAATAAAAAGAGAAATATAGTGGATAATCCAATTATTTATCGTTCCTTTGACAACGGAATATAAAAAGATAGTTTTTTCGATTGACTCAATTCATCTCACACTTGAACCGTTTCTATTCTTCTAACTAAATTTTTAAATTTCAAAGTTTACTTAATTATTTATTTATCAATTTTTATTTTATGAATTTGTATATTGGAAACCTTAACTATAATGTTAGGGAAGGTGATTTGAGAGGTGTAATGGAAGAGTATGGAACAGTAGCTTCAGTAAAACTTATTACTGACCGTGAAACACGTCGTTCTAAAGGCTTTGCTTTTGTAGAAATGCCTAATGATGACGAAGCCAAAGAAGCTATCAAGCAATTGAACGGTGCAGAATATGTAAACCGTACTATGGTTGTAAAAGAAGCACTTCCTAAAGCATAAGGAATTAGACATTCCACATCACATAATGCGACAGAGTGAATCTCTATCGCCATTTTTTCTTGAACAGCTTTTGAAAATACATGAAAGGCTTATGAATAAGGAAACGGACATCTGTTTTTGTCAGAATGTCCGTTTCTTGTTTGGTATTTGTTCTTTAGAAAGCCATTGCTCCGAAGGCGGATTTACTCCACTCCTATTTCGTCAACAAACAAAACGCTTTTTCGCCAGGCATGGAATGCCATGCGGGAAGTTTCGGAGTAACTTCTGCTATGATTTTAATATAGCGGGCTTTTACTTTATCAAAGGAAACAGAGTCTTTGCGGCTTTGCATTTTAGTTCCTTTTCCACAACGGGATTTTCGGAGGCTACCCTGCGGAATTTTCCCGTCCTCAGAAACTTCCACCTTCAGACCTGTTGTACCAAAGATAGCATCGCCTGTGTTCAACATTGTGTTTACGAAAACTGAAGACACCTCCTTAGGCTCAAGTAGATCAAGGGTCACATTCATATCTGTCCCGTAGAAACCAATCCAACGTCCTGAGCGATAATTCATATCCCCATATAATCCGTCTATCAAGGTACTTCCTCCTTTAAAAGTATATGATTTATGAGGAATGGTATTCAAGGTAACCGGTACTCATTGTGGCTGCATTAAAATGTATTTCCTCCTTACTTATCTGACTAGTACCTGCGGACGAACTGCAATGGCTTGTATGATAACATCTTTATCCACTTGTATAGTGTCGGTATACAATGGGGATTGCACATCGGGAACGCTGCCATCCAATGTATAATGTATTTCCGCATCATCAAAAGTCTGAAAAGCAATCTTGGCTTTTCCTTCATCGGGAGCCGGAACGATATCAATGTTCACATCATAAATATCCTGACGAAAATCATAACCTCTATCCCGGTAAATAGCCAGCAGAGCTGGTAAACGTTTCAAAAAACTGTCGAAATTTTTATGTAACGGTTCCGTCCATTGAATCTCGGACAAGGCAGCCATACGAGGAAGAATTTGCCATTCCATCTTCAAACTGTCACGCGTCCATTCTGTCCAGATACATCCTTGAGTACCGATGATATATTTTCGTTCATCCTCTGCCAATTCATTAGAAACAGGTTCAAATGTATAGACACGTCCAAGGCTTTTAGTCCCTTTTATCCGGTTGTAAGTAGGATTGCTGAAATAAAGATACTGAATAGGAGTCATAATCGCATCATGGTGCAGACGGGCGGCTTCGATACCACCTTTGACACCGGTCCATGACATCACTGTGGCACCTGGAGCCAATCCTCCCTCCAACATCTCATCCCAGCCCAGCATTTTACGCCCTCTGTCATTGATAACTTTGCCTACCTCGGACATGAAATAGGTCTGTAATTGGTTCTCCTTGCTATGTTTTGGTGTATCTTTCAAACCCAGTTCCCGAATTTTAGCTTGACATGTAGGGCATTTTTCCCAACGTACTTCGGACATTCATCCCCACCAATATGGATATAAGGAGATGGAAAGATGTCCATAATTTCATTCAATACATCTTTAGCAAACTGTAAAGCCCGGTCGTTTCCTCCACAAAGCACATCAGGGAATACCCCCCATTTACAAGGAATCTCGTATGGACCTCCCGTACAACCTAATTCCGGATAGGAAACCAAAGCTCCCATCATATGTCCCGGAAGGTCAACTTCGGGAATTACAGTAATAAAACGGTCAGCGGCATACTTGACAATTTCTTTTGCTTCTTCCTGTGTATAAAAACCGCTATGAGGAGTTTCATCGTAGGTCTGGGTTTCACGGTCAATCAATGTACGCGGACGCATCGAACCTATTTCCGTAAGTTTGGGATATTTCTTGATTTCAATTCTCCAACCTTGGTCTTCAGTCAGATGCCAATGAAAATAATTGATATTGTGCAATGCCAGCATATCAATGATTTGTTTCAGATAAGAAACCGGGAAATAATGGCGGCCCACGTCTACCATAAAACCGCGATAACCGAAACGAGGATAGTCATTAACAGTTCCCACCGGATGGCAGCGGATTACCTGTTTGTTTTTGGTCAATGGCAAAGCTTATAGAGCGTTTGCATTCCATAAAAGACCCCAGACTCACTTCCTCCATTCAAATGGATGTTTTCAGAAGTTACCTCCAGTTGATACCCCTCTTTGTTGGTAATGGAACTGTCAACCGCCAAGATTATGGAATTCTTCTTTGCGGCTTCAGTTGTTGTCCGGACGGTAATTCCCGTAGCCTCTTTAATATAGGAAGCTAAAAATTCTGCCGTCCGTTGCAACTTTTCATTGCTTCCGGATAGACAATACCGGTTTGCGGATTAATAACAAAAGGGTGGGCTTGAATGTCTTGACTTACTTCTTGGGGCTGCGGAATGACATTCAGGTTTCCGATTTCTGTTTTTGTAGGAGAACATGCGGACAGACCAAATACCATCCACATTCCCACTCCTGCCCATTGCATCAGTTGTTTTTTCATAGTGGAAAATTTATAATTACAAGGGCAAAGATACAAAATCCGATCTTATTTGCCAGTATGCCTTAACCGAATCTTGCTTTTTTTCAGCAATGTTTTTCCTCCTATAATTAGAGTTACGGCAGTAATTCACCATCAAAATGCCCAGAATAATGCGCGGTGTCAGCTGCTCTCCAAAAATCAGTACTCCGAAGAATAAAGCTGTAACAGGCTCCAAAGCACCTAGAATAGCAGTGGGTGTGGAACCAATGTAGTGTATGGCCTTTGTCATGGTCACCAACGAAATAACAGTAGGAAAAACAGCCAGTGAAATTGCGTTTACCCATAACAAGGGTGTAGGGATAAGCTGCAATCCCGTACAGAACTTCAATCGCACCACATAAACAGACAGACCGAAAAGCAGGACATAGAAAGTAAGCTTGGCTATAGGCATATCCTTCAGGAAGAACGGTTTACGCCAACTATATAGATAGCATAAGCTAAGGATGATAAAAAGACAAAAGTAATCCCGACCAAGCTGAGTGTCTGTCTCCCGGACTTTTACAAAGCAAGGAAATTCCCACAAAGGCCAGCGCTATGGAAAACATAGTGACCGGCGATACTTTTTCCTTAAATACTACAGCCATAATAATAGCTACCAGTACCGGGTAGACAAACAATATGGTGGATGCGATACCGGCATCCATGTAGTTATAACTCATAAAGAGAAACAGGGAAGAGAATGAGAACAACAGCCCCATGATGCAAAGTGGCAGCACATCCGCTTTCTTAATGGCAAAAGATTGTTTCTGCATCTTCATCATGATACCTAGTACAACTATAGCCAGTGCATAGCGATAAAATAATACCGAGTCTACGCTCATTCCTGCACTATAAAGAGGAAGGGTGAACAGTGGGTTCATGCCGTAGCTGGCTGCTGCGATTGCCCCAAGGAGAAATCCTTTAGTCTTGTTGTTAGTCATCGTTTTTATTACACGCTTTAAAATCGGCGCGAAATTAGATATTTGTCAGCAATAAACAAAGGAAAAATGCTTTATTCTTTCACTCTGACATCTATTTATTTTAATTATACCTAATCAACAAATATAAAAGAATTTATATCACCTGTAGCAGCTGAAAAATTATATGAAATGATTGAACGGACACGGACAGAAAGGGAAATGCAGGTTTGTTCTTTCTGTCCGTGTTCCAACTATGGATCAGCTCAGTTTATGAATAACCAATCCCGAACGAAGTTCGGTTCAAACCAAGTTGTTTTGGGCGGCATGATATTGCCGGTATCGGCAATATCCATTAATTGTTTCATAGAAACAGGGTAAAGGGCCAAAGCCACTTTCATTTCACCGCTGTCCACACGCTTCTTTAATTCCTCCAGGCCACGGATACCACCTACAAAGTCAATCCGTTTGTCGGAACGAAGATCCTTGATTCCCAATATTTTATCCAATATCAAGTTGGAAGAAATAGTCACGTCTAATACTCCGATAGGATCATTGTCATCGTATGTGCCGGTTTGCTGTCAAGCTGTACCATTTACCGTCCAGATAGAGAGAGAAATTGTGAAGAGCCTGCGGTTTATAAACCTTAATGCCTTTCTCTTCTACTACAAAATTCTTGCTGACAGCGGTCAGGAATTGTTCCGGAGACAGCCCGTTCAAGTCTTTTACAACACGATTGTAATCAATAATAGTCAGCTGGTTGGCCGGGAAACATACAGCCATAAAGTAATTGTACTCCTCATTTCCCTGATGGTTTGCATTTTGCTGCGCTTTTTCGGCACCTACCAAGGCGGCAGCAGCCGAGCGATGATGGCCATCGGCAATATAAAGAGCCGGCATAGCTTTGAAAGCTTTTGTGATAGCTGTTATATCTTCTTCTTTGTCGATCACCCAGAATGAATGTCCGAAACCGTCACCCGGAGCGATAAAATCATATTCCGGCTGTTGTGAAGTATATTTCTTAACGATAGCATCTAATTCCGCATTATCCGGGTAAGCAAAGAATACCGGTTCTATATTGGCATTATTTACGCGGACATGTTTCATGCGGTCTTCCTCCTTGTCACGACGGGTCAGTTCATGTTTTTTGATGACCCCGTTCATATAATCGGGAACATACGCTCCTACCACCAGTCCATATTGGGTCTTGCCATTCATGGTTTGTGCATATACATAATAATTTTCTTTTTCATCTTGCACCAACCAGCCCTTGTCCTGAAACATCTGGAAATTTTCGGCAGCCTTCTCATATACTTTAGGATCGTGTTCGTCTGTTCCGGCAGGAAATCAATTTCCGGTTTAATAATATGATAAAGTGACTTTTCATTACCTTTCGCTTCCTCACGTGCTTCTTCAGAATTCAGTACGTCGTATGGGCGTGAAGCTACTTGTTCTACCAATTCTTTCGGAGGGCGGATGCCTTTGAAGGGTTTTATTATTGCCATAAAAATAAAGGTATTAGATTTTACTTGCAGGGGCGAATTGCATTCGCCCGAAAACATAAGCTATATGCATTCGGTCGGATTCAATCCGCCCCTGCGGTTATTGGATTACTTATTTACTCTGAACTTTTCACAACCATCTTTCAGGAAGCCTACAATTTGTCTGGCGGCAGCAATACCTGCGTTGATATTTGCTTCAGCCGTCTGGGCTCCCATTTTTTTCGGTGTAGAGAAATAGCGGCCGGCAAATTTTTCTGAGAACTCAGCATGGGCAACCGGCATGATATCAGTAACATACTTTAAGTCGGTGCGTTCTTCCATCAGTTTGATTAATTCCGCTTCATTGATCACTTCCTTACGGGCAGTATTTACCAATACTCCTCCTTTAGGCATCTTGTTGACCAATTCATAGTTGATGGAATTTTTAGTTTCAGCCGTAGCAGGAATATGCAGGGACACTACATTACAAGCAGCATACAGTTCCTCAGCAGAAGAAACAGCTTTCACACCATCTTTTTCAATTACTTCTTTCGGGCAGAAAGCGTCAAAAGCATAAATATCCATGCCAAAACCTTTAGCAATACGAGCCACATTGCGACCTACATTACCGTATGCATGGATACCTAACTTCTTGCCCATCAGTCAGTACCCGAAGTCCCGTTATAGAAATTGCGGACAGCCATCACCATCATGCCAAAAGCCAGTTCGGCTACTGCATTGGAGTTCTGTCCCGGAGTATTCATAACACACACATTGTGTGCCGTAGCAGCCGCCAAATCCACGTTATCATAACCTGCTCCTGCACGTACTACGATTTTCAGTTCTTTTGCCGCATCCAATACTTCGGCATCAATAATATCACTGCGGATAATGATTGCGTTAACGTCCTTTACAGCTTCCAGTAGTTTAGCTTTTTCACCATATTTTTCCAGCAATACAAGTTCATAACCTGCTGCTTCTATTTCTTTACGGATACCGTCTACTGCAACTTTTGCAAACGGCTTGTCTGTTGCTACTAATACTTTCATGGTCTTATTGTATTAAAAAGATTCACCACAGATTAGCACGGATTATCACAGATCCCATTTATTGTTCCTATCTGTGTAATTCGTATAATCTGTGGTGAACATAATTATTAATGAAGTTTCTCAAATTCCTGCATGCAGTCAATCAAAGCCTGAACGCTTTCCTTCGGCATGGCGTTGTAGCAAGATGCACGGAAACCACCTACAGAACGGTGTCCCTTAATACCCACCATACCTCTTTCTGTGGCAAATTTCATGAAATCGGCTTCCAGCTCTTTGTATTCGTCATTCATCACAAAGCAAATGTTCATATAAGAACGGTCGGCTTTATCCGTTACTGTGCCACGGAACATTTTGTTACGGTCTATTTCAGCATACAACATGTCTGCTTTCTCTTTAGCACGTTTCTGCATTTCTGCTACACCACCGTTAGCTTTTATCCAGCGTAAAGTCTGCAAAGCGGCATAAATAGGAAGTACAGGAGGTGTGTTGAACATAGAGCCGCCGTCAATGTGAGTCTGATAATTCAGCATAGTAGGAATATAGCGTGATACCTTGCCCACAGCATCGTTCTTTACAATAACGAAAGTGACACCGGCCGGAGCCAAATTCTTCTGCGCACCGCCATAGATACAAATATATTTAGAAACGTCAATAGGACGAGAGAAAATATCAGATGACATATCAGCAATCATAGGAACCGGAGAATCCAGGTCTTCATGAAGTTCTGTTCCATAGATTGTGTTATTAGTTGTGACGTGGAAATAATCTGCATCAGCGGGAACCGTATAATCTTTGGGAATATAGGTATAGGTCGCTTCAGCGGAAGATGCTACTTCTACTACCTCACCGAAAGCCTTGGCTTCTTTCATCGCTTTCTTAGCCCATACGCCTGTATTCAGGTAAGCAGCTTTTTTTTCGAGGAAGTTGAAAGGTATCATACAGAATTCCAAGCTGGCTCCACCTCCAAGAATAGTACCGAGTATCGGATGTTCAACAGTCTTAACAAAGCAACAGCTTCGTCTACTACAGGCTGAAAATCTTTGGCACGGTGACTGATTTCCATGATGGAAAGACCAGAACCATTAAAATCAAGAACGGCTTGTGCTGTTTTCTCAATTACCTCGCGAGGCAAGATTAGATGGTCCCGCATTGAAATTATGCTTTTCATTTGAAGTTTGTTTTGGTTATACAATTTGTTATATCTTACATTGGGCGAAATTACACATTATTTTCAGTTTTCCAAAAAAATCGCTAATAAATTTACGAATTTCCGCATAATTTTCTTTCAAATTAGTTAAATCTGAATTTTTATGCTTTCATTTTGTAACTACATCCCTAGTAAACAATGATCTAAAGCATAAAAAATATCTTTTTGAATTATTCTTTAATCATTTTATTTCGAGAATTGACAAATTGTCATTATTTAGCTTCTTCAATAAGTGTTTTTATGCCCTTTATCTTCTCATTTCGTATTAAATTCAAAGTTTGTTTATCTTTTTGCGAGATACGGCTGCAAAAGAATAGTGGTCTTTTACATCAATCCGTCCTATTTCGTCTTTATTCAAGTTACCTTTTTTTAAAGAGAAAGCCCACAATATCTATCTTATTGATTTTATCTTTTTTGCCTTTCCCTATATATAATGTTACGTATTCGGGCAAGGACGGCTTGGGAGGCACTTGGGGCAATATGAATTCTTCCGGCTCATCGGCTATATATCCGGGCAGTGTTTCTTCAGCATGAAGAATAACGTATGAATTTCCTTCGGCTTCCCAACGGGCGGTACGTCCGTTACGATGGATATAACCGTCCTCATTGGCAGGTAGATGATAATGTACCACGTTCTCTATTTCGGGGATATCCAGTCCGCGAGCGGCCAGATCGGTAGAAATAAGCACATGGCAACTTCCGTTGCGGAATTTATATAGGGAGCGTTCGCGGTCATCCTGTTCCATGCCGCCATGAAAAATGCCACATTGAAACTTCTGGGATTGAAGATACTTCCCTACCCGTTCCACACTTTCACGGTGATTACAGAAACCAATGTCGATTGGCTTCCCAAGGTACAAAGCAATTTATATAAGGTTTCAAGTTTGTCTTTTTCCGGAGACAGTACCTTATATAATGCAGACGGTGGGTAAGCTGCTCTTCCGGATTTAAAAAATTCAATTTAATGGTCTTGTCCAGCCCCGTAAACTGCGGAATCTCTTCCGCATCGGTAGCCGACAACAGAAAACGGCGTTGCAAGTTGGGCAACTGTCCTATGACAGTCGCCATCTCTTCCTGGAAGCCAAACTCCAGGCATTTGTCAAATTCATCGATTACCAGAGTTGTGACCGTATCTGCATCAAAATTCTGTTTGGAAGATGATCATTCATACGGCCCGGAGTACCGATGATACTGATGGCTGCACCCCTTTGATGGTACGGTGCTCTTCCATGGCAGGTCGTCCGCCATAGCAACTTACAGCCTTGAATGGCGTATTCATGGATTTGAATACCTGATCTATTTGTAAAGCCAGCTCCCGGGAAGGAACCAGCACTATAGCCTGTACGCCTGTTATACCAGGCTTCAAACTCTGCACCAAAGGCAACAGATAAGCTAACGTCTTGCCGGATCCCGTAGGAGACAATAATATTAAGTCTTTTCCCTCTTTCCAAGCATCAATGGACGCCTCTTGCATCGGGTTCAGTCGCTCAATTTTCAAATTGGCTAGTATGTTCTCTATCATATTTATTTTCGTTTTATACAAAAGTAAAGAAAAAGCCCGATAAAAGTTCACTTTTACCGGGCTTATTTTCATTATTAATAAAAGGAGATCCTGATATTATCCTCCGAAGTTATCGTACATGATAGAAGAAGGTTCAACACCCAGACTATCCAGCATCTTAACGACTGCATTAGACATCGGACCGGGACCACACATGTAGTATTCAATATCTTCGGGAGCTTCATGATCCTTCAGATAAGTTTCATACATCACATTGTGAACGAAACCTGCGGTATACTTCACGCCTGCTGCATCGGCTGCGGGATCCGGACGGTCCAAAGCCAGATGGAAGTGGAAGTTAGGGAAGTCTTTTTCCAATTGTTGGAAATCTTGCAGATAGAATACTTCGTTCAATGCACGCGCACCATAGAAATAGTGAAGTTCACGGTCGGTAGTGTGCAGTGTCTTGGTCATGTGCATAATCTGTGCACGCAACGGAGCCATACCGGCACCACCACCTACCCAAATCATTCCTTCTTAGATCGAAGATCGGGTGGAAGTCTCCGTAAGGACCACTCATCGTTACCTTGTCACCCGGTTTCAGCGTGAAAATGTAAGATGAAGCGATACCCGGATTCACATCCATAAAGCCGGGACCTGATCTTTCGGTTTGAACGGAGGAGTAGCGATACGTACTGTCAGCATGATACGGTCACCCTCGGCAGGATAGTTGGCCATAGAGTAAGCACGGATGGTTTCTTCCGTATTCTTACATTTCAAGCCGAACAGACCGAATTTTTCCCATGCGGGCAGATACTCCGGACCGATAAGGTCTTTATCGATATCCTTGTTGTAGTCCATTTCAAATTTAGGAATCTTAATCTGAGCGTATGAACCCGGAACGAAGTCCATGTGTTCACCTTTCGGCAAAGCCACAATAAACTCTTTGATGAAAGTGGCAACGTTCTTGTTGCTGATTACTTCGCATTCCCATTCCTTAACACCCAGTACAGATTCATCAATCTTGATGCCCAGGTCACCTTTTACTTTCACCTGGCAACCCAGACGCCAATGATCCTGTTGTTGTTTACGGCTGAAATGTCCCTTTTCAGAAGGAAGAATCTCACCACCGCCTTCTACAACCTGGCATTTACATTGACCGCAAGAACCTTTACCACCACAAGCCGATGACAGGTATATACCATTAACAGACAGGGTGTTCAGCAAAGTTGAACCTTGTTCTACTTCCAGTTCTTTCTCTCCATTGATAGTTATCTTTACTTTGCCGCTCGGAGTAAGATACTGCTTAGCTACCAGCAAAATAACAACGAGCAGAAGGATAATTCCAAGGAATACTCCAATACTAGCTAATATTAAATTCATATCCATTGTCTTATTCCTTTCCTTTTAGATTTTCAAACCAGAGAAACACATAAATGCCATTGCCATCAAACCTACAGTGATGAAAGTGATACCAGACCTTTCAAAGGAGCGGGAACATCAGAGTAAGCCATTTTTTCACGGATGGCAGCCAGGCCGATAATAGCCAGTGCCCAACCGATACCTGAGCCCAAAGCGTAAGTGGTTGCCTCGCCAATGTTGATGAAATGACGTTGCTGCATAAACAATGAAGCACCCATGATGGCACAGTTTACAGCAATCAGCGGAAGGAAGATACCCAATGAAGCATAGAGCGACGGGCTGAAACGTTCAACCGCCATTTCCACCAACTGAACGATACCGGCGATAACGGCAATAAACAAGATAAAGCTCAAGAAACTGAGGTCTACTCCTTCTACCAGCGCATTAGGTGCCAGTACGTAATTTTCCAGCATATAGTTCACCGGCAAAGTTACAATCAACACGAAAGTAACGGCTGCACCCAGACCTACGGCTGTCTTTACGTTCTTCGATACTGCCAGGTAAGAACACATCCCCAGGAAGTATGCGAAAATCATATTGTCCACAAAGATGGACTTTACAAACAAACTTAAATATTCCATATTCTTTTCGTTTTATAGCGGGGATTAATTATTACTTTCCTGCAATTCTTTGTGTTTTGCACGTTGGTACCAGATGATACAAGCGCAGATAATCAACGCCATAGGAGGCATCAACATCAAGCCGTTGTTCAAGTAGCCCAAGTCATAAACAGCCTGCGGGATAACTTGGAAGCCGAACAGTGTACCTGCACCCAGCAGTTCACGGAAGAATGCCACGATAATCAGGATTTTGGCATAACCCAATCCGTTACCGATACCATCCAGGAATGATTCCCAAGGACCGTTCATCATAGCAAACGCTTCCAGACGTCCCATCAGGATACAGTTTGTAATAATCAAACCTACATATACAGAAAGCTGTACGCTTACATCGTATGCGAATGCTTTCAAAATTTCACTAACGATAGTCACCAATGCAGCAACAACCACCAACTGAACGATGATACGGATACGGTTGGGAATGGTGTTACGCAACAAGGAGATAACGAAGTTCGAGAAGGCTGTAATAATGGTTACGGAAAGACCCATCACGATAGCCGGTTCCAGCTGAGCCGTTACAGCCAGTGCAGAACAGATACCGAGCACCTGTACGGTGACAGGGTTATTCAAACCCAGCGGAGTTAAAAGAACTTCTCTATTCTTTTTAGAAAATAATGCGCTCATATTCTATTTACCCTCCTCTTATTTATTAGTTAAAAATGAATTGTACATGCTCAGGCAATCCTTAATCATCGCATCTACACCCTTAGAAGTGATAGTACCTCCTGAGATACCGTCTACCTGATAGTCAGGTTTTGCCACCTTGCCATGTTTCTCAACGCCTAAAGCTACAATACCGTTTTCCAACACATGTTTGCCAAGGAATTGGTCTTGAAACTTAACTGTCGTGATTTCCGCACCCAGACCCGGAGTCTCACCGGCGTGTGAGAAATAAACGCCATATACGGTGTCTTTATCTTGGTCTAATGCAATGTATCCCCATACAGGACCCCAAAGTCCGGCACCGTAAACAGGAAGGATGTATTTGGTCTGACCATCTACATTACATTCGAAAACGTGCAGACGGTTGTTTGCTATTTCACCCTTATAAGAAGTCTGGAACGCTCCGTCGTTAGGAGCCAATGTTCCGTCCGGCTGAACCAGCATGTCCTTAATCTCATATTTTGTAAATTCTGCATCGACATCCTTTACATCATAAACGTTCAGAGCAGCCAGAATTTGTTTCTTGGTGTCCATTTCCACGTTCTTATACTGTGTTTCTTTCAAAGAAGAAGAAACGAATGCCAGCAGGAATGCTACGACAACAACCATTATCGAAGCATAGATGATAGTATAACTATTACTATTGGTATTCATAATGTCCGATATTTTAGTTGTTAGTTGATTTTAATCTGTTTTCGCGGGCTGTGATGTTCTTCTGTACGATACAGTAGTCAATCAGCGGAGCGAAGATGTTCATCAGCAGGATGGCAAGCATCATACCTTCAGGATAACCCGGATTCAACACACGGATTACAATGGCCATCACACCGATCAGGAAACCTAGATGAACTTACCTTTTTCCGTACGTGCGGAAGTTACAGGGTCGGTAGCATGAACACAGCACCGAAGCAGAAACCGCCCAATACGATGTGTTCGTACCAAGGCAACTGAGCCATCATGTTATCTGTAGAGCCGAATACATTGAAGATCAATCCCATCACGATACCACCGGCAAAGACAGAGAACATGGTCTTCCAACTTGCCACGCCTGTCCACAACAGGATGATGGCACCCAGTGCGATAGCGATAACGCTGGTTTCACCGATAGAACCCGGGATCAAACCTACAACCATATCCCACATGGTAGCGGGAGTACCGTTCACATTAATCAGTTCGCTTGCACCCGGAGCGGCTGTAGCAGCCTGTCCCAACATCGTAGCACCGGTAAAACCGTCCACTACCTGTCCGCCGCCAATGCCGAAATGCTGTCAGTGCTTACCCAAACGGCATCACCGGACATCTTGGTAGGATAGGCGAAGAACAAGAAAGCACGGGTAATCAAGGCAGGTTGAAGATATTCATACCTGTACCGCCGAATACTTCCTTAGCGAAGATAACAGAGAATGCAGTAGCAACAGCCAGAATCCACAACGGACATTCCACAGGAACGATCATCGGGATCAACAGACCGGATACCAGGAAGCCTTCTTGAATTTCTTCGTTCTTCCATTGTGCCACCACAAATTCGATTCCCAGACCTACTACGTATGATACGATAATCTTAGGCAGAACTGCCAGGAAACCATAAATAAACTTTTCAAAGAAACCTGCCTCCTGGCCTACTGCCAGAAAGTGCTGGTAACCTACGTTGTACATACCGAACAACAGGGCCGGTATCAACGCAATAACCACCATTGACATGATACGCTTGCTGTCAATCGCATCATGAATGTGAACTCCTGTTTTCGAAGTGCTGTTGGGTACGAACAAGAATGTTTCGAAACCGTCGAACACCGAACGAAATGCGTGGAGTTTGCCGCCCTCTTCAAAGTTTGGCTTTATCTTGTCGAGATAATTTCTTAACGCTTTCATTAACTTTTAATTCTTAGTTTTTAATTATTTAGCACATTTCCTTGCGAAGCATGTCCAGACCTTGACGTACGATGCGTTGCAATTCCAATTTGGAAGAGTCAACAAATTCGCATACAGCGAAGTCTTCGGGAGCCACTTCGTAAATACCAAGTGCTTCCATGCGGTCAATATCGCCAGCAATGATAGCTTTAATTAAATATTCGGGGAAAATGCTCATCGGGAATACCTTGTCATATTCACCGGACATGATCATGTGACGTTCGCCACCTTTGATACGGGCATCCAGTGTATATTCCTTGTTACCGCACAACCAACTGAAATAACTGCGGTTGGCACTGTACTGATCGGTACGCGGCATGATAAAGCCCAAGAATTCGTGCTGGTCATCTCCTTCGGGAATTACAGTGAGGCTTGTAGCGTGTGCGCCCAGGAATCCGTTTGGCTTCACCAAAGTTCCGGTCAGCACGTTACCGTTAATGTAGCGTAAGTTTTTACCTCCGTTCACACGTCCTGCAAAAAGATCTGTCAGCAGGGCTCCTACTTTCAGCTTGCAATAAGCCGGTTTCTTTACTTCCGAACCGGTCAGGGCGATAGTACGGGTAAGGTCTACGCGACCCGTATTGAACAGGCGTCCGATGAAGATCACTTCTTCCGCACGGAGCGTCCAAACAGTTTCGCCTTTGTTAATAGGACTGATGTGGTTAATCTGAACGCCTACGTTTCCCGGCGGGGTTAGGACCGTCGAAGGCAGTTACAGTTACATTTTTGGCGTTGGTCAGTGCAGGACTCTTCTGCTCTACGCTGATATTCAGATACGTCTTTGCCATCTTTGCCAGTGCGTCCAGACCAGTCTGGAAATCTTTTTCCTGGCCTTTCAGAACAAATTCGAAATCAGCAGCCAATGGGTTAGTATCAAATGCAGAAACGAAGATGCCTTTTGGTTGGGCATTCGGATCAGCACCACGATGTATGGGCGCTGAATGATGAATGAAAAGAGTCCGGCTTCCAGCAGAGCAGCTTTTACCTGTCTCCTGTCAGAGTCGAAACATCTTTCTTTCCAAACTCTTCATAGTCCTGCTCCTTTGCTGCTGCAATGGAGATGCTTAGGACTTACGACGCTCGCCTCTCTCCACGCTGGTAACGACACCGCTTACCGGAGATACGAACTTCACTTCGGGGTGGTTCTTGTCAACAAACAATGTTCCCCCGGCCATCACATATTCCTGTTCCTTGACCACGACTTTCGGAGTCACGCCATGAAAATCATCGGGCACTATCGCATAGATGTCCGGCTGCTTCACGTCAAAGAACTCCTGAACGGGTTTTCCTTTCAGTTGATGTTCAAGCCTTTGTGTAATTTAATCACATTTGCCATATTGGGTTATAAAAAATGGTTTTTAAATTTGAGCGCAAAAGTACAGAAAAAAAATGTGAAAAAAGAAAGAATTGGCGCTTATTATGGAAAAAATTCTGTAATAATAGAAACCTTTCTGAATGTATGTGCAAACTCAGGCAGATACTCACTTTTTTTAGAACACAAATGACGGGAATGGCATAAATTTATCTTGATTTTTAATTTATGTCATTCTCGTCATTTGTGTTTCATTCCGGAAACACTTACAGTTTGACGGTCTTCACTTTGCCGGGAATGATGGTCAGGTGTACCGTGCCGTTGTTTTCTATATCCACCTTCTGGTAGCAGGCTTCCACCATCACTTTCCCGTCCAGTGCCATCACCCCCCACCGGCAGGCGCTCTCTTCAAAAGCACAATAAACGCCCACAGGAGGAAGAATCTTTCTGTATTTGGGAGGAACGATGATACGTTCCCCCAGTTTCAAGCCCCATTTCATGCCCATACGGTACGGAAGGGCATCTCTTATCTCCTCCAGCCTCTTCCGCCTTTTCGCTTCCTCGTTCCTTCTCTTCTGCCGGTCCGTTTCCTCCGCCCGCTGTCCGGCTTCCTCTTTCAGCTTCTTTACAGCCGTGTCGAAGTCCTGCTCACCGGGTCTGGGAAGGTTAGTGGCAATGTACCGCTTCCTCTTTCCTTTTTCCACATGGTAATACCTTCCAGCCCCGTCCATCACCACGATGCTCCGGTCGGCCAGACGGCCGCAGCACCAATAAACTTCCTCGTCATCCCCTGCCAACAAGCAGGCGAACACATCAAACACCGTGGACCACACGGAATCCACCAGCTTGCAGGACTTCGGTACGCGATAATCCGGTATCTTCAAGTAATATTCATAAAAGCAGATGCTGTCTTTATGCAACCCGTTCATGGAGGCGTATGCTTTTTTGTACGGCTATGGAAAGTCTCCCCTACCCTCAGCAATTTCACACCGCCGTAGGAAAACACCACCGGCTTCTCCCGGTAAGTGCGGCCTGTTTTCATGTCCATGTAGGAAACCGTGCCGGCAGTATCCGTAACAGCCAGCAGTTCCTCTTTCAGGAACTTCAATCTCCGACAATACCCGAGTATCACTTCCGGCTCCCCGGAGGCACTCACCACTCCTGCCTGTCCATCTTTCAAACGGACTGCCACACGGTTTCCTGAATGTCAAAGACTTGCAGATAACGGGGAGACACTGTTATCTTGTTTCCACGCTTCAGCCCCCACAGGCTACTCCGCCGGTCGGGATAAGATTTCAAGGCGGCTTGTGATTCCTTTCCCTCTTCTGCTTCCTCCCGATTCCGGATGGCTTCCAGCAACCGGTCGTGAGTCATAACATCTCCATACCTCCTCCTCCTGCCGCCACTGTCCGTCAATGACAAAGCAGGCAGGTACAATCCGCCTTCCGTCCGTGCCCGGGACAG
>ENA-OQCS01000788-OQCS01000788.1-human-gut-metagenome-genome-assembly--contig:-NODE-788-length-17462-cov-2.138910_pt1 | contig 17462 bp, 25 predicted proteins | sample MGYA00242757_ERZ504575 | MGnify/ENA primary metagenome ERZ504575 (study PRJEB26092, sample SAMD00036297) | human gut metagenome | host: Homo sapiens | study: EMG produced TPA metagenomics assembly of...
ATCATGCTTGCAAATTGCTTCGATGGTCAATCATCTCCGTCCATATGCCGCAGTGGCGGAACTGGCAGACGCCCGGGACTTAAAATCCCGTGGGTAGTGATACCCGTACCGGTTCGATTCCGGTCTGCGGCACGATTAAGAGCTCTGATTCATACGAATCGGAGCTCTTTTTTCTATTTCTATTTTTCAACCTTCCGCCCCCACTACCAGCCTCGCCGCCGCCCGTTCGGTCTTGCGTGATGCGGCGGCGAGCGTCCGTCACTCCTCGCATCTATGCAGTACCACTCCCGATAACGGCAGCAAATCCATCTCCAGTATGCCCGCCGGTGCCTCGATTTCTTTCTCCTCCGAAGAAAATCCCACCGCATCCATCGCAAACACCTGCGTCAGCTTCGCCACCGAACTCCGGTTAATCCCGGTAAGCCACACCGGAATCTCCACATGCACCCTCTCATTCCGGTTATTAATCACCACAATTACCTGCTCCTCCTGATTAAACCGTCCATAAGAAAGCACATTATAATCATGGTGCAAAAATTTCAGCGATCCCATCGCCAGCACCGGAAATCTCCGATGCACCGCAATCATTTCTTTATAGAATCGGATCAGCTCCTGATCCTCCTGTCCCCAGGGATACGTCCTCCGGTTATCCGGATCCGTAAACCCAACCTGGCCGGCCTCATCCCCATAATACAGCGTCGGCGCCCCCGGCCACGTCATCTGAATCACAACCGCCTCGCGCAGCACCGCCTTATTCGTATTCTCCGCAGCCGCATACGGCCCAACATTCGCCACACGCCCCACACGATGATTCGTTCTCGTGAGGAACCGCGAATGATCATGATTATCCAGCTCATTCATCGCCGTATACAGCGAAGCGCATAAAACGCCGGCATATGATACGTCATCGCCCGATAAAACTCTCACTGTTTCCGAGAAGCCCCTGGTTAAACTCATCACTGTGCTTCTCCATACCCGTGAGGAACCAGGAAACCGGCTCCATAAACGCATCATAGTTCATCACCGTCATCCCACTCGTCGCCCTGCAGCCAGCTCATCGCATCGCCGTAGTGCTCCGCCAGAATAATCGCCTCCGGATTCGCCTCCTTCACAACGCGCCGGAACTCCTTCCAGAACTTGTGGTTAAACTCCGGGCTGTGTCCTAAGTCTGCGGCCACATCCAGCCGCCAGCCGTCCGCATTAAACGGCGGAGAAACCCACTTCGCGCCGATGCGCATAATATCCTCCATCAGCTTCTCCGAACCCTCGTAGTTCAGCTTCGGCAGCGTATCATGGCCCCACCAGCGTCATAAAACTCATTGTACGGCCAGTTATGCTCATTATAAAACTTAAAAAATGTGTGATACGGACTGTCCTGCGCCACATACGCGCCCGGTTCATAGCCCTTTCCGGCCTCATAAATCCGCTCGCGGTCCAGCCACTTGTTAAACGAACCACAGTGGTTGAAAACGCCGTCCAGAATCACCTTCATGCCGCGCTTGTGCGCCTCCTCCACCAGGTGGATAAACAGTTCATTGCTCGCCTCCAGGTTCGCCTTGTTCGTCACACGGTCAATATACCGCGTTGCCCGCGTATTGTCCTTGTCGCCCGGCCAGAGCAGATCGCCTTCGTCGGAGACAATCTTTCCGAAATGCGGATCAATATAGTCATAATCCTGAATATCATACTTATGGTTCGACGGCGAAACAAACACCGGATTCAGATAAATGACCTGCACACCGAGATCCTGCAGATAATCCATCTTGTCAATGACGCCCTGCAGATCGCCGCCGTAGAAATTGCGGACATCCATCTGCTCCGGGAAGCGGTTCCAGTCATCCACCTTGTTGACCTGCTCACCGATGTAGCTGTACTCTCCCGTCAGCACATCGTTGGACGGATCTCCGTTGCAGAAGCGGTCCACAAAATCTGATACATGACAGCGCCCTTCGCCCAGTCCGGCGTATGGAAGCCCGGGATAATGCCGAAAGAGTACATCTCCTGCAGCTCTCTTGTGACACCGAGCTTGTTGTAATAACAGACCACACGGCCTGCCTGAATCTCAAAAAAATAGCGGATCGGCTCATTTCCGACCGGAATCTCGATCTCGTAATAATCAAAACCGTTCCGGACCAAACCGACCTGCATCTGTGCACGGATGGAACCGCTGATGAAATAAACCGCATCTACATTATTTTTCAGGGTACGGAACCGGATCTTCACCGTGTCGCCCGGGTTCGGCTCAAACGGAATCTGATACTGCGGGGATTCATCGCTGTAGAGCGCATGCTTGTTGAACATCGCCCGCATCTGTGACATATACTGCTGCATTCTTGTTTTATCCATGAACTAACGCCTCTGTCTTTCTCAATCATTCATTCCTTATATTTTACCCCACACTGCCATGTAATACAACCTTTTTCTGAACACATGTAACGATTGTGTTTATTGGATTTTTATATAGTAAAAGAGCCAGCGGGGTACGCTGGCTCTTTTGGAGAAGGTATTTCTCTTATGGGGTGTAGCAAAAACTATATAATGTATTGGGGGGTTTTTACAGTTATTATAGTACCATACGTCCCTCGAAAAGTCTGCACAAATCGCGATTTTTTTCATTTGATTCTTATTCAAAATAACGATGAATTTTTCCGGCGTTTCGGATTTTCTGTTTTAATTTGCACAAAACGCCCGTAAAATCGCAGAAAAAAACCTGCAAAAAACTTTTTTTGTTTTCTATTGCAAATAAAAAGATATCAGATTTCTCCAGAAACTTCCGGTGCTGTTCCTGTCATCTGTGCTTCCTGCTCAAAAATGGCTTCGAATTCAGCACGGCTCAGCTTCTCTTTTTCCATCAGCTGCTTTGCACACTCATGCAGCACATAGGAATGCTCCAGAATAATCTGTTTCGCCTGATCGTGGCATTTCTCGATCATCTGGCGGACTTCCTCGTCGATGGCTGCGGCTACATTCTCGCTGTAGCTCTTCGTATGGCCCCAGTCACGACCGATAAATACCTCGTCCGAGTCGGAATCGTATGCAACAAGACCGAGGTTCTCAGACATACCGTACTTCGTAATCATGGAACGGGCGGTTGCCGTCGCCTGTTTGATATCCTGGGATGCACCGTTGTGATATCGTCGAAGATCAGCTCCTCTGCCACACGGCCGCCGAGGCATACGGTGATGTACTGCATCATTTTGCCTCTCGTCTGGAACATATCGTCATTCTCCGGCTGCGGCATCGTGTAGCCCGCTGCGCCAGGACCTGTCGGGATAATGGAGATCGTATAGACCGCCTCCATATCCGGCAGCATATGGAACAGGATCGCATGGCCTGTCTCATGGTATGCGGTGATCCGTTTTTCTTTATCCGAAATGACTTACTGCGCTTCTCCGCACCGATGCCCACTTGATGAAAGCAGACTTGATATCGGCCTGGCGCACAAATCTTCTGCGGTCCTTTGCCGCCATGATTGCTGCCTCGTTCAGCAGGTTCTCCAGCTCTGCGCCGGTGAAGCCTGCGGTCGTCTGCGCGATCTGTTTCAGATCCACATCCTCGGCCAGCGGTTTGTTCTTTGCATGGACTTTCAGGATTTCCTCACGGCCCATGACATCCGGCGGTCCTACAACCACGCGGCGGTCAAAACGGCCCGGACGGAGAATCGCCGGATCCAGGATATCGACACGGTTCGTCGCTGCCATCACGATGATGCCTCATTGACGCCGAAACCATCCATCTCAACGAGAAGCTGGTTTAAGGTCTGCTCTCTCTCATCGTGGCCGCCGCCCATACCGGTGCCTCTTCGTCTTGCCACGGCGTCGATCTCATCGATGAAGATGATGCACGGCGCATGTTTTTTCCTTCCTCAAACAGGTCGCGGACACGGGAAGCGCCGACGCCGACGAACATTTCCACGAAATCGGATCCGGAAATGCTGAAGAACGGCACGCCTGCCTCTCCTGCAACAGCTTTCGCCAGAAGGGTTTTACCGGTTCCAGGAGGGCCCACAAGAAGAACTCCTTTCGGGATTCTCGCGCCGACCTGTGTATATTTCTCCGGTGCTTTCAGGAAATCGACCACCTCAACGAGGTCTTCTTTTTCCTCTTTTAAGCCCGCAACATCGCGGAACAGGACTTTTTTGTCTTTGTCGGTGGACATATGGGCGTTGCTTTTTCCAAAATTCATCATTTTGTTTCCGCCGCCTCCACCGCCGCCCATGGAGCGGTTCATCATCGACATGCCGAAAAGAAGGATCATACCGAGCAGCAGGGCCGGCAGGACGGACGTCATGAAAATGCTGTCTCTCTGGACATTCTGTACGGTGTACGTTACATCAGCATCCTCCAGAAGGCTGATAGCTGCGTTTACGTCAGTCACATTGACCGTATAACTGTCACCGCCCTGCTCCTGTACCACGACGGAGCCAGTCGGCACTTCTTTGTTCTGGACAATCTGCGCGGATGTCACTTTGCCGTCTTTTACGGCGGTTTCAAATTTCTGCTGACTTGGACTGCTGCCTGCGCTGATTTTTCCGGTGATATAGAACATGGCAAGCACGATAATCACCATAAACGCCGCGTAGAGTCCAAATCCACTGCGCTGTCTGTTCATATTTTCTTTTTACTCCTCGTCTTCGTGAAACTCCACTACTCCGATGTATGGAAGATTCCGATATTTCTGTGCGTAATCCAGACCGTAGCCTACGACGAACTCGTCCGGGATATCAAAGCAGGTATAATCTACTTTGACATCGCGCACTCTGCGCTCCGGCTTGTCGAGCAGAGTACACAGGTGTACGGATTTCGGATTTCTCTTTTTCAGGATGTCGATCAGATAGTAAAGCGTTCTTCCGGAATCGATGATATCCTCCACGATCAGAACGTCTTTTCCTTCCAGCGGCTGATCCAGGTCTTTTACAATACGGACAACTCCGCTGGACTTGGTGTCATCGCCGTAACTTGATACGGACATAAAGTCAAGGCTTACCGGCACTGTGATGCGTTTTGCCAGCTCGCACATAAAGAATACGCCGCCTTTTAAACGCAGATCAGGTGCACTTCCTTTCCTGCGTAATCGCGGTTGATCTGGTCTGCTACTTCTTTAATTCGTCTGTCTACTTCTTCTTCGCTTAATAATACTCTGATTGTCTCTTTCATCTGTTTTCCTCCTTACCAACGCCAATCTGTATCTGCAGAACTGCTTTCGTGTCTTCCCCGACACGGCCGCTCTCTCCTCTGCGATACCCCACGACCCACCAGATCTCCGGTCCGTCGGCGAGCAGCAGAATGGATCCCGCTCCTCTTTCGGTATCTTGGCATCAATCATATAATCTTTTAGTTTCTTTTTCCCGCCTTTTGCGTTACTCTCAGATAATCTCCGCTTCTTCTCGTGCGGAGGACAAGACCGTCTTTTATTTTATCACAGTCAAAGCATTTCGTATACTTTTTTTCTTCAATTCTTTCGGGAAAAACCGATGTTTTTTTCACAATCGTGACTGGATTTTCTGCAAATGCGAGACTTTTTTCCTCTTTCCACCCGGCCGAACCGGAATTGGAACTTCTTCGCCGCTTTTCCTTTTCCGTTCTTCTTTTAAATGCACTCCCTGCTTTTCCAGGCGGAGCGTCTCGTATCCGCGCACGGCGGTGATTCCATACGGCAGGCAGACACTTTTTCCGACCTGCTTTTCAAAAAGTTCCCGCACAGATTCCAGATGCTCCCTGGTAAGATCCTTCCGTTTTCCCGCCAGCTGTTCCAGAACGCGCCGGATCACGTAGCGCTGCAGAAGAGGCGCTTCGCTGCTCACCGCATCACGCAGCACAACCGCATTTTTCTCTGCGGATGCATACCGCTCCATCAGCTGATCCGTCTGCTGCTCCAGATATTCCTCCGTTTCCAGCAGGTCCAGCGATGTCTGTGCCATATGCGCGGCGGCACGCGGATTGACCTCTTCGGTCAGATACGGCAGCACATGGTGGCGGATTCCGTTCCTCGTGTAAGCATCCTCTGCATTCGTGCTGTCCTCACACCAGGAACACTTACGGCTTTCCAGTTCCTGCCGGATCTCTTTTCGTCCGACGCAGAGAAGCGGACGGATCACATTCCCCCGCACGGGGCGTAAGGAGCAAGTCCGGCCAGCGACGTTCCCCGTGCCAGGTGATGCAGCATCGTCTCCGCAACGTCATCCTGGTGATGGGCGAGCGCAATTTTCACTGCCCTCTGCTCCTTTGCGCACGCTGCAAAAACTTCCTGCCGCGCCGCGCGTCCCGCCTCCTCCGTCGAGAGATGCTTTTCTTTTGCGATCTTCTCCACGGGACAGGAATAGAGATAGAACGGAACATCATATTCCCGGCACAGATTTTCTGCAAATGCCGCATCCCGCCCGGCTTCCGCGCCGCGCAGATTATGGTTGACGTGGACAGCCAGCAGCGAAAAGCCAAGCGGCTCCTGCAGTTCCCGCAGCAGATGAAACAGGCAGACGGAATCCGCGCCGCCGGAAAGGCCGAGCAGCACGCGTTCGCCTGCCATTACCATATGATACTGTTCCATAAAGGCTCTTACTTCTCTCGCATCCTTCGTTTTTACTCCTATTTTTTCCAGATTCTGGCGACCAGAACCGTCATATCATCGTGCGCGGCAGCCGCCGAGGCGCGGCACGCGTTCCAAAAGCTCCCGGGCAAATTCCCGCGGCTCGCTGTTTTTCACTTCGAGAAGAAGCTGCTTCATCTGCTCCGTCCTGTCCCCGGGCAGCGCGTCCAGCACTCCGTCCGTCATCATCACAAGGTAATCACCGTCGTACAGCTTTTTCGTTGTGGTATCAAAATCCGTCTGGGAAACGAGACCTGCGGCAAGACTGGTCGACTCCACAACCTCCACCCACGTATCCCGCCTAAGGAACGTCGGCGATGCACCTCCTTTCAAAAAGCTGCAGAGCCTGTGTAGAGATTAATCGAAGCAACATCAAACGTGGAAAACATCCCTTCCTTTGGCTGCAGCAGAAGCATCGAATTGATCATCCGTGCCGCCATGATCCGCGGGAATCCGGCGCGCAGGAACTGTTCAAACAGCTCCACCACCGTCTCGCTCTCCCTGTTTGCCTCGATCCCGGAACCCATGCCGTCCGACAGGCAGAGGACAAACTGGCCGTTTCGCAGAGCACACTGTAATTGTCCCCGGAGATACTCTCCTGCTCCTTGGTGATGCGTCCCACACCGTAGAGAACCTGGAATTTCACATCCTCCTGAAACAGCACCGTCTGGTATTCTCCGCTTAAGACCTGTGCCCCGTCGCGTACCGCAACCATCGGGATTCCGCACAGGGAACCGATCAGTTCCGCCGTCTGGCGAAGCGTGATCCGGCAGTGACGGCCCGCTTTGACCGTCATATAGATCTGTAAATGCTCTTTCGGCCGCTCCTGGAGCCAGATTTTCTGGACGAAAGCCCCGTTTTTCTTCATCTGGCGGCAGATTTTTTCCGAGAGCTCGTCCGGCAGACTATTGAGCTGTACAGATCACACGCGGCGCGGTCCATAATCCCGGCGACTTCACTTAACTGTTCTGCCACCACGCGGCGGCTCTCCGCCACACGCCCCGACCAGAGCGCCGTCTGGCGTTCCTGCTGGTAGCGGTTCCAGAACAGTTCCAGAAAGCGGGAGCCGTTCAGGCAGGAGGCGTTCCATTCGCCTTTTGCACGGCTGATCTCGTCCTCATCCCCGTCGGCGATTGTCTGAAGAAGTTCCTGGCACCGCTCGCGCGTCAGGTTTCCGTACTGCTCCCAGCACCACGACGCCTTCGCACAGCGGCTACAGACTTCCTGCTGTTCTTTTTCCAGAATCTTGTCCACCCGGCCCGTCTCCGGCATCACACTTTTTGACGGCATCTGGTAAAAGCTCTCTGCCAGAACGCGGAACGAATCGGCGTAGTGCTCCATCTGCAGTTTCTGCGGATGATTGTCATAGACGGCCGCTTCCCGGCGGCTTCTTCTGGCTTCCAAAAAAATTTTAGCCATGTCCCCTGCTGACAGCAATGCGCCGATCAGGAACATGGCAATGATCCACTCCGGCATGTTCCGCTCCTCCTCTCTTTGTTCTGGACTTCAAAGGGGACTGCGAAATCATGCCCTTTCTTTATCTGTTTTGTTTATTTCGACTGGGATTCTTTAAATAAAATCTCATTATCCTTTACCATGCCAAGTTTTTCTCTTGCCGTTTTTTCTATGTACTCATCGGTCTGCATGTATTCTTTCAAGGCGGTAATATCATCGGTGCGCTGCTTCTCCTCTTCAATCTGGCTGTCCAGACTGGAAAGACGGGATGCATTTGCATTGACCTTCTGCTGAAGGCTGATTCCCTTTACGGTAAGGACTGCAACCAGGCAGCACAGGACTACGGTAATTGAGAACTCTGTTGTACGGCTCTTCTTTCTGACTTTTTTCTTTCGGCCAGAATTCTTTTCTTCCCTTTCTTTCATTCTTTTCTTTACCCTTGCTTTCTATTTTCCAACCGTCTGCAGCCAAACTATCTGTTGTTTTTCGTCCGCAGACTTGTTTCTTTTGTTCTTACATGTGTAGTTACATCTTACCGTTCTTCCCATGAAATTTCAACCTTTTTCTCCGTTTTTTCATACTTTTTACCAGCCATTTTCCTGGAAAAGCGAGGATTCGCCCTGCTTTTTTGATTCCCTTTGCCAGAAATTCCGGAAGAAAGCGTCCAAACGATGCGTGGTACAATGCAGCGCCCCCAAGGATGCCGCCAAACAGATACCCGCGGAGAATGCCGCTGTTCTCTCCGTAAATCCGTACAAACAGATACAGCGCTGCCGCAATCCAGTAGCAGAGGTCCTCTGCTGATACCGCCGCATGGCTGTGGCGGATCAGTTTCCGCGCTGTCTTGATCAGATCGTACCAGAACCCCAGGACTGCCCCCTGCCAGATGGAACAGGCGAGCAGAATCAGCTCCCGGGTGACATACTCACTCATTTTTACCGGAACAGCCGCGCAAGCGCAGACCCCTTCTTCTGCAGCGGCCCATGTTCCGTATAGACCAGGCTGTCGATGCTGCCTTCGATATCCGCCTCTCCCTTTTCCAGCTCCAGGCGGCCCCACATGCAGCTCTTTTCCGCGATGGTAAGAACACCGCAGACGGTCACGAGCAGAACTTCGTTCTCATCAAAGCTTTTCACATCCTGCACGCCGCCAAGAGAAAGTGTTTTCCGCTGTTCCAGCAAAAGGCGGTGCACCTGTTCGTTCATCTCCCCCATGCAAAAAACCTCCATACAATGGTCTATACACCCATTATATGAAGGTTTTCTCTTTTTATTCGCTGCACATGAATCCTGCCGCACTTCTTATAAGTAGCGGTAAAGCTCCTGTGCTTCTTCTTTTTTCACGGTTTCCTGCACATTCAGCACTTCTACCCTGACGGATTTACTTCCGAACTGAATTTCCAGTACATCTCCTGCCTTGACCTGTGCGGATGCTTTTGCCGGTCTGTCATTGACGAGGACACGGCCTGCATCACAGGCTTCATTGGCTACGGTACGCCGCTTGATCAGTCGTGATACTTTTAAAAATTTATCTAAGCGCATAGATTTTTACTTAGTTCATCATGTCCTTTAAAGCTTTTCCTGCTTTGAATTTCGGAGTTTTGGAAGCTTTGATTTCCATGGTCTCGCCAGTCTGCGGATTTCTTCCTTCTCTTGCTGCTCTTTCGGATACTTCGAAGGTACCAAAGCCTACCAGCTGAACTTTCTCACCTTTCTTTAATTCTTCAGATACTACATCGATAAATGCTTTTAAAGCAGCCTCTGCATCTTTTTTGGATAAATTTGTCTGCTCAGCCATAGCTGCAACTAATTCTGTTTTGTTCATGAGTTTTACTCCTCCTGTATCTTACATTTGTTTTTTACATGGTACGCGGGCCCGCTGATACACACGACCTGCCCTGCCGGCTGTTTTTCTTCCGGATGATCAGTCTGTTACGTTGACCGGCTTTTTCGCGTAGCTGTATATATTTATATACTAATGCGTCTCTCTTGTCAAGAAAAAAGTCCCCCATACCAGCGGTTTTATGGCGATTTCTGCCCAAAACAGACTCTTTTCCACCGCACGGCTAAAAGAAGGATCCCTTAACAAACCGCAGCCAGTCTGCCTGCTGCGCATTGAGTGTTTTTAGTTTCTCCGTATTCCGCCCGGATATCCACGATTTTCTGCTTCCGTAGTAGCGGTTTGCCAGTTTCCAGTATTTCCACGGATAGGAAAGATAGAGGCGGAGTGTCTCGATTTCCCCCTCATCGAGCGGCCGTCTGGCGCTGTAGGCGTTTAAAATCCGTTCTGCCGCGCGCTCGCTCCAGCCGTTGTTTTTCCAGAATTTTCCGCATAAAATAGCCAAGATCTGCCACCTGGAGATCGAAGTTCCACTTGTCGAAATTGACCGCCGTTTCGCCTCTGCCGTTTTCCAGCAGAATATTGTGCTGGCTGAATTCCCCGTGCAGACGGCGCCTTCTTCGTCCGCCCGCTGCCGCAGTTTTTCATAGGAAGAAGCTTTCATTTCCGCGGCCGCCCGCTCTCCCTGTTCCAGATACGGACCGGCGCTTGCCAGCAGCAGTTTTTCGAACTCATTTTTCTTCTTTTTTGTCTGCAAATACTTTCGGATCTTTCGAATTTCCACATTGTGGCGGATGCACTCCTCCACGATGGATTCCCTCCGGTATTCCATTTTCACCGGCAGATGAGCTGCCGTATGTAGCCGCGCCAGCGCGTCCGAGGCGCGGATAAGATCCTCACTGTTTCCCGTCTCACATTCCCGGCCCGGTACCAGTTCCGCACAATGTACGTTCCTCCGTCGTCCCCGCGCGTTGCAAGCGCTCCATCTTCGTTCCGCAGAATCTGATCGCACCGCAGGAGCCCCGACTCCGTGATGCGGCACTGTAGAAGATACCGCTGCTCCAGTTTTTCTGCCGCCGTCCCGAACTCGCTGATCAGCTTATCCCCCTGTTCGGTGTGGCACAATAAAGCGCCCCGCACCCGCATTGTGCCGGAAGCCGTAAGACCGTAATGGGACAGCACACTCAATCCATAATCATACAAGAGCCTGACTCCTTTCCCTGTTGTGATCGTTTTTGGGGTCACGATTCAATGTATGCGTATCCGCCTGTGCCATGCATACTGGTTTCTGTTTTTTCTTTCATCCCAAAAGCAATGTTGAAAGTGTTTTCTTTTTCTCTTATTTTATTGTTTTTAATTTCACCGCATGGTAAAATATTCCAAACTTGACAGGATGAAAAACACCTGTTATGGGGTTCTCTAAAATCATTTTATTTTAAGGAGGGTTTTTATGATTTTCTTACCACAGCCATCTTCCTTCCTACGGAGAGGGCACCTTTACAATTCACTATGACAGCCGCATTTTTCTCGATTCCGAGAGCCCGGCTGAGCTTTTTTCTGCCGCACAGCTTCTGCAGCAGGAGATTGAGACACAGACGGGATTCCGTCCTGCCATCTGCCGCCGTCATCAGCCGGTGGGATCACACCTGATCTATCTGACTGCCTCTCCGGAATTATCCCGTGAGGCTTATACCCTCGCTGTCACACCGGAAAACATCACGATCTGCGGATCTCTGGAAAGCGGCGTTCTCTACGGCGTGCAGACACTCCGTCAGATGATCCGCCAGGCAGGTGCTGTTCTTCCAACCGTCCTGATCTCCGACAAACCGGCCATGGAAAACCGCGGCTTCTACCACGATGCGACCCGCGGACGTGTTCCGACGCTTTCCTATCTGAAACAGCTTGCCGACACCTTGAGCTTCTATAAAATCAATCAGCTTCAGCTCTACATCGAGCACAGCTATCTCTTCGACGATCTGACCGAGATGTGGCGCGACGATACGCCGCTCACTGCAGAGGACATCCTCGAGCTGGACCGTTACTGCAAGGGACTTGGCATTGATCTCGTTCCGTCGCTTGCAAGCTTCGGCCATCTGTACAAGCTGCTCTGCACGAAATCGTATGCACATCTGTGCGAACTGGAAGGCTCTGCTTCGGCTCCGTTCTCCTTCTATGACCGCCAGGCGCACCATACGCTCGATATCACAAACCCGGAGAGCCTCTCCCTTGCCAAACACATTCTTTCCGAATATATGCAGCTCTTCTCCTCGAAGTATTTCAATCTCTGCGCGGATGAAACGTTTGACCTTGGAAAAGGGGCTTCCCGCGCACTCGCCGAGGAAAAGGGAACCACCGTCATCTACACCGAGTTTGTGACAGAGCTTGCCAACTATATCACTGAATCCGGCCGCACGCCGATGTTCTGGAGTGATGTCATCAGCCAGGAGCCGGAAGTTTATCATCTCCTGCCGAAGAACCTGATCTGCCTCCACTGATTATGCGTCAAATGTTTCATCGGAGCGTCTGACCCGCCTTGCCAATTCCGGTGCCGAGCATCTGTATGTGTGCCCGGGCGTACAGGGATGGAACCAGCTCATCAACAAGTATCATGAGGCGTATGAAAACATTTCCAGAATGGCGCGCTACGGCCACGAATGCCATGCGATGGGACTTCTGAACACTGACTGGGGCGATTACGGCCACATCAATCACCCGGACTTCTCCCGCATCGGCATGATCTACGGCGCGGCGTTCTCCTGGAATGCAGACATTCTGCCGGAGGAGGAAATCAACCGCCAGATTTCCGTGCTGGAATTTGGTGATGCTTCCGGAAAACTCGTTTCCGTGCTCGATCTTCTCTGCCATCAGGATGCGTATCCGTGGCGCACTGCCGTTATGGTACAGGAAGCACTCGAACTGCATCAGGACAAAGAAGAGGCTGCCGAACTGCTCCGCTCCTGCGCGGAAGGCGATGCGGATGCAGCAAATGCTTCAATCGACGCGCTCTGCGCCGTTCTGTACGAGAAAGCCGGCACCGTCCGCCCGGAGAACCGTCCGATGATCTATGCGTACCTGCTCGCCGCAGACGGCCTGAAAGTGCTGAACCGCCTGCTGCCGTTCCTGCGCGCTTCCCTTCTTTCCGAGGCACTCTGCCGGAGAAAGAAGACTGTTTTGCACTCGCCGGAGATCTCGAACGGTGGCTGCACAGCTATAAAGAGCTGTGGCGCACCGTCTCCAAGGAGAGCGAACTGTACCGCATTGCCCATGTGTTCTGCTGGTATGCGGATCTGCTGCGTGATCTGAACGTATAAAACCAGCAAAAAACAAAAGAGAGCCGGGGACGGATTGTTCTGTCCCCGGCTCTCTTTTGTTTGCCGTTTGGCTTTACAGCAGTGTTTTTACGTACTCTGTCAGGTATTCTTTTGTATTCTTCGCCGGATCTTTCATCACTTCTTCCAGCGCCGCGTTCAGGCATTCGCCGATTTTCGGGCCTTTTGGGACACCGAGTTCCATCAGATCTTTGCCGGAAACGGCCAGCATTTTCAACGTAAAGCAGTCGCCGTTATCGAGAATTTCTCTGACGCACTCCCTTACCTTTCCGATCCGTTCCAGGGTTTTCTCCCGCTGGTACAGGCTTTTGGCCATCGTATCGGCTTCCTGCACGATCATCAGTTTTTCGAACAGCTCCGGGCCGAGTTTGTTCAGAATACGGCGGATCACCGGTTTCTCCGGAGCCATGCGGCAGTCATGCCAGCGGATCAATGCTGCGACCTGGCGGATGGTTTCGTTGTCGAATTTCAGACGGCGCAGAATCGCTTTCGCCATTTTCTCCCCCGCCGGTGCGTGGCCTTTAAAATGATCGATGCCGGCCTCATCCGTTGTGCGGCACGCCGGTTTTGCAATGTCGTGGAGCAGCATCGTCCAGCGCAGAATCGGATCTGCCGGAACGTGCTGCAGAGCGGCAATCGTGTGCTCACCAACATTATAACAGTGGTGCGGATTGTTCTGCGGCGTTTCATCAGTTCATCAAACTCCGGCAGCACAATTTTTGTAATACCCGCCTCATAAACGGCCTCCATGTACTCCGGCCGCTTCGAGATCAGCAGTTTATTCAGTTCCACACGGATCCGCTCGGCGCTGATTTTTTCAAGCGTCGGCGCGAGTGCTATGATGGCATCCAGTGTTGCCGGATCGAGTTTGAAGCCGAGCTGTGCGGAAAAGCGGAGGGCACGCAGGATCCGCAGTGCATCCTCACTGAACCGCTCGGTCGGATTTCCGACACAGCGGATGACTTTGCGCTGTAAATCCCTGATTCCATCGAACAGATCCACAAGCCCCTCTTCGTTGTTGTATGCCATCGCATTGATCGTAAAATCACGGCGGCGCAGATCCTCGGCGAGGCTGGAGGTAAAGACCACTTCTTTCGGATGGCGGCCGTCCTCATACTCTCCGTCGATGCGGTACGTCGTGACCTCGTGCGCGCCGCTTCCGGCCAGAACTGTTACCGTTCCCGTGCTCCAGTCCCGTATCCACGGTGCGGTCAAAAATTTCTTTTACCTGCTGTGGGGAAGCAGAGGTTGTAATATCCCAGCGTCCGGCTCCCGCGCAAGAATCGTATCGCGCACACAGCCTCCGACCGCGTACGCCTCGAAGCCTTTCGCATGCAGGGAATCGATTACCATATTTACGCTTGGCGGCATTTTTATCTTCAAATTTGTTATCTCCTTTTTCTAAATCTGCTTTTCCAGTATAGCAGTTTCCTTTTTTTCCCGCAAGTGTGGTTGCGGTTGTATTTTGGGGATTGCATGTGTATAATAGAGGTTAATAAAATTCGAAAGGGGATTTACATTTTTATGAAACTGGATCGTTACCGAAAATATGTCCGGACCGGCGTTACTGCCTTTCTGGTACTTGCAGCGTCCATGATTTTTTACTACCTGCTCTTCCACCAGACTTCTGTGCGGACCGCCTTTCACAATGTCCTCGACATTCTCTCCCCCCTGATTGCAGCCCTGATTCTCGCCTATGTGATCAGCCCGATCATTAACTTCATAGAACAGCGGATCATCGCCAGACTCTTTGCCCGGCACGGAAAACACAGTCGGTACGCTGCAAAAAGCTTGTGCGGGCGCTTTTGATTCTTCTGACGTACGTCGCCATGCTTTTCGCGCTGTACGGACTCATTGCGACCCTGATCCCGGAGCTGTTCTCAAGTATCACAAACATTGTCTCCAACTTCTCCAACTATGCAAACAACATTCAGGATTTTGCCACAAAAGTGCTGGCGAATTACCCGGAGATGCAGCAGACGGCAGACCAGTACATCTCCATGTTCTCCGCAAAGCTTTCCAACTGGCTGACCAATGACCTGATGCCGATGCTCCGTACGTTCCTTCTGAACCTCTCCGGACAGCTCGTCAACATGGTTACGTTTTTCAAAAACATTCTGCTTGGCGCGATCGTTGCAATCTACATGCTGTACAACAAGGAAAGCTACATTGCCAAGCTGAAAAAAGCAGTCTACGCGCTGCTCGGTCTGGATCACGGAAATGCGTGATCCGCGACTGCCAGTATGTGAACCAGGAATTCAGCGGATTCCTCGTTGGAAAAGTCATCGATTCGATCATCATCGGTGCCATCTGCTATCTTGTGACGAGCCTGATCGGCACCCCGTACGCACTGCTGGTCAGCGTAATCATCGGTGTGACGAATATCATTCCGTTTTTCGGCCCGTTCCTCGGCGCCGTTCCGTGTCTTCTGCTGATCCTTCTGATCGACCTCTGCAGGCACTGTATTCCTGATTTTCGTCGTTCTCCTGCAGCAGTTTGACGGAAACTTCTTAGGGCCGAAAATCCTCGGCGAGACGACCGGTGTGTCCAGCTTCCTTATCATCATCTCGATTCTGATCGGCGGCGGCTTCTGGGGTGTCTTTGGCATGATCATCGCCGTTCCGGTCTGTGCCATTATCTGCACGGTCTGCCGCAACTTCGCCAACCGTCGTCTTGAAAAACATCACCTGCCGGATGACGATGCGTTTTACTTCCACATGGACCACATTGATCCTGAAACGAGACAGGCGATCCCATATCAGAAAAAGAAGATCGACGAGCCGAAGTCTTCCACTTCCCGGGCTACCGGCTGCGCAAAGCGCTGACAAAGCTGGCCACGGAAGAGTCTCCGGTTGATGCGCCGTATACACCGGCAAAGCCTTCGACCGAAGAGAAAAATTCAGATTCTTCCGATTCCGATCAAAAATAAATTGTATCTTACAAAAATGCCTTCTGTGCAGACTGTTTCCATTCTGCACAGAAGGCATTTTCTTATTTTTGCTTTTTATTTCTCGATTACAACCGTGCTGAGTGTCTCTGCCGGAAGATCGACACGCATGATATGTCCGTTGACACGCAGGAAGCAGCCGGAATCCTCTTTTGTGCGGTTCAGCAGGATCACAACGTAGCTTCCGTCTGGATTGACTGCGGCCGTTACATCCAGGTTTGCTCCGTATTTGCTCCAGCCGATGCGTTTTGCACCCGGAGCAATATATTTGGAAATATGGCCGATGTAGTGGTACATGATCGGTTTGCGGTAATGGAAATCATCATCCACAATCAGACCTGAGGTGAATCCCATCGGTACGTGGCGCGGGCCGCCGTCTTTGTCTACGAGGAAGTTCCAGTCGATCCAGCGGTTCATGCCGGCGTTCAGGTTTCCGATCATATCATGTGCATAATCTGCGGCGTCAAGGTAATCGACGTACTCTGGTGTCTGGAAGTTCACCGGTCCGAAACCACCGCCGCCAAAACCTATTCTGCCCGGCATGTGAAGGGCACAGCACTCGGAAAGCATGAAGGTTTTGTCCGGGTATTTCTGTTTCATCAGCTCAACAGCCTCGAAGTGGTCGCCGGAATACCAGTGGAATGCGATACCGGCTACCATGTCCATGGTCTCCTCGTCAAGGACGGTCAGAACGTGCTCGATCATACGCTCTTTGTTGTGATCCCAGATGAAGATGCCGATCTTGTCCGTCAGGCCTGCTTTTTCATCTCCGGATACAGATAATCTTTCAGGTAGGTTTTGGACTCTTCCGGTGTCCATACGCAGCTGTCCCAGGTGGTAGCCGCTACGGTCTCGTTCTGCAGGCTCAGCATCGTCACCGGGATTCCCTCATCGAGGTATGCCTGCAGATATTTTACGACGTATTTTGCCCAGCTTCCGTAATACTCCGGTTTCAGGCTGCCGCCGTGGTTTCTCTGCGGAATCTCTTCCGGAACCGGCATTCCCATTGCACCGTAAACAGCAGCATCATTCTTTGCGATCTTCGGTGCAGTTTTCCACTGATACGGCGGAGACCACGGGCTCATCAGAACACTGATCGGCTCTGCGGAGATTTCGATGGCTTTTTTCAGCATCGGAAGGACATATTTGCGGTCGCGGTCGATCGAGAAGGTTGCCAGATCCGGGTCTGCGATCGGGTCTGCGACTGCCTGATACTCCTCAAGGAATAGTCACAGCTGTCGATCGGCACGCGGACAAATCTTGCATGAAGGCCGTCCGGTCCGAAAATATCCTGTAATGCCTGATTC
>ENA-OQCS01000789-OQCS01000789.1-human-gut-metagenome-genome-assembly--contig:-NODE-789-length-17459-cov-5.690399_pt1 | contig 17459 bp, 20 predicted proteins | sample MGYA00242757_ERZ504575 | MGnify/ENA primary metagenome ERZ504575 (study PRJEB26092, sample SAMD00036297) | human gut metagenome | host: Homo sapiens | study: EMG produced TPA metagenomics assembly of...
GCTGTTTGACGGCGCGCTGAAACAGACAAAAAGAATGCTTGAGGCAGATTACAGAACGGCAATTCCACAGTATTATAATCACTCAATCCAACTGCTGCTCCCAATCTGTCTCCGCCATCCGGGAAAACCTGACCTTGCACTGGCGTGTATGAAAACTTCGGACGGAAGCAAATATCTGGGGCGTACCTGCCTGACTCTCAGAATGGCCTATCATAATGCCAGACTCCTTGCAAGGGTGGACCGAAGCTGGCTGATGACTTCTGTATCTGCCTGAGGTTTGACATGTGTGGTTCGCTTTGATATATTATAGCAGCGAAGCGGATGATTTTATCTGTCTGACTGAAATGATGTCAGGTCAGACATTTACGGATTGTTCGGCTGCTATAGATGAAACAACAGAAAAAGGTGGGTGAGAAATCAAATGCGAAATAAAAGTCTGGATGCTGTAAAGGCCATTGCTGCGTGCCTGGTGGTATGCATCCATGTAAGCTTTCCGGGACAGGCCGGGCAGCTTGTAAAAGTACTGGCAAGATGTGCGGTGCCGTTTTTCTTTATGGTATCCGGGTATTTCTGTTATTATCAAAATTGCAATGCCTCAAAAAGAATATTGTCTAAAATCCTGCATATCATGAAGCTTTTTGCAGTTTCAGTTGTGTTTTATTTTATCTGGGAATGTTTTATGAAAGCCTGGAATGGGGAGAGAGTATGGACATGGATAAAAGGGCTTGTGAGTACAGAGCATCTGAAGGAATTTTTCGTGTACAACAGTACTTCTCCGGTAAGAGCACATTTATGGTTTCTTCCTGCATTAATTTACTGTTATCTGCTTGCTCTCCTGATTGAAAAATGGAGAATGCGTAAGGCTGCATATTGTATGGTACCTGTATTGCTGGCAATACTTTTATGGAGAGCGGAGTTTTGTGTCTTTTTTGACAGATTTTATCACACTATGGAATACAGAAACTTTCTGTTTACAGGAATGAGCTTTTTCCTTACAGGTCAGATGATCCGTGAATATCAGGATAAGATAGTATGCAAACGTCAGGAGCAATGGATGCAATGGGGATTGAAAGCAGGGATGAGTTTCGGTGTGGCACTCAGCATGATGGAATATGCTTTCCGGGGAGCAGGAGAAATTTACACAGGAAATTGTGTTGCAGTGATCTGTCTGTTTCTGTGGCTTATTTTATATGGAAGGGAAATAAATTTTCCCTCTGTACTGGTGGAAACCGGAAGAAAATATGCTTTCCTGATCTATCTTATTCATCCGGCGATGTCAGACCTTCTGAAAAAATGTTCAGAAGGTCTGGGAGTCAGCGACTGTCAGATTTATTTTTGGCTGCGTCCGGTTTTGGTATATATGCTGACAGTGGTGACAGTTTCCGGCATATCTGCGGTCTCTGCGTATGCAAGGCAAAATATTTTGCAGAATAATCATGTATAGTCAGGGTATGAAAATCCGGAATGAATTTTGGCTACGTTACTGTGAACGGAGTGAACAGTAACTATCTTCAGGAACCGCGGGAATTATAACTGTTCACATAATGGAAAATGTGATATAGTAATCAGTAAATCTTATGAACGTAACCGTTCGGTGTTTCGCAGAATGGCGGATTGCTGAACAGTTACTGAAAATCATTATGCAGAAAATACAAAGGAGAGAGAATGACAGATAAAAATCAGGACAAGAACCAGAGTAAGAACAGAGCAGAACAGGCAGAAGAACACGATGAAAGCGTGCTGAATCCGGAGATTAAGAATGAATCGGATTTGTCAAAGAAGGAAAGACGTCTGATTGAGAAAGAAAAATTAAAGGGAATGGGGCCAAAGAAAAAGCTGGAATATATCTGGATGTATTATAAACCGGCTATTTTCGGAGTGATCGCAGTGATTGCTCTTATATTCGGAATAAAGGATTACTATGAACAGTCCAAAATAAAAACAGTTCTGTCCATGACAGTGGTAAATTCAATGGCAAATGATACGGAAACTCCTGAGCAGAAAATCAAAGAAACACTTGGGTACAAAGATGATCCCTATAGTAAAGTAGAGATAGGCGTGAATCTTACTACGGACTCTGAAATGGCAGAATTTGATTATAATGCACAGATGGCTTATGTGGCACAGATCCAGGCAGGTTCCATTGATATTATGGTTATGCCGGAGAAGCTTTATCAGACTTTGAAGAAGAATGAGCCATTTGCAGATTTGAAGGAATTGATGGGTGAGGAAGCTTTTGAGAAGTTTGGAATGCAGACAGATACTACGCACATTTCCATTACTGACAGTGAGCTTGAACAGGAATTAGGTGTAATCTACGATCTGTATGCATTGCAGTGCCGTATTCAGCACCGAATCAGGAGAACGCAGTAAAATGGATAAAAAGTCTTGACAGCAGGAAATAAATTATGATATGTTAATCACACCAAAACTGGTGTGGATTTTTCAGTCTTGTGACAAACATGAACTCTTTTCGCCGCACGATTATCATACAGCAATGTAGAGATAATTGTGTGGCGTTTTTTGTTGCAATGAAACAGAGAAAGGAAAAAAGAATGAACAATACTTTTATGAAGAAAAAACCGATTCTGCCGCTTCTGGCATCTATGGCAATGCCTATGGTACTGTCTATGCTGGTGAATTCACTGTACAACATCGTAGACAGCTTTTTTGTGGCAAAGATCAGTGAGCAGGCGATGACAGCTCTGTCTCTGGTATTTCCTGTACAGAACTTTATTAATGCAGTTGCCATTGGTTTCGGTGTGGGAATCAATGCACAGATTTCTTTTCAGCTGGGAGCAAAAAATATTAAAAATGCGAATATAGCAGCTACCCATGGTATGCTCTTTAATATTATCCATGGAATTATTTTTACAGTAATCTGTATTCCGTTTATGCCTGTATTTCTCAGTATGTTTACAAAAGAGCAGGAAGTGATCTCATCTGGTGTGCAATATTCAACCATTGCATTTGCATTTTCCACAGTGATCATGATCAGCCTGTCCTTCGAAAAGATTTTTCAGGCTGTGGGCAGAATGAAACTGACAATGATCAGCCTGATGATCGGTTGTATTTCCAATATTATCCTGGATCCGCTGCTGATTTTCGGAGTGGGGATTTTCCGGAATGGGGATCAGAGGTGCAGCACTGGCAACTGGTCTTGGCCAGGTATTTACAGTTATTGTATATCTGATCGCATATAAGAAGTGTAGTATTCCGGTGGAGATCAGCAGGAAATATCTGGAACTTAACAGGAACCTGGATGGGAAGCTGTATATGGTAGGGATTCCCGCAATCCTGAATATTGCCCTGCCGTCAGTTCTGATCTCTTTCCTGAATCAGATATTATCGGCTTTTTCCGGAAGCTATGTAGTGGTTCTGGGAATCTATTATAAGCTTCAGACTTTTTATATCTGCCTGCAAGCGGCATTGTCCAGGGAATGCGCCCGTTGATAGGATATAATTACGGAGCAGGAGAAATACAGAGGGTAAAGAAACTTTTTGGGATTTCTGTGCTTCTGAATGGTATGATCATGCTGGCAGGAACAATTATCTGCTTTACAGCATCAGAGACATTGATGGGAATGTTTACTGAGAACCCGGAAACTGTAAGACTTGGCACTGCAGCATTACAGATTATCAGTATCGGGTTTATCCCATCTGCCATCTCTGTTACAGCTTCCGGTGCATTAGAAGGACTGAGCAAAGGTGCTCAGTCCCTGGTGATTTCGTTATTAAGATATATTATAGTGATTATTCCGGCAGCTTATCTGCTGTGCTATTTTGCCGGGGCAGATGCTGTGTGGAATGCGTTCTGGATCTGTGAATTTATAACAGCAGTGGTAGTAGGTATCGGGATAAAGTATTACCGGAACCGTCTGCTGCAGTAGACGATAGTGATAAAGCTGCTAAGTCAGGCTGCGCCTGCTTCATCAGACTCAGCATCAGACTCTGCTTCTGAGGCATTTTCATCAGTAACATCTTCGGCATCGGAATTGCTTCCGCCGCTGAGAACATAAGTGATGACTTCGTCCGGAACACCTGCATTGGACAGATTATCCATAAGTGTAGTGAGGTCGAGTGTAGCTGCGTAGGCACTCATATCATCTTCATTGGTTACGTCATAAACATCTCCCAGAGCCGTAAGGTCCGGAATTTCAACAGATTCGCCTGCACCGGAAGTAACAGTGAAGCTTCCGAGAGTGCTTCCTGCACTTTCAACGGACAGTGCAACAGAACCAGAATCTTTTGCTGAATTTAAATCTAATACAAGTGCAAAGTTCTCGAGCATGGAAAGAGAAGAATCTGTATCTTCTGAAGAATCAGCAGGGAAGGTGATAGTATAGTTACCGTTTAAGTAACCTTCTTTTGCAGATTCGGTGTCGTAGTCCTTTACTTCGATAACAGCTGCGGCTGTATCATCCTGAGAAATTTTATAGGTTCCGTTTAATTTACCGCCATCAATCTGACCGGATCCGGACAGGGAGAGTGTGCCGGAATCATCTGTTTCAATGGAGAGAAGATAGCCAAAGTCTGAGCCGTCCCTGGTCATCTGCCAGTTCAGAACAGGAGTTATTTTATCACCTTCCTGAAACTCAATTTTACGTCCTGCAATTCTGCCGGTCTCATCAACCCAGATTCTGGTGTTGAGATGAGAATCATCGGAATCACCGGTATCTGCATCTTTCAGAAAATCAAGACCGTCTTCTACAGCTTTGGTAAAGCTTTCATGCAGGTCCTCGTTACTTGAGAGTTTCTCTGTCCAGGTATCGAGGATGTTCTCAATATCACTGTCTGATTTTGCTTCTTCCAGGATTGCAGTTGCAGTTTTTACAGCGTCTTCGGCTGAAATCTGGCCTTCATATACTGTACAGTCCTGACTGATATCACCTGCTGTCAGAGTTTCCTGACTGCTTTCGCCTTCTGTTACATTGTCAAAAAGCATAGATCCGTATTTATCCAGAAGTGTTTCTACTACAGAAGCTTCTGGAGCTGTTGCTGACAGATCAGACATCATGGAAACAGTCAGGCTGAGACTGTCAGAATAAGCGGAAGCGAAATTGTCTGTCGGAATATCTGCATCTGAATCATCAGGGGTTAATTCTTCAAGATCATTTTCAATATTGGCAGCCTGTTGGTCTGCGGCTTCTTCCAGATTGGTCTTGAAATATTTATCAGAGAGTTCAGGGATGCGCATATAAATATCCTGGCTGTCCGGATCAAGATAATATTCCAGAGTACAGATTTTATTATCATTAAGAAGGACCTTCATCAGAATACCTTCTTTTCCTTCTGTAAAAGAGATATCATTGGAAAGTGTGACATTGTCCAGCCAGGAGACATCAAATGGTGCGACAAACCCCAGCAGTGAGCGTCCGGAATCTTCAAATTTCAGAATCATGTCACTCTGCATTCCTGACATCAGAGACTGGCTTTCTTCTATAGATGTAGCGTAAGAAGATGCCATTTCTGTGACCTTTTTTGCCCATGCATCTTTTTCAATGGAAGCGTAACTGTCTGCTGCAAATGCTGTAGATGGAATTGCAGCAGTACCAAGAAGTGCTGCAGTACAGATAGCGGTTGTTTTTCTTAACCATTTTTTCCTTGTTTTCATAAAGGGCCTCCTTCCGTTCTGTTATGAATCTTATGTAGTGGAATTACATTTCAGGACATTCATTTTCAGATATGTCGTTTGACTGAAATAATAATCTATAGCAGTCCTTGTAAATGATTTTTCAAATACGCTCTATATTAAGATGCATTATTTTAGAGGATTGCTATATATCAATTTTACCAGATAAAGATAGAAAAAGCTATGTTTTTTCGACAATATGGAAAAAGATGTTGATTTTAGACTAAATTATTTCTATAGAAAAATAACAAAATATAGACAAAAACTATATGTGTATATAAATAATTGATATAAGAAAATTTATTGACAGATTTATGTGAAAAATATATACTACTATTCATATCAAAACACTATGGAATTACTAAAAACAGGGAAACGATATATCACAGAAAACATACCGTTAGTCCAGAGATTATTATATTTTACAAGGGGAATATGCTCATGGAATTTCAGACTAAATTATTACACGGAAAAGCAGTAGACAATTATGCGAATGGTTCAACAGTGCCGCCTATCAGCCTGGCAAATGCTTTTGCATATGAATCTTCAGAACAGTTGGAAAAAGTATTCCAGAATCGGGCACCGGGATTTGCATATACCAGGATTGCGAATCGACAGTAGATGCGTTTGAGCGAAGAGTAAATGAATTAGAAGGCGGGATTGGAGGTGTAGCCTGTTCCTCCGGAATGTCAGCGGTTACATTATCATTACTTAATATCCTGCAGGCAGGGGATGAGGTAATCGCAGGAAGTGCATTGTTCGGAGGTACACTGGATTTGCTTCATGATCTGGAGGCATTCGGAATCAAAGTACATTTTATACCGAGGGTAGAAAAGGCGCTGATCGAGCCGTTTCTTACAGATAAGACAAGAGCAGTGTTTGGCGAAATAGTAGGAAATCCCGCACTGAATGTAATGGATGTCCGGGAAACAGCAGATTTTCTTCATGGAAAAGGAGTACCGCTGATTGTAGACAGCACAACTTCGACTCCGTATCTGCTTAATCCGATTCAGTATGGTGCGGATGTAGTGGTGCATTCTACTTCTAAATATATAAATGGAAGTGGAGATGCTATCAGTGGAATTATCATTGACAGCGGAAACTTTTCCTGGAGTCCGGAACGTTATCCGGGAATGAAGGAATATAAGAAATACGGAAAGTTTGCTTATCTTGTGAAACTGAGGAACGGAATCTGGCGAAACATGGGCGGCTGTCTGGCTCCGATGAACGCTTATCTGAATATTATCGGGATGGAGACACTGGGGCTTCGTATGGAGCGGGTCTGTAACAATGCGTTCCGGCTTGCACAGGCACTGGAGAAGCTGGAAGGTGTATCTGTCAATTATCCGCTGCTGGAGTCCAGTCCATATCATGAACTGGCAGAAAAACAGCTTAGTGGAAAGGGTGGAGCGATTCTGACTATCCGTGCAGGTTCCAAAGAACGGGCATATAAGCTGATCAATCATCTGAAATATGTAAAGATTGCAACCAATATTGGTGATGTGAGAACTCTGGTGATTCATCCGGCGTCTACAATTTATATCCACAGTACGCCGGAGGCAATGGAAGAGGCTGGAGTGTACGACGACACAATCCGTATCAGTGTGGGTATCGAAGATATAAAAGATTTGATACAGGATTTCACAGAGGCAGTGGAGAGCCTTGGAGAAGAATAATTCATAATATACACATTATCAGGCGCTTTGGTCGGAACATGATAGTAACCGGACAGAGGCGCTGGTTTAAAAACAGAATAACTGACAGACAGTCAGAGACAAGAGAAGCCCCGGAAGTTCAGGAGTGTCCAGTTAAGTGGAACTCGATGATCTTCCGGGCTTCTTTTTGCAGCAAAATTTTTTCAGATATTGAATCTGTTTCCGAAACCGTTTCGTTATAAAAAATAGCGGTTAAAAATTAACAACTATCTGCGTGCGCGTTTTTCAATCAGTCCGAGGAGTCCGTACAGGATAATAGCGATGATGCACAGAATGATAATGGACATCAGTACCCAGGTAAGCTTAAAGGTCTGGCTGGAATAGATGATCAGGTAGCCAAGCCCTTTTCTGGCACCGATAAATTCGCCTATGATAACACCAACCAGACACAGACCAATATTAACTTTCATAACACTGAGCAGTAACGGCACAGAAGACGGAAGAATAATCTTCATAAGCTTTTCTTTCTTCCCACCGCCCAGCGTCTCAATCAGCTTCAGTTTTTCCGGGTCAGCTTCGCCAAAACCTGTATACAGATTCAAAATCGAACCAAAGATAGCAACCGACATACCGCAGACAATAATCGTCCGTTCGTTGGCACCAAGCCATACAATAAGCAAAGGTGCCAGAGCAGATTTCGGAAGGCTGTTCAGTACTACGAGATAAGGCTCTGTGATCTTCGCAAGTCTGGGACAGGTCCACAGCAGAACTGCCATCCTGCACCCAGAACAACAACGAACAGAAAACTGACCAGTGTTTCCGTAATTGTAACAGAGAGATGGGGAAAAATAGAGCCGTCTCTGCACATACTGCAGAAGCTGTGCCAGATCATTACCGGACTGCTGAAGATAAAAGAATCGATCAGCCCGGTCCTGGCGGAGATTTCCCACAACACCAGAAAGAAAAGAAGAATAAATATCCGCAAAAAAAGAACAAGTTTCTTTTCTCTTTTCTGATGTCGGATATACTGTTGCTGATGATATGAGATTTCAGACATCATGATTTAGCTCCTTCCAGATAAGATTGAAATAAGATTTAAATTCAGGCGCATTTCTGGAAGCCATAGGAGTACGGTTCTCCAGATCAAAACAAATTGGCACAATCTTACGAATAATGGCAGGCCTTGGAGAAAGAATGATAACCCGGTCTGCATGCTGATCGCTTCTGAAATATCATGGGTGACAAGGATCGCAGTCTTTTTTTCCTGACGCAGGATTCTGCCGATATCATCACTTACGCTGAGTCTGGTTTGAGAGTCAAGTGCAGAGAACGGTTCATCCAGCAGAAGAAGTTCCGGCTTTAATGCCAGAGTACGGATCAGTGCAGCTCTCTGGCGCATTCCTCCGGACAATTCAGACGGATGAGCAGAGCGGAATTTGTCCAAACCGTAATCTGAGAGAAGCTGATTTACATAAGCAAGTTTTTCGGCAGTGAGTTCCCTGCGGATTTCCAGTCCGAGAAGAACATTTTTATAAATTGTCCGCCACTCCAGCAGATGATCCTTTTGCAGCATATATCCGATACGGCAGTCACCGGAAGTTACCGGCGTGCCGTCCAGAAGAATCTGTCCCTGTTCCGGCCGGAGCAGACCACAGATCAGATTCAGCAGCGTGGACTTTCCACAGCCTGACGGTCCGACGATGGCGAGAAATTCACCTGGCATCAGTTGAAAGGATATATGAGAAAGGGCAGGGGTTTCCCCTGATAAACTGTGGTAGGAGAGACTGACATCTGTAATATCCAGCAGTGGTTTCATACAGATACCTCCATATTCGGTGAATAGTATAGTAACGAATATTTGTTACTGTTCACACACCACTATCCCGCGAGGTGTTTTGGCATGAATATGCCAAAATCCCGAGACATACAAGTCAAAATTCCATTGCTGCAGGCAATCTGGAATGAATTTTGGCTACGTTACTGTGAACGGAGTGAACAGTAACGAATATTTTCATAATTTATGATATGCAGAAATGTCAGGGTATGATATAATAGATAAACTATAGTATTTTTGCTGCTATAGTATTTGAGGGCAAATGTTCTGTAAGGAATACGTTACTGTTTACTATGTGTTTCATATCAGAAATATACATATATCAGACACTGCGACATACATGAATTGGGTATAGAAATCAGACGAATGCTGTAAAAAAATGTATAAGAAAGTGTAAGCAAATGAGAAACAAAAAGAAAGCAATATTTAACACCATTTTTCTGATCCTTATATTTTCCATTACCGTATATATGGTATTTAAGGGAGAGGATCTGGGAGAGATTATTCATACAGTACGGCAGGCAGATCCGGTTTACTTACTGGTCAGTGTGGTTTGTGTGGTACTGTTCATACTTGGCGAGTCTGTAATTATTTTCTATATGATGCGGACTCTCGGAGCAAAAGTAAAGATGGGGCATTGTGCTCTGTATTCTTTTGTGGGATTCTTTTTCAGCTGTATCACACCGTCTGCATCCGGCGGACAGCCAATGCAGATTTATTTTATGAAAAAGGACAAACTTCCGATTCCTGTCACTACGCTGGTCCTGATGATTGTCACAATTACTTATAAAGCGGTTCTGGTAGTGATCGGAATTGTAATCTGGATTTTTGGCAGAGGCTTTCTGGAAGGATATCTTGGCCAGTACATGTGGGTGTTTTACCTGGGTGTAGGTCTGAATATTTTCTGCGTTACTTTCATGATGATCCTTGTATTTGCACCTGGACTGGCGAAATGGATCATGGTAAAAGGTCTGAAACTTATTGAACATTTCCGTTTCCTTAAGCCAAAGACAACCCGGCTTGAGAAACTGGAAGCGTCTATGGACCAGTATCATGAAACTGCGGCTTTCTGGGCAAGTCACAAGCTGGTGATCCTGAAAGTGTTACTGATCACTATGGTGCAGAGGATTTTGTTATTTACAGTTACATACTGGGTATACCGTTCGCTGGGATTTCATGGATATTCCATTATAACCCTTACGATTTTGCAGTCTGTCATATCTGTCTCTGTTGATATGCTGCCTTTACCCGGAGGAATGGGAATCAGTGAGTCTCTTTATCTGGTGATGTTTGCACCGGTTTTCGGAGAAGCATTACTTCCTGCAATGCTGCTCAGCAGAGGAATTTCCTATTATGCACAGATGCTTATCAGTGCAGTGATGACCTGTGTGGCGTATTTCATAATAGGAAGAAAAGAACAAGAAAAAAAGTAGGGGGAGAAAATATGTTTTTAGGAATTTATGATTATACGGTAATATTGACTTATATAAGCCTGGGAATTTCCGTATTTGGAATTACCAGGGCTCTGGAGGGGGATTTTAAGGTTGCGATTTTCTGTCTGGCACTTTCCGGACTGTGTGATATGTTTGACGGAAAGATAGCCAGAACAAAGAAGAACCGTACGGATGATGAGAAGAATTTCGGGATTCAGATCGATTCCTTATGTGATGTGGTCTGCTTTGGTATTTTTCCGGCAATGATCTGTTACTGTCTGGGTGTGAATACACCGGCGGGGATTGGGGCGCTTATTTTTTACAGTGTGGCATCTGTCATCCGCCTTGCATATTTTAATGTTTCAGAAGCAAAGAGACAGAATGAGACTTCTGAGAACAGACAGTATTATCAGGGGCTTCCGATCACATCCATGGCGATCATCCTGCCGTTCCTTTATCTGATGAGAAGATATTGCGGACTCTATTTCCTGATCGTGATACATATTGCAGTGATTATCGTGGGACTGCTTTTTATTCTGGATATCAAGGTAAAAAACCTCAGAATCCGGTACGTATCCTGCTGGTTGCAGTCGTGGCACTTGCACTTGCGAAGATGTTCCGTTTGATATAAAATAAATATAACTGTTGACTGGCCGCAGCGGTTCCCGGGAAACGGGGAGGCTGCGGTTATACTTTTATGGAGGGAAGATACGAATGAAGTATATTGACAGAAAAGGAAATATCACGATTGAAGAGAATGAGCAGGATAAATTCCTACGGCATTTATATAATGACCGGGGTGCAGACTCTGCCTGAAACTCCTGATCAGACCTTTCGTGTCAAAGGCAGCGGGAGTCCTGCTTAACACCAGACTTCTGCCAGATTTGTACCGGATTTTGTAAAAAACAACAAGATTGACCTGAGCATTTACGAAAAACAGAACTTCTCTTCATGGAATGACTTCTTTATAAGGCGCATCCGAAAAGAAGAACGCCCGATCGATATGCGCGAAAACATCCTGATCAGCCCCTGTGACGGAAAACTTTCCGTACACAGGATCAGCTCAGACTCACGTTTCAGCATCAAAGATACAGAATATACAGCAGGACAGCTTCTGAAGAATAAGGCAATTGCCGAGAGATACACAGGCGGCTATGCGCTGATTTTCAGACTGACAGTAGATGACTATCATCATTACTGCTATGTGGCAGATGGAAGAAAATCCGCGAATGTAACTCTGCCCGGCGTTTTCCACACAGTGAATCCTGCAGCAAACGATGTATATCCCATCTACAAAGAAAACGCCAGAGAATACACTCTGCTGAAAACAAAACAATTCGGAACCATCCTCATGATGGAAGTAGGCGCCATGATGGTAGGAAAAATCACAAATCTCCATAAAAATCCTGCCACAGTAAAGAAAGGCCAGGAAAAAGGCAACTTCGAATTCGGAGGTTCCACAATAATCCTCCTCATCCAGCCGGGAAAAGTCCGTATTGATTATGATCTGATCGAGAATACAGAAGAGGGATATGAGACTATCGTAAAAATGGGCGAACGAATAGGAGAGTGCAGGAAGTTAAAAAATACAAAGAATCATTACGAAGGCACAATAGAGAATACCTGAACAGGTATTCGCATTTTATTAAAAGATAATAAAAAGCATTTGTGAAGATGCAGAAAGGATATAATAATACTGTTGAATAAACGAAACTATCAGAAAGAACTGGAAAAACTTATAGATCAGGCGCAAAAAGATAACAAGATCCCAAGCCTGTTTCTCCACAGCTGCTGTGCACCCTGCAGCAGTTACGTACTGGAATACCTGTCAAAATATTTCAACATCACAGTATTCTACTACAACCCAAACATCTACCCGGAAGAAGAATATCGCAAACGAGTCCATGAAATTACCCGTCTTGTAAACTCCATGGAATTTGAACACCCTGTCAACTGATAGAGGGTCACTACGACCCACAGGAATTCTTCCAGATGGCAAAAGGCTCGAAGACCTACCCGAAGGTGGCGAACGCTGCTTCAAATGCTACCGCCTCCGCATGGAAGAAGCAGCAAAACTGGCAGAAGAGGGCGGCTATGACTATTTTACCACCACCCTTTCCATCAGCCCTCTGAAAAACGCAGCCAAGATCAACGAAATCGGAGAAGAACTGGCAGAAATCTACCACGTCCAACACCTCCCATCTGACTTCAAGAAAAAGAACGGCTACAAACGTTCTATTGAGCTCTCCCACGAATACGACCTCTACCGTCAGAACTACTGCGGTTGCGTCTATTCCCGAATGATTCCCAACTAACCACTTTGCAATACTGAAAAAATATGTTACACTAACACGTAAAAGCAATAATACCAAAAATAAAGAAGAAACGAGGAATAACACAATGGCACAGCTTTGGGGCGGACGTTTCACAAAAGAAACAGACAAACTTGTATATAACTTCAACGCATCCATCTCTTTTGACCAGAAATTCTATGAGCAGGACATCAGAGGCAGCAAAGCACACGTAGCAATGCTCGCCAGACAGGGAATCCTGACATCAGAAGAAAAAGATCAGATCGAAGCAGGTCTTGACGGAATCCTTGCAGATGTAAGATCCGGCAAACTCGAGATCACATCCGAATACGAAGATATCCACAGCTTTGTAGAAGCAAACCTTATCGACAGAATCGGTGATGCAGGCAAGAAACTTCACACAGGAAGAAGCCGTAACGATCAGGTAGCCCTTGACATGAAACTCTATGTAAGAGATGAGATTGAGAGACAGACGAACTGGTAAAGAAACTTCTCGAAGCACTTCAGAAGATCATGGAAGAGAATGTCCACACATACATGCCAGGCTTCACACACCTCCAGAAAGCGCAGCCGGTCACACTGGCTCACCACGTAGGTGCATACTTTGAAATGTTTGTACGTGACAGAAGCAGACTTGCAGATATCCGTAAGAGAATGAACACCTGTCCTCTGGGTGCAGGCGCACTGGCAGGAACCACCTACCGCTTGACAGAGAATATACAGCACAGCTTCTCGGTTTCGACGGCCCGACCAGAAACAGCATGGACTCTGTATCAGATAGAGACTATGTGATTGAACTGCTGTCCGCATTCTCCACAATTATGATGCACATGAGCCGTTTCTGCGAAGAAATCATTATGTGGAACTCCAATGAATACCGCTTCGTAGAGATAGACGATGCCTACAGCACAGGCAGCAGTATCATGCCTCAGAAAAAGAACCCGGATATCGCAGAACTTGTAAGAGGAAAAACAGGTCGTGTATACGGGGCATTAACATCTATCCTTACAACCATGAAGGGAATCCCTCTTGCATACAACAAAGATATGCAGGAAGACAAAGAACTTACATTTGATGCCATTGACACTGTAAAAGGATGTCTTGCCCTCTTCACAGGCATGATCTCCACTATGCAGTTCAACAAACAGAATATGGAAGCAAGTGCAAAGAATGGCTTTACAAATGCTACAGATGCAGCCGATTATCTGGTAAATCATGGAGTACCTTTCCGCGATGCACACGGCATTGTAGGCCGTCTGGTGCTTACCTGTATTGATAAAGGGATTTCTCTGGATGAACTTCCTCTTGAAGAATATAAAGCCATCAGCCCGGTATTCGAGAACGATATTTACGAAGCAATCAGTATGAAAACCTGTGTGGAAAAACGTATGACCATCGGTGCACCGGGACCTGACGTGATGGAGAAAGTGATCGCTGAGAACAAAAAATATCTGGAAGAAAATTAAAAAAATGCTTGCAATTTATTATGGTTTGTTATAGTATGTACAAGAAAGACAGATGTACGCAATATAAGGACACCTGGATAAAAATGTCCGCGAAAAGGGTAGAGACGCGGGCAGAAGATAAAGAGGAGAAAGATATTATGAGTGAAAAGCTTAGAGTCGGTATTTTAGGTGCTACAGGTATGGTAGGTCAGAGATTTATCTCTCTGCTTGAGAATCATCCATGGTTTGAAGTTGTAACTGTAGCTGCAAGTCCGAGAAGTGCAGGAAAGACATACGAAGAGGCAGTTGGCGGAAGATGGAAAATGGATACTCCAATGCCGGAGGGTGTCAAGAATCTTGTTGTTATGAACGTAAACGAAGTAGAGAAGGTTGCTGCAACAGTTGATTTCGTATTCTCTGCTGTAGATATGTCAAAAGAAGAGATCAAGAAGATCGAAGAAGAATATGCTAAGACAGAGACACCGGTTGTTTCCAACAACAGTGCTCACAGATGGACACCGGATGTACCGATGGTAGTGCCGGAAATCAATCCGGAACACTTCGATGTAATCGAATCCCAGAAGAAACGTCTCGGAACAACACGCGGATTTATCGCTGTTAAACCAAACTGCTCTATCCAGAGCTATGCTCCTGTATTAACTGCATGGAAAGAGTTCGAGCCATATGAAGTAGTTGCTACTACATATCAGGCAATCTCCGGAGCAGGTAAGACATTTAAGGACTGGCCGGAAATGGTTGGAAACATCATCCATACATCGGCGGCGAGGAAGAGAAGAGTGAGAAAGAGCCATTAAGAATCTGGGGTAAAGTAGAAGACGGTGTGATCAAACCTGCTACAGAACCGGTTATCACATGCCAGTGTATCCGTGTACCGGTACTGAACGGACATACAGCAGCTGTATTCGTTAAATTCCGTAAGAACCCTACTAAAGAGCAGCTTATCAAAGCATTGGTAGAGTTCAAGGGACTTCCACAGGAATTAGAACTTCCAAGTGCTCCGAAGCAGTTCATCCAGTATCTGGAAGAGGACAACCGTCCGCAGGTTACAGAGGATGTAAACTTCGAACATGGCATGGGCGTATCTGTAGGACGTCTTCGTGAAGACACCGTATATGACTGGAAATTCGTAGGACTTTCCCACAATACAGTCAGAGGTGCAGCAGGCGGAGCAGTTCTCTGTGCTGAAACCTTAAAAGCAAAAGGATATATCCAGGCGAAATAATTTATAGAAAATAATAAAAGAGGTGCCGGTAACGGTGCCTCTTTTTATGAGGACACGACGGATTATGAAAGAAAAAGTTCTGACAACAGTGGTGACTTTTGAAACTACCACTCAGCAATTGCTATGGAAAGGGAATGTAAGAAAAACAAATTTACAGGCAGACTGATCCCTGTGCCAAGAGAAATATCAGCTTCCTGCGGCCTTGCGTGGAAATGTGGGGAACAGAACGAAGAAGAAACAGCTTCCTATATGAAGGAACAGGATCTGGAATATGAAAAGATTTATAGGATTCTTGCATAAAATGGAAAGATTTATAGGAATACCTGATATATGGTAAATGGTTCACATTTTGACGGATATGTGAAAACATGATACAATGATAGCACTGAATCTCTTGTTATAGAAGATATGTAACTATTCGGCAGTCTGTCGGCTGTGAAAGTACGTTACTGTTCACTCCGTTTACAGTAACGAAAGTATTGAACAGTTACGAGGAGATTCTGAATATGGAGATCAATTGGGGTGAACTGACTTATGGGAAATGAAATGAAAAAAAGTGAAGTGCGTCTTACACAGCTTGCCAGTGCAGCCGGATGCGGTGCTAAGATTGGCCCGAAAGTTCTGGCGCAGGTAGTAGGCAAACTTCCGAAATTTACAGATCCGATGCTTCTGGTAGGTCCGGAGACATCAGACGATGCAGCAGTATACAAGATTAATGATGAACTGGCAATGATCCATACAGTAGACTTTTTTCCGCCGGTAGTGGATGATCCGTATATGTACGGGCAGATCGCGGCAGCCAATGCACTGAGTGATGTCTATGCAATGGGCGGTGTTCCGAAACTGGCATTAAATGTGGTAGCATTTCCAAACTGCCTTGGTCCGGAAGTACTGGAGCAGATTCTGCGCGGCGGTGCAGATAAGGTCATGGAAGCCGGAGCAGTCCTTGCAGGCGGGCATACTATCAATGATAAAGAACCGAAATACGGACTCTGTGTAACTGGTTATGTGCATCCGGACAAAATGTGGAAAAATTACGGCGCAGAAGAAGGAGACATCCTTATTCTTACCAAACCGCTGGGCTGTGGAATCCTTAACACTGCCATTAAGGCAGAAATGGCGTCTCAGGAAGAAATTGAGAGAGTCCAGAAGATCATGGCGAAGCTGAACAAATATGCAGCAGAGATTGCATCTAAATACACGATCCACAGCTGTACCGACGTAACAGGATTCAGTCTTGCAGGTCACAGTCTGGAAATGGCAAAAGGCAGCCGGAAAACTCTGGTGATCCAGTCTGAGAAACTTCCGATCATTGAGGGTGTTGAAGAATATGCACAGATGGGGCTGATTCCTGAAGGTGCATACAGAAATCGTGACTTCGCAGGCGATGAAGTACGAAGTGAGATTAAGGAACTCTGGATGGAGGATCTGGTATTTGATCCGCAGACATCCGGCGGACTTCTGCTTGCAGTACCGGCAGAAGAAGCCAATGCCCTTGCAGAAGAGCTTGCAGGTATGGATATCTTTGGCGGTGTTATCGGATATGTAACAGAATTGCAGGATAAAGCAGTTGTATTTGAATAAAAAAATCAGCTTTACTTTCAGACATGCTCTGCACGCCTGCGGAGATCTTTCTTGTCTTTTGCGCTCTGCCGAACTGTCTTGAATGCATTAGTTTATGGAATTGCTATAAAAATCTTCGAATATAATGGAACATAATTACAAATCGTTACTGTTCACTCTGTTCACAGTAACGTAGCCAAAATTCATTCCAGATTGCCTGCGGCAATGGAATTTTGGCTTGTATGTCTCGGGATTTTGGCATATTCATGCCAAAAACACCTCGCGGAATAGTGGTGTGTGAACAGTAACTACAATCTGATGAATATTCTTGAATTGTTTGAC
>ENA-OQCS01000790-OQCS01000790.1-human-gut-metagenome-genome-assembly--contig:-NODE-790-length-17454-cov-5.393259_pt1 | contig 17454 bp, 28 predicted proteins | sample MGYA00242757_ERZ504575 | MGnify/ENA primary metagenome ERZ504575 (study PRJEB26092, sample SAMD00036297) | human gut metagenome | host: Homo sapiens | study: EMG produced TPA metagenomics assembly of...
GCATTATTAGGTAAAGGATTCGCAATTTTTCTTTAAGAAAAATCATATGCGAGATACTGTAAAGATTTTAATTCTACTAAGTGTGGCATTTATTCTAGTGACACTTGAGGATGCTTTACCAATTCCATTTTCAGGATTAATTGCGAATATGTTTATGGGAATTTTTCTGCAAAGAAATCATTCTGTTGCATCCAACGACTATCCGTTAAATTTAATAAGTTATGGGTAGGTGCTGAAGTTTTATTATTTGTATTAGTTGGAGCCTGTGTAAATATTTCTTATGCACTAAAAGCAGGCATAATGGCTATTCTGTTAATATTTGGAGTACTTTTATTTAGAATGCTTGGTGTATTTTATTTGTTTATTAAAACATCGTTAAGTAAAACAGAAAGATTATTTTGTATAATCGCATATTGTCCAAAGGCAACTGTGCAAGCAGCAATTGGATCCGTTCCTTTAGCTGCAGGACTAGGATGTGGCAAATTGTATTGACTGTTGCCGTTTTATCCATCTTGATTACTGCACCATTAGGTGCATTTATGATTGAACATACATATAAAAAATTATTAAAAAAGAACAAAGATTGAATTAGTCTTTGTTCTTTTCGTATATTACCTTTAAGCCTTTGAAAATTAAGTTTGGATCATACACATCTATTGATTTTGTGTAGTTACAAACAATTCTTCCTAAACCACCTGTCGCAATAACCTTCATGTCTTTGCCGACTTCTTTTTTAAATTGAGCAATTGTATATTCAACTCCACCTAAGAATTGATAAAATACACCAGCCTGCATTTCTGTTTGTGTATTTCTTGCCAAGATAGTTTTAGGACGTTTGATCTCAATTTCAGGAAGTTGTGCAGTTTGTCCCCATAAGGCATTGGCACCTGTTTCAATACCAACACCAATGGCCCCTGCTTTAAAACAACCATTTTCATCTACATAATCATAAGTAGTAGCTGTTCCAAAATCGGCAACTAGAATAGGTCCTCCATATTCATTAAATGCACCAGCGCAATCTGCGATACGGTCTGCACCGACATTTCGTGGATTTTCTAATTGAACACTTATTCCACTTTTAACTCCAGGTCCTACAATAAGGGGTTCTATACCTACGAATTTTTTGATTCCATTTGTGAAAGAGTGCATCATCTTTGGAACAACACTTGAGACAATAACTGCATCAATTGTTTTTCATGTACATTAGAACGATCCAAAAAGTTTTTTAACATAAAACCATATTCATCACTCGTTCTTCTTACTTTTGTTGTTAATCGATATGTACCAATTAAATCATCCTTATCAAAAATACCGATAGTTATGTTTGTATTTCCAATGTCTACTGTTACAAGCATATTATTTCTCCATCTCAATTTCTTTCATTGTTTCTAGAATTTTATATCCTAATTCTTCTTTTGAACATTTAGGTAAATGTTTTGTTTCATTTTTTCTAAGTAAAGTTACAACATTTGTATCTGTCTGAAAACCAGCACCACGAGTAAATAGATTGTTCGCAATCAACATATCACAATTTTTAGATTCTAGTTTCTTACGTGCATTTTCCTCTAAATTTTGTGTTTCCATCGCAAAACCGCAAATGACTTGATTCTCTTTTTTGTGCTGTCCAATATATGCTAAAATATCTGGATTTTTTACAAAATGAAAAGTAACCTCTTCATCTGACTTTTTGATTTTTTGATCCGCAACCATTTCAGTCTGTAATCCGCAACAGCAGCAGCCATAATAATGTAGTTTTGATCATCGAGTCTTGATGTAATCGCATCAAACATATCTTGAGCATTTGTCACGTGTACCATATTTACATCCTTAAGATCTTCTAAAGCTGTAGGACCTGCAACTAATGTTACATTAGCACCTAGTGATTTGGCAGCTTTTGCGATCGCATATCCTTGTTTACCACTTGAATGATTGCTTAAAAAACGAACAGGATCTAATGCTTCTTGTGTTGGACCTGCAGAAACTAAAACATTCTTTCCTTTTAATGTTTGTTCCATTTCAAATTCATGATCAATGCAAGCCACAATATCTTGTACATCAGCAAGCTTACCTTTTCCAGTATCATTACATGCCAAATGACCTACAACAGGTTCTACAAACTTATATCCAAGTTCTTTGGCTAGTTTGATATTTCTTTGTGTGACCTCATTTTCATACATATGAACATTCATTGCTGGGCAAATTAATTTTTTTGTATGACAAGCTAGAAAAGTTGTTGAAACAATATCATCGGCAATTCCATGAACGACTTTGGCAATAATATTAGCCGTCGCAGGAACTAATACCATGATATCAGCCATTTAGCTAAAGTAATGTGGGCAATTGGATCTTCATTGGTTTCATCAAACAAAGAAACTTCACATTTATATTTACTTAATGATTCAAAGTTGATTGGTTTGACAAATTCTTGTGCATGTTCTGTCATGACCACTTTGATTTCGTAATCTTTTTTGGATAATTTGCTGACAAGATCACAAGCTTTGTAGGCTGCAATACCACCAGACACTCCTATAACAACATGTTTTTTCATGATTGATTCTCCTTTGTGAATAAAATCACGTATCGATTTTTCACTAAGACATTATCCCATATGAATCCATCGTTTTCAAGCAACAATAAAGTATTCACTAAGGATATTTTAACTTCTAAAACCTAAATTTTAAAAAAGTGTTTATTTTTCTTGGCATATGGTAAAATGAACGCATGAAAATAATTGTTGCGAGTGACTCTTTTAAGGGATGTATGTCCTCAAAAGAAGTTGAAGAAAGTATAAAAAAAGGAATATTAAAGGCAAATGATGCACATGAAGTTTTAACCTTTCCTATGGCTGATGGTGGAGAAGGTACCGCCATGGTATTTTGCGATATTATTAAAGGAAAGATGATTGATGTATTAACTACGGATGCCTATGGTAAAAATGTATTTACGAAATATTGTATTTCTCAAGACGGAAATTTGGCTGTGATGGACGTAGCTAGTTGCATAGGATTGAATATGACACCAAAAGAGAAAAGAAATCCGATGATCGCATCAAGTAAGGGTGTGGGTATCATGATGAAGGATGCACTATCTAGAGGATGTAAAAAAATTATTATTGGTTTAGGTGGTAGTGCAACAAACGATGGTGGCATGGGAGTTTTAAGTGAATTTGGAGTTCGCTTTTATAATTCAAAAAGAGAATTACTTGTACCTAGTGTATATGCTCTTAGCCAAATTGCCTTTGTTGATAAGCGTTATGCAAGACTTCCAAAAGATGTAGAAATTATTTGTGCTTGTGATGTGAAGAATCATTTGTTAGGTAAAAATGGAGCTACTTATGTTTTTGGTAAACAAAAAGGTATCTATTTAAATCAGATGTCTGAAGTTGAAAGAGGTATGGCTCACTATTGTATGAAATTGAAACAAACATTTCACGTAAATGTGAATGAATTTGAAGGCTCAGGCGCAGCCGGAGGTATAGGCAGTGTATTATTAGGGGTTATGCAGGCAAAAAGAATTTCAGGTATCGATTTAGTTGTTGAATATTCAGGCTTAAAAGAACATCTTCAAAATGCGGATTTAGTCATTACCGGAGAAGGACAAACCGATGCGCAGACATTATATGGAAAGCTACCGTTAGGTATTGCACATTTGGCAAGATCTTATAGTGTTCCATGTGTTTGCTTAAGTGGGGCTTTAGGCTTAGGCTATCAATCCCTATATGATGAAGGTATGATTGGAATTTTTTCGAGTGCTGATCGTGCCATGTCCTTTCAAATGGCTCTACAAACGGGAAGTGAGAAATTAGAGGCATTGGCATTTAGTTTAACTAAATTTATGGATGGTATTAGAAAGTAGGTTTTTAGATGAAAAAGATAATAACATTACTATGTACATTTGTGCTTTGTATAGGACTTGTTGGGTGTGGATCTAAAACGCCTTTTGAAATTAAAGAAATTAGTGCAACAAAACTACAAAAGAAATTAGACAATAAAGATTCATTTGTGTTAATTATTGAAAGAGAGAATTGTCCTTATTGTGAGGCTTTACAAGAATATATCGACAAAACAAAAGATGAACATCCAAATCTAGTCTTATATAAGATTGATTCAACAGATTATGGCTTTAGTAAAATTAGTCAGGATTCTAAGCAGCTACAAAGTTCTACAAAAGATGGAAAGATTCTTTTGGATATGGCTCCATATTTTCTATATACACCAACACTTTATGTGATTGAAATGGTAAGGCAAAACATGCTGGAATTGGATATAACGAAAGTGATAATTCAATTAGTTTATGGGATGTGGATTCAACTATTGATTTCGATTTGGCAGATACACAAGAATTTTGGGAGTTTTTAGAAACATATGAATAAGAAAAATATTACGATTATTGCGACAGGTGGAACGATTGCTGGACGTGGCAGTGTTGGTAAAAGTGCAAATTATCAAGCAGGCACTTTTGATGTGGAAGAAATCGTACAAAGTATTCCACAAATTCGTGATTTGGCAAATTTAAACACGATTCAATTATATAATGTAGACTCGAATGATATGGGGATAGATAAATGGGTTGAATTAAGAAAAATTTGTCATGAATTAGAAAAAAATCGTTATGTAGATGGAATTGTCATTACACATGGAACGGATACTCTAGAAGAAACGGCCTTCTTTTTAAATCTTACTTTAGCATGTCATAAACCAGTTGTCTTAACTGGTTCAATGCGTCCTGCAACTGCAACAAGTGCAGATGGTCCAATGAATTTATATCAAGCAGTAGCTTTGGCATGTCATATGGAAGCTTGGCAAGCTGGCGTTTTAGCTGTTATTTCAGATACGATCTATTCAGGAAGAGACTTACAAAAGACAAATAGTTATAAAACAGATGCATTTAAAATGGGGGAATTTGGTTCGCTAGGATATATGCGTGATGATCATGTATACCTATTAAATTCGCCATTTAAAAAAACATACATTTCAAACGATTTTTCAAAAATGGAATTTGAAGATTTGCCTAAAGTAGAAATTTTTTATGTACATACAGACTCGGATCCAGAATTATTAGAATACATGTTAAATAAGTATGATGGTTTAGTTTTAGCAGGTACAGGTTCAGGAAATTATTCTACAAAGATAAAAGAGGTTTTAGAAACCTATGCAGGAAATTGTACAATTGTTCGTGCAAGCCGTGTATTAGAAGGTGCTGTTTTTGATTCAGATGTGTTTGATTCAAAGAAAGTAACCATTCCTGCTTATAAGTTTTCAGCACAGAAAGCTAGGATTTTGTTGATGCTTGCGCTAAATTGTACTAAAAACCATGAAACAATCAAATCATTCTTCCAAGAATATTGAAAAAACTTTTCTTGTATTGTAAATAATTTTGTAAATGCTATAATAATTTATAGACTATTACAAGACAGGAGGTTATTATGCAGCAATTAGAAAATAACGCATTTTTTTGGCAAAAGTTAGATACGCTTCTATTATCAAGCAGTTGTACAATTGACCGTCCAAAAGGAAGTGCTCATTATAAATTCACTAATTTGATTTATCCTGTAGACTACGGTTTTCTTTCAGATACATTTGGCTCAGATCAAAAACCAATTGATGTTTTCAAAGGTTCTATCGCAACAAATAATGTGGATGCGATTGCGATTACGGCAGATATTCTGAAAAAAGATTGTATTGTTAAATTATTAGTGGGTTGTACAGAGGAAGAAACAATGCGTATTCTAGAATTCTTAGATCAAACAGAATTCCAAAAGGCAATTTTAGTCCGTAGAGGCAACGACACACCATTATGGTCGAATAACGATTAGAAAAGACAAGTCTTAGGATTTGTCTTTTTCTTATGCATTTAAATGGAAAAACATGTTGAGTTGATTTAAAATAAAGGTAGAAGAGGAGGTCTTTATTATGGAATTAAAAGGATCTAAAACAGAAAAAAATTTAATGACAGCTTTTGCAGGTGAATCTCAGGCATGTGTTAAGTATCAATATTATGCTTCACAAGCTAAGAAGGATGGATATGTAAAGATTCAAAATATTTTTGCTGAAACATCAAATAATGAAAAAGAACATGCAAAATTATGGTTCAAGGCTTTGCATGGTGGAAAAGTTCCAACAACAACAGAAAACTTAAAGGATGCAGCTGCAGGTGAAAACTATGAGTGGACAGATATGTACGCAACAATGGCTAAAGAAGCTCGTGAAGAAGGATTTGATGATATTGCTGCATTATTTGAAGGTGTAGGTGCTATTGAAAAACATCATGAAGCTCGTTATAAAGCTATGTTGAAAGATGTAGAAGAAGATGCAATGTTTAAAAAAGATACTTCTACAGTATGGATTTGTCTAAACTGTGGACACATTCATTATGGTGAAACAGCTCCATTGGTATGTCCAGTATGTAATCATCCACAAGCTTATTTCCAAGAATTAAAAGATCATTACGAATAATAATATCTCATGGTAGCTTCGGCTACCTTTTCTTATCCTAGAAAGTTGTGCTAAAATAATTTTATGGAAATAATAGAGGCAATTGAAAAATTAAAAGAAAAGTCATGCACTTGTATGTTTAGAGAATCGTGCGTTGATTAAAATGGAAAAAGATAAAGTATACATATGGCATAGTCAATGGCATTCAAAGCTTTCAAGAAATGATTTTATTTCACTATTTCAAAAGAATACGTTTGAAGTTTATGAAAATGACCATGGTATTGATATGGAAAAAGATGAAGAGTATTATACATGGCGTAATCGATATTTGTAGAAAGGATATATTTTATGATAGGAATTGTATATAGTTCAAAAACAGGGAACACACAATCTTTGGCAAACAGTTTGAATTTTATGGAGTCAAAATATTGTGTATCTGTAGAAGACGCAAAAGATTTAGAACCAGTAGATTTATTGTGCATTGGATTCTGGTGTGATAAGGGAGATTGTGATGATTCAATGAAGCAATATCTTTCTACACTACGTAATCAAAATGTTTTCTTGTTTGGAACAGCTGGCTTTGGTAAATCTAAAGAATATTTTGAAATGATTTTAAAAAATGTTCAAAGTCATTTAGATGCATCTAACTGTGTTAAAGGAACATGGATGTGCCAAGGTAAGATGCCTTTGGCAATTCGTGCAAAGTTTGAATCGAATCTCGAAATGTTGAAGAATTTTGATGAGGCTTTAAAACATCCAAATGATAAGGATATTGATAGTTTAATGAAATGTGTAAATGAAGCGTTGTGAGAGCATATCACTACGCTTTTCTTGTTGTTAGGAGTATGATGTAGCTAGAAAGAAGGAATGTGCTATGTTGAGTAAGAAAGTAGCGGACTTGTTGAATAATCAAGTTAATAAAGAATTATATTCTGCTTATTTGTATTTGGATTTCGAAAATTATTATCATGATAAAAGTTTAGAGGGTTTCGCAAATTGGTATCATGTACAAGTACAAGAAGAGATTGCACATGCTCAATTGATGATGCAATATCTTCAAGACAATGATTATAGTGTTGTTTTGGAAGCTATTAATAAGCCAAATATTTCTTTAAACGAACTAAGTGATCCGTTAAAGGCAGGCTTAAAACATGAACAATACGTAACTGAATTGATTCATACTTGTTACGCAGCAGCTTATGAAGAAAAAGATTTTAGAACTATGCAGTTCTTGGATTGGTTTGTCAAAGAACAAGGAGAAGAAGAAAAAAATGCTTCAGATTTAATTTCTCGATTTGAATTGTTTGGACACGATGCCAAGGGTTTGTATGATTTAGATGCAGAGTACAAAACTCGTACTTATATTGCACCAAGCATTTTATAGGCAAAAAACTAAAGCGATGATTTTGATTCATCGCTTTTTTCGTGCTTATTCTATTGTGATATATAACTTATATAATATTGACTTTACAACTGTCTTGTCAGATGTAAAGTCTAGGTGTATAATTCAAAACGGTAAAATTTTTTAAGGGAGGAAAAATTCCATGTCTTTAAAGGAAGATGTATTGAGATTAAAAAAGGAAAAAAATGCGATTATCTTAGCGCATTATTATGTAGATGGAGCTGTACAAGATGTAGCTGATTTTGTCGGTGACTCATATGCCTTGGCAAAAAAGGCTAAGAATACAGATGCAGATATTATTGTATTTGCGGGTGTTAAGTTTATGGGTGAAAGTGCTAAAATGTTAAATCCAGAAAAGAAAGTATTGATGCCAGATTTAAATGCCGATTGTCCAATGGCACATATGGCAAGTAAGGCTGTCATTAAAAAGATGAAAGAAGAATATGAAGATTTAGCGGTTGTATGTTATATCAACTCAACAGCTGAATTAAAAACAATGGCTGATATTTGTGTAACGAGTTCAAATGCAGTGAAGATTGTTCGTTCACTTCCAAATAAAAATATTTTCTTTATTCCAGACGGAAACTTAGGGGCGTATGTAAAGAAACAAGTACCTGAAAAGAATATTATCTTAAACGATGGATATTGTATTACACATAAGCGTGTGACATTAAAAGATGTTGAAAAAGCACGTAAAGAACATCCTAATGTTCCAATTATTGTGCATCCTGAGTGTGTTAATGAAGTCGTTGAGGCAACTGATTTTGCAGGTAGCACTTCAGAATTGATTCAATATACAGTGGACAATCCAAACAAAGAATTTGTGATTGGTACTGAACTTGGTGTGCTTCATGAAATGCAGTTGAAATCACCAGATAAAACTTCTATCCTTTAACAGATAAATTAATTTGTATGAATATGAAGAAGGTATCTTTGGAAAAGGTTTATGATTGTTTGTTGAATGAGACAAATGAAGTGTTTGTAGATGAAGAAGTGAAGGTTATGGCTGAAAAGTCATTAGATAGAATGTTGGAGTTGGCAAAATAATATGGAAAAGTTAGAGGCAGATATTGTTATTGTTGGAACAGGTGCAAGTGGATTGTTTGCAGCTTTACATGTTCCAAGTGATAAAAAGGTCCTAATGTTGACAAAATCTGATGCCGAAAATAGTGATTCATTTTTAGCACAAGGCGGAATTTGTGTGTTAAGAGACAAGAATGATTTTGATTCTTTTATGGAAGATACTATGAAGGCAGGGCATTATGAAAATCGTAAAGAATCTGTTGAAATTATGATCAATTCAAGCCGTGACATCATCAATGAGTTGATTGGATATGGTGTTGATTTTGCGACAAAAGATGGCAAATTAGATTATACGCGTGAAGGAGCACACTCTAAACCACGTATTTTATTTCATGAAGATATTACAGGAAAAGAAATTACATCCACTTTATTAGATGCGGTTCGTAAGTTAGAGAATGTAACGATTATGGAATATGTCACAATGACAGATATTATTGAAAAAGATAATGTATGTTATGGCGTTTTGGCGAATGATGCAACAACAATGAAATGTGCATTGAGGCAGGTTATACAATCTTTGCGTGTGGAGGAATTGGAGGATTGTATGATCATTCAACAAATTATCCACACTTAACAGGAGATGCCATTGCGATTGCAATCCAGCATGGTATCAAATTAGAAAATGTGGATTATGTGCAGATTCACCCAACAACTTTATATACAAAGAAAAGAGGAAGAGCTTTCCTTATTAGTGAATCGGTTCGTGGTGAAGGGGCAAAACTTTATGGAAAAGACGGGAAGCGTTTTGCGAATGAAGTGTTGCACGTGATATTATGACACAAAAGATTCGTGAACAAATGAAGAAGGATGATATGCCTTATGTTTGGATGGATATGGGCGTTTTAGGTGAAGAAGTCATCAAAAATCATTTCCCTCACATTTATGAAAAATGTTTAGAAGAAGGATATGACTGTACAAAAGAATGGATTCCAGTTACACCAGCTCAGCACTATTTTATGGGTGGAATTCATGTAGATAAAGATTCTCGTACTTCTATGTCACATTTATATGCAGTTGGAGAAACTAGCTGTAATGGTGTTCATGGAAAAAACCGTTTAGCTAGTAATTCCTTGTTGGAATCTTTGGTTTGGGGAAAAAGAGCCGTTGTTGATTTATTGAAAAAGGAACCGGCTTATACAAGTGATTTTGATTGTTTGGTAAAAGTGACTAAATCACATCAGTTGTCAAATCAGGAAAAAATGTATCATGATATGGTACTTGAAGAAATAGAAAGAGAGAGACAAGCTCGTGGATAAGAATACAATGCGTTTAAACGTGGATCACTTATTGATCCAAGCTTTGCAGGAAGATATAACAAGTGAAGATGTTTCAACAAATGCAGTAATGCCTTCCTATCAGTATGGGCAGGTACAATTAATCTGTAAAGAAGATGGGATTATTGCAGGTCTTGAAGTGTTTGAAAGAGTCTTTTATTTATTAGATGAAAGCATGGAAGTGAAATTCTATGTAAAAGATGGGGATGTCGTAAAAAACGGACAATTATTGGCTGAAGTATCTGGGGATGTTCGTGTTCTTTTATCTGGTGAAAGGACGGCTTTGAATTATCTTCAAAGAATGAGTGGAATTGCCACTTATACAAATCGTGTCGCATCTTACTTAAAGGGTTCAAAGACAAAATTATTGGATACAAGAAAAACAACACCAAATATGCGTGTATTTGAAAAATACGCAGTGCGCGTTGGCGGTGGAAATAACCATAGATACAATTTATCAGATGGTGTTATGTTGAAGGATAATCATATCGCAGCGGCTGGGTCTATCACAAATGCAATTAAGATGGCAAAGAATTATGCTTCTTTTGTTCGTAAGATTGAAGTAGAAGTTGAAACTTTAGAACAAGTAAAAGAAGCGGTTGAAGCCGGTGCGGATATTATCATGTTAGATAACATGAGCGTTGAGAATATGAAAAAGGCAATCGAAATCATTGATGGAAGAGCCGAAACAGAATGTTCTGGAAATGTTACTAAAGAGAACATTGAAAAACTAACGGCATTAGGTGTTGATTATATTTCTAGTGGTGCTCTAACGCATTCAGCACCAATTCTGGATTTGTCTTTAAAAAATCTGCAGGTGAAATAAATGGAAAAGGAAGCTAGACTTCAAGCCATTTATGACATGATTTCAAAAAGTGAAGGACCGGTTTCTGGAACAGCGCTTTCTAAAAAATTTAATGTTTCAAGACAAGTTATTGTGCAAGATATCGCCTTGTTGAAGGCAAAAAATGTGCATATTTATGCGACGCACAAAGGATATGTATGTTCACCACAAAGAGTTCGAAGAGTATTTTCTTGTTTTCATTTGAATGATCGTATGGAAGAAGAAATGAATGCGATCGTAGATTGTGGTGGCTGTATTGAAAATGTATTTGTCAAACATGATGTATACGGTATGTTAGAAGCTAAAATGAACATTAGTTCTAGAAAACAAGTCAAGGAATTCATTGATTCTATTTCACAGAATCAGGCAAAACCTTTAACGGATCTAACGAGTGGATACCATTGTCATACGGTGAGTGCACAATCAAAAGAAGATTTAGATTCAATTGAGGAATCATTAAGAAAACTTCATATTTTACAAGAGGCCTAATGGCCTCTTTTATGTTAAAATAAATTTGAGAAGTAGTGATTTTATGCAACAACCACCTAAATTTATGCCCGATAAAGAATTAAGTAAGTTGGAGGCTCATTATGGCTATATATTATTATGCAGCTAACACTCTCTTTTTTGTTTAGCTTTGTAGCTATGCCTTTAATTATGTATTCTTTGTATTATGATTATTCTGCAATTAATGCATGTATAGAAATGTTGATATCTTTTATATCTGGAATCATCCTGTTATGGTTTATGAGTAATTCTTTTAAAAGAAGTATACAAGATTTGAAGTTTACATTTAAACCTAAAGAGACAATAGATACGGTTGCCATGATGTATTTTTTGAATTATGCGATAGGTATTATTGGTGCTTTGTTGTCAAAAATTGGATTACCGGATACAAGCCCAGATTTCTCGTTAAATGGAAGTGTATTATTTAACACTTTTACTTTTATCAGTGTTGTCATACTTGCACCTATATTTGAAGAATTGATATTTAGAGGTATGATCTTAAATACATTAACTAAATATAATAAAATGTTCGCCATTATTGTGACATCATTATTATTTGGATTATTACACTTGAATATTACACAAGCCATACCCGCTTTCTTTATGAGTCTAGTACTATGTTACATGTATGTACAAACAGATAGTATATTAGTAACAATATTGGCACATGCAGGAAATAACTTTTTAGCTCTAATGTCGGCATATTCAAATCATATTTTGGTTACAGTTTTAGTACTTGCCCTTGTGATTTATGGCTCATTACAATAATATTAAAATCAAAGGAAGTGAATGCATTTATCAAAGAGGAGAAGACAAATGAGAATTGGTATGCAAGATTCTTTAAGCAAATTCCTAACCTTTTATATTTAATATTTACGATTCTTTGGATTATCATTCATTATTCATGAATATGTTTTAAAAAAGAGGACATCTCCTATTTGGAAATGTCCTTTATTTGTTATCTTTCTCTAATTCATCAAACTTCTGCTTCATTGTAGGATTATTTCGTGTTAAACGCTTGATTGTAAGATCCTCTGCTTTATTATTAGCCAATTGCAATTGTCTTTCACTTGATAACAGCGCTTCTTTTGTTTTTTGAAGATGTGAAATTGTTTTATCGATTTCTTCAATAGCTGTATTGAATTTTTTAGAAGCTAATTCATAATTTCTTGAGAACTTTTGTTTGAAATCGTTCATACTCTCCTCAAAATTTGTGATATCAATATTTTGATTGCGCACCAACTGCAATTCATTTTTATACTGCATAGAATTGAATGCAGCATTTCTTAAAATGGTGATCATAGGAATAAAGAACTGTGGACGAATTACATACATCTTTGGATAGCGATGCGATTTATCAACAATACCCGTGTTATACAATTCATTTTCTGGCTCTAACATAGAAACAAGAACAGCATATTCACAATTTTTTTCATTACGATCTTTATCTAATTCCTTTAAGAAATCTTCATTCTTATGTTTTGTAGCCGTTTTGTCATTTTCGTTTTTCATTTCAAACATAATTGAATGATTTCTACACCATTCTCATCTAATTCACGATAGATATAGTCACCCTTAGATCCTGTACGAGCATCATTATCTTTTTCAAAGTATGCATTTTGAAAACCAGTCGCACGTAGCTTATTGAATTCGATTTCACAATGCTGTTCTAAAGATTCCCCAATCATTTTAGTGGATTGTTTCAATTTGAAATCTTTATAATAAGCAATCTGTTCATCTTTGGTCTGTAGTAAAGTATCATATTTTTCCTGCAAACTCTTTTCTTGAAGCTGATATTTCATTTTATCCTGTTCAATTTGATTTTGTAGGTCTTGTTTAATGCTCTTTACGTTCAATTCGTTTTCAACCTTGGCTTTATCCATATCTTGCTTTAAAGACTGGATTTCAAGGTTCTTTTCATTTAACTGAGATTGGTAAGTATTTTCTAGGTTTGCCTTTAATACCTTTTCATTATTTGAAATGTTACTCTTTAAAGCTTGAATTTCATTTTCCTTTGCCTGCAGCTGTAATTTATATTCTTGTTCAGTCTTAGATTCATTGATTTTATTCTGTGAAAGAATCTGTTCTAATTTGGCATTGAGTTTAGATATCTCTAAATCTTTTTTGTTTAACTGATTCTGAAATTCCTTTTGTGTTTCAGTTTTCGTTAACTGCGTACTTGCTTCTAACTTTTCTTTTAATGAAATGACTTCTTGTTCTTTATCATTTTGTTTTTGATTAAATCCGATTGTAGCTGTTTGATTTCAAGCTCTTTCTTATTTAATTGTTCTTGATAAGCCTTTTCAGTTTCACTCTTGATAATTTGTTCAGTTTGATCTTTAATTGTTCTTTTAAAGAATGATTTCTTGTTCTTTATCATTTTGTTTTTTACTAAAGTCAGATTGGAGCTCTTTTATTTCAAGTATCTTTTGATTTAATTTAGATTCAAATTCTTTTTCCAGCTTAGATTGAATGACTTGATTTGAATTCTTTTCTCTTTCTTTTAATTCCTTTTCAAATTCTTCATTACGGACTTGTTGTAAGATTTCATGATATTGACTCTCATCAACTTGGAATACAGTTCCACAATTAGGACATTTTATTTGGCTCATAAGGTACCTCCATTTTATAAAATTATAATCATTAAATTGACAGTATTCATGTCTAAAACTAAATTAATTATAATATTTAAAAAAAATCAAAAAAAGACTTGCATAATATAAAATCACATGGTATATTTAATAGGCATTCAGCGAATGGGCCTGTAGCTCAGGTGGTTAGAGCGCACCCCTGATAAGGGTGAGGTCGTTGGTTCAAGTCCATTCAGGCCCACCATTTGCTGAAGATATGGGGTGTTAGCTCAGCTGGGAGAGCACCTGCCTTGCACGCAGGGGGTCATCGGTTCGATCCCGATACGCTCCACCAATTTTAAAAAGTAAGTCATCTTCGGATGGCTTTTTTTCTATATAAAGAGGACGATTATGTTTATACAATATTATGATTCACCATTGGGTAAAATGTTATTGGCTGCCGATGAAATTGGATTGATTGGCGTTTGGTTTGAAAATCAAAAATATTATGCGAACGGATTAAAAGAACCAATTGAAGAAGAAACGGCTGTATTAAAAGAAACAAAAGAATGGTTAAATCTTTATTTTAGTGGTAAGGAACCAAAAGCTTTACCTAAGATGCATCTAATTGGAACACAGTTTCAAAAGAAAGTTTGGCAACTTCTTCTTAAAATACCCTATGGTAAAACTATGACATATAAGGATATCGCAAGAATGATCTCACCAACAATGTCAGCACAAGCAGTGGGAAGTGCTATAGGACATAATAAAATATCGGTTTTAATTCCTTGTCACAGGGTGATTGGATTCAATAATAATTTGACTGGATATGTAGGTGGAATTGAGAAGAAAGAAAAATTATTAAAATTTGAAAAAAAGAATGAGATTTAATTTTGGTTTATATATGAAAAGACACAAATAAATTGTGATTTGACAAATTCAAAAAAAGCGAACCCCTAGGGATTGCAGTCCCTAGGGGTTCTTTCTTATCTTTCAATGCCAAGAACATTATAACAGAAAATTTAAGTCGATATAGTAAAAATTAATTGTTGTTGTAATTTGATAGGCATTATTTTACTATGAACATACAGATTTGGTGAAAATATGGAGATTGAAAATGGGAAAGAATGAATTAGAAATTTATTTTTATTTAAAAGATCATACAGATTTAAATCATCCTATAAAAGTGGGTGATTTAAAAGAGAAGTTAGGGGATAGTTCAGATCGTCATACTTTTAAAAAGAAACTTCATAGTGTTATTCTGTTGTGCGGTAAAGATAAAATAGGCTATACAGGAGAATTAGATGGACGCTTAGGTAAGATTTGGTATAACCAGCCACTAAATGCGGAACGAATGAATAGATTATTACAAGCAATCGATTGTTCACCTTTATATGAGAATTCAGCAGAAAAAGAAAAAATAAAAGAAGTTTTAAAATGTTATTTGCAATCAGAAAAATACAAAGAACAAAAGTTAGATTCCGATGTTCAAATAGTTAACACTATAGAACGTAGAAGAGGTTATTATTTACAATATCACCATAACGAATGGGACCTTGTCCATACTATACAAGAAGCTATAGATGATGAATATGCTATTAAATGTGATTTGATGCACAGAACGTCAGATGGTAAATATACTACGTATAGAAAGAATACTGTAATTAGCCCATATCGTTTAATTATGTATGATAATCACTATTATATGATTGGATTATGGGATCGTAATACGGGAGAAAATGAAAAAAATACGATTCGTGTATTTGATTTAAGAAAAATATCTTGTTTGTCCTTAGCGACTACAAAATCAGGAACGGGGCGTTATAGAAGAAGTAAAAAGTGTTCGATTATTATGGAAAAAGAATTATCTCAAATGAAAGATGAAACATTATTTAGAAATCAAATTTGTTTTGATAATTTAGATAAGATGGAAAAACTATGTAAAGTGCCAGAGTTTCGCTTTAAAGCAAAAAATATAAATGATGCAATTTATGATACGTTTGGAACGAAATGCTGTAAATATGAAGATGAGATATATACCGTGAAATGTTCAGAACAATTTTTTATAAAATGGGTGATGAAATATGCGGATTCTGTTGAATTGTTGGATGAAGATGAAATAAGTCATTATGTAAAAGAAACCATACAAAGAAGATTAAAAGAGGCTAAAAAAAATTGGAGTGATTAGAACTCCATTTTTTATACCTAATTTTAAATGGTAAAAAATTAACCTAAAATAATAATTTGTTAGTTATTTTGAAGCAAATTTTTTTGCTCAGAAGGTTAATTTTTTATGACACAAATTCAATTATTTGATTCCAAAATTCAAAAATTTAGTTACGATCGATTCTAATGCGTATATAAAAGCGCGCGATGAGTATTGTAAAAGAAAGAATATTAACAAGTCAGGTTTCGCATCTGACTTTTCTTTTACTTTCAACTATAAAAATATACAAGATCGTAAACTTCAAAATTTAGCTACATATTGCACAGATCATTATTATCCTGGTGAATTACCAAGAAAACCTGAATCTATTTTAAAACCAATGCGTCAACTTGGAAAAATGCTTAAAAATGATGAATATGCATTTTTAATTCCTGTAAATAATACAATTGAATCTAAAATAGAATTGCTAGAAACATTGATTGGTGATTTACTACAAGAAGATTTGGATGAAAATCAAATTAAAAGATTGAAGGTAGCCTTAAACTCTTTAAAGTAGTAAAAAATAACGCCATTCATAAGACTTTTGAATCTTTATAATAAGCATTGTTAGAAAGTTAATGGTGTTTATGGTTCGAAAGCTTTATGATCAAGATAGAAAAACTATTTTAGTCATCAATTGCAATCAATATTTGAAAGATAGAGATGAGTATATAGAAAAAAATAAAATCACACATAATGGATTTCAAATGCGAGTAAGAGATAAATTAGGATTGAATTCAAGTTCTATTCGAAGAATTCAGGATATAGGTACATATTGTAAAACGGGTACATATCCAGGAAAGGAACCAAAAAAAGATGCGACGCTTATTGAAATCATGAAATGTTTAGGTGTTTTTTTAAAGGATGATGAATATAAATATTTAGACGAATATTCAAAGAAAATTGAAAACATGACTATAGATCAAAATTAAATTTAATTGAGCAACTTATAGAAGAAATAATGCTTTTAGAAAATAGTGAAATTTATATAAAAAGATTCAGTCAAAATTAAAATGGTAAAATTTTTTGCCAATTTTTTTGAATATAATATTCTTTTACAATTGAATGTATCAAGAAAGTAGGAATATTATGGTAAAAAAATTATTAAAAGGTATTTTGGTTACGGGTGTAATA
>ENA-OQCS01000791-OQCS01000791.1-human-gut-metagenome-genome-assembly--contig:-NODE-791-length-17444-cov-3.985332_pt1 | contig 17444 bp, 24 predicted proteins | sample MGYA00242757_ERZ504575 | MGnify/ENA primary metagenome ERZ504575 (study PRJEB26092, sample SAMD00036297) | human gut metagenome | host: Homo sapiens | study: EMG produced TPA metagenomics assembly of...
CTCTGCTCAACTTGCGGAGAGCACGGTTCTCTTTATCCCTTTGTAGCATGTCATTGATGCAGCCTAATGTTCCCATAAGCAGATTTTTTATCATGTGTAAGCAAAATGGTCTGCTTGCACGTGTACTAAGATACGGCATTTATGTCGCTTTCGCAAGCGATTTTGTGTTTTTTGATATAACTGATGTGACGATACGATTTTGATAGTTATGTTAACTCATTGTCTGCCAGAGAGTAATTTTGCCAACCCATTGTCATGCTTTTGGCAACTTTTGCCATGCCTATGGCAAAGTCTTGCAATAGGGTGGCAAAATCTTGCCAACTTGTCGGCAAGAAAGACACACACTGTTCCCTATACCTTTATTATAGTGTGATAGTGTGAGAAGTGTTTTTCCTTTTTAAAACTTTTGTGTAGAATGATGATGGGCTTCTTTTATTCTGTTTTGCCGGACGGCATCAGCAGTTCTTCTTCATTGTAGCGCGGTCGGTCCTTCACCTCAATGTATATTTTGCCGATGTATTCGCCTACAATCCCCAGCGACACAAGTATCACACCTCCTACCAGCCAGACGGAAATCATCAGTGATGACCATCCGGGGACGGCGTTATGCTGTGTGTAAGAGTGAAGTGTCCATCCGGTGACACACAGTGCCACAAGAATAAAGATGCAGCCTATCCAAAAAATCATACGGACCGGTTTGACGGAAAAGGAAGTGATACCGTCGATGGCAAAATTAAGCATCTTCCGGAAAGGATACTTTGATTCTCCGGCAAAACGCTTGTCACGATTGTAGTACACGCTGTCCGTCTGGTAGCCGATGAGGGGAACCAGTCCCCGAAGAAAAAGGTTGCGCTCGCGGAAGCGGCATAGGTGTTGTACAGCCCGCTGGCTCATCAGGCGGTAGTCGGCATGATTGTAGACGGATTTTACCCCCATTGCCTTCATCAGCCGATAAAAGACCAAAGCGGTGTTGCGTTTGAAGAAAGTGTCGGTCTTCCGTTCTTTACGTACGCCATAAACGATGTCATTGCCCGCTTTATAGCTGTTTATCATGTCCGGAATCACCTGGATGTCATCTTGCAAGTCTGCATCAATGGAGATGGCTATCTCGCAACGCTCTTTTACTGCATTGAGTCCTGCCAGCAGGGCATTCTGGTGTCCTACGTTTCCTGCCAGGTTCAGTCCGCAGGCATAGGCCGTATTTTGGTGCAGTTCTTTGATGATAGCCCATGTCTGGTCGGTGCTTCCGTCGTTTACATATAATATATAGCTTTCCGGGGAAATTTGCCGGGCTTGTATCAGCCGGTCGAATAATTGGCTCAATCGTTTATGGGTTTCATGCAGCACTGCCTCTTCTTTGTAGCAAGGTACGACAACGGCGAGTATGGGAGAGTTTTCCATCATAGAACAAATCTTTTTGCAATATTCGTAAGAAATCGGGAGAAAAACAAATTATCACTCTTTTCTTTTGAAAACGAAACGTACGAGTAAGAAGTTGACCGGAATGGCGATGGCGAAAACCGGAATGGGGGCCAGAGGTTTGGGGATGCCCATCCAGAGAGAGAGGTTCAGCAACCCCATGTGTAGCAGATAGCTGCATAAGTGTGCTCCTCCAAATCCGAAGGCTTTTCTCCATGAGGCTTTCGGCCGAAGGTAAAGTAAGCGGTCAGATAGAAATTGGCGATGAAGCTGAGAGCATATCCCAGTGTATAGGCTATGTTTACATTGATAACCCGTTGTAATACAAAATACAATCCGTAGTGCAGAGCTGTCGCAAAGATGCCACCATTACGAAGCGTACAAATTCCGGTAGTTGTTTCAGCCGCTTCATCTTAACATTAAATATCTACTCTCTGTTGCCATTATCATTGGGGCGGCAAAGTTAGGCATTGTTTCAGAATTATTTGTAATTTTGCTTTGCGAAATTAAGCTGCATCTCAGCAAATTGCAAATAATTTGCATCTGCTTTCGGTTTGCGCTATCTTTGCGTCCAGAAAACATAAAAAACAAATAAGGTATGTCGGACAGAAAGAAGGCGTTCTGGTTTATTGCGCTGCTGAGTGTGCTTGTGGTTGTTCCCTTTCTGGGAGAAACCATTTTTTATTCCAAGGGGGAACCGCGGGAGGCGATTGTTGCCCTTTCTATGCTGGAAAGTGGAAACTGGATACTTCCGGTGAACTATGGTACTGATATTGCTTATAAACCCCCTTTCTTCTACTGGTCAATAGCCGCCGTCTCTTCCCTTTTTGGAGAGGTGACGGAGTTTTCTGCCCGTTTCCCGTCTGCATTGGCTTTTTTAGCCATGCAGTTAATGTTCTTTGCCTTTGTGGCAAAACGTAAAAACGTTCAAACGGCGTTTCTGGCCTCTATTCTTCTTTTGTCTTCTTTCGAGGTGCATCGGGCGGCTGTCGCTTGTCGGGTCGATATGGTTCAGGTTGCCTTTATCGTTATTTCCCTTTGTCTGCTGTTCCGCTGGGATGAGAAGGGATGCCGCGGAGTGCTTGCTTGCGGTGTTGCTTGATGGGATGTGCCACGTTGACCAAAGGGCCGGTAGGCTCCATATTCCCTTGCGCGTGTATCGGTGTGTATCAGTTGTTGCGCGGACGTCTTTCTGGAAAGCGTTTTTCTCGTTGGTAGGTATCGGCTTGCTTTCTTTTGTTCCTTATTTAGCTTGGGTATACGTAGCTTACAGACAAGGTGGACAACCGTTCCTCGATTTGGTTCTGGAGGAGAATACCAGGCGGTTTATGGGCAAAATGTCCTACGAGTCCCATGAAAATCCTATATGGTATAATTTCCTGACTTTGATTTGGGGATGGATTCCCTGGACGTTGGTTCTGGTAGTTTCCTTGTTTGGCTTGAAGTGGAAAAACATGCGTTGTCTGCCGGAAGGGGAGACCCTGCTGTTGCGGTTGAAGAAGGGCTGGACTGCTTTCCGCAACCAGTCTCCGGTACAATTGTTCACGTGGCTGGTCATTCTGATAATCTTTGTCTTCTACTGCATCCCCAAGAGTAAGCGGAGCGTTTATCTGCTTCCCATCTATCCGTTTATGGCAGTGCTGATAGCTGAGTATCTGTTGGCTTTGGTACAAAAGGGGGCACGAGTTTTCAGGATTTGTGCAATCATCTTTGCTTCTTTGGGCTTGTTGCTTACGCTTGTTTTTGTCGTAGTTCGTCTCGGCCTGGTTCCCGACAGCGTTTTTGGAAGCGGACGCCATGCCGCTGAGAATGTAGCCTTTATGCATGCGTTGGAGGATGTGGCTTTGTCTGTTCCCAAGTGGCTCCTGGTAGCGCTTCCCGTAGTAGCCGCTGTCTGCACATTATGTATGGTGGTAAAGCGTGCGGATAGCCGGTCATTATTATATGGTATAGCAGGATGTATGCTTTGTCTTTTCGTATCATTGGATTCGGTTTATCAGCACGGTGCTGGCTGTGAAATCAGATAAACATTTGGCTGAAAGGGTCAATACGTATGTTCCGGAAGGTGTGGTCTATTCTTACTCGAAAATGAGTTTCTATGGTGTTAACTTCTATCTGAAAGACCGCATGCGGCACATTGAAAAGGAACGTCCGTCCAGCGGGGAGGGCTATTTGTTGGTTCCCGTAAAGGAGGAGGAGAATATGTTGGGAGAGCTGGAACAGACGTATCATCTGGAAAAGATATTCCGTACAGACAGACGCAGTTGTGATATGCGTAATGAAATCTGCATGTATAAATTTAGGGCGATTGACATTCATAACCCATAATTTATAACTCATAACTTAAAATGAATCCGATAGATATCATTAACAAATATTATCCGGAAGAGAATGAGTTGCGGCATATACTGTTGACGCACAGCCGTTCCGTAGCCGACAAGTCGTTATGGATTGCCGACCGCCATCCGGAACTTTCATTGGATAAGGATTTTCTGTACGAGGCTGCCATGCTGCACGATATAGGCATTTTTCTTACAGATGCGGCAGGTATCCATTGTTTTGGCGACAAGCTTATATCTGTCACGGTTATTTGGGAGCGACCTGATACGCGGCGAAGGCTATCCCCGCCATGCTTTGGTTTGTGAACGCCATACGGGTGCCGGACTTTCATTGGAGGGAATCATTGCGCAGGATTTGCCCGTACCGCATCGTGAAATGGTTCCGGTCAGCTTGGAAGAACAAGCTATCTGTTTTGCCGATAAGTTTTATTCAAAAACTCATTTGGAAAAGGAGAAAAGTGTAGAAAAAGCCCGAAAAAGTTTGGAACGTTATGGTGAAGAAGGGGTACGGCGCTTTGATAATTGGTGCGAACAGTTCTTGTAGCAATCTAAATTTCTTTAAAAAGGGAGATTATCCGTATAAATTATGTACTTTTGCCCCTCCAAGCGTAAACTATTAGTTAATGACGCCATTGAAAGCAAATACATTCATATCATTCATACTACTATTCGTCTTGCTTCTTCTCTCCGGTGGGGCTGCTTCTCAGCGCCGTAGAGCGAAGGTCGCGCCTCCGAATATTCAGCGGACAGACACGTTGCAGGTAGGGGATAGTTTGCAGATGGGAGACTCCCTGCAAGGGGGAAAGGGGCTTCCTGCCGATTCGTTGCAACAAGATACGGTAGCGGCTGCGCCTCCCAAGAAGGATGCATTGGATGCTCCCGTAGCCTACGAAGCCAATGACTCCATTGTATTTACGCAGAGTGGCTTTGCCCATCTTTACGGCCAGGGAAAGGTGAGTTATCCGGGTGCTGACCTGGAGGCTGATGTCATCTCTATGGATATGGACAACAGTACGGTTTTTGCCCGTGGCGTGGTCGATTCTGTAGGAACAGCCAAGGGAAGACCGGTCTTCAAAGACGGGGACACCTCCTACGAAACCGATACTATCCGTTATAACTTCAAGAGTAAAAGAGGTCTTATCAGCAATGTTGTCAGCCAGCAGGGCGAGGGATACGTGACCGGTAATAATGCCAAGAAAGGGAATAATGATGAACTCTATATGAGGAGCGGTCGTTACACGACTTGTGACCATCATGACCACCCCCATTTTTATATGCAGATGACTTATGCCAAGGTACGTCCGAAAAAGAACGTGGTGACGGGACCTGCCTATCTGGTAGTAGAGGATGTGCCGCTTCCGCTTGCCGTTCCATTTTTCTTTTTCCCGTTTTCTAGCAGTTACCAGTCCGGTTTTCTGATGCCTACCTATATGGATGACTCCAATCGTGGCTTCGGTCTGACGGACGGTGGATATTACTTCGCCATCAGTGACCAAATGGACTTGAAGCTGCGGGCGGATATCTTCACGAAAGGTTCTTGGGCGCTGAATATGGAGTCGAACTATGTGAAGCGTTACAAATATTCCGGTTTGCTGCAGGCAAGCTATCAGGTGACCAAGACCGGTGACAAAGGCTTGCCCGACTACTCGGTTGCCAAAGACTTCAAGGTGGTGTGGTCTCACCGGCAGGACCCGAAAGCGAGTCCGAATTCTACCTTTTCTGCCAGTGTGAACTTTGCTACCAGTAGTTATGAGCGTACCAATATCGGCAATATGTACAACTCCCAGGCAATGTCGCAGAATACCAAGACTTCCAGTGTCAGCTATTCGCGTAACTTTCCCGACCAGCATCTGAGCATCTCGCTTCAGGTAATATTGCCCAGACCATGCGCGACTCCTCTATCGCGGTGACTTTACCGGACATGACCATTTCCTTGAGTACCATTTTCCCTTTCAAGCGCAAACATGCAGTGGGAGATGAAAAGTGGTATGAGAAGATTTCCGTTCGCTATACTGGCCGTGTGAAGAACAGTATCAAGACGAAGGACAATCTGTTGTTCAAGAAGAACCTGATACGCGATTGGGAGAACGGTATGCAGCATGAGATTCCGGTAAGTGCCACGTTTACTTTGTTCAAGTACTTCAATGTGACGCCTACCGTAAACTATACGGAGCGTTGGTACACCCGCAAGGTGAAGAAGGACTGGGACGATGAGCAAGGCAAGGAGGTGAATGATACGACCTACGGTTTTCACCGTGTATACGACTACAGTGCCAGTCTGGGTATCAATACCAAAGTTTATGGTATGTACAAGCCATTGTTTATGAAGAAGAAGGAGATACAGATACGTCACGTCATCACTCCCTCCATCAGTTTCAGCGCTGCACCCGATTTCACTTCGTCCCGTTTTGGCTATTATGACTCTTATATAAAAGACCAGAACGGCATTCGCGATACCGTGCAGTATTCCTATTATGCCGGTCAGGTGTTCAGTCCGCCAAGTGGAGGAAAGCAGGGGCTTATCAGTTTCAATATCTCCAATAACCTTGAAATGAAGTTCAAGGATAAGAATGACTCTATCCGCAAGGTGAGCCTGATTGACGATTTGAGTATGGGTATCAGTTACAACACGGCTGCCAGGTGCGTCCTTGGAGTGACTTGAGCTTTAATCTCCGTCTGAAGTTGAGCAAGAGTTATACGTTGAGTATGAGCTCTACCTTTGCCACTTATGCTTACGAGTTTGATGAGAACGGAAGGGTGGTGCCCGGTAACCGTACGGAATGGTCGTATGGCCGTTTCGGTCGTTGGTCGGGATATGGTACGTCGTTCAGTTGGACCGTGAACAATGATTCGTGGAAGAAAATAAGGAACTTCTTCACCGGTCAGAAGGATGACGAGGAGCAGGGCCAAGACCAGAATGCCTCGACGGAGGAAGACGGTGACATGGAGGGGGAAACTACCGAGGACGGCACTCCGAAGAAGAAGAAGGAAAAGGCTGCTGCCGATGCTGACGGCTATCAGGTATTCAAGATGCCTTGGTCTATCAACTTCAGTACCGGTTTCAATATTACGGAAGACACCAGTAAGCCCATTAATCGTAAGAACATGCGCTATCCGTACAAATTCAGCCTGAATTCCCTTAATATAAACGGTAACGTCAAGCTTACCAATAAATGGGCTGTCAGCTTCAATTCCGGTTATGACTTCAATGCGAAGGAGATAACGCAGACCGCTTTCAACATCACACGTGACCTGCACTGTTTCAGCATGACGGCTGCCATATCACCTTTCGGACGCTGGAAATACTATAACTTTACCATCCGTGCCAATGCAAGTATCCTGCAAGACTTGAAATGGGAACAGAGAAGCCAGACTCAGAGTAATATTCAGTGGTATTGATGTTTACCAAATTATTTCCGTCTCTCCATGTTCCCGCAAATACTCGTTTGTTTTGCTGAAATGCTTGTTCCCGAAGAAGCCGTTATAAGCGGATAGGGGAGATGGATGTGCCGAGGTAAGTACCAGATGTCGCTACGGTCGATGAATGCCCCTTTACGTTGGGCGTAGGCTCCCCAAAGAATAAATACAAGATGCTCTTTTTCTTCGGCGAGAATGCGGATAGCCGCATCTGTAAATGTTTCCCAACCTCGGTTTTGGTGAGAACCGGCTTGGTGTGCACGTACGGTGAGGGTAGCATTGAGCAGCAATATGCCTTGCTCTGCCCAGCGTGTCAGATTGCCGGTAGTGGGGGCATCAGTGCCAATGTCATTTTTTATTTCCTTGAAAATATTAAGTAAGGAAGGAGGGAAAGGAACACCGTCATTTACGGAGAAACAAAGTCCGTGTGCTTGTCCCGGACCATGATAGGGGTCTTGACCGATTATCACGACTTTTACTTTGTCAAAAGGGCATAGGTTGAATGCATTGAATATCAGCTTTCCCGGAGGATATATTGCATATTTCCCATATTCGTCCCGTACAAAATCAGTCAATGTACGGAAATAATCTTTCTCAAATTCAGGTTGCAGATGTGCTTTCCAGCTTTCTTCTATTTGAACATTCATACTAATTGGATCTGTTAGTAGTTTCGGATGCTAAAGTACAAAATAAAAAATAAAGTCCAACCTTTTGAGGGGGTGAACTTTATATTATATGACGGGATAAATGTATATCAAATCAGGTGTATATTGTGTTCCTTGCACTCTTTGCGCATATCTTCCGGCCAGATACTGGCTTGTATCTCACCGATATGCGCCTTGCGCAGATAGAACATACAGAGGCGGGACTGCCCTATACCGCCACCGATGGAAAGCGGCAGTGTATCATTCATCAAGCGTTTGTGGAAGTAAAGTTCCAGGCGTTCCTCTTCGCCTTCCTCTTTGAGCTGGCGAAGCAGGGCTTCCTTGTCTACGCGGATACCCATGGAGGAAAGTTCGATGCTGCGTTGCAGGATGTGGTCCCATAGCAGGAGGTCACCGTTCAGTCCGGGGAGGTCGTTCAGCCTTTGCTGGTATAGTCGTCGTAGTCCGGGGCGCGTCCGTCGTGCTTCTTGCCGTCGCTCAGCTTGCATCCGATACCGATGATGAACACTGCACCGTATTTCTTGCAAATGGCATGTTCGCGGCATTTGGGTTCCAAGTCCGGATACAGTTGGCGCAATTCTTCGGCATGGATAAAGTGAAGTTTCTGGGGCAGGCAAGGCTTGATTTGCGGATACATCTCATATACCATATATTCTGTGCGCACCATAGCTGCATAGATACGGGTTACTATCTCCTTGAGGAATTCCACATTGCGGTCTTCGGCAGTAATGACGCGTTCCCAGTCCCACTGGTCTACATAAAGGGAATGCAGATTGCCCAGTTCTTCATCGGCACGGATGGCATTCATGTCTGTGTAGATGCCATATCCCGGTTCGATATGGTATTCGGCAAGCGTGAGGCGTTTCCATTTGGCGAGGGAGTGCACCACTTCAGCTTTGGCGTCGCCAAATCTTTGATAGGGAAGTTACGGCACGTTCCACTCCATTGAGGTCGTCATTGATACCCATTCCTTTCAATACGAACAGTGGAGCTGTCACACGTCGCAGGCGCAGTTCGGAAGAGAGGTTCAATTGGAAGAACTCTTTAATTTGTTTAATCCCTAATTCAGTCTGTTTTAGGTCCAATAAAGGTTTGTAACCTTCAGGTGTTATCAGGTAGCTCATAAATTTATTCAGTATAACTTCTATTAAATTGCTCGGCAAAGATAGGAATAATATTGATACTTGCTTCTGTTTTGTGGGAAAAAAGAACAAAATGTTTGTGTAATTGCGGTTAGTCTTCTCAAAGTAATAATAAAAATATTCCTCGGTTTGATATAAAAAGCGTTTGAATGTTAGGAATCTGCTAATTTTTTTATACTTTTGCATCCACATTTGGCTCCGTAGCTTAGTGAATAGAGCGTCAGATTCCGGTTCTGAAGGTCGTGCGTTTGAATCGCACCGGGGTCACAAAGAAAGGAACTCCCTTTGCATGAATACTTTGCAAAGGGAGTTTCTTTTTATACAATACATCCAGAAAAGTCAACCATACGGTTCTCTTTCTTGTTATAATTTCCATAGAGTTAGAGGTATGAAACAAATAATATTTATTTTTGCAATGTTAATGACTTGTCTGTCCTATGCCGGTAAGCCGGAAGGACGGTCAGAAAGGAGAACAGACATGAAACCAATGAAAGAGATTTATCTGGCAGGAGGATGTTTTTGGGGTACCGAACATTTCCTGAAACAAATAGAAGGTGTGGAGGCTACCCAGGTGGGATATGCCAATGGAAATATAGCCAATCCTACCTATCAGCAGGTATGTACCGGTACCACGGACTTTGCCGAAACCGTAAAAGTACAGTATGATCCCGATGAGGTGGACTTGCCTTTCCTTATCGACCTTTATTTCAAAACGATTGACCTACCAGCCTCAATAAGCAAGGGGGGGATAGAGGTACACAGTATCGCACGGGTATCTATTATACGGATACCGCCGACCTGCCCGTTATTCGTGAAACCGTTGACCGGCTGGCTGCCAACTACTCCCGTCCGTTGGTTGTAGAGATAGAGCCTTTGAAGAACTTCTATCTCGCCGAAGATTATCATCAAGACTATCTGGACAAAAATCCTGGTGGATATTGCCACATTAACCCCACCTTGTTCGACCTGGCACGTAAAGCGAAGATGAAGAAAGAAGGAGATGGCGAGTATTTAAACCTGGAAAAGTAACGGACAATGGATATACTGTTAATAAGTAATGAAGATACGTGCGCAGCCGTATCGCGCAGGAACTCCTGCATGCATTTGGCAGGGGAATGAATATCTCTACGGCAGGAATTATGGAGGGGAACTGCGTTCCCGATGCCGTGTGCAATGTGATGGAACAGAATGGTTTCAGCGTGTCTCGCAAGAAACGTCTGGTGTCGGGACCTATACGCACCGGTCGTGGGACTACGTGATTACCCTATGTAAAGAAGCCGGAGAAGAACTGAAGTTTATCACTCTGGATGCCAAGCAGCAGGTGCATTTTGATTTTGAAGATCCCTTTAAAAATCGTTTTCAAAATGAAAGTGAGCAGGAGAAACAAGTTGCCTCACTCTATGAAACCATGTACCGGCGGCTGTATGAATTTTACCGCGATGAACTGAGTGAGCAGCTGTTGCCTCGTTGTACGTGCGGTGCAAACACCTATTGCCGTTGTGAATAGTGAAATATGTGTTTTTTTGAAGCAATCTCTTGACTCGTCCCTAAGGGCAGGACCTATCTTTGCTTCATAAACAAAATGCGCATGAGTTTATGAAGAATAAAATGAAGTTTAAAATCGGAGAGTTTTCCAAACTTTGCCAAGTGACCGTTAAGACGCTTCGTCATTATGAAGAGATAGGATTGATGATACCCGTTGAAGTGATGAGTGGACGGGGTATCGCTATTACGACATCAGCCAGCTCCGGTGTATGAGCCGTATTGTTTACCTCAAGCAATTAGGGTTCAGCCTCGAAGAGATATCCGAGTTGTTTGCCGATGGCAAGGAATTTCCGGATGCTGAATTGTTGAAGGTTAAAATAGAACGTTGCAAAAACGAGATTGAACACTTGATATGGCGGCAGACCGAACTTGCCAAATTGGAAAATTTACTCCATAAACAAGAGAATGTTATGGAAAAAGTGTTTAAGAAATCCCTCCCTTCAAGAATTTTTGCTACCCATCGCCGTAAAATAGACTCTTATCAGGAACTGTTCAATCTTTGTCCGAATATTATCGGGCCTGAAATGTACCGTTTGGGTTGTGAATGTCCTGCCCCGGAATATTGTTTCACGGTGGAATATAATGAGGAATATGGGGTTGATATTGATATCGAGTTTTTTGAAGCGGTGGCTGAACGCAAGGAAGATTCGGAACTGATTAAATTCAAGGAACTTCCGGAAGTACCGGTTGCGCTCTGTGTCAACCATTACGGTGCTTATGAGCATATGCCCGAAACTTTCGCCGAGCTTTTTGCGTATGCCGAGGCAAATGGATACGAGGTCATTGACCGTCCCCGGTTTTGCCATATTGACGGCATTTGGAACAAAGAAACGGTGGATGAATGGATGACGGAAATTCAGTTGCCCATCAAACTTTCTTAATCAGCCTTTGATTTCTGCGGAAAGCTTTCAACCGTGAGAATACCTAAAAATAGGGATAGGTAGTCAACTTATTTTCTGCGAACTTTGCAGACTGAAAAAAGAATTGAAATGAGAAGCCTGCATATTCTGTTTATATTGGTAGTTGTCACTTGGCTCGGTTTTCCGCTGAGAGCGCAAGAAGCTATTTCTATCGGGACTCGCCACACTTTGTTTTCGCATGTCTTGAATGAGGCTAGAGAATATTGGGTGTATGTACCTGCAACCCGCCCGGGTGAAAAAGAGGAAAGTTATCCGGTTCTTTATTTGCTGGACGGTGATTCTTTTTTTCATTCGGTGGTAGGTTTTACTCGCTTGTTTTCCACCTCCAAAGTTTCTTCCTTACCGCCCTGTATCGTTGTGGCTGTCCTGAATACAAACAGAACCAGAGACTTTACGCCAACCTGTTCCGCTGCCCGGCGTGACGGAACTGTCCGTCCGGGCGATAAACCGGAAGGGGGTGGGGCAGGACAATTTTGCCGTTTTCTGACGGAGGAGCTACGCCCCGCAGTGGAACAAGACTTGCCGGTGAATGGACAACACTTGTTGGCCGGACATTCTTATGCCGGGTTGTTCACGCTGCATGTTTTGCTGAATTATCCCGGTACATTTGATACATACATCGCCATAGACCCCAGTTTATGGTGGGATAAAGGATGTTTTCAGAAACAGGTAGAACGGCAGGTAGATAAGGTTGACTTTTCAGGAAAACAACTGTATGTTGCGTTTGCCACTCAGCCGCGTCCTGATAGGAAGCTGAGCCACTTTTCCCTGACAGATGATTTTATAGGGAGTGCAGTTCCTCGTATGGAGAAGCGGCATTTGCGGGTGGTATCAAAAAAGTTCCCGGAAGAGACGCATGGAACGGTTGCTCTTCCGGGATTTTATGACGGACTGAAAACGTTGTTCTTCCGTTCTGCGGTTGGAATTTCTCTGCCGAACAAACCTCTCTGAAAAAAACTCTATTTTTCAGTAAGCTGAATGATATGCACCATTGTACTAAGGGGACTACCTATACCATGGTGAGGTCTGCCAAAATCCTGAAAGCGTCATAGCCTGAGTCGCCTTCCGGCAGGAAGCGCCGAGAAGCGCCATTTCCTTATAAATCAGTATTTTCAGCTCCGGAGAAGGTTGAGTGTCCTTCTCCGGACACACTGATTAAAAAACTGCAAAAGTGCAGCCGGGGCTTCGTTGACTCCGGGCAATTGGAATAGTAGTACAACCACTGTTGTACAATGAGCGCAGCACCATATGCCCTGCTACCGTACGGAAGTGCATAAAAAAAAACAGTTGCCTGGAGAAACCCTCTCCAAGCAACTGTTTTCAGTTTCTTGATACTTTATAATCTACATATTCTAAATCTTTCTTGTCATCAATCGTCAATGTCAATCACCCTCATTTTAGAGTCAAATGTAATTTCCCAACGATTAGACAACTTTATCTCATACTCATTGTCATCGTACTCAATCTGAAGAATTCTTGCATCCGGATAATTGGTCTTTACATAGTTACGTATCGCTTCCGGTACAATCTGTACAGGAACTTCACTTTGTCTGCATCGTACCTCTTTCCATTCCCCCGATTTATCAAATTCTACCTTCTCCCCATTCGTGAACACCACATCATAGCTTTTATAAAACATTCCCGACTCCAATTTAGCCATTGCCACCTTATGGTCTTTAAAATAAGTCTTGATAAATGTCTGCGCCTTCGCCGGCAACTGGCTCACCTCTATCGGCTTATCATTATCCGCCATTACCATTGTGTGCACTGCAAACATACAAACCAACATCATAACTAATTTTTTCATACTTCTCTATTTTAATAATTAATACTTTATTTGTTTTCTGTATTACAAAGATGGGAAGGAAATCTGGAAAGAATTGGGAAAAAAACTCTATTTTTGGAAATGAAAAAAATCTATTTTTGAAAATGGGTGTTGCGGCTCTTCACCTATGAATTTTTGTTTGCAATGAATATTATTTAAAGACACAATAGACTATTATGGCTATGAAAATATTAAATCAGTTTATCGATGATTTTGTAGGTGTTTTCCAATATCGGTTTATGGATACCTTTCAATATTTTAAAGAAAGGAAGAAAAGTAAATATTTAGGAGATAGATTTGAGGAATGGGTTGTGAAGAACTCCAATATTAGTAAAGATGGTTATTCGGATCTATGTGATAAGAAAATATTTTGGCGGCTTTTAGATTGGAGAGGTGATAAATACATTGAGGGGTATAGGCCTCTGTCTTCATCATCTCCGGATTTGTTGATGGAGTGTGTTACCACAACGAGTACCATTCATGAAGTTGGAGATATTATAGCTGTAGAATGTAAATGGCGAAGTAAGATAGGTTTATCTCGATATAAAAGACATTGAAAAGTACGAGGGGTATATGAATTCCAATCTGTTGAACCGTCCGATAAAAAACTTGTTTTATGTTTTTGGCTTTGGATGGTGTGGTGACAGTCCGGAATCTGTTTATGTAGTTCCTGCCAGAGAATTGTATGATTATGATAAAGATACCTGTAGAATAACGTTCCCTATTAAAGAAACCGAGAAGGAGAAAATGGTAGATTGGAGCGCTTTAAGAAGAAAGACAATAGATGTCTTCTGTATATCAAGTAATGGTATTACTTGGTTATATAAGCTCCAATCAACTGTTATATTGTTTGGGTCGCCGTCAATCTTTGTGGCGAAGGCTATTACTGGCATCTAATGCGGTTTGCAACCTTTCCCAGTCGTCACAAAGCGCCTGCATGGACGGAAACAATAAATCTGCTCCGGCATCCAGTAATACCTGCCTGTCCAGCGGACCGGTATTGACTGCCACAGTGAATATGCCGGCTGCTGTTCCGGCTTGTACTCCGATAGGTGCATTTTCTACAACTATAGCTTCGTTGGCTTGTACTCCGGCTTTTTCCAGTCCCATTAGATAAGGCTCAGGATGAGGCTTTCCGTATTTCACATCAAAGGCGGTCACCATGTGGTCGCGCTGAAACATACCAGGGAAGTTGTGGGCAAGGCGGTTCAGCAGGGAGTGTTGGCCCGAACCGGTGACAAGTACCGGAATAAGTCCTGCCGCTTTTACCTTTTGCAGCACTTCCCAAGCACCGGCATACGTTCCGGTTCCGGGTGGGTACTGAATTCGGCGCTTTTCTCTGCATAGATGCTTTCTATCATCTCGGGAGTGGCATCCTTGCCATACTGGCGTTGATAAACGATGTTGATGGTGGAGGCTCCGGTACGTCCCTCGTGCATGTATGCCTCTTCACGGCTCAAGTGCAGGCCATGACGTTCCATTACTTTATGCCAGGCATCGGCATGGTAGGGCATGGAGTTGAATAACACACCGTCCATGTCAAAAAGAACGGCTTTCAGTTGGATGTAGGGGTGCCCGTGCTTTTCCAGATAACGGGCGATAGAGTTTTCGAACACTTGGTAGATTGGGGATTGAGAATTTAAAAATGCGGGGTAGATAAATAGAGAGTTGAGAATCGGGGAACGGTTCTCTTCGCACTTGTTGTGCAGCCATTTCTCAATTCTCAACTCTCAATTCTTAATTTATCAAAGTCTTGCCTGGATAGCTTTGGACTCTTCTTCGTAGCCGGGCTTGTTCAGCAATGCAAACATATTCTTCTTGTATGCTTCCACACCCGGTTGGTTGAACGGATTGACTCCCAAAATATAACCGCTGATACCGCAAGCTATTTCAAAGAAGTAGAGCAGACCTCCGATGCTTTCTTCATTCAGTGCAGGGATAACGATGCGCATGTTGGGTACGCCGCCGTCAACGTGGGCAAGCTGTGTGCCCAATTCAGCCATCTTGTTCACTTCGTCACGTGCTTGCCTGCCAGGAAGTTCAGTCCGTCGAGGTTGGCTTCGTCCGAAGGTACTTGCAGGGAGTGCTGTGTCTTCTCCACGGAGATGACAGTTTCGTAGATGGTACGTTCGCCTTCCTGAATCCATTGTCCCATGGAGTGCAGGTCGGTGGAGAAATCTACGGCAGCAGGGAAGATACCCTTGTTTTCCTTACCTTCGGATTCACCATAAAGCTGCTTCCACCATTCGCTTACGTAGTGCAGTTTGGGATTGTAGTTTACGAGGATTTCAATTTTCTTACCGTTCTTGTAGAGCTCGTTACGCGTAGCTGCATAGATGGCAGCAGGATTTTCTGCAAACGGAACATCTTTTCCACAAGCCTTTTCCATGGCAACTGCACCTGCAACCAGTTTCTCAATGTCGAAACCTGCTATTGCGATGGGCAGCAAGCCTACCGGAGTCAGTACGGAGAAACGTCCGCCCACGTTATCGGGGATGATGAAGGATTTGTAGCCTTCGTTGTCGGCCGTTACGCGGGCAGCGCCCTTTTTGGCATCGGTGATGGCAACGATAACCTTCTTTGCCATATCCTTGCCGCGTTGGTCTTCGCATTGCTTTTTCAACAGACGGAACGCCAAGGCGTTTCAGTGTAGTACCGGATTTGGAGATGTTGATAACACCGAATTTCTTGTCTTTCAAGTATTCGGTGAGTTCATATAGATAATCTTCACCGATATTGTGTCCTGCATACAGAATGACCGGAGCCGTTTTCTTGTCTTGCAACCAAGTGAAGCTGTTTGACAAAGCCTCTATCACCGCACGTGCACCGAGGTAACTTCCGCCAATACCGGCAACTACTACTACCTCGCAGTTGTCACGCAACGTCTGTGCGGTAGCCTTTAGGTCAGCCAGGTGCTCTTTAGTGATGGAAGAGGGGAGGTGCAGCCAGCCTAAGAAGTCGTTGCCCTTACCGGTACCATTCTCTAATGCTTCCTGTGCAGCCTTTACTTGGGCTTCATAGGCGAAAACGTTTTCTTTGGAGATGAATCCAAGAGTCTTTTCAATGTTCAAACTAATCATAATATTCTAGGTTTTAAATTCAGTATTTCGTTTTATCTTTTTTCGCGTTACCGGAATGAATCGGTAAGCAGCTTGATTTCAATCGTCGGCGAGATACGCTCATACAGAATGTTGTATACTGCATCTACAATAGGCATGTTGACATGATAATGCTTGTTGATTTCCTTGATACATTTTGTACCGTAATATCCTTCAGCAATCATTTCCATCTCAATCTGCGCGCTTTTCACGGAGTATCCCTTGCCAATCATCGTACCGAATGTGCGGTTGCGGCTGAAATTGGAATATCCCGTCACCAGCAGGTCACCTAAATAAACGGAATCACTTACGTTTCTGTTCAGCGGATGTACCGTTTGCAGGAATCTGTTCATTTCCTGTATGGCATTGGACATGAGCACAGCCTGAAAGTTGTCGCCATATTTCAGACCGCTGCAGATACCGGCTGCAATGGCATATACATTCTTCAGCACCGAACTGTATTCAATGCCGGCAACGTCATTACTGACAGAGGTCTTGATGAATGAACTGGCCAGTTTGCGGGCAATGGTGCAAGCCTTGTCGGTGTCGGGACAAGCAATGGTCAAATAAGAAAGGCGTTCCAGAGCCACTTCTTCCGCATGGCAGGGACCTGCCAATACAGCAATATTCTCAGCTGGGACGCCATATTCCTTAGTGAAATATTCCGAGACAATCAAGTTGTCATCGGGCACAATACCTTTAATGGCAGTGATGATGAATTTATCCTTAATCTTAGTCTTCAGTTTCTTCAAGTGAACCTTCAGATAAGGGGAAGGTGTAACGAAGATGAGCGTATCAGATTCTTTCACGACATCATTGATGTTGGAGTTGAAGTTGATACGCTTGGTATCAAACTTGACGCCCGTCAAGTAGGCAGGGTTATGACCAAGCCGTTTGAAGTCGGCAATACGGTCATCGCGTCGCATGTACCAATTTATAGACTCCGCTTGGGCCAGAACCATTTTTGCAATGGCAGTTGCCCAACTTCCTCCGCCCATGATGGCTATCTTACCGGGTAGTTTCATATCGAAATTAATAATTAAAATTAAAGGGAAGAAGAGTTGGGTTCTGCCG
>ENA-OQCS01000792-OQCS01000792.1-human-gut-metagenome-genome-assembly--contig:-NODE-792-length-17431-cov-2.033172_pt1 | contig 17431 bp, 23 predicted proteins | sample MGYA00242757_ERZ504575 | MGnify/ENA primary metagenome ERZ504575 (study PRJEB26092, sample SAMD00036297) | human gut metagenome | host: Homo sapiens | study: EMG produced TPA metagenomics assembly of...
TTCTTGAAGTTGGTAAATCCCACCCATGTAAACAATGCGGAGGGAGGCATATGTCCCTGATCATAGTTCGTAAACGCAACAGCGATCAGGATCAGCAGAGGAACGATCGTGAAAATAACAACACCCATGACAGGAAGTGCCAGCAGTGTGATATAGAATTTGTCATTCTTGAACTGCTGCAAGTCTTCTACAAACGTATTGATATGTTCTCCTGCCTGTGCTTTTTTCTGAAGCCGGTAAACAGTCACTTCATTCTTAAGCCAGATCACCAGGAATGTGAACCAGACCACAAATGAGATTACGGAGAACAATAGGATCATAAATGAGTTGTCATAATCATTGAACTCATTCTGCATGGTTACAATATTGAAAACCGTCTCCTGCTGAACCGTTCCCAAAGTTCCAAAATCACGTACATACTCTGTGGCAAAGCCAAAGGTGAATACAATGACTGCCACTTCGAGCAGAGTCATTAAAATACCTTTGATAATTTGTTTTCTGCGGATATATCCTGCTCCCATCCAGACCAGGGATAATTTTACGAACAGATCTCCTTTTACGACTGCTTCACCGAACTCCTTGAAGAATCCGCCGATTCCGCTCTTTTTCTTCTTCATTCTCTGCCCTCTCCTTTCTTCATATTAATATAAATTTTAGTAACTGTTCCGAACACCTTCCCGCGTTCACCCGACCAGTTACCTAACCCGGCAGGCAGGAGTCGAACCCGCTTACCGGAAACGTTTCCTGTAAAAAAGGCATCCCTCCACTACGTGTTATTGTTCATAGCTTCAGGACGCCTTTCTATTCTCTGTATTCGTTCTGCACCAGACGTTTTCATCATTCATTTGTAACAGAACCGGAACAGATCATCTTTCCAAACTTATTCAGCGGGTACGGAAACACCTTCTACCAGCTCATCCAGGGCTGCCTGGATACCTGCTTCATCATCAGCCTTCAGCTGACCCTGAGCTACCTTCTCACCAAAAGTCTTGGCAGGATCCCAGTACTTGCCGCCAACGATCTGAACTACACCATAAGCGGACTGCTCAGACAGAGCTGCAATAGCGGTATTGGAAGAAACCTCCTCGGAACCAGCAACGTTGATATTGGAAGGTCCGATCTCTCTCTCTGCGAAACGTACTGCCTGGTTGTCTTCGTTGGTGATCCAGTCAGCCAGCAGAGTTGCCCAGCCTGCATTTGCAGAATACTTGTTAACACCTACCAGCTTGAAGCCTGCTACGGAACCCTGCTGAATCTGCTTGTCACCACAGGTGTAGGTAGGAAGCTTGGTAGCTGCGTAACCATCACCGAAAGCGGTCTGAGCTGCAGCTGCATCCCAGGTACCGGAAATTACTGCACACAGGTCACCGGAAGCAATCTGGTTGGAAATATCACCATCAGCGATCGGAAGGAATGCGCTGTTGCCGGCAATACCCAGCATAGACTGTACTACCTGTACACCGGTAACGCCATCAGCGCTGGTGCCGTTCCAGTCCATAGCAGTGCTGCCGTCATCATTCAGTGCAGTAGTGAAGCCTGCACCATAGAAGAAGGAAGCGTTATACCAACCGGAAGCAAGAGTCATACCAACCTTCTTGCCAGCCTTCTCAGCTGCTGCAAGTAAGGTATCCCAGGTCTGTGCATCTTCGGGAGTTACTAACTCGGAATTGTAATATAAGAAGTAACCGTTATCAGCGCTCATAGGGAATGCATACAGTGTGCCGTCCTTGGTTGCTGCTTCTACAGAACCGGAAGCATTTGCGCTCTTAACATCAGCTACGCTCTTGCCTGCGTAAGCTTCCAGAGCTGCATCCATCTCATCAACAGACTGCAGGGCACCTGCATTTACCAGGTCAAACAGCTGATCAGATGCGAAAGAATACACATCAGCAGCAGCCTCGATGTCGGCTAAAACAGTATCCTTAGCTGTGGACTCGGACTCGGTACCAAGCTGGATATCGAAGTTTGCATAATCTGCGTAATGCTCCTTGAAGGAATCGATCATGCCCTGTAACATGGTCTGATCTTCCTCAGCACCCCAGATTCTCAGGGAAACGTCCTGCTTCTCAGCGGGAGCGGTCTGTGTAGCCTCGGTAGAAGCTACGGTGGTAGCAGCGGCATCAGTGCTGGTGTTGGTGTTGGAAGCATCAGAGTTTCCACAAGCTACCAGAGAGAATGCCATAGTCAGTGACATTGCTAAAGCGACTAACTTTTTCATTTTGTTATCCTCCTGTTTTGTTTTGCAAGTTTGTGCGTATTGCGCAACCGCTTGTCTACGATAATAGTTTAGCAACATTTCCTTATGTTGTCAATTTATAATAATGACTGATATTGCAGTCAAAAATTGTGCATTTTGCACAACCGTCTTTTGGAACCCTTGATTTTACTGGGTTTGCAGCACATCCTGTTTTTTGAAAAAAATGCTTTTTTTTATAATTTTTTTGAGTTAAATTGAGGAAAACGTTTTTTCCAGATTGTGATTTTCGCACTCCCTTTCAGCCTTTTGTAGACTCCTTCAGGATGATCTCATAGTCCAAAAGTGTTTTGTCCGGTACTGTCTTGCCATGGATCATATCCAACAGCACCTGGCAAGATCTTCTGCCCAACTCTGTGATATTGAATTTCAAAGATGTGATCGTAATAGGATAATTTTCCAGAATGCGGCTGTAATGGCAGGATGCCACTTTCATCTGGTCCGGGATTCTCACACCCATGCGGGCAAGCTTTCTGACCACTTCATCACAGATGTAGTCATCCTGGCACAGAATGCACTCCACGCCGCTGTTTTCAGCTCTTCCACCGCTTTTTCCACCATAGCCCTGCTGCTAGATCCGTGTAGACCAGATCCTGGTTCAGCTTCCGTTTTCCCTTGCGGTAGGCTTCCTCATATCCCTGATACCTGCAGCGGTTTACCATCTGGTCCATATTGCTTCCCAGGTAGGCAATATTCTGGATCCCTTTGGCGAACAGAACCGTCACCAGTTCCTTACAGGCACCCACATTATCATGATCTACCTGTACCACATCATCATCCGGAAATTTTCCCACTGCCACGAAGGGAATCTGCTTCTGTTTCAAAAATTTCACATATTTGTCATTCTCATAAGTCCTGGTAAGGATCATTCCGTCCACCTTACGGTTTTTGATCAATCTCTCCAGTGGTTTGGTATCGTTTCCGTTCGTTGTTACCACAATAATGTCATAATCATTAGCCTGTGCCACCTCTTCCACTCCATACATACAGGTATGGAAGAAAGGCATATCCACCAGCGTATTCACTTCCGGAAGGATAATCGCGATGTTATTGGTCCGAGACTGTGCCAGGCTCTGTGCCGCCGCATTTGGATAAAAGCCGTGTTCTTCGATATAAGCAGGATCCGGTCCCTCGTAGCCGCGCCGATGCGCCCTTTCCCTGAGATCGCCCTGGATACGGTGCTGGCAGACACCCCCAGTTCTCTTGCCACATCATGGATCGTCATCGTCTTGTCGTTGCCGGAATTGTTGTTCATCTCATTCACCCCATTCTCTGCGCAATCCGTCTGTTTTATGTCTTCCAGAGTCTGTTTTTCATGCGCAAACGATTGTTCATAATCATAGTAGCATTTTACTACTATGCTTTCAATGCGCCTTTTTACACAAATTGGCCATCCATTTCTATACAATAGTAACAAAACAGGGGGATTCTTGATGTTATTTCATCTGTTTTCCTTCCTTCCGGTTCCGGAACTGTTTCCAATGCGTAACTACTACCGTTCATTCTGATGTTCCTGTCTGTGGCAGGCTGTCTGCCACGCACAGTCTGCCATACCCCACCCGGTCGTTGGGATATTCCCTCTCTCCCTTAAGGGTCTGGCACCTTTTCTGAGATATGCCTTGATTTTTCGCCGTAGAGGAAGGGGTCATTTCCCTGCACGATCCCCCATTCCATCAGAAGCGCCGCGGCACCGCTGACAATCGGTGTGGCGAAAGAAGTTCCCGTAACAGGGAGAAAACTGCCATAAACATCCGGAGCCTGAATATTTACACCGGGAGCCACAAGATCCGGCTTGGTCAGTCCTGCTGCCGTCACACCGATGGTACGGGTGCTGTCGGCATAACCCCTGCCGGAGAAATCCGCATAGGTATCATAGACCGGATCGTAAGCCCCACTGTGATCACCTTCGCTGCCGTGGAGGGAACCGTCAGTGTCATCTGCGGAGTAGAACGGTAAAAGCCAGTGCTGTCTCCCCTGCCGTTCCCCGCCGGAAGATACAGATAATATTGTCCCGTTACGGTCATTACCGGCTCCAGCCGGATCGTCCAGATCCCTGCATTGATGTAGCTTCCCTCTGCCGGATCATGTCCAGATAGATCTCCTGCGCCACCGCATAGGGCAGGGGTTCTCCCAGATAGACCAGAATCCTTGTCTGCTCCAACCTAAGCGTATATTTCCCGCCCTGAATATTCGTGGTTAGCTCTGCCTCCTCACCTCCCGGAGATTGCAACCTTATCCGAAACACATCGCTGTAATTTTTCCACAGCTGGATATTCAGGCTTTTTTCATAATTTCCAACAGCCAGTTCTACACGGCTGTCTCTCGTTATATTCCCGGCGAAATGCCTCTTGCCGCACCCTCATTACCACTGCCCACACAGATCACGGTTTTGCCGATCTCGGAGGCATTGTCCAGAAAGCGCTCCAGCAGAGAGCTTCCGTCATGGGAACCATAGCTGTTACCAAAGCTTAGATTGATGACAAGTGGCATATTCAACTGTCCGGCTTTCCGCAGTGCATAGGTCACTCCACGCAGGATTTCGGTTGTCCGGGGGAATCCTTCTTCTGCGCCCCCGCTATTTCCCGGCAATCCCAGCTTCACCACGATCAGTTCCGCCTCGGGGGCCGCCCCGGTATAGAGACCATCCGCACTTCTCCCGGCGGCGATCCCTGCCACCGCGGTTCCATGTCCGGACAGGTCTCTGCTGGGGATCAGACGGTAACGATCCAATGCAGGCATCTGTAATGCCGCATTTATTTCCTCCGCGGTATATTCCGTCCCAAAGGCAAATCCATCCGGCATTTTTCCATATCCCACATTACCTGTTTTCTCCAGCACTGTCTGATCCTGTGGCCGCGTCCGATCCCTGAGGACTGTCTGGTCCCATAGATAACGTATCCTCGTACTGCCATCTGCCTTCCGGAACACCTCCAGATCCCAGGTGATCCCGGAATCCAGTACAGCCAAAAGAACGCCCCTTCCATTCAGAAAAGGCGTTCTCATAGTGACCGGTGGAAAACAGGATGTCCCCGCAGGAAACGTCTGTCCATAATAAAACCGCTTGGGTTTTTCCACATACTCGATCTCCGGGGTATCCGATACCGTATCCACCAGTGCCTCCGGCACCGTAAGGATCGCATATCCGGCGATCAGTTCCTCCACCACAATATTCTGTTCCCGCAGTCTGTCCAGACTGCCGTGATATTTTACGATCAGCTCCCAGCTGCGGATCTCCGCGCTGTAACCGACATTCAGACTCTCTGTCTGTTCTCGTTCTTCCTCCGGGGTCTCTAATGCAAGGTTCAGGATGTTTTCCAGCTTCTGGTCCATCTGAATTTCCGTCCTTGGTCCTGTATTTCCTACATCGTATGCAGGCGATACAAAACTATTCACGAAAGTCCTGGGTAATCTTCCACTCTTCTACGATCCTTCGGGATCTGTCCGTCCACATGCAGGATATGGTTGATCAGCCAGTCCGTCAGGTAATTCAGAATATCCATGATCTGTTCATCCTGTTCCTCCTGATCTCCTTCATCCTTCTCATGCTGATCTATAAACTCATCCAGTTTCTTGATAAATTCCTGATGCTGGATCTTCTGGGTAAAAATCTTTTGTACTGAATGGATTCCATATAGCTTCTTCATCTGTAAATGTTTTACGGTATAATCATACGCAGTTTTTCCAGAATTGTATCGATTCTTGTCATACTTATCCGGTGTAAACTCCTCCTGCAGCAGCTCGTAAGCCTCATTGGCATAGTCAAACAGCTGCTTATGCTCCTGATCGATCATATCAATTCCAATATAGTATTCCGGTTTCATTTCAAACATAACTTCAACCTTCTTTCGTATTTTTTTCGGATCCTTTTTGGATCATTTCTTGATTCTTTCTTTGAATCTTTTTTTCATTCTAACTATGCACTTTTCGGCCAAAGCTTTCAATGCTTTTTATACTTTTTTAATGATTTTCCGGGATAATTCATCATTCGCCCCAGAATTCCTTCAGCGCCCGCACTGCATATTCTGTATCCATCATACCCGCAGTCTCCACCGCGGAATGCATGGCCAGCTGGGGCAGTCCGATGTCCACGCTGGACACCGATACATGTGCCGTGGAAATATTACCGAGGGTGGATCCTCCTGCGATATCCGAACGGTTGGCATAGGTCTGGTAAGGCACCTTTGCCCGTTCACAGTAATCCTTCATTTTTGCAGCTGAGATACCATCTGTAGTATATTTCTGGCTTCCGTGGAATTTGATGACGATTCCACCGTTTAAGTAAGGTCTGTTCGTAGGATCCGCCTTCTCCGGATGGTTGGGATGTACCGCATGGGCATTGTCCGCAGAGATCAGGAAGCTATCCGCGATCCAGCGCAGATACGTGCTGTGATCTGCCAAAAGCCCCTCCGTAATTCTGTCTAACACATCCGCAAGGAACGTGGAATCTGCACCCTGTCTGGTACCGCTTCCCACCTCTTCATTATCAAATACCGCGCAGATATTGATATATTCCGCAGGTGTACTCTCCGTAAAAGCTTTGGTCAGCGCAAAGGCGCTCTGCAGATCATCCAGTCTCGGAGCCAGGACAAATTCACCCTCTGCTCCTAAGAATCTTCCTTCCTGCCTGGTATACAGGAACAGGTCTTCCCCGAGAATCGCTTCCGCATCCACGCCTGCTGCCTCTGCTGCCAGTCCAAGCAGCGCAGGCTTCTCCTGCGGTCCGTCTGCGGTCTCAGCTGTTCCTGCGGCATCGGTATCAAATGCCACATCCGCAAACAGTGGGAGCATATCTACCTGCGGATTGTACTCCACACCTTTGTTCATCTCCCGGTTCATATGGATCGCCACATTTGGGATCACGCAGAGATCCCGGTCAATATTGACCAGTCTGCTCTGGATGCCATCCGTTCCGCGCACCGCCAGTCTGCCTGCTACGGAGAGCGGTCTGTCCATCCAGGTGGAAAGGATCATGCCGCCGTATTTCTCGGTGTTCAGGCGCATATAGTGATCTTCTACCGTAAGTTCCGGTTTTTCCTTCACCTTAAAGCATGGGGAATCGCTATGTGCCGCTGCCATATGAAACCCTTTCACAGTTCCCGTAGGAACAGCAAAAGCGATCACGGAAGAATCATTGCGCTCCGTGTAATATTTTCCACCCTTCACAAGCTTCCATTCCTCGTTTTCCCGCAGTCTGACATATCCTGCCTCTTCCAGCATTGCTCCGATATTCACAACCGCATGAAAACAGGTGGGGCTTTTCTCTATAAATCCAGCATTTCTTTCGCTGTCTTCTGAAAATCATTCATGTTAATCGTCCAGTCCTTCCGCTGCCCACTACCGGCAGACACCTTTCCCTAGCGTTCCGCGCGCATGGGATTATTGAGGAAATCCTCATAGGTCAGACGGATACCGTCTTCCAGCTCCGTCGTATAATGATAGCCGAGACTCTCCAGCTGCTGACATCTAAAAGCTTTCTGGGGGTTCCGTCCGGCTTGCTGGGATCCCATTTGATCTCTCCGGTATAGCCTACGACCTTTGCCACCAGCTCTGTCAGCTCCCGGATGGTCAGTTCCTTGCCGGTTCCCAGATTCACAGTCTCATTGCCGCTGTAAGTATTCATCAGATAAACGCAGGCATCCGCCAGATCATCCACATAGAGGAACTCGCGCAGGGGAGTTCCGGTACCCCAGCAGACCACTTCCTTCGCGCGGACACCTTCGCCTCATGGAAACGGCGGATCAATGCCGGGAGCACATGGCTGTGAGTCGGATGATAGTTGTCGTTGGGTCCGTACAGGTTCGTAGGCATAACACTGATATAGTCGGTTCCGTACTGTCTGTTCAGGAACTCACAGTACTTCAGACCGGAGATCTTCGCCAGTGCATAAGCCTCGTTGGTCTTCTCCAGTTCAGAAGTCAGCAGGCAGCTCTCCTTCATAGCTGCGGTGCCATACGGGGATAGATGCAGCTGCTGCCCAGAAACATCAACTTCTTACAGCCGTTCTGCCATGCTGCATGGATCACATTCATCTCCAGGATCATATTTTCATACATGAAATCCGCCAGTGCTTCGCTGTTCGCAATGATGCCTCCTACCTTCGCTGCTGCCAGGAATACATAATCCGGCTTTTCCTTTGCGAAAAATTCCTCTACGCATCCTGTCTGCACAGATCCAGTTCCTTATGGGTGCGGGTGATGATGTTCGTATATCCGTTTCTCTCCAGTGCTCTGCAGATGGCACTTCCCACCATTCCTCTGTGTCCTGCTACGTATATTTTTGCGTCTTTTTCCATGATGTTACTCTGCTTCCTCTCTGATCTATCCTATTATTTCTCAGTCTCCTGCAGCATGATCGCTTCCGCCTTAGCCAGCTTCAGATCGTGTTCTGCCATCAGACGGCACAGTTCCTCATAGCTTGTCTTCTGGGGATTCCATCCCAGCACCGTACGTGCCTTCTGCGGATCTCCCCACAGATCTACCACATCGGTAGGACGGTAAAAGGCTTCACTGACCTCCACGACCACCTTGCCATTGGCTTTGTTGATCCCTTTTTCATGAATGCCGCTTCCCTGCCATTCCAGTTCGATCCCGGCATAATGGAATGCCAGCGTGGTAAATTCCCTCACGGTATGCTGTACCCCGGTGGCAATGACAAAATCCTCCGGCTTGTCATGCTGCAGCATCAGCCACATGCACTCCACATAATCCTTCGCATAGCCCCAGTCCCTCTTAGAATCCAGATTACCCAGGTAGAGCTTGTCCTGAATACCACAGGCGATCCTTCCGGCTGCCAGTGTGATCTTACGGGTCACAAAGTTCTCTCCGCGGCGCTCAGATTCATGGTTAAACAGGATACCATTCACTGCGAACATATTGTATGCATCCCGGTATTCCTTCACGATCCAGAAGCCGTACTGTTTTGCCACCGCATAGGGGCTGTAGGGATGGAACGGTGTATTCTCGTTCTGCGGCACTTCTTCCACTCTTCCGTACAGTTCGGAAGTAGATGCCTGATAGATGCGGCAGGTCTCGGTCAGTCCTACGATACGTACCGCCTCTAAGATACGCAGCACGCCCAGCGCATCCACATCACCCGCATATTCCGGTGCTTCGAAGCTCACCTGCACATGGCTCTGTGCTCCCAGATTATAGATCTCATCCGGACGCACTTCTCCGATGATCCGCACCAAACTGGAGGAATCCGACAGATCCCCTCCGTGAAGAACAATTTTATTCTCCCGGATCAGATGATCGATACGTCCTGTGTTGCTGATGGAGGATCTGCGGATCAGTCCGTGCACCTCATAGCCTTTTTCCAAAAGGAACTCTGCCAGATAGGAGCCGTCCTGTCCGGTAATTCCCGTAATTAACGCTTTTTTCATTCTCTGTCCTCGTCTTTCTCACGTCTGTTTACGGCTGATATACAATGCCGTGTGCGCAGGCATCTGCCTTATTCTGTCCGCAGAACACGCCTGCGATCGCCAGTCCGAAAGGATGGAGGTTCCCATACCTCTGGAAGTGATCACATTCCCGTCAATCTCTACCGGTCCAGCAGTCACTGCCGCGCCTTCCAGATGGTCTTCAAAGCAGGGATAGGAGCAGGCTCTTTTTCCCTGTAAGATGCCTCTGTGCCCGAATATGCTCGGTGCCGCACAGATTGCCGCGATGTATTTTCCTGCTGCGTAAAAAGCATCGACTGCTGCATCAGGGGCTCACAGGCCTCCAGATTCTTCGTGCCCAGTCCGCCGCCGGGCAGTACCAGACAATCATATTGTGTAAAATCAACCTGAGACAACGTCATATCCGCAGTCACCGGAATCTTATGTGATCCCATCACCTGTCTGTCCTCTGTAATGGACACCATATCGATGGTCAGACCGCATCTGCGGCAAATATCCACCACAGTCAGACCTTCTATTTCTTCAAACCCATTTGCCAGAAAAATTGCTATCTTACTCATGGTTTTCCCTCGCTTTCCGTTTTGTTTCCTGTCTCATCTGTAAGTCATACACTCTGACTTTGCACAGTTATGATTAGTATACACAATTTGGAGGCGTAATTCAATTCCCATGGGCAGATATTTGTAGATTTCACTGTATTTTCAAGGGAAATCATGTTATACTAAAGAAGTATTTTTAAGTCTTAATTACAGAAGCGAGGCATTAATACTATGGAAATCGAGCGAAAGTTTACCCTGAAATCCTTACCTGATAATCTGGAAAGCTATCCTTCTCATCATATCGAGCAGGTATATCTGAATTATAATCCTGTGGTCAGAGCCAGAAAACAGGATGATGAGTATTATCTTACCTACAAAGGCAGCGGCATGATGGCCAGAGACGAGAGCAATCTTCCGCTGAACGAAGTATCTTATTATCATTTACGGGAAAAAGCTGACGGCAGCGTGATCTCCAAGAGACGCTATCTGATTCCTCTACAGCATCCCGGATTCAAAGAAGGCTTTCCCACTCCTCCCGCAGATTATTCCCTGACCATCGAGCTGGATGTTTTTGACGCCCCCTTCGCCCCTCTGATCATGGCAGAAGTGGAGTTCGGAAGTAAAGAAGCAGCAGAGGCATTTGTCCCTCCCGCATGGTTTGACAAAGATGTGACTTACTGTAAGGAATACCACAATTCCTATCTGGCGCTGGAGCTGCATCACGCACCGGAAAATTCCTAAATGCAAATACAACGACGTACGCCGCAAAGCGCACGTTAAAATGCACGGTAATTCCCATTGGGAATCCCGTGCATTTTGTTTTCTGTCTATACCACCGTAAAACAACGAATGCTTTCCTTTAACTGCCCTGCCGAGGCTGCCAGTTCCTCCACTGCATAAGAGATATCTTTCATCTCCTGCTGCAATCCCTGATTGTTTTCTCTACCACTGACAGCTTTTCCGTACTGTCTCCCACAGTTGCTTCCATCTGTGTATTGGCAGTATTGACATTCTGCAGTACCGACAGCAGTTCGTCAATCTTCTGTCCGAATTTGTTCATCATTTCATCCACATGATCTGCCGCTTCATGATAGTTGCTGCCGGTATCCTCCAGTGCATCATAATCTTTCATGACTCTGGTATTCATAAATTCCAGCAGTCTGGTGGCGTTCTCGGATAGTTCCTCCACGCTCTCCACTACACGATTGCTGATTTCCTGGATATTGTTGGCAGATTCTCTGGAGCTGTCGGCCAGTTTGCGGATTTCCTCTGCCACGACAGCAAATCCACGGCCAGCTTCTCCTGCCCTTGCTGCCTCAATGGACGCATTCAGTGCTAACAGATTTGTGGTTCCGGCAATTCCCAGAATCTCTTCCGTCAGTTCTGTGATCTTGTGGATCTGCCTGCTGTTGGCTATGGATTCTGTCATAGCCGTGTCAATCTCCTTCATGACAAGGGTTGCCTCCTGCTTGCTCTCCACCGCTGTCACTTTCATTTTACCGGCTTTTTCCTTGATATCCGCTGCGTAGTTTCTTCCGTTTTGGGCTACTTCCAGCATATTTTCCACCGTGTGATCCAATACACCGGTATCCTGCTGTACACCTTCGATTGCCCCTGTCACCAGCTGCATTCCCCTGGACATTACACCCAGATTCCGCATGGTATGATCCGCAGTGGCATTTACTTTTTCCACATTGGAGATAATGTCAGCCTGCTTTTCTTCCATCTGTCCACAGCCCTCGGTGATGGCTCTGATGATGATCTGCATCTGGCTACCAGATCATTGATGGCAATGGCCAGTCTTCCCACTTCATCTCTCGATCCCACATGAATTCTTTTGGTAATATCTCCTTTGTTGCAACGAATCCCTTCTACCAGTTCATCTACCTGTTTCGTTGCCTTTTTCACCGGGCCGATGACCCACAGCCGCAGTCCCAGCATGATCACGATCACTACCACAAGTAATGCAATACTTGCCACGGAGATGATCCCCGGCACTCTGGCGGCACTCTGCTCCATTTGTCCCTGGGCCTGTTCCATTTCCTGCGCTGTGATCTCCAGCATCCGGTTCATGTAATTCTCGATATGTTCATTAAACATCGGAAGGTTGGATGTGGCAGATACATATGCCTGGGTTTTGTTCTCGGCACTGGTGACCAGCAGACTCTCCACCGTCTTTCTGTATTTTGCCAGTTCTGCAGAAGCACTGTCCAGTGCTTCTTTACGCTCATCTCCCTCGGAAAGCAGGGCGCCGAATTCCTCTATCTGCTGTTCCATATCTGCAATATCCTGCAAAATTTTCTCAGACAGAGTATCCATGGTCACACTGTTGGTAGTCATGACATGGGTGAGCACCTGACTGTTGATATAAGTGAACTGTCTGGAAAGTGTGCTTATCTTTTCCTGCTCTGCAACCTGTTCGGATACGATCTGATCACTCATCCCGATCACACTCTGCAGCGTCCATACCAGCACTCCGACACAGCTGATCGCCGTAATTGCCAGAAGCAGCAACAGCCCCATGATCTTAATGCCGATACCGACTCCTCTTTTTCGCTTTCCTGTATTATCTTTTTTCCGTTGTCTTTTTCCCTTATCCATACCCTTCTCCTGTACGCAACGAATAAATACCATCAAAAGGGCCTACGGCACAAAAGCGCCGGGCCCCTTTTGATTAGATAATATGTAGAATTAATTCTTGGCAATTAATTTTCCACCACGTTTGGATACAACATCGAAGATAACTGCTGCCAGAAGTACCAGACCCTTGACTACCTTCTGCATATTCTGATCTACACCCATCAGGGACATACCCAGGTTGATAACACCCATCAGTACCGCACCGACGATAACTCCGGGTACCGTTCCGGTTCCGCCGTATGCAGAAGCACCGCCGATGAAGCAGGAGCCGATGGCATCCATTTCATAGTTCTGTCCGTAAGTCGGCTGTGCGGAAGTCATACGTGCAATGGTTACCATACCTGCCAGAGCTGCCAGGAATCCCATGTTCATATAAGCTAAGAAGTACACCTTGTTGGTATTGATACCGGATAACTTGGTTGCCTTTTCATTGCCGCCCACTGCGTAGAAGTAACGGCCTACAGTAGTATTGGAAGTAATGTAACCGTATACCATGATGACGATCAGTACCCAGATCAGCACGCTGGGGATACCTTTGTGCTGTGCCAGGCGATAGCTGAATGCCAGGATCACAACAGCGATCACAGCTATCTTACCAATGGTAGCTCCAAGACCGGGAGCTTCATAACCCTTTTTTACCTTATCTGCTCTGTTCTTCAGCTGAAGTACTGCAAAGATCACTGCTGCCAGCACACCTGCAAATACACAGGTCAGATTGATGGGGCCGTTCCCAAAGAAATCGGGGATATAGCAATCCGCACCGCCACCGAACAGATTTACGAAAGTGGTACAATCCTTAATGGATACTGTCATACCCTGCAGGACTACGTTACTCAAGCCACGGAATGCCAGCATACCTGCCAGTGTTACGATGAAAGGAGGGATTCTCACATAAGCGATCCAGAAGCCCTGGAAAGCACCGATCAGGGTACCGATCACGAACATGATCAGGATTGCCAGCCACATGTTCATCTTCATGTTCACCATGAGGACTGCACCGATGGCTCCGACAAAACATACTACCGATCCGACGGACAGATCAATGTTACCGCCGGTCAGGATACACAATAACATACCGGTTGCCAGAATGAATACATATGCATTCTGGGAGATCAAGCTGCTGACGTTCATGGGAAGCAGGATCGCTCCTCCCGTTCTCCATGCGAAAAATGCCGTAACCACGATGAGTACGAGGATCATGGTATATCTTTTAATGAAATCGAGGCCTTTTGTTTTATTCATGCCAATGCTCCTTTCTTACCGGCTGATAATATCTTGGACATGATAAGCTCCTGTGTTGCCTCACTGCCCGCCAGTTCTCCTACTATTTTTCCTTCGTTCATGACATAGATCCGGTCGCACATACCCAGTATCTCAGGCAGTTCGGAGGAGATCATGATAACAGATTTTCCTTCTGCCACCAGTTGATTGATGATGCAGTAAATCTCATATTTTGCACCGACATCAATACCTCTGGTCGGCTCATCCAGGATCAGGATATCCGGATCCGCGAACATCCATTTTGCCAAAAGTACTTTCTGCTGGTTACCACCGCTTAGATTACCCACATTCTGTTCTACCGTAGGACATTTTGTATTCAGTTTTTTCTTGTAATCCACAGCTACATTGTACTCTTTGTCTTTATCAATGACTGTATGGCTGCTGACAGCATCCAGATTTGCCAGAGTCGTGTTGATCTTGATCGGATTGCTTAAGATCAGTCCGTTTCCTTTTCTGTCCTCCGTCACATATGCCAGATGGTTCTTGATTGCTTCCTGTACCGTATTCAGATGTACTATCTTGCCGTTAATATACAGCTCACCGCTGATATTGGATCCGTAGCTTTTTCCGAATAAGCTCATTGCCAGTTCGGTTCGTCCGGCACCCATCAGTCCGGAGATTCCAACTACTTCACCCTTTTTCACAATGATATTGACATCATCTACACCTTACGTTCCGAATACAGGGGATGATGGACGGTCCAGTGCTTCACTTCCATCCGGACATCTCCAATCTTCGGCTCTCTCTTTGGGAATCGGTCGGCAATTTCTCTTCCTACCATTCCTTTGATGATCCGGCTCTCGGTAATATCATCTTTTCCTTTCACCAGAGTTTCAATGGTAGATCCGTCACGGATCACTGTGATCTTATCTGCCACATAGGAAATTTCATTTAATTTATGAGAAATAATGATAGATGTCATTCCTTTTTTCTTGAGTTCCAACATCAGATCCAGTAGTGCTTGGAATCTGTCTCATTCAGAGAAGCGGTAGCTCATCCAGGATCAACAGCTTTGCATTTTTCGCCAGTGCTTTTGCAATTTCCACCAGTTGCTGCTTACCTACACCAATATCCTTTATCAATGTCTGGGGGCCTTCCTTCAGACCTACGGTCTTTAACAGTTCCGACGCCCTGGCATTGGTTTCATTCCAGTTGATTTTGTACTTATGTCCCCGTTCATTGCCTAGGAACATATTTTCCCCGATTGTCATATAAGGGATCAGTGCAAGCTCCTGATGAATGATGACGATACCTTTTTCCTCACTGTCCTTAATCTTATCAAACTTACAGACCTCACCGTCATAGATGATATCTCCTTCATAAGAACCGTACGGATAAATACCGCTCAGTACATTCATCAATGTGGACTTTCCTGCGCCGTTTTCACCTACAAGGGCATGGATCTCTCCCTCTTCTACCTGCAGGTTTACATTGTCAAGTGCTTTTACACCGGGGAATGTTTTGGTTATATTTTTCATTTCCAATAAGATTTTTGCCAATGGTATCCCTCCCAAGTCTTATTTCCACATTATCTAATCAAACAATTGCTTTTGGTATTTCCATGAATACGGCAGGCGGGATACGCCCGCCTGCCGTGAGGATCTTTTCAGATCCGGTAAATCTTTATAAATTACTGTAAATCTGCTTCTGTATAGTAACCGGAATCGATGAGCAGTTCTTTGTAGTTGCTTGCATCAGCGAATACGGCTCACACAGATAGGAAGGAATAACGCCGGTACCATTGTCGTAAGTTGTGGTATCGTTGACAGGTGCCTCGCCGCCCTTCATGACAGCATCTACATCTCTACAACCTTGGATGCCAGAGTACGGGTATCCTTGAAGATGGACATGGACTGCTTACCGGAGATCATGTTCTTTACGTTGGGCTTATCACAATCCTGACCGGTAATGATAGGCCATTCGCCGGTGTAGTTTGCCTTCCAGGGAATTGGTAACACCCAGTGCGGTAGAGTCGTTGGAGCACAGAACAGCATCCAGCTTGTTCCGTCTGCATAGTTAGCGGAAATGATAGCATCCATTCTGGACTGTGCGGTCTCGGTAGACCAGTTAGCGGTTGCAACAGTTTCGAAATCGGTCTGTCCGGATTTTACTACCAGCTTGCCTGCATCGATGTAGGGCTGCAGCACATCCATAGCACCACCGAAGAAGAATCTTGCGTTGTTGTCACCAGGATCACCGGTTACCAGCTCGATGTTGAAAGGTCCTGCTGCGTTGTCCAGATCCAGCTGGTCTCTGATGTATTCGCCCTGCTTGGTACCTACCATGTAGTTATCAAAGGTTGCATAATAGGTAACTGCATCGGAGTTCATGATCAGACGGTCATAAGCGATAACAGGAATGTCTTTTTCCTTTGCCTGCTCCAGAACAGTTCCCAGGGAATCACCATCGATAGATGCGATAACTAACATCTGGCATCCGGAGTTGATCATGTTCTCGATCTGGGATACCTGCGTAGGAATGTCGTTGGATGCATACTGCAGATCCACTTCATAGCCTGCTTCCTTCAGCTGGCTTCCATGTTGGTACCATCCTGGTTCCATCTCTGCAGATCCTTGGTAGGCATTGCTACACCGATCTTACCGCCTTCTGTTGTCGTGGTGCTGGCAGTGTCGGTGCCGGCAGTGTCATCTGTTTTCGCTTCTGCAGATGTTTCTGTTTTGTTTTCTGTTGCCGGTGTGGATGCCTGCTGTCCCCCATTGGATCCACATCCTGCAAGCATCGTAACAGCCATAGCCGTTACCAGAAGTGAGCTTAATAATTTCTTCCTCATAAAAAGTAACCTCCCTTATTTGGTTTGTTTTTGTTGCTAAATAGAGAATATCATAAATCCTATAGCATGATTTTACGACCTTCTGTACTTTTCCGTCCTATTCAGAGGACAAAAATAAGCTGTGCTAGCAATATCTTGTCTGCCGGCACAGCTTTGTCACCAAATTTTTCCTATTGTGTTTTTAGAATCTATCTCTTTTCCCCATTTTCAAAGTAAATCCAATATTATTTGGGCATTTCCGAGGGAATGTTCAGATAAACATCCTCTTTTAAATGAAATCCGCTTCCGATGATCACATCATTCATATTGTTTTTATCCACACTGATTGGTTCCAGACCAATGTACGGAACTTCATACTTTCCATTCTCTATGGTTACCGTATCTCCTTCCGGCAACGGCTCTCCTTTTTGCCAGAAGCACCGCACACTCCGCTGCCTTCTGCGACATTTTTTTCCACCGGTTTGTAGACTGTCATGACCTGTGTTCCCTCGACGATGCGCTGGCACGCTTCCAGGTCGGCATCCTGC
>ENA-OQCS01000795-OQCS01000795.1-human-gut-metagenome-genome-assembly--contig:-NODE-795-length-17396-cov-4.067867_pt1 | contig 17396 bp, 30 predicted proteins | sample MGYA00242757_ERZ504575 | MGnify/ENA primary metagenome ERZ504575 (study PRJEB26092, sample SAMD00036297) | human gut metagenome | host: Homo sapiens | study: EMG produced TPA metagenomics assembly of...
GGCACGAAGCAGACGCAGGGAGCCGCAACCCGCCGCCTCCCGCGCCTCGAAGTAGCGGAGACCTTGCCGCGCTGAACACGCGGCATTTGCTTTGCAAACCGGTCTGCGGCTTAAAAGCCCCACTGGGGCTTTCATGCCCTGCGGGCACCGCCGTCCTTTCTGGTTCTCTTTTGGCACGCAAAAGAGAACTTATCCGGTGGAGAAGAATTGCATAAAAGTCAAGAAATCTGTTCCACTCGAATACGCTCTGTATGGGAAGCATTGCTCTAAAAAAAGAACCCCAAAAATCCATAGATTTTCTGGAGTTCAAAAATTCATATAATGTGATCTCAGCCTGCTTTTTCCAGCGGCGCATCACGCCCATGCCCAGCGCATAGGGGCCGGTGTGCACGGCAATGGTGCAGCCGATCTGCAGCAGGCCCACTTCGCACTGTGCGCCGGGGTACTTTGCACGCAGGCCGCGCGGGTCTGCATCCACAGGCGCTTGCCTTCCTCTTCGTCGTAGCCGTAGCCTACGGTGATGCGGTAGTCGTCCGGGGTGCCGCCGTGGGCATCCAGATAGTTCATCAGCTGTTCCAGCGCTTTTTCAAAGCTCTTCTGTCGGCCGCGTGCCACACCGCCGGAGAAGATCTCGCCATCCTTGAACAGGATCATCGGCTTGATGCCCAGCATGTTGGCTGCACGGCCCGTCACCTTGCCAATGCGGCCGCCCTTAATGAGATAGTCCAGATTGCCTACCGTGAAGAAGATCTGTTGGTAGCTTTCTCTGCTTCCAGCCATGTCACAGTCTCGTCCAGCGTGCAGCCTGCGTCCCGCATGGCCACGGCGTTTTCCACCATGGTGGACTCGGTAACGGTAGCCGCCGCGCTGTCAATGACCTCAATGCGGGCATCGGGGAAATCTTCCAGCACCAAATCCCGGGCATTGCGGGCGCTGCCCACACAGCCGCTCATCTTGCTGGTGAACACCAGACACAGCACATCCCGGCCAGCAGCAGCATGGGCACGGAATGCCTGCTCAAAGTCCTCAATGGAAGCAAGGCTGGTTTTGGGGTAGCCGAAGGGTTGTCCACCATGAACTGGTAGAAGTCCCGCACGGCGATCTCCTTGCCTTCTTTGCGGTAGTGCTCGCCGTCCAGCGAGACATAGAAGGGCACGACCTCGATTTGGAGCTGTTTGGCAGTGTCCAGCGTCAGGTCGCATGCGCTGTCGGTAATGATATCAAACATCTGTGACGCTTCCTTTTCTGAATCATTCAGGAGCTTTGCAGGGGATCATACGTGGTGGATATAAGCCTCACGCTCGGCACCCACAGAGATGTAGGTGATCTTGCAGCCGACAGCCTTTTCCAGATATTCCACGTAATCGCGTGCTTCCTTGGGCAGATCTTCCCACTTGCGGGCTGCGGTGATATCACAGTGCCAGCCGGGCAGGTACTCCACCACGGGCTGTGCGGTGTCCAGAGCTTCGCCCATGGGGAAGCGGGTGGTGGTGCTGCCATCGGTCAGCTTGTAGGCAGTGACCATGGGGATCTTTTCCATGTAGTCCAGCACGTCCAGCAGGGTCAGAGCAACTTCATCGCAGCCCTGGCAGAACACGCCGTAGCGGCTTGCCACCAGATCGATGGGGCCAACGCGGCGGGGACGGCCGGTGGCTGCACCGTACTCGTGGCCAGCCTCACGCAGGTCGTGCTTTTCCTCTTCGGTCATAGCCAGCTCGGCAGTGAAGGGGCCGTCACCCACGCAGGAGGAGTAAGCCTTCATCACGCCGATGGAGTTGTGCAGCTTGTGGCCCGGGATGCCTGCGCCGATGGGAGCGTAAGCACCGATGACGTTGGAAGAGGTGGTATAGGGGTAAATGCCGAAATCGATGTCGCGCAGAGCGCCCAGCTGAGCCTCGAACAGGACCTTCTTGCCTGCAGCGTCTGCATCGGCAGATACTGGCCACATCGCAGATGTAATCCTTGAAGATGGCGGCATACTTTTCGAGCCATGCCCACATCTCATCCACGCTGATGGGAGCTGCGTTGTAGCTGCCTCCATGACCAGATTCTTGGAATCCACCATGGTGACCAGGCGCTTCTTCACAGCGTCGTCCAGATGCAGCAGGTCGCCCATGCGCAGGGTCTTCTTCATGTACTTGTCGCCGTAAGCGTAGGCAATGCCGCGCTTGGTGGAGCCGAACTGTGCGCCGGTCTTGGACAGACGTGCTTCTTCCAGACCGTCCTGCTCCACATGGTAGGGCATGGTGATGGTTGCACGGTCGGAGATCTTCAGGTTTGCCGGGCTGATCTCAACGCCCTGCTCCCGCAGCTTGTTGATCTCGCCGTCCAGATGATGCGGGTCGATGACCATGCCGTTGCCCATAACGCAGACCACGTTCGGACGCAGGATGCCGGAGGGCAGCAGATTCAGCACGAACTTGCCGCGCTCGTTCTTGACCGTGTGACCGGCGTTGTTGCCGCCCTGATAACGTGCAACGATGTCATACTCCTGCTGATGAGTCGACCATGCGGCCCTTGCCTTCATCGCCCCAGTTGATACCCGTAATTGCAGTAAGCATAATAAATGACCTCTTTATCATTTTTTCAAAAGACAGCCTTTTCCGTGCACCTTGCCCGGGATACGCCACCTTGGGAAAACACATCAGCAGGCATACACAAAGCACATACCAATGCAAGTATAGTATAGCACAGATCGCCGTGCAAAAAAGAGGAAAACACAGCTTTTGGCTGCGTTTTCCTCCAAAAAGTGTGCGCAAAATTGTGCGTTCAGCTGCGGGGCTTCTCAAGGTCGGCACGGCGGGTCACCTTGTGGATGGTGCCGTCCGGCTCCTGAATGGAGGTGTTGGCCAGCTGCGCGCGCAGGCTGGCCTTCATATCGTCGATGTATTCGCGGCGCAGGGCCTGCTGCTCTGCCTTTTCGGCCTCGGTCAGTCCGGTGGTCTTGCTCTTTTTTGCCAGCTCGTTGATGCGGGCGATCTTTTCCTGTGTCATGGTGCCTCCTGTATTTTCAAGCGGAATATGTTATAATAAGAAAGCAAACCCTCTCAGTCATTGCTGTGCAATGCCAGCTCCCCCGAAAGGGCGAGCTTTTTAAGGAATTTTCTCAATCAGTATAGCAAAGGATGATAAAAATGGCAACTCAATTGAATTTTGCACAGCAGATGGATGCCGTGCTCAAAACGCTGGACGGCACCCGGCCGCGCCTTTTGCTCCACGCCTGCTGCGGCCCCTGCTCCAGCGCAGTGCTGGAACAGCTGTGCCAGTATTTTGAGATCACAGTGCTTTACTATAACCCCAACACATGGCCTGCAGAGGAATACTACCGCCGCGGCGAAGAGCTGAAGAAGTTCGTGGCAGCAGCCCATCCTCTGGGCGTGACCGTGGTGGAGGACCACTACGACCCGCAGGAGTTCTACTCTGCTGTCACCGGCCTTGAAAACGAGCCGGAGCGGGGCAGCCGGTGCACGATCTGCTACCGGCTGCGGATGCGCCGGGCGGCGCAATACGCCAGTGAGAACGGCTTCGACTGGTTCACCACCACACTGTCCATCAGCCCGCATAAAGATGCCAAACGCATCAATGCCATCGGGCAGGAGCTGGAAGCCGAGTTCGGCGTAAAGCATCTGCTTCGGACTTCAAAAAGCACAACGGCTATCTGCGCAGCCTGCAGCTTTCGGAGGAATACGGCCTGTACCGGCAGGATTACTGCGGGTGCGAGTTCAGCGCGAAGGCCAGAGGGATCGAAAAGTAAGCCGTTATCGGGCAGGCCGCTTTTTGCTTACTCTTCCGGCAGCTTTGCCACCAGCAGGGTGAAAATAATCAGGCCCACGCAGGGCACGATGTTGGAAGCCATACCGGCGGCAAGGCCCACCTTTTCGGCTACGATGCCAATGATCCACGGCATGAGGATGGCACCGCTGGATGCCACCGGCAGCATGATGCCCATGCTGGTCACGCTGGTCATGCGGCCCGCGCTGGCCACAGCGGTGGGGTTCAGGCCCGCCATGGAGAACGCAAACGCAAACAGCAGCACGATGGCCATGACCTGCGTGTGGGCCATGACCAGCAGCACATAAAAGATCGTACACAGCACGCTCATGCCCACCATGGCCTTGCGCGGGCTCTTGAACGGGAACACGAATGCGATCAGCAGACGGGCCACCAGCGTGGCACCCCACATGACCGTGACGGTGTAAGCCGCCAGTGTACCCGCAATGATGCCGCTGCCCTTGAAGTAAGTGACCATCCAGCCGTTGACGCTCTGCTCTGCAGCGTTCTGGAAGAACAAAAGGCCGGTCAGCATCCAGAACCGTGCCGAACGCAGAAAGCTCCAGTCAATGGCCTGCTTTCCCTTGGCATTCTTGGCCTTGCCGCCGCCCAGCGGAGTAAATCCATACACCAGCCAGAGCATCAGGCCCAGCACTGCCAGCAGGAATACTGCCAGTGCGGTACTCACCCTTGCCGCCGCCGCAATGAGGAAGGGGCACAGCAGCGCACCGCAGGCGTAGCAGCTGTGCATCAGGTTCATACCCCGGGTGCGGTCGGCAGAGTGATCGCTGACCAGAATGGTGCAGGTGTTGATAACACTGCCCTTGGCGATGCCCACCACAAAGAAAGCCACTGCCAGCAGGATCTCTACACCGGTCAGGCCCATGATGCCGTAGCCCACCGCATAGCCGATGGTGAGCAGCAGCACACTGGGCTTCATGCCCAGTACACTGGGCAGCATACCGATGAGCAGGCCTGCCAGCAGATTACCCACACTCATAAGTGAGAGCAGGGTGCCGGTCGTGCCGTAGGCAAAGCCGTAGCGCTCCTGCAGCAGGCTGACCACCACGCCCGCACTGATGGCACAGATGCCACTGAAGAAGAAGTAAGAAAGCCTGTATTCCGCAGGCGTGCAGACTGTTGTTCCATAATCGTCCTCTTTCTGTGAAAATATCCTCCTTCTATTTAACCATAATTCCGCATCATTGCAACCGGATTTTCTTACAAAAAGCCCGCCGGATTCGGACGATTTAAAATGCCCTCCGCTTGCGCTCTGGGCATCTTCAGCGGAAAATTCATTTTTAATTTCGCGTTTGGAGCGACCGCATTTGCGCAGCAATGAAAGCCCCAGTGGGGCTTTTAAGCGGCAGAGCGGTCTGCGTAAGCAGATGGAGGGCGTTGCCCCGATAAGCTCTGCGGAGCGCTCCAAACGCTTTTTCACGAGAGGAGCTGTGACTGGAAAATGCATCTCATCTCTGCGACCTTTCTTGTGAAAATGGTAGAACGAACGCCCGCAGGCGTTCCGTTCTACCGAAATCTAGAAGAATATTTCCTTGAATTATGCCAGAGCAACGCAGAGGGCATTTCCAATCATTTTCTATGCAAAAAGCCCGCCGGGCATCGCTGCACGGCGGGCTTTGGTTTGCAGTTTACTCTGCCTTGGTCTCGGGCTTTGCCTCAGCCTTGGTTCCGGCTTTGCTGCGGGAGGCAGCAGCGGGAGCGGCGGGCTTCACCACGGGCTTCGGGGGATTGGGGTCATCCTTCAGCGGGAAGAGGATGATGTGCTTGGGGCACTTCTGGGCACACATGCCGCAGCCCTTGCACTTGTCATAGTCGATGCGGGCCACGCCGTCCACCACGTGGATAGCGTCGAACTTACAGGTGCGCTCGCACATACCGCAGGCAATGCAGGAGGTGGTGCAGGCCTTCATGGCCACAGGACCCTTGTCCTTGTTGGAGCACATGACCACCGGCTTGCGCGGGCCGCCCACGTCGATCATAATGACCTGCTTGGGGCAGATGTTTGCGCAGGCACCGCAGCCGGTGCACTTGTCCTTGTCCACCTTGGCAACACCGTCCACAATGTGGATGGCATCGAACTTACACACCTTGGTGCAGTCGCCCAGACCAACACAGGCAAAGGAGCAGGTCTTGGGGCCGCCGTACAGTGCAGCCGCTGCTGCACAGGTCTGGATGCCCTTGTAATCATAAGCAGGCTTGCAGTGCTCGGAATTGCCCTGGCACTGGACAACCGCCTTCTTTTCCACAGCGCTGGCCGTGCCGCCCATGATCTTGGCAATGGCAGCGGCAGCCTTGGGGCCGCCGGGTGCGCACTTGTCGCAGGGCACGCCGTCCATGACCACAGCCTTTGCGTAGTCCGCACAGCCTGCGTAGCCGCAGCCGCCGCAGTTTGCACCGGCAAGGCAGTTGGTAACTTCTTCAATGCGGGGGTCTTCCTCCACCGCCATGAACTTGGACGCTGCGACCAGAACGATCGCGCCGACTGCGCCCACGATGGTACACAGGATAACAGCAGATACAATATTCATAATCCTGTTCCTCCTTACAGCGTGACATTGAACAGGTTTTCGACGATGCCGCCGAAGCCCATGAAGGACAGGCTGGTGATTGCTGCTGCGATCAGGGTGATGGGCAGGCCCTTGAAGGGTGCCGGGGGATCGCAGGCTTCCACGCGCTTGCGCACGCCGCTGAACATGACCATGGCCAGCATGAAGCCGCAGCCTGCGCCGATGGCACAGACCAGAGCCTCAATGTAAGCAACACCGAAGCCCATAGCAGCCACATCTGCGCCGTAGTCGCCCACGACCAGAATGGTGACCGCCAGAACACAGCAGTTGGTGGTGATCAGGGCAGATAAACGCCCAGAGAGTTATACAGTGCAACCACGTACTTCTTGAGGAAGATCTCGATGAACTGCACCAGAACAGCAATGACCAGAATGAACACGATGGTCTGCAGGTAGCTCAGACCAGCCGGGTCCAGAATGAAGATCTGGATGGGGAAGGTAACGGCCGTTGCCATGAACATGACGAAGATGACGGCGCCGGACATACCAACCGCAGAATCCAGCTTTTTGGAAACGCCCAGGAACGGGCAGATACCGTAGAACTTCACCAGCACGTAGTTGTTGACCAAGATCATGCTGAAGAAGATCGCAGCGAGTTTTACTAACATCTTATTCTGCCTCCTTCTTCAGGTTATCAAGGTCGCAGCAGCTCTTGCGCTCGATGCGGGCATCCAGCTTGCCTTCCAGCCACACACAGCCGGCCATCAACAGGCCAAAGCAGAAGAATGCGCCGGGAGCCTGCGTCATGATGGAGACCTTGGCAACGCTTTCCGGGATCACCTGGAAGCCAGCCATGTGCCGCTGCCCAGGATCTCACGGATGGATGCCATCAGGGTAGCGGTGAGGGTGTAGCCAACGCCCATGCCCACGCCGTCCAGTGCGGAGTCCACGATGCTGTTCTTGCAGGCGAACATCTCGCACGGCCCAGAATGATACAGTTGACAACGATCAGGGGCAGGAACACGCCCAGAGCGTTGTACAGGCTTTCCATGTAAGCCTGCATGAACATCTGAACGATGGTCACGAAGCTTGCGATAATGACGATGTAGCAGGCAGATGCACCTTGCCGGGGATCACCTTGCGCAGCAGGGAGATCATGATATTGGAGCACACCAGCACGAAGGTGAAGGCGGCACCCATGCCAGAGCGCTGGAAACTGCAGTGGTAACTGCCAGAATGGAGCAGGTACCCAGAACCAGACGCAGAACGGGGTTTTCTTTGATAATGCCGTTGGTAAGGATGCTTACCTTGGACTTATTTTCTTGTGCCATTTCTTACCAACCTCCTTTACGCCAGCTCGTTGTAGCAGTTGACACAGTCATTGATGGCAGCAAACAGAGCGGTGGACGAAATGGTTGCGCCGCTGTAGGATCGTAATCCTGATTCATCACAATGTTCTGGGTGCCGTCCATGCCGTCGAACTGCGCCAGGAAGTCGTCACTGCTCACGTTGGAGCCGATGCCCTTGGTCTGGGTGGAAGCGTCTACCCACATGCCGGTCTCGGCACCATTGGCATCAAAGCCCATGATAACGGTCAGGATACCGCCGTCAAAGCCCTTTTCCTCGGCCTTGATCGCAGTGCTGCCGTCCGGAGCCTTGACCACGCCGGTGATGCCGGCGGTGGTGTAATCGGTCACTTCTTCCAGCTCGCTGCATCCGAAACGGAGGGCAGCACGCCGACATAAGCGGCCAGAGTGGTGCGCTTGGTGTTCTCGGCAATGACCGGGGCGGTCATGCGTTCACCAGTGCCAGCAGCAGGCTGGCGATCAGGGAGATAACGCTCAGCACAACAATGGGCTTGATGGTGCTCTCCCAGTTGGAAGACTTACTCATTTGCCAGCACCCTCCTTTGCTTTCTTTGCAGGCTTGATGTAGCCATACGGGGTCTGACGGGTCAGATCGTTGATGTAGGGGACCCACAGGTTCATGAACAGCAGTGCGAAGGACACACCCTCGGTGTAGCTGCCCCAGTAACGGATGGCAAAGGTGACGATGCCCAGTGCCACGCCGTACACCAGCTTGCCCTTCAGGGTGAAGGGGCTGGTAACGTAGTCGGTAGCCATGAACACGGCACCGAACAGCAGGCCGCCGCTCAGCACGGCAACCAGAGCCTCGTGCACACTGTGGGTAGCAATGAGGTAGAACACGAACATGCTGCCGACGTAAGAACCGGGATGGCGATGCTGATGGTCTTGGTGGCCACCAGATAGATCAGGCCCAGCACGATGGCCAGTGCGCAGGTCTCGCCCAGCACACCGCCGTGGATGCCCATGAACAGATCCAGCAGGCTCAGCTTGGACTTATCGGCCACAGCCAGCGGGGTAGCGCTGGACAGCTGATCCACCGCTGCATCCGGGAACACCCACTTGTTCATGGAACCGGCAAAGCTGATGAACAGCACGATACGGCCCACCAGAGCGGGGTTGGCAAAGTTCATGCCGATGCCGCCGAACAGCTGCTTGACGATGACGATGGCCACCAGATCACCGATGATGAGCTGGCCGATGGGCATGCCCACGGGCACGTTCATGGCCAGAATGATGCCGGTGACGACGGCGGACAGGTCGCTGATGGGGTTGGGCTTCTTGAGCAGCTTGCAGTACAGCCACTCAAAGGCCACGCAGGCCACCACGGACACGGCTGTTACCAGCAGTGCACGCATACCAAAAATGATGGCAGAGGCCACCACGCAGGGGCACAGGGCGACGATCACGTTGGCCATCAGGCTCTGGGTGGTCTCTTCGCTGCGCACATGCGGGGAAGCCGAAACAATAAGCTTCGTATCCATTACTTATTGCCTCCTTTTTTGATTTCACCAAGGTAGAACGCCTTTGCCAGACTCATCATCTGGGTAACAGGGCGCTTTGCCGGGCAGACGAACGAGCAGCTGCCGCAGTTGAAGCAGTAGTCTGCATGCAGCTTGCCCAGCTCCTGCACATCGCGTGCAGCGTATGCCTGATTGACCTCCACAGGCTCCAGACCCATGGGGCAGTACTCCACGCAGCGGCCGCAGCGGATGCAGGGATTTACCGGTGCAGGCTCTGCAGCGGCCTTGCTCAGGAAGATCAGGCCGGAGGTGGTCTTGGTGGTGGGGTAGCTCAGGTTCTCCACAGCGGGGCCCATCATGGCACCGCCGGCAACCACTTTGCCCAGCTCGCCCTTGACACCCGCAAAATCAATGATGTCCTGATAGGCAGTGCCCACGGGGACAACGATGTTCTGGGGCTTTGCGCAGGCGTCGCCGTCCACGGTGATGGTGCGCTCGACCACCGGCATACCGGTAGCCAGATACTTGCCAAGGGTGGAAACGCTGGTCACGTTCATGACGATGGCCCCGGCATCTGCAGGCAGACCGCCGTGGGGCACTTCGCGGCCCAGACACTTTTCAATAAGGATCAGCTCTGCGCCGGTGCCGTAGACACTGGGCAGGGGCTTGACCTCGATGGTGCTGTCGCCATTGGTCTTTTTGCACAGCAGGTCGATGCACTCGGGCTTGTTGTTCTCAATGCCGATGACGCACTTCGGGATGCCGGTGTACTGCAACACGGCCTTGATGCCGCGGATGATATCATCGCTGCAGTTCAGCATCTCCTGCGTATCGCTGGTCAGCCACACTTCACACTCGGAAGCGTTGATCAGCAGGGTATCCACCTGCTGCTTGGGCTGCAGCTTTACGTCGGTCGGGAAGCCTGCGCCGCCCAGACCGACCAGGCCGCACTCACGCACAGCCTTGAGGAAGCTGGCCTTATCGGTCACTTCCGGTGCTTGACAGCCGGGTCCACGGTCTGTTTGCCATCGGTCTTGATGACGACAGAGTCGCACATGCGGCCATTGGACAGACGGAAGGGCTCCACCGCGGCAACCGTGCCGGAGACGCTGGAGTGGATGTTTGCAGAGACGAAGCCGCCAGCCTCGCCGATCTTTGTACCAACGAACACCTCGTCGCCCTTTTTGACCAGAGCTTTTGCGGGAGCGCCGATATGCTGGCTCATGAGGATGCGTACCTGCGCGGGCAGAGGCATCGGGATCGGTTTGCTTGCAGCAGTTGCCTTGTCATGCGGCGTATGCGCGCCAAGCGCCGCACGTTTCAGCTTGTTCAACATGGAATTCAAATCCCCCATTCTGCTTGAATTGCCGCCCCCACGCCCATGCAGGCGCACTGGTACAGGGACAGCAGCTGCTTAACATGTTTATTGTATCATTTTGGCGTGGGAAGTCAACGACAATGGCACAAAAATGATGTGTTTTCCTGAACTTTCTTTTCATTTTTTCGTGGTTATATACAACTAACCACCGTATTTTTCTTCCTGTATCCGGTGTTTGCCTTTGTATGCGGATTATGCTATACTAAGGGCAACCAAAAACTGCGGAACGTCCCCCGCTCCGCGCCAGACTTACCAAGGAGGCTTGAAACCATGAAGTTCTCAAAGTGCTGCTCGCATTGCTCACCACGCTGGCCGTTGCCCTGACCGCCGCCCTGCTGTTTGTTCAGGATAAAAACGCGCCCCGCTATATCCAGATCTACGAAAACGAGCAGTAACACCCGTCTTGCACAAAAGCATCCCCCAGCTGAACGGCAACGCGCCCGGGCTGGGGGATGTGTGTTTTGCGGGGCAAAAAAGGCTGCCGCACAGCCTGTGTGCGGCAGCCCGGGGTGTATCAAGTTGTGCTCGTAGTATAGGTGAGCAGGATCAGGATATAGCTCTCATCGCCGATCTTGTGCGTAGCTGCACCGATCTCGACCTTATCATCATCACTGGGGTTGAACGTGCCGATGCCATCGCCATCAAAGTTTTCGAGGCTCGTGACCTGCCCCATCCACTCTATCTTCAGGAACTCGCCCATCATGCCGCTGCTCTTGAACTGAACGTCGTCGATCAGGTTGACCACGCAGGGCGTTTTTTCGGGGTCAATACCGGCTGCCTTTATAACAGCAGGATCCAGCAGCAGATCTTCGGCATCCTTGCCGTTGTTTGCCTCCTGCGCGGCGGCTGTATCGGCGGCTGCCAGCAGCGCTGCTGCCATTTCATCTGCCTTTTTGCTCTGGGTCACAGTTTCGCCAATGTCTGTTAACTTATCGATCGTTACTTTCAGCAGCTCGTTCTGCATGGTGTAGCTATTGCCGCCGCCGCAGCCTGCCATCGTTAATGCCAGTGCAGCAGCCAGCACGGCGGCTGCCAATTTTTGAACAGTTTCATCGTTTCCTCCTTGCCGCAGCCTGCAATAAGTCTGCCGGGGCAGCTGCAGGCCGCATCTTGTAAATATACTGTTCCGGTCTTGGACATCCGTAAGGGCTGTCACAGCCCGGACGCTCTTATTTCATGAGCATAAGCACGTAGTTCTCACCGTCAAGCGTGCCAATGGCAAGACCAAACTCATATTTGCTTCCGATCTCAGGATCGCCGATTGCAAGATCAGCATTCTCCCGAAGCTGCTCTGCAAGACTAAAAGGCTTAAACTGATTCATGGTATCGCTAATGTAACTCGGAACGTACACCAAGGAGACCACATAAGCATCCTTTTCCGGGTCAATGCCGAACTTTTTCAGGAACGTCTCATCCTTCAGCAGATCCTGCAGATCCGGCCAATCTGCGCCTTCGTCCAAAGCAGCGATCTCGTTATTATACTCTGTCAGCAGCTTTGCCGCCAAGGCATCCAGTCCTTGCTGTTCGTGGCCTGCTTGCCAAGCATAACAGCATTATCCGAGACCGCGTTCTTGACCTGCTGGGCAAGGTCTGTCTTGGAGCCGCCGCAGCCCACCATCATCAGTGCCAGAGCCGCCACCAGTACGGCTGCTGCCAGTTTCTTGAACAGTTTCATTTTGCATTTCCTCCTGAATATCAGAGTTTTTTCACACGCCCAAGTGGAACCCCTCCGGCTTGGATGAGTTAAGTTTACCCCCCGTACCCTTTTGTCAATTCGCGGATGCCACAAAAATGACATGTATTTTTTGCAGTCCCGCGTGATGGCCAACCAGAGTGTTTATGTTTTTTCATGGCATACAAAAAACACCGCCGGGTCTCCCTCAGCGGTGTTTTTAAGCAAAATATTCCTTTTAGTAATCTTTTTCGCAGCCCAGCAGGTATTTCATGTGCTCAAAGGTGCGGTCGTGCCCGAGGTCGCGCACCATTTTCAGCAGTTCTTCCAGCAGGGCGCGGGTCTCCGGGTGGAGCAGGTAGTGGGTCTTGCTGCGCTCGTAGTATTCCAACGGGGAAGCATCGGTGTACTTGTCGCCCAGATAGATCTGGCTGGCGGCCACGCGGTCGCACACCATCTCGCACACATAGCGCAGGGGCATCTTCATGCCGTCAAGGCCGGTCTTGTTGATGCTGTAATCGATCCAGTATTCCAGATGGTGCTTGTTGCGGCCCTTGTGGTGCAGCCACGCGGAGGAATAGCCCCGCGCCAGACGTTCCGCTTCGTTGGGGCTGTGGTCACCCTGATAATAGATGCAGCCCGGAATGAACTCGGTAGGGCTGTACTTGCTCAGGTCGTGGGCAAGGCCCTGTTCATAGAGCCCGCAGGCAAAGCAGTATTTCATCACCAGCAGCTTGTGCCGGGTGATGGTCTCAAAATGGCCCTTGATGTTCATGCTGTTATTTCCTCCACTGCACCGTGATACGTCCCTCTTTCAGCCCGCGCAGATCATTGCTTTCGGAAAAATCCTCCCGGTCCATGGTCAGGTTGGGGTTGTAGTAGGGGTCGTGCAGAATGTTCGCCTTGCCGTGCACGGCATACAGCCGCTGCTGCTCGGCGGCAAAGCGCCGGGCCTTCACCGGGTCTTTTTTCGTCGCCGCCGCGGCTCTTGCTCTCGTAATGGGTCAGCCGGGCGTAGGGTGTCCACGCAATGCGGTACCCCGCATCCCGCACCCGCAGGCAGAAATCCACATCGTTGAAGGCCACCGCAAAGGCTTCGTCCAGACCGCCCACTTCGTCCCACACGCTGGTCTTTACCAGCAGGCAGGCACCGGTGACGGCGGAAAAGTCCTGCACCGTTGCAGCGCGGAACATATAGCCGCTGCCGCCCGCCTTGCGGTATTTGTGGCTGTGGCCCGCGTAGCCGCCAAGGCCGGTCACAACGCCCGCATGCTGCAGGGTCTCGTCCGGGTAAAAAGCTCTGCGCCGCAGATGACCGCGCCGCCGGGGTGAGCACACTGCCGCAAAAGCTCCGTGAGCCAATCCGCATTGCGCACCTCCACGTCGTTGTTCAGCAGCAGCAGGTAATCCCCGCTGGCGTACTGCCGGCCAAAGTTGTTGATGCCGGAGAAGTTGAAGCCTTCTGCGGGTAGTTGACCACCTGCAGGCCGTCGTAGCGCTGCCGGGCTTCCTTATAATAGGTAAAGGTGGCCGGATCGGTGGAGTTGTTCTCGATGACGATAACCTCAAAGTTCTCCCAGCTGGTTTTGGTCCAGATGCTGCGCAGGCACTTTTCCAGATCGTCGGTGTGGTCCTTGTTCGGGATGAGGATGCTTACCTTCGGGTCGCCCACGATATCCCACTTCACCCGGTAGGTACTGGGGAACAGGCCATCCTCCACGGTGCCGGTGCGTCCGGTGCGGGCCAGATGGTCGGCCAGCGCCTTTTTGGCTGCTGCCGCCACATAGGGCTTGGCATCGGTGCCGCCGGAGGTGGAGCCTGCGTGCACCCGCCAATAGTACAGCACCTGCGTACATGGGCCGCGCCGCCGGTCTTTTCCACAAGGCGCAGGAACAAATCGTGATCCTGACTGCGTCGCACTCCGGCCGCTCCCCGCCGATCTCATCCCACAGCGCCTTTTGGAACACCGCCAAGTGGCAGATGTAGTTGCAGCACAGCAGGTAGTCCGGGGCGTAATCCGGCTTGAAGTGGGCCACCATGGGCCGCTGGATGCTCTTGGAAAAGAGTGCTTCATCGCTGTAGAGGAAGCGTCCGGCTCGCCCTGCGCCCGCAGCTGCAGAATGGCTTTGCCCATGGTGTACATGGCGTGGGGCGCAAGGATATCATCGTGGTCGGCAAGGGCCAGATATTCCCCTGTGGCAAGCTCTGCCGCAGCATTGGTGTTGGCCGCAATGCCTTTGTTTTCGATCTTCTTGTATACGATGCGTTGATTCTTTGTCTGATATTCCTCTACGATGCGCTTCACATCGGCATGTTCTGCATCGGAAGCATCCGCAAGGCAGAGCTGACCGTTGGGGGCCGTCTGGTTCACAAAGGAATCCAGAAATTCCTGCAGGTATTTTTCCGGTGTATTATACAGCGGGGTCAGGATGCTGATGGTGGGCAGGCCGCAGTCTGCCGCCGTTTTGTCGGCCATTTCAGCCCGCTGGGCTTCCAGCACCTTTTTGGCGGGCAGATAGCGGGCACGCTTGCCAAAGCAGCGGCGCTTGACAAAGCCCGCGCCCCGTTTGAGCATGGTGGGCAGGCCCTCGTCCTTCGTCAGTTGCACCGCATAGCCTGCCAGTTCTCTGGCACGTTTCAGTCGTACATTCATATCAGGCCTCACCGCGCTGCGTTGCCTTGTAGGCCGCGCAAACCGTTGCCGTATCGCCGTTCATTTTCAGGTGGCCGTGGCTCAGCCATGCCACCTTGCTGCACATGCGCTCGATCTGCTCAATGGAGTGAGACACCAGAATGACCGTGGTGCCGCCCGCCATCAGCTCCTGCATCCGCTTTTCGCACTTCTGCTGGAACAGGAAATCGCCCACCGAAAGCACCTCGTCCGCAATGAGGATATCGGGCTTGGTGATGGTGGCAATGGCAAAGCCGATGCGGGCCACCATGCCGGAGGAGTAGTTCTTGAGCGGCACATCCAGAAAGTTCTGCAGCTCGCTGAACTCCACGATCTCATCAAACTTTTCGTCCAGATACTTGGGCGAGAAGCCCAGCACCGTGCCGTTCAGATAGATGTTCTCGCGGGCAGTCAGGTCCATATCAAAGCCCGCGCCCAGCTCGATGAGCGGAGCGATGGAGCCGCGGACCGTCACCTTGCCCTTGCTGGGCTTGTACACGCCCGCAATGGTCTTGAGCAGGGTGGACTTGCCCGAGCCGTTCAGACCCACAAGGCCGTAGAAATCGCCGGGCATGATGTCCAGACTCACGTCCTTCAGGGCGTAAAATTCATCGTACTGCAGGCGGCCCTGCACCATGGCAAGGAAGTATTCCTTCAGGCTCTCATGCTTTTCCTTGGAGAGGTTGAAGCACATGGAAACATTGTCCACTTTGATGATCGGTTCCATTGTTCTTCCTCCTTAAATATGCAGCACAAAGCGGTCCTGCGTTTTGCGGAACACCCACACGCCCACCAGCATGGAGAGCACGGCGCAGCAGCCGCACACCGCGAACATGTTGAAATCCAGCGGGATGCCCCACATCACGGTACGGCGGAAGCTGTGATGTACCAGTACATGGGATTCAGCTTGATGATCTGCTGCATGTTGAACCGCCGATGGAAAAGGTCATCTGGGTGGGGTCGTAGAAGATGGCGGAAAAATACAGCAATGCGGTGATGAACACGCTCCAGATGTGCATGATATCCCGGAAGAACACGGTAGCCGCTGCCAGAAGCAGGCCCACGCCCAGACTGAAGAAGAACAGCGTCACCAGCGGGTAGACCGCCTCGATGAGGGTCAGGTGGAAGGGTGCACCGGTAAAGATCATGACCAGCAGCAGCGCTACAAAGCTGAACACGCAGTTCACCATGGCAAAGCAGCACTTTTCCAGCGGGAAGATATACTTGGGGATATACACCTTTTTGAGCAGGGGCGCAGCGCCCAGCACACTGCTCATGCCGGTGGAGGTGGCCTCGTTGAAGAAGTTGAACAGCAGCTGGCCGCACATCAGGAACACGGCAAAGTTGTCGATGCCGCTGCCGCGCATGTCCATCAGACTGCTGAACACGGCCCAGTACACAAGGCACATGAGCAGCGGGTTCAGAACGCTCCACACCACGCCCAGCACACTGCGGCGGTATTTGAGCTTGAAGTCACGGCTGACGAGGTTCCACAGCAGATAGCGGTAGCACCAGAAGCCGTTCCACATTGCTTTGAATTTTGCCACAGGCGATCACCACTTTTCAAAATATTCAAACTTCTGTGCAGCAAAGGGCTCGTGCAGCTTGTCCTTTGCGCTGGTCTTGTGCTCGCAGCCGCAGTCCGGCCACTGCACGTTCACGGTGGGGTCATCGTAGGGGATGCCGCCCTCGCTGGTGGGGTCGTAGACATCGGTGCACTTGTAGCAGAACTCTGCCACATCGCTCAGCACCAGAAAACCGTGTGCAAAGCCTCCGGGATGTAGAACATCTTCTTGTTCTCCTCGGAAAGGGTCACGCCCACCCACTTACCGAAGGTGGCGCTATGCGGGCGGCAATCCACGGCCACATCAAACACCTCGCCCTTGGTCACGCGCACCAGCTTGCCCTGCGTGTGGTTCTTCTGGAAGTGCAGGCCGCGCAGCACGCCGCGGGTGGAGCGGCTCTGGTTGTCCTGCACGAATTCCTTATCGATGCCGGCTTCGGCAAACTGATCCTTCTGATAGGTCTCCATAAAATAACCGCGGTCGTCGCCGAACACCTGCGGCTCAATGACCACAACACCGGGGATCTCGGTCTGAGTAAACGTAAACTTGCCCATATTTTGTACCTCTCTTTTGTGAAGCATGTTTGTTTTATCTGGAAAAGTCTGTTCGACGCAGGCTTTTGCACTTATTTGCCGCGGCGGGTCTGTCCCTGTTCCGTGCGCGTTCTGCGGCGTTTCTTCCGCCAGGTGATGAACCGCACCACCAGAAAAGTCACCAGCGCTGCCGCTGCGGTGGACCCCAGCGAGATGCCCAGCAGCCAGAATGCATGGCTTTGGGGCTTTACCGCCTTGGCCGCTTCCAACTCCTGACCGGTGCTGTTCTCCAGCAGTTCAGGCAGGCCGGAATTTCCGCATCCACACGCACGCTGGTGCTCTCCTGCCTTTCGCCGCCGTGGACGGTGTACACAGCGTACACCTCCGGGTCAGAGCCAAGGACATAGCTTTCCGGCAGTTCCAGCGTCACCTCCACATCGTCGGCAGTCAGG